>Ga0209212_1000914_pt1 | contig 53183 bp, 47 predicted proteins | sample RifGroC2_FD_183996 | JGI IMG/M metagenome (GOLD analysis project Ga0209212, IMG submission 183996) | Groundwater microbial communities from Rifle, Colorado, USA - Groundwater C2 (SPAdes) (version 2) | ecosystem: Environmental > Aquatic > Deep subsurface > Groundwater | place: Rifle, Colorado...
TGGTGAGTTTTCCAAGGTCGATGTTCCATATCCTCATACCCTTCACCTGTTCCAGCGTGTTGTCCCAGAACCTTTGGAGCGGCTCACGAGAGTAGAGGGCGCGGTTGCTTAAGGCGTCGAATTTGGCGTGCAGCAGCCGGTATTTTGACGGCAGGCTATGGCGCAGGCGCGAATAGGCCTCCTGCCATTCCTGTATCCTGTCTCCTAGAGACATACTCCTGTGGATGCGGACCATCTCGTCAAGCCATCCGCGGGCGGCCTCTCCCTCCCGGGTGAGATGGAGCCGAAGCTCCTGCAGCCTCGACTGGAGGCTTTCCCATTGCCTCAGAAAGGCGTTCAGATCCTTTCGGCTGAAAATTATCTTTGAGGACAGCTCTTCAAAGGGGTCCAATAGGGCCTTGGCCTTGGCGGGCAGTGTGGACTTGGCATCGCTGTAGGCCTTTTGCCATTCGGCAATTTTTAGGGCCTGCCAGATCTCTCCCTGAATTCTCTGCGCATCCTCGAGCCATTTTTCTTCTTTTTCGCTCTTTTTCCGCGTCTGCAGCCACACCTCTTCCATTTCTTTAAGGAACTTGGCCCAGGAGATGAGGAGAGCGGTGACTTCCCTGGCCCGCTTCCAGAGATGGACCGGCAGGGAATCGATAGCAAAACCTGGCCTCCGGGATAGACGCTCCTTCAGCCGGAAGAAGCCGGCGATCATTGGGTGTTCCTTCTCGATAAGCGCGGCGTTTTTATACCAGAAAAAGCAAGACACAAGATTCCAATAAACCTTAGGGTTATGGTTCCACCGCGATAGGATCTTGATCATGTTTTCTTTGCTATAGAAGGCCTTCCAGGTATCCTCATAGGCTTCGGTCCATTCCTCCGCGCTCATGTTGGGATGCTTGACGGTCGCATGGAAGGAGTCGCGCTTGTTGAAATCCGGGTCCATCCATTCGCCGCGCTTTTTCATCTCGCGGTGATCATGAGATCCGGGAAGCGGAGTCAACATGAAAAAAGATGACTGGTCCGGTTGGATGACATCCATGAGGTAGCGGATGTCGCGCGGCACCTGTTCCTTGGTGTCAAAGGGGAGGCCGATAATGTATCCGGTGTGGACGACGATTCCCGCGTCGTGCCACTCCTCGATAATCTTTTGATACTCCTCGACTTTATTTTGCCCCTTTCCTTCGGCCTTGAGATTCTGGGGATTGACGCTCTCCATGCCGATAAAGACCTGGGTGCAGCCCGCTTCCGCTGCCAGGCGCACGAAATCCTTCGGTTTGCGGGCCAAGTCCACCTGCATCATGAAAGAGATCTTGATCCCCTCTTTCCTTAGCTTGATGATTTCTTCGAAGGTCTCGCGCCAGAGTTTCTTGCGGGCAAAATTGTCGTCCGTGAAGAAGTAAAAGGTGACTCCGTGCTCGCGGTAATTCCCGCGCAGCATCTCAGCGATACTCTCGGGGCTGCGCTCGCGCATTTTGCGGCCCTGGACGTTGATGATGGTGCAAAAGGAGCACGCAAAAGGACAGCCGCGGGAGGTGTCCGCGGTCCCAAACGAGGGTTTGGCAAAATGCCGCATCGTCTTGGGACTGATCCGGGGGAGCGGCGCGCTGCCGATATCCACGAGGCTCTGGAGATCCTGGGCGAACGAATATATGGGTTTCAATCGGCCGTGGAGCGCGTCCGCCAGGATCTCCGCCCAGTTCTCCTCGACTTCGCCGGATACGATCGAGATGGACTCCTGCACCAGCGCCTGGATATCAGGTTCCTGCTCGCCCAGCATGTTGATGGTCCCGCTCGTGTGGAATCCGCCCATGATGACGTCGATCCCGGCGGCTCGGAACTGTCGGCCCAGATCAAAGGCCCTCGGGAACTGATTGGTTTGGACCCCCACCAGACCCACGATAAGCTTGGTGGAGGGGCGCCGGCTCCAGCGAATGATATTTTTTACCGGGATCTTCTCTGTGGTTTCGTCAAAAGTCACGATCTCTATTCTGAGGTCGCCAAAGACGCGACTTCTTTTGACTTCCTCAGTGAGACCATTCAGCACGCTCAGCGTGTTGCTCGGCAGCACGCCTTTCCAGAATCGAATTACGTAGCCGTCGTCGTCGTACTTGGAGGGTTTGATCAGGACGATGCGAAATCTCTTAAACGGGAGCCTTGGCGTCGGTCCAACCGTCGCCTGTTGCCCACTTGTAAGTTGGCCTAACATAATAGATAATTAAATAGATTTTACAGGAATCGGGCGCACATTAACAGCCCCCCCCTTTGATGTCAAGGTTTTTTTGGCGATTTTGCCTGGTCTGAGCTGGCAGTCTGGATGATCCAACTCTTTCGTGTTTCTAAGATCTACCCTCCCAATTATCCTGCCCTTACGGATATCCATCTTCATGTCGAAAAGGGCGAGTTCGTTTTTCTAAGCGGTGCCAGCGGCGCCGGCAAGACCACTCTCCTGAAGCTCCTTTTTCGCGAAGAGGAGGTCACTGAGGGTCAAATCATCGTCAATGGTCGAAACGTCACGCGTCTTGACGGCGGCGGAGTCGCAGGAATGCGTCAAGAGATCGGCCTTGTTTTTCAAGAGTTTAAGCTCCTTCCCACGATGTCGGCGCTGGAGAATGTGGCCCTGGCCGCAGAGGTGGTGGGGATGTCACGACGGGAAAGCAGGCGCAGGGCCTTTCATCTGCTGCGCGAGCTCGGACTCAAGGATAAGCATGATGCCAGGCCGCTGACGCTGTCCGGAGGGGAACAACAGCGGGTGGCCATCGCGCGGGCCCTGGTCAACGACCCGATCCTGGTCCTCGCTGACGAGCCCACCGGCAACCTGGATGGGGATATGGCGGAGGAGACAATGAAGCTCTTCCTGAAGATTCACGAGAAGGGGACCACGATCATGATTGCCACCCATGATGCGGGACTGCTCAAACGGTTCCAGCATAGAGCGGTCCTGCTACAGCGGGGCCGCTTGATGGGCGACTCAAAGCCGGCAAAGGGCGAGGTTGTCCCGTGACCCCTCGACCTATTCGGCTTTGCTCAAGGTCGGTCCCGAGCCTGTCGAGGGATCGACAAGCTCAGGGTCACCCGTCGAGAGCCTCCGGGTCGAACGATGGTGAGTAAGGTCGAACCATGAAATTCGCCCATCTCTCTTTTGTTTTCCGCCGGGTTTTCCAAAGCCTGCGGGATCTGGTCTGGACCCATGTCTTGACCTCGGGGACTATGGCGATGACCTTGTTTATCTTCGGCGGTTTTCTTCTAATTCAAGAAAACCTCCACGGTTTGCTGAGAGGCTGGGGGAGCCAAATCCAGATATTTGCTTATTTAGAGAACAGCTTGGCGCAGGCGGATCTCCAATCGCTTCTCGGACAAATCCGTTCTTATCCGGAAGTGGAAAGTGTCCGCTTTGTCGCAAGGGAGGAGGCATGGGAGAATTTCAAGAAAACTCTCGGCGCCCAGTCCGGCGTGCTGGAAGGTCTGCCGCCTGACGTCCTGCCATCCTCCCTGGAGATTGCCCTCAAGCGGGATTACCGCCAACGCGCCGCCGTAGCCGATATGGCCCAGAGGCTTCGCGGAGTCAAGGGAATCAGCGAGGTCGAATATCCGGAGGAGTGGATCGAGAAATTAAGCCTGTTGGTGCTCGGCGTACAGTGGGCCAAATGGATCTTCGGCGGGTTCCTTTTCATCGCCACGCTTATGATCGTTGGCAGCACGGTGAAATTGGCGATCCTCGCCCGCAAGGACGAGATTGAGATTATGCAGTTGGTAGGCGCCACTGCGGGGCTCATCAGAGCGCCGTTCGTGATTGAGGGGATGATCCAGGGCATCGTCGGGGCCTGCCTGTCGCTCTTTTTTCTTTGGCTGTGCTATTTCTTTTTGACCACGCATTTTCCTTCCTCTCTGGGGATTTTCCCTTCCCGGGAGCAGCTGCAGTTCCTCGATATCGGTGAGATCTCTCTGCTAATCTCCCTCGGTTGGATCCTGGGAGCCGGCGGGAGTTTGTTCTCGCTTCGAAGGTTTCTCAAGACATGGTAGGTCGGGCACCAGGGCGGATCGATTGCAAAATGCAAAGTGTAAATTGAAAAATGCAAGTTGGAAGAAAGAGACCGGCGGCTATTTTGACTTTTGCACTTTGCAATTTTCATTTTGCAATGTTCCTTTTTTTCTTGATCCCTTTGGGCCACGCGGCTGGGACGGAGAAGGACCTGGAGGGGATTAAAAAGAAGATATCCAAAGAAAAACAGGAGATCACTAAAGTGCAGAAAAGGGAGGGCTCGGTCCTTCAGAGTTTGGAAAAAATTGACGGGGTGTTGGAAAGAAAAAATGTCGAGCTAAAGAAGGTCAACTCGAGGTTCGAGGCTATTTTGGTGGAACTCCAGAAAAAGGAGCAGGAGCTTGAAAAAGTCGGCTCGTCCCTCAGGGGGAGGAGGGATCTGCTGAAAAGGAGGGCGCGGGCCCTTTACAAATGGCGGAGAGGGGGGAGCCCCTTCGTTCTTCTCAATGGCAGCTCATCCGTGACGGAGCTGATGCAGCGTAAACGCTATCTCGAGTTGACGCTGGCTTACGACCACAATCTCGTGACCTATCTGCGCGGGGAATCGGTCCGCCAGGAGGCCCTGCAGAGAGAACTGGCGAAGAAAAGGGAGGATGTGGACGAACAGAGAAGGGCCCTGGTCGGTATCAAGGAATCGATCCGAGTGGAGAGAGAGAAGAAAAAAGAGCTGCTTTCAAGCCTGCGCCGCGAAAAGGATACGCATGTGCGTGCCCTCAAGGAGCTGGAGCAGGCGGCGCTTAGATTGCAGAAGATGATGGATGAAATCAGCAGGAAATCCGTGGTGCGGCCTGTGCCCGCAGGGGTTGGTTTTGAGGCGATGAAGGGCAAGCTGGAGCTTCCGGTCCGGGGAGAGGTGATGGGGGGATTCGGTAAAACGAGACATCCGGAGGTCTCCGCCGAGCTTTTTCGTAAAGGGATCGATATTGAGGCCCCTATCGGGGAAGAGATCAAAGCCGTGGAAGCGGGTAAGGTGGTCTTTGCCGATCGCTTCTCAGGCTACGGCAAGATGATGATTATCGATCACGGCCAAAGGTATTATACGATTTATGCCCATCTCTCGGATCTCATGAAAAAGACGGGGGAGCCTGTCCAAAAAGGTGAGCCCATTGCCTTAGTCGGGGATAGCGACTCACTTGCCGGGGCGCGGCTTTACTTTGAGATTCGCAAGGACGGCAAGCCTATAGACCCTCTGCTCTGGTTCAGAAAGCGATAGATATCTTGGTGGATTTGATATAGAGTAAAATTTAGTTATCACAATCATTATTTCAGGAGATTTCCTATGCGGTTAATAAACAGCCATCGGCCCTTGGTCATTTTGTTACTCTTCTGCCTTGGCCTCGGCCTTTTCTTCAGTGGTCAGGCGAAGGTAGCGGCTGTCCCCAGGGAAGATTACGAAAGTCTGGAGACCTTCACCAATATCCTGGCGATAGTCAGGAAAAATTACGTTGACGAGGTCAATACCAAGGAATTAATGACGGGGGCTATCAACGGAATGCTCAATTCCATGGACCCCCATAGTGGTTACCTGACCCCGGAGCTCTATAAGGAGCTGCAAATGGATACCCAGGGGAGGTTCGGAGGTTTGGGTATCGAGATCACGATCCGGAACGGCATGCTTACGGTGGTCTCGCCAATCGAGGACACGCCCGCCTTCCGGGCCGGTATCAAGGCGGGAGACCAGATTTTTAAGATTGATGATGAGTTTACCAAGGATATGAATCTCATGCAGGCCGTGAAGAAGATGAGAGGTCTTAAGGGGTCCAAGCTGAACCTCTCTATTAAAAGGGAAGGGGTTCCTGATCTTCTGAACTTTTCTATTGTCCGAGACACGATACGTGTCCAGAGCGTCCGTAGCCGCGTGCTCGAGGAAGGCTACGCCTATATCCGCCTTGCCCAATTCCAAGAGCGTAGTGACCGAGACCTGCAGAAGGCCCTCGAGAAGCTGAGCTCGGAGAAGGGGGGAGTCAAGGGACTGGTGTTGGACCTGCGCAACAATCCTGGAGGGCTGCTGACGCAGGCCGTCAGGGTTGCCGATCTCTTTCTCGATTCCGGCATGATTGTTTACACGGAAGGGCGATTAGAGAACCAGAAGCAGAAGTATTTTGCACGGAAGGAGGGTTCTTGGACCGAATTCCCGATAGTCGTGCTGGTCAACGGGGGAAGCGCCAGCGCCTCCGAAATCGTTGCCGGCGCTTTGCAGGACCATAAACGCGCTGTGATCCTGGGAACCAAGACCTTCGGCAAAGGCTCTGTCCAGACCATTCTTCCCTTAGACGACAATTCCGCCCTTCGGCTGACCACGGCCCGTTATTTTACTCCCAAGGGCCGCTCCATCCAGGCTACCGGGATTGTTCCCGATATCGTTCTTGAAAATGTGCCCGTGCAGGAGGCCAGGGCGGAGGAGAAAAAACGGTTGGGCTTGAGGGAAGAGAACCTTCCCGGCCACCTGCAGAACCAGCAAGAGCAAAAAGAAAAAGAGAAGCAGGCGCAGCAGGAGAAAGAAGAGAGCGTCGAAAATGATGGTCAGCTCAAACGCGCCCTGGAGTTATTGAAGGGCTGGGATGTCTTTAAACAGTTGGTCCAGAAGAAGATTGGGTAAAAGAACCGGGCAATGAAAAAGCTAAAATGCAAATTGTAAAATGCAAAATGAGGACGTAGAGAACCCATCTGACTTTTTCACTTTGCATTTTTCATTTTGCAATCCCATTAGCCCTCCTCCTGGAGGGCTAATCGTTTTGTGCGCTTAGGAGGAGGGAGATGAGAGAGATAAGCCCGGCAACGGGTCTGCCGTTGTTCTCGGAAAACCCGCCAGCTTTCCTCACCGTCAGCGAACTGAACCAGATCGTAAAAGCGACATTGGAGAAAGAACTGGACGCGTTTTGGGTGGTCGGGGAGATATCCAATTTTCGTGTCCCGCCTTCCGGCCATCTCTATTTCACCCTGAAGGACGACAAGAGTCAGATCGCCGCCGTCATGTTCCGGCGTCAGGGAATGAGTCTATCTTTTCAGCCCGAAAACGGGATGGAGGTGTTCTGTTTTGGCCGGGTGAGCGTCTATCCGGTGCGCGGTGACCTGCAGCTCTATGTGGAAAAGGTGGAGCCGAAAGGGCAAGGCGCGCTCTATCTGGCCTTTGAGCAGTTGAAAAAGAAGCTCGCGGAAGAGGGGCTGTTTGCTGCGGAGAGGAAAAGAGCGTTGCCCTTCTTGCCCGCGTCCATCGGCATCGTCACTTCTCGGCAAGGGGCGGCGCTCCGGGACATCCTGCGTATCTTGGGGGACCGCTATCCAAAGCGGCGGGTGGTCATCCGCCCGGTCAAGGTTCAGGGGGAGGGGGCGGCGGTGGAGATCGCCGAGGGGATCACGGAACTCGGCCACTCGGGGAAGGTCGAGGTCATGATCGTCGGGCGCGGCGGCGGCTCGTTAGAGGATCTTTGGGCCTTCAACGAAGAGGTGGTGGCGCGGGCAATTTTTGCTGCGCCTGTTCCGGTCATCTCTGCCGTAGGTCATGAGATAGATTTTACTATTGCCGATTTTGTTGCCGACCATCGCGCCCCGACTCCGACCGCGGCGGCAGAGATGGTTGTCCCGCGAAAGGCAGATCTCATGGAACGAGTCGAAGACCTGGAGGCTCGTATGCTGAGAGAGATCCAAGGGAGGATCGAGCGTGAAAGAGAGGCCTGGACCGGACTCGTCCGGAGGCTGGCCGACCCGCGCCGGCGATTACAGGAGAATCAAATGCTTCTGGATGATCTTTCCCTCAGCCTGTGGCGCCGTTTTCAGGATCGCCTCGGCCGCTTGAGGGAGCGGTTAACCCACGATGCCGGACGGTTATCCGGCTTAAGCCCCCTGGCGGTGCTGGAGCGAGGCTACAGCATCGCGCACAAAATGCCCGAGGCGTTGATCGTCAAAGACAGCGACTCTCTCAAGATCGGAGATCTCCTCAGGGTCACCTTCGCGCGGGGAAAATCTCTCTGTCGAGTCGAACAAAAAGAATGAGAAAAGAATGAAGAGCGCGGGACTCGTGGGCCTCTCTCTTTGTTTCCTGGCCCGGTCAGTTTTTGCCGGCGAAGTCTCCTGGAATATCTGGCTTCAATCCCCGGAAGTCTCTCAGGGAGGAGTCGCAGAGATCAGGGCCTCGGGAGAGGATATCGAGGTGGTGAAAGGGTTTTTTCGGAATCAGGAGATAACCTTTTTTGCAGGGCAGGGTTCCTATGAGGCTATTTTAGGGGTGGATCTTGAGGAAAAGGCCGGACCTGTGAGGATTACCATCCAGGGCTGGAATAAAGGTGGAGAGAAAAGGGAAAAATTTGTAATCCTTCGCGTGAGAGAAAAACTATTTCCTCGGGAAAAGATAACCGTTCCTGAGGCCTTTGACCGCCTGGATGAGGCTACCAAGAAGAGGATAGAGGGAGAGCAGGAGCAGATCAATCAGCTATGGGCAATCTCTAGTCCGAGACGTTTGTGGGAAGGGCGCTTTGTCGCGCCGGTTTCCGGTGGGATCACATCACCCTTCGGCCTGCGCCGGGTCGTCAACGGATCGCCGCGCTCCCCTCACGGAGGGGTCGATCTGAAGGCCGCATCGGGCACGGAAATTCTTGCTGCCAATCACGGGCGGGTGGTTCTTCGGGAGGAGTTTTTTTTCAGCGGCAAGAGTCTTGTCCTGGATCACGGAGGCGGCCTCTATACGATGTACTTCCACCTCGCCGATTTTCGTGTAGAAAAGGATTCTCAGGTCCGCAAAGGGGATCTGATCGGCTGGGCCGGAAAAACCGGGAGGGTAACGGGTCCCCATCTCCATTGGGGCGTGCGCTTGAATGGAGCCAGGGTGGATCCGTTTGAACTGTTAGAGGCGACAGGCGACGGTTCGACCGCCCTGAGCGGCTCACCGCCGAAGGGTAGGCAACGGGCAATAGGCCGAAGGCAGTAGGCCGAAAGCGAAGGGCAAAGAGCATGGTAAAAAAGGATCAGGGGAAAAAGAAATTTGAGGAGGCCCTGGAAGAGCTGGAAAAGGTGGTGGAACAGCTGGAATCCGGGGAGCTCTCGCTCGAAGATGCTTTGGCCGCGTTCGAAGCGGGGGTCAGGTTGGTAAAATACTGCAATCAAAAATTGACCGAGGTCGAAAGAAGAATAGAGTTATTGGTGAAGGATAAGGAAGGTAAGCTCCAGCTCAAGGCTCTCACCGATGTCGGCGACGAAGAACCGGAAGCAGAGGAGCCGTAGAAAGTGCCAGCCCTCGATTTCCACGATTATCTAAAAGCGCGCAGGTCTCTGATCGATCACGCCCTGGAGCGTTATCTGAGGGGATCGAAAAAACAGCCCCAGACGCTCTATCGGGCAATGCATTACGGCGTTTTTTCCGGAGGCAAAAGGCTCCGGCCGATCCTGACCCTGGCTGCCGGCGAGATCTTTGGCGGGAAGCATAAATACCTGCTCCCGTTCGCCTGTGCCCTGGAACTCATCCATACCTATTCCATCATTCACGACGATCTGCCTGCCCTGGACAACGATGATCTCAGGAGGGGAGAGTTGGCCAGCCATAAGATTTTCGGTGAAGGGATTGCGCTGCTGGCCGGCGACGCGCTTTTGACCGAGGCCTTCCACCTGATGTCACGCCCGCAGGTAGCGCAGGCATTGAAGCCAAAGCTGGTCCTGGAGGTGCTCCACGAGATCGCCCATGCCGCGGGTGTCGGCGGGCTGGTCGGCGGCCAGGCCGTCGACCTTGAGGCCGAAGGGAGAGAGGTGGATGTGGCGACGGTTGAATATATCCATGTGCGTAAGACCGGAGCTTTGATTCTGACGGCTGCCCGGGTTGGCGCCAGAATCGGCGGGGCAACCCCAAAAGAGCTTCGCAAGATCAGCCGCTACGGAGAATTTCTCGGCCTGGCCTTTCAAATAGCGGACGACATCCTGGATGCCAAGGGTCATAACGGAAGCAGAGTGGGTAGCGGGGGGGCCGGGGATAAGGAGAAGAAGAAAGCCACCTATCCTTCCATAGTGGGTGTAGCTGCATCCAAGTCCCGAGCACAGGAGCTTCTCCAGCATTGCTTGAAGGAGATCGAGCTTTTTGGTAAAGATGCAGACCCACTGAGAGGAATCGCCCGCTACGTTGTGGAACAAGCTCTCTTAGAACCGAAGATGGAGGATAGAAGATAGAGAATCGCGATCCTCGATCCTCAATTCTCGATCCTCAAGGCTCTACTATGGCAAGGCTTCTCGACGGCATCAACGATCCTTCAGACCTTCGCAAGTTAAGTCTTGGGGAACTCTCTATCCTGGCCAAGGAGGTGCGCGAAGAAGTTCTCTCGGTTGTCTCGGAGGTGGGCGGGCACTTGGCTTCGACCCTTGGGGCGGTCGAGTTAACGCTGGCCCTGCATTACGTTTTCGATACCCCCAAGGACCGGATCATCTGGGATACCGGGCACCAGGCCTACGCCCACAAGCTTATTTGCGGCAGGCGCGACAAATTCCCGACCATCCGGCAGCTCGGAGGGCTCAGCGGCTTTTTGAGTCGGGAAGAGAGCAAATATGATGTCTTCGGCGCCGGACATGCGGGGACGTCGGTCTCGGCAGCCCTCGGTATGGTGGTGGCCAAGGCCTTGCAAGGATCGGAGCACAAAGTGGTGGCCGTCATCTCCGATGGTTGCTTGAGCGCCGGCCTTACCCTTGAAGGGCTGAACCAAACCGGCCACCTGGACAAAGATTTGATCGTTATCCTCAACGACAATGAGCACTTCATCGATCGGCGGGTGGGGGCTCTCTCTTCTTTTTTGAGCGAGCAACTGACGACCGGTTTTGCCGTCAAGATGCAAAGAGGTCTCCGCGACTTCTTGCGCGCCCTTCCCCGGGTAGGGGAGGGTCTCTACCATCTCGGTCGCAGGGTCAAAGAATCCTTTATCGGCTTTGTCACTCCCGGGCTGCTCTTCGAAGGCCTCGGCTTTCAGTATGTGGGTCCGGTAGATGGTCATAATCTCGAAAAGCTCGTCCACACGCTGCGCAACGTGAAGAATATCGAGCGGCCGACGCTGGTGCATGTCCTGACCAGGAAGGGGAAAGGATACGAATGGGCCGAGAAAAACCCGGTCGCTTATCATAGTGTGGCGCCGTTTCATGTCCTTACCGGCAAACCCAAAAAAGAGCAGCAAGGTATCCCCAGCTTTACAGACGTCTTTGCCTCCACTCTGATCCGGTTGGCCAAGGAAAACCCTAAGGTGATCGGGATCACGGCGGCCATGGGCAGCGGCACCGGGATCGATAAGCTGTCGAGAGAGATCCCCGGCAGGTCGTACGACGTGGGGATTGCTGAGCAGCATGCCGTAACCTTTGCTGCCGGCCTGGCAACGGAGGGGTGGATACCGGTAGTGGCCATATACTCCACTTTCCTCCAGCGCGGCTATGACCAGATCCTTCACGATGTATGCATCCAGAATCTGCATGTGGTTTTTGCTCTCGACCGGGGCGGTCTGGTCGGCGCTGACGGGCCGACGCATCACGGCGTCTTCGATTTTGCTTACCTGCGTTCTATCCCCAACATGGTGATTATGGCGCCGAAGGACGAAAAGGAGCTCCAGCATATGCTGAAGACCGCGATCGAACACAATGGGCCGATTGCCTTCCGCTACCCCCGGGGAGCGGGTTGGGGAGTAAAGATGGAGGGCGAAATCGGCCGTCTCGAGATCGGCAAGGCGGAACTCTTGCGCCCGGGGAAAGATATCGTTCTGGTCGGGATCGGGAACACAGTTGTCCCTGCTTTCAAAGCGGCTCATGATCTGTCCCAGTTGGGAATAGACGCCGCGGTCGTGAATGCCCGTTTTGTGAAGCCGTTAGATCGCGAATTGCTCCGTGATGTTTTGGCGCAGGTTCCGAGACTCATCACCGTGGAAGACCACGTGTTGGAGGGCGGGTTTGGCAGCGCCGTGCTGGAGTTTTTGGCTGAGGAAGGGATTACTGAGATTAGGGTAAAACGTCTGGGGGTTCCAGACCGATTCATTCCGCACGGAACTCAAGAAGAATTGAGAAAGATGTGCGGCATCGATAAGGACGCCATCACCCAGGCGGCCCTGCAGATGGTCCGGGGTGAGAAAAAGAGAAAAAAGGAGGGATGGGAAAGAGGGAGCGCCTAGATAAGTTGCTGGTCGAGCGCGGACTGGTAGCAAGCCGGGAAGAGGGGCGCAGCCGGATACTGGCTGGAGAGGTGCTGGTCGACGATCAGCCCCTTGCCAAGGCCGGGAGCCTGGTGGATTCGAACGCCTTGATCCGAATGAAAGGGAAGTCTCTCCCTTATGTCAGCCGTGGCGGGGTCAAGCTGGAAAAGGCGCTCCAGGAATTCTCGATAGAAGTCGGTGATAAGGTTGTCCTGGATGTGGGCGCCTCCACCGGGGGGTTTTCCGATTGTTTGCTTGCCCACGGGGCCCGCCGGGTCTATGCCGTGGATGTGGGCTACGGACAGCTCGACTGGAAGCTGCGCAATGACCCGAGAGTCGTTGTTTTAGAAAAAAGAAATATCCGTTATCTAGAAGGCGAAGAGCTTTCCGATCCTCCCCAGATCGCCACTATTGATGTCTCTTTCATCTCTCTGCGTTTAGTTCTTCCCAAGGTCCAGAAGCTGCTGACTCCATATGGCGAGATCGTGGCCCTCATCAAACCTCAGTTCGAAGTGGGCAAAGGAAAAGTGGGCAAAGGAGGAGTGGTGCGCTCCGGGGAGGAGCATCGCCGGGTGATAGAGGAAATCAAGGAGGCGGCGGTTGCCCTGAAACTTGAGGTGAGAGGAGTAACGGAGTCGCCCTTGTTAGGGCCGAAGGGAAACAGGGAGTTCTTTATTTATCTGATTAAAAGAGACCGTTGAAAGATCCGTCTGCTACCTGCCTGACACTATCCACAGTGCCCAAAAAGTTCCAGAATTTCTCGCTATTTTAGCCCTTGACGGGGAGCCGCCAGTTGGAATAACTATAGCCCTAATTATTGAGCCAGATTTGCTAGTGGGGTCCTTCGACCCGGCTTGATCTTGGTTGCGCAAAATATTAGCCCGGCCTGGGTCTTCCCATCCAGGCTTTTGATTTGGGGGTGCAAAAATCGGAGCAGCAGTTGAGCGGAATCGTGCGACGCACACCGCTATGAAATGTGTGATTGCAACAAAGACCCCCAGCCCGCGTAAGAAACTGTCCATCAGCTATGGACATCCAGCGACTTGACCCCCTGGCTCTTTCCGCTTTGTGGTCAAAAAATACCTTGACAAGACGCCGGAGGCTAACCTAAAATTTCGATGCTTCCACGGGTCTTTGGGCCGCAGAACATTTGACGACGGATGTCCACTCGTGTCGCCGATGCCTGCTCATTCATAGGGAGGTGGTCATGACTGCTCGTCAACCTACCCACAAGAGGATAACCTTCGCTCTTGCTTCAGCCTGCACATTGCTACTCATGTTTTTGCCGGTTGACCTGGAAGCGGCCAAGTTGTATGGCATCACCGGAGATCGCGTGATTGTCATCGACGCGACAACAAACGAAATCACAAAAACAGTCCATCTTCCAGCTGGCGCCAGTTTTACATCCCTAGGTGGCGGATCCTTGGGACCGGACTTGCGAACTGCTTACATTGTTACTTATCCAGCCGGCGTGGTCGCTTATGACACTGCCACCGATACGTTTGGGCGCTGGTATCCTATTCTTCCAAGTGACAGAAGAGTTCAGAAACCTGGTGTAACTCCTGATCAAAAGACTATGTTCGTAGTCGATCAAGACGGTGCCGTTTGGGTCGTCGATTTAGCAACAGGAAATACTCTCGGTACCATTGGTGTGCCTCCACAGAACTTTGATGGTGCGGTATCGCGGGATGGCGCAAAATTCTATGTTCCGAGTCGGGATGCAGGCAATATCTCGGTGATAAGCACTGCGACGAGATCTGTAATCAAGACTATGCAACCGGCGGTATATCCGACGTTTGAAGATTTTGCTGCTCTCTTCTCTGTCTCGCCGGAAACGTTAGCCGAACTAGAGGCGTACTGGCTTTCACTAGCGCCGGACGAACAGCTCGCATTATACCTATCAGCCCTGCCACCGGAATCACCAGAGGGCTACGGGGGATTCGGATACCAGATTGGGGCTCATGACATAGTGCTCAGTTCAGACGGCACGCGGGGATATGTCACCAATGAATATTCAAATTCCTTTTCCTGTCTCGACTTAACCAACGACACGGTTATCAAGACAATACAAGTAGAAGGCACAGCCCCAATTTGGCTTGCGCTGTCCCCGGACAACCGAACAGTCTACACCTCGAATACGGCTTCCAAATCCATCTCGATCATAGACGCCGCCTCCTGTACAAAAATCGGCTCGATTTCAGATCCTGTTGCTGGCATGAAGCTTAGGGATGTCGAGCTTTCTGCCAACGGCCAGTTCTTGTATGTCGGAGGAGGTAACGAGCCTGAGACTTCTCTGGTACCGACTATTGCGGTCTACGATCTCACAGGTCCGGTGCCTACATTTGTCAAGTTGATCCATCCTGAAACTGAAATTATTCACTTCATCAGATCGTCGCCGGCTGTTCCAGAGGCTGTGGCGCTCTCAAAGTTACAGCGTATAGCCTCCTTGGCTCCGAAGCTGTTTGTTGGGTTTTTGGTAGGCCAGGCAGTAAAGCTCGTAACGTGTTCGCCAACTGGACCAGCAGTATTGGCATGCGTCGTTGCGGTGGACATAGTAGAAGCAGTGGCCTTATTGGGTAAGGTGACTTCTGTGCTGCAATTCGCTGTGATTCTTGACGATCCGCCTGACCCAAATTTCTCAATGATTTTCGTCCCTCAGGACTATGCACCCCCTACCGTCAGACCCCAGCGTATAATTCCACGCGACTTACAGCAAACAGCCAACGCAACGCTTGCAAAGCTGACCGACGTATATGAACTTGCGGAAGCGTGGCGAGTTACACTCGAACGCTACAGCGCTGCTGTCGCTGCAGCTGATAGTGATGCTGCGGACCTCCAGTTAGCAGCTTTAGAGGATTACATTCGTGCGACCTCCGGAGCAACAACTTCTGCCAAAAGCTCCCTAGACCAGCTTGTGACAGACCTACAAGCGCTGATGGGTCCAATTCAGGTCGAGCAAAGCGATATAGAGGCTGCCCAAGCTTTGCTCGCTCGGGGGGATGGATTCAGCACAGAAGAGCAACAGATTTTGCGTAACTTGGGCTTGTCGCAAGACGATATCAATACGATTCTGGCCGCTGTTTTGGCTGTGAATCCTGCGGAAGTTCCTACAGAACTGCTGCTTGGGCTCCGATTAGCCGCAGACGGTTATGGAGAATTGTCTGAAGTCACGTCGTGTGTGGCTGGCTTCTGCGCGATGTCCGTCGACAATGCAAAGGTGGAGATCGAAGATAAAAAGTTTGAGGTGAAGGGCAGATTTACTCTTAGTGGCAGAAGCAACGGGATTGACCCCCTCGCAGAAGATGTAACCTTTCGGTTAGGCGACTTAGTGACGACAATCCCCGGCACCTCGTTCAGGCTTCACCCTCCAAAACCGGGAAAGAAAGGAAGCTCGGGACGGCTTACCTCTTGGACATTCGATGGCATCATTGCCGGGCTCAAGATAGAGGCAAAGATCACAGACTTCGGGGAAGGGAGTTTCGAGTTTAAGGCTGAGGGAAAGACCAAAAACAAAAGCACTGCCATGAACCCACTTATATTAGAGTTGACTATTGGCGACGACATTGGCTTGGCATGGGTTAATGCTAAATTTGAGTGATTCTATTCAACGCTGAAAGAGAAGGACCTACTGTCCCCGCTCCGCATGGTCAAAAAGAACTGCTTAACCCATCAAGCAGCCGCAAGTTATTTCACGGTTTATTCTGTTTTTTGCTCCCATCCTTACAGCGGCAGTGAGAAATATTGATGAAGTCCTTCATCAAGCACACTATAAATAGCAGAAGAACAAGAACCGCAATAAGGCGGAAAACTTTGTTATTCTCAGGAACGTAAAAAAGCAATACAATTCCCAGAAACGCTAGGCTTAAATACAGGACGTACCCAGGGTCTTGTATAAACGGCAATAAAAACGGCCATTCATCGGGCGACCGCCGACTGCTTTTCATTTTAAGAGACAACTTTGACTAGAACTATAAAAACTTTTTGTCAGAATCTACAGTCAGAATCTAAAAGCATCTCCTGTACCGCCCATTTCACTACAATCCTTTTATATCCGTGTTTACACCCCGAGGGGTGGGTGGGGAGGTGGTGGAGAGCAGAAAGGTTGAAAGGCTAGTACAGAATCACGTCAAGCTAGAGTTGTTTTAGGAGTTTCCTAGGTTTTGGCCGGGTTGACAGAGCGGCGCTGGGGTCGGATCTTTATTTTTGTGGTCCGCGATGTTCATTCAGATTTGCTCGCCCTGGTTTCGTAACCAGCAAATTTCCCCTTCGTCTTAACTCCCTGCCAAAATCAGCAACATCAGAAGTGGATCGAGCGCTCAACGCCGAGGGGGCCGTAGCAACCCTGGAGAAGCCGAGAAAGCGGTCCGTCAAAGATACTCTGATCTCCTCAGTTAGTGTAGTGCGTCCAACGCTTCTTTACATTAGCAGGATGCTGAAAAAGGTTTTTACGTGTCACCCTGAACGAAGTGAAGGGTCTCATGTATTTGAAAAGGCGAGATTCTTCGCTGCGCTCAGAATGACAATCAAAGTAAAGAGATTTATGACGCACTACACTAGCGAGATCACCAGTACATCTAAAAGAGTCTGAAAAACCCATAAAAAAGCTTGAATATTCGCCCGTGGAGCAGTAGAGTGAGGCCAGCTTGTGTCATCAGGGGGGAGTATTTATGGGCAAAGCGCTTACAGTAGAAGAAGTCGCCGAATATCTGGGTTTGGCTAAGGACACGGTTTATCGCAAGGCGAAAAGCGGTGAGATCCCTGGAGCGCGGATAGGGAGGAGCTGGCGTTTTCCTCAGGATGTCATTGATGAGTGGCTGAGAGAAAAGGCGGGGGTAAAAAGGGTGGGGCAGGAGGCGAAAGTTAAGAAGGGCAAGAAGCTCCCTCCCAGTGAATTGAGACGGCGTCAGAGAATCGTCAAGGATATATTGCGATTAAGGAAATATTTTGAAAAGCTCCCTATTACGGCGGACCAAGCCTATAAGATTTCTCGCAGGCAGCTCGAACAAAGGCCGTTGAGGTGGAAATGAACGGCCCCCGTTTCGTCATCGATGCCAACGTCTGCATAAAGTGGTATCTCACCGACGAAGCGCTCCGGGACAAAGCCGAGGTTGTCCTCAATGACTTTATGGGGGGCGCTGTTGAAATTCTTGCCCCAACGCTTTTAATTTACGAGCTGATGAATGGTCTTTGGGTCGCTTCCAGGATGAGGAGGATCGAGTTCGGGAATATAGAGCGATCCGTTCAACGGGTGTTAGATCTCGGATTCGGCCTGCACGATGCTAGCCAATTTTTTCCGGCGGTCCTGCGTATGAGTCAGCGGTTTGGTCGCTCGGCCTACGACGCGTCCTATCTGGCTCTGGCTGAACGGGAGGGCATCCAACTGATCACAGGAGACAGAAGGCTGTATAATGCGGTTCGCGGACGATTGGATTGGGTGATTTGGTTAGGCTCCTATCCTGCCTGACTCCATGCTTTCTCAACTCTTTGTCAATGGCCTCATCGAGGCAGCATCTATACCCTCGTGGCCCTCGGATTCGGCCTCATTTATGCGACGACCCGCGGCCGCCTTTTTGACCGGCTTGAGATCAGGAGTTTGCAACCTTGTAAAAGAGAGGGAGGCTGATTAGCCCGATGATGTTCGCCAAAGAGATTGTTTGTCCGCGCTGCCAGAAAAAGTTTTCTCTAGGAAAGGTCCTAAATCTCTGTTCCTGCGGCTCCCCGTTATTGGTTCGCTATGACGCCAAGGGGATAAGACAGGCAGTGAAAAAGTCGGATCTGAAAAACCGCCCCTCTGACCTGTGGCGCTACCAGGAATTTCTTCCCCTGCGGGCGGCAAAGAACCGTGTCTCTTTAGGAGAAGGCTTCACTCCGCTGATCGAAGCCAGGCAACTGGCCTTGAAGCTCAACGTCAAAAAAGTATGGATCAAGGATGAGGCGCAAAACCCCACAGGATCCTTTAAAGATCGGGGTCTTTCGGTGGCGGTTTCGCTGGCTAAGGAGTTGGGAATCAAGAAAGTTGCCATCCCTTCAGCTGGCAACGCCGGCGGCTCTCTCTCCGCCTATGCCGCCCGGGCCGGAATGGAGGCCCATGTTTTCATGCCCAGGGACACCCCCAGGGCCAATCAGGTCGAGGCGCAAAAATACGGCGCCAGACTGACCTTGGTAGATGGGCTCATCAACGACTGCGGCAGGCTGATCGCCGAGCGCAAAGAGGCCGAGGGCTGGTTTGACGTCTCGACATTAAAGGAGCCCTACCGCGTGGAAGGGAAGAAAACCATGGGCCTGGAGATTGCCGAGCAGCTCGACTGGAAGCTCCCTGAGGTTATCATTTATCCGACCGGAGGCGGGACAGGATTGATCGGCATGTGGAAGGGCTTCAGTGAATTGGAAGAAATAGGATGGATTGGCTCGCAGCGTCCGCGCATGGTCTCTGTCCAGGCAGAAGGCTGCGCGCCGATTGTGCGCGCCTACAATGAAGGGAAAGATAAAGCGGAGCCCTGGCTCAACGCCAGGACCATAGCGTCTGGGTTGAGAGTACCTCAGGCCGTGGCCGACTTTCTCATGCTCCGGGTGATCCGCGAGAGCAAGGGGACGGCGCTCAGCGTGAGCGATCAGGAAATGGTTGCAGAGATCGATCGTGTCGGCAGGCTGGAGGGTCTCTTCTTCTGTCCCGAGGGGGGAGCAGGGGTGGCTGCTTTGCGCGGGCTGAAGCAGCGGGGATGGATCAAGCCGAATGAAACGGTTCTCATCTTCAATACCGCCTCGGGCTTGAAGTATCTGGATGCGCTATCAGGATAGTTATCCTATCATGATTCCTTGGTTTCAGTGGTGATGGCCGACTTTATCAAAATTGCCCACCGGGGCTCGTCCGGCTCCTATCCGGAGAACACGCGCCTGGCTTTTGAAAAGGCGATCGAGGCGGGAGCGGATATGATCGAGATGGACTGCCGGCTTTCCAAGGATGGCCATGTGGTCGTGATCCACGACGATCGCTTGGATCGAACGGCGCGAGCCAAAGGGTTTGTAAAAGGGAAGACCCTTAGGCAGCTTAAAAAGCTCGATGTGGGGGCTTGGCTCAAGAAGTCGTTTAAGGGGGAAAGGATACAGACTCTGGAAGAGATCCTGGAGATCGTATCCGGTAAGGTCGAGATCAATTTAGAGATCAAGTCCGTGCTCCGCGGTCCTCTCGGAATCGAGCTCAAGGTGCTCTTTATCGTGAGCCACTTCGATTATCTCGAGCGCGCCATTTTTTCCTCTTTCGATTACCAATCGCTGCGCCGGCTCCGGGAATTGGCGCCGGATGTCAGGATCGGCGTCCTGTACGGAGCCGGAATCAAGGATAATCCGTTTCAAGCGGCAAGAGAGATGAATGCTTATTCACTTCATATCCAGAGAGAGTTCGCGACTCCCCATTTCCTGGAGGAGGCCAGGGAACTCGGACTCAAGAGTTTTGTCTGGACCGTCAACGAGGTGAAGGAGATGGAGAAATTTCTCTCGCTGGGCGTGGACGGGATCATCTCCGACTTTCCCGAGAAGTTCTGGAAGATCAAGCAGAGAAAGAGATAAGCACGGAAAAAGTAATCAGGCTTTTAGGGGAGAAGGGGAGTCCTTTTTGATGATGATTTTAAGGCCGTTTGGGAGGAAAAAGGATTGCGCTCGATGAGTGGAGGCGGGGAGGTCTTTTGTATCCTATACCGCCGGACTCCGTAGGTCAAGTTTTTGTATTGCTCAGCTTGACTTGATATGGAAATCCGATAGAATTAAACATTTGAAAATAACGGGTGGATGGGTGTTAGGAGTGAAGTGGAGGGGGTGATACTATTATATGACCGGAATACGAGTTAGAGACAACGAGTCTATTGAAAGCGCTATCCGGCGCTTCAAAAAGCTTTGTGAAAAGTCGGGGATATTGGCGGAGTTGCGCAAGCGGGAACATTACGAAAAGCCCAGCGTCAAGAGGAAAAAGAAGGCGATAGCGGCAAAGAAGAGAGCACTGAGACGGGCCCGCAGCCATTACTTTTAGCGAGGCATCCCGGAGAGAGAATGGGACTCAAGGGCGAAATTCAGGATGCCATGAAAGCGGCCATGAAGGGCGGGGACCGGCTGACCCTCTCCGCCCTACGGCTGCTTTTATCGGCGCTCCATAACGAGGAAATCAAAGAGCGAAGAGAGCTAAGCCCGGAGGAGATCATTAAGATTATCTCCTCCCTTTGCAAGCAGGGGCAGGAGTCGATCGAGTACTTTCGGAAGGGGGGGCGGGGTGATCTGCTGGAGAAGGAGGAAGCGGAACTGGCGGTCTTGCGCCGCTTGCTGCCTGAAGCCTTGAGCGAGGAGGAGGTCCGTGCCCTGATCCGGAGTACCATTGAGGAGGTTGGGGCTAAAGGGGTCCGGGACTTGGGAAAGGTGATGAAACAGATCATGCCCAAGGTTACCGGTCGGACCGAGGGCAAGCGAGTCAGCGAACTGGCCAGGGAAATTCTGGGCGGCTGATCAGGTGTAGCGCTTTTCACCAGGAAATGGTGTTCAATCCCTTTCTTAAGATGGACGTAACCCGTTGGTGAACATCGTTGATCCGATCCTGCTTGTTCTTCTGTTACTGTTTGGCCTGAGGGGTTATTTTAAGGGGCTCTTCCGCGAGAGCTTTTCTCTGCTGGGACTCATTATCGGTTTCATGGTAGCAGTCCGTTACGATGAACCAGCGGCGCTGCTCTGGCCGGAGAGCTGGAAGCTCTCTCTTCTTGTTGTCAGAGTTTTAACTTTTGTCGGACTTTTCTTCGTAGTCTACTTCACGTTCAGTCTGGCGGGGTGGCTCCTGCATCGCTCGGCAAAATTCCTCTTTCTGCAAGTGGTCAATCGGATCGGCGGCATCGTGGTGGGCATGGGAAAGGGGGCAGCTGTCTTAGCTCTGGTTATTTTTCTTCTGGCTTCTTTTCCTTTGATGCCGCAAAGGACGAGGCAAAAAATCGATGAGTCCTACCTCGCCCCTCCGCTCCATCATTTTGCCCAGGGGCTTATCCGAATCGGCAAGGCCAATCTCGTCCCGCAGGAGGAATCCGCTATCCGCGACCCTGAGGGGATGGGCTATTTTTAGGCGGTCAGGATGACCCATTCGACTGAGCTCAGGGTCATCCTGAGGAGGATCGAAGGATGATTGCAGAAGGAAAGATTGTAGAGATTCGTGAGCGGGCCTCCATCGTTGAGGTGATATCCGATCACCTGACGTTGAAAAAGATGGGGCGCAATTATCTCGGACTCTGCCCGTTTCATTCAGAAAAGACCCCCTCCTTCACGGTCAATGAAGAAAAGGGCATCTTTCACTGTTTCGGCTGCGGCGTGGGCGGGAATGTCTTTCATTTTTTGATGCAGTATGAGCACCTGACCTTCCCGGAGGCTGTGGAGCAGGTTGGAAAGCGCTACGGGATCGCAGTCGAGCGCCTGGACCGGCCTAAGGCCGGTAGGGACGGAGAAGAGAAAGAATCCCTTTATCATCTCAATGAAAGGGCGGCGGCCTATTTCCATGAAATGCTGTTTGGTCGTCCCGAGGGGAAAAGGGCCCTGGAATATCTCAAGGGCAGAGGAGTGGAAGAACGGGTGGCGCGGAATTTTTACCTCGGCTATGCCCCGCAGTCAGGCCAGGGATTGGTCGCTTTTCTAAAAAAAGAGGGGCTTTCTTTAAAGCATGCGGTGCGGTTGGGACTGCTCAGCGAAAGGGGGCCGCAACACTACGGAGAAAAATTCTTTGATCGAATCATCTTCCCCATTGCCAATGCCGCTGGAAAGGTTGTCGGCTTCGGCGGTCGGGTGATCGCGCAGGGTCTCCCTAAATATCTCAATTCCGCTGAGACTCCCCTATTTCGCAAGGGGGCGAACCTCTACGGTCTCTTTCAAGCCAAGGAAGCGATTCGGGAGGTGGATCGGCTGGTAGTAGTGGAGGGCTATCTCGACGTGCTCGCCCTGTTTCAATTTGGCATCTCCTACGCGGTTGCTACCTTAGGTACGGCCCTGACTCCGGATCAGGTGCGTATCCTGGGACGCTATACAAAAAACATTGTTGCGCTCTTTGACGGCGATGAAGCCGGTAGAAAGGCAGCGGCACGAAGCTTTGAGATATTTATCGAGGGGGGATTGCTCGGGCGGGCCGCGTTTCTGCCCCAGGGGGAAGACCCGGACACCTATGTCCGTTCCAGGGGCAGAGAGGTATTGGAGACGGTCGTAGACCAGGCGATTCCTTTGGCGGATTACAGCTTCACATGGTTGGAAGAAAAGTACGGCAAGAGCATCGAGGGCAAGAGCGAGATTGCCCAGGAGATCCGGCGGCTTTTGGCCAAGGTCCGCAATCCCTTCGAAATGGATCTCTTGGCGCGGCGCGCCGTCGATTCCCTGGGAATTAGGGAAGAGCTTTTACGGCCCCCTTCTCCCGCGCCAGGCGGTCAAGGGCGTTCCCTTCGCCCGGAGGAATCTTCGAAGGCTACTGCGACGCAGGGGCAGGAGGATCTTGTGGAGCGTTCCTTGGTGAGCCTCATGCTTCGCTTTCCTTCCGTTATCCAAAACGTGGAGCGGGAAGGCGATATCGAACAGCTGGTCAGTCCAATGTGGAATCAGGTAATCCAGAAGATTCTGTCGGAATGGGGAGAGCGGGGAGAACTGAATGGGGCAGGAATGGCGCAGCGGTTTCCACCAGCCCAGGCGTCTCAGATCGCAGCCCTGATGCTGGAAGGGGAAAACATGCCGGAAGAGGAATCCGAAAGGATGGTGGAAGATTGCCTCTCGCATCTTAGACGGAGATATCTAAGAGGCTTAGAAAAAGATCTGCGCCAGGCGATTCGGGTGGCGGAAGAAAAAAGGGATGAGATAACCAAAAAAGAAAGGATGCTGGAATGGCAAGAGGTCGTCCGAAGAGAACGACAACTAGAACGCCAAAGGTTCACGTCCAAAACGGAGATCCGGTAGGGGCTCAGAAAGAAGCCCGGGTCTCCGGCCAGATAGCCCAAAAGAAAGACATCAAAGAGGTCAAGAAGCTCATCGACCTCGGCAAGGAGAAGGGCTACCTGACCTACGATGAGGTCAATGACATGCTGCCGGCGGATATCGTATCGCCGGACCAGATCGATGATGTCATGTCTATCTTTGGCGAAATGGATATCGAGGTGATCGATTCCAACCAGAGAGTGACTCTGGGTGGCCAGGCCGAAGAGCTCGCGGAGGAGGAAGAGGAGGAGAAGGAGGCCGATGTGGAGGTGGAGGGGGATATCACCGGCAAGACAGGCGATCCCGTACGGATGTACCTTCGGGAGATGGGCACCGTCTCGCTCCTCAGCCGCGAGGGCGAGGTGGAGATCGCCAAGAAGATCGAGGAGGGGGAAAAACGGGTCATTGAGGAGGTTCTTTCGAGCCCCCTGGCATTGCGCTATGTCCTGGAGCTGGGAGAGAATCTTTCGCGCCATGAGATTCGCGTGCGTGAGATCATCAAGGACGGAGAAGACGAGCTGGACTACCTGGAAGACGAGGAAGTGCATGAAAAAAGGCTCCTGGATCAGATAGGCAAGTTGCGCCGATTGAACAACGAGAGGGTGAAAATCAAACGGCAACTGGAGCGGAAGCACCTGTCCTCCCGGAAGCGGAAGCTTCTCCAAGAGGCGCTGCTCAAGCAGCAGGAGAAAATCCTTAGCGGGCTCAAGGCCATGCCGCTGAATCGGAGGCAAACCGAGGCAATCGTCGATGGCTTGAAGAGGGCAATGGACCAAATGCGGGCCCTGGACAGGAAGGTGATGGACTTTGAACAGCGCACCGGCAAGCCGTTCCAGACAATCCTGAAGGTTATTCCGAGCAGTGATGGCCGCAAAAAGCATTGGCAGCGGGCTATTGGCGCGCTGCGCATGGGCCATGAGGCCATTCAGAGAATGGCGGAAGAGATCCGAAGCGCGCGGCGGGAAATCAAACGGAACGAGAGGAATCTGGAGATACCGGCGGAGGAGCTCAGGCGTCGGGTGCAGTCCATCGTTGAGGGAGAGACCAGGGCCAACCTCGCCAAAAAGGAGCTGATCGAGGCCAATCTCCGCTTGGTGGTCAGCATCGCCAAAAAATACACCAACCGGGGACTGCAGTTTCTGGATCTCATTCAGGAAGGGAACATCGGTCTCATGAAGGCGGTGGACAAGTTCGAGTACCAGCGCGGTTACAAGTTCTCGACATATGCGACGTGGTGGATTCGCCAGGCGATTACCCGGGCGATTGCCGACCAGGCGCGCACGATCCGTATCCCGGTCCACATGATCGAGACCATCAACAAGCTGATTCGCACCTCCCGTTATCTGGTGCAGGAGATCGGGCGGGAGCCGACCCCGGAGGAGATCGCTACCAAGATGGAAATCCCCTTGGATAAGGTGCGCAAGGTCCTGAAGATCGCCAAGGAGCCGATCTCCCTGGAAACCCCCGTGGGCGAGGAAGAGGACAGTCATTTAGGTGATTTCATCGAAGACAAGCGGATCATCACGCCCGCGGACGCGGTGGTCAACATCAATCTGCAGGAGCAGACCAAGAAAGTGTTGGCGACTTTAACTCCGCGCGAAGAGCAAGTCCTGAGGATGCGTTTTGGGATCGGGGAAAAGTCGGATCATACCCTCGAAGAGGTGGGGCAAAAATTTACCGTTACGCGCGAACGCATCCGCCAGATCGAGGCCAAGGCGCTGCGCAAGCTCAGACATCCCAGTCGCAGCAAGAGGCTGAAAAGCTTTATGGAGAGTTAAGCGGCGAGTTGGAACGATGCTCTTGCAAAAAGCGCGTGGAACTGCGAACCTCTAAAAATCGAAAATCCAAAATTAAAAATTGGCTAACGGGCCCATAGCTCAGCTGGTTAGAGCCACCGGCTCATAACCGGTAGGTCCCTGGTTCGAATCCAGGTGGGCCCATGAAAATAAAAAGCCCCGACAGGGGCTTTTTATTTTCAGAGCATTGGAACAGTGGACATTGGAACATTGGATCACTGTGACAATGCGGTCTATTGCTCTATTGTTCTACTGCTCCGCTTTAGAGCATTAGAGCAGTGGAGAGTGGAGCAATAGATTAAAGGGGGAGGGGAAAGCGAGAATGCGGTCCATTGTTCCATTGCTCTACTGTTCATCTTTGTCCCCTGATCCACTGCTCTATTGATCGCGTTTATCCGTTCCCTTAATCAGCGCAGTGAGCATCTTGGACAGAACTTCCAGCTCCGTCTTTAGCTCCGTGTGCTTCTCCTCGGTTATCAGCTTTTGGCGTCTGCAAAGCTCCAGCACAGGTACGCACTCGAAGACAGATCCTCGGGCAATCCAAAAGAAATTCTTCCTTTCCTTAGCGTGCCACCTCCCGTTACCTTCAGCAATGTTCAGGGAAATCGACAGGGAGGCCCGTCGGATTTGGTCGATCAGGTGGTAGTACCCTTTAGCCGGGAAAGTCTCAGTAAGTGCGGCGATCTTTTCTGCGAGATCAACTGCCCTCTGGTACACCTCCAACTTTTCAAACATGAAGCTCATAGAAGAAGGATCTTAATCTCCGGCCATTCTGTAGGCAAGCCCAAAGTGGAACAGGGGAACAGTAGAGCAGTGGAGCAAAAAAGCCCGTATCCGGGATTTTTTAGAGCATTGGAGCAGGGGACAATGGAACATTGGACTAAGGCGACAATGCGGTCCACTGATCTACTGCTCTAATATTCTACTTCGTCCAATGTTCTGCCCTCAGCTTCCTTCGGCTCCCTCCTGGATGTTGGGCGTGGCAAAAGGCGTCACGACAACAGCCTGAGAAGGACAAATGCCAGGACGAAAGCAAATACGATAAAGGCCCATGGTGGTCCGAGGTAGTCAAATCCGAACATTCGCTGTCGGTCCTTATAAACCAACTTCGTAATCATCAGACTGCCCGGATTAATGCGTTCTATAAGATGCGACCTTGGGAATCCCTCTCGGCCATCTGCTCGCGGACCTCGCGTGATTAACCGCATGTAGTCGCGTAGCTCGTTCAGGTCAACACGAGTTGTCCGTGGAGAGAGATTGTAGAATGGAACTCTATTTTCTCTGATGAGCCGATACAGATGACGTTCGCTTATAGAAAGTGCCTTGGCTGCCTCTGCAATTGATGTAAACATACTTCCCCAATAAGACATTGGCGGAAATATGTCATAGTGTAGATAAATGGAAGGATAGGGGGGACTTAGTCTCCTTTACCCGCAGGTAGGATTTTCCTAATCTTAGGCCACTCAGGGGGGACTGAATCACAATCAAGATGATGGTAATAGGCACTTCTGAGATCATTCACGGTTAGGTTTTTATCTCGGGGAAAATAGTAAGCTAACAATTTGAGAACCTCCTTCCAGTAAAAGCGGTCAGCCTTGGGGCCTTTTTTTGAACGTAGCCCTGCATGTAACAATATTCGGACGATGAAGTAGCTGACCACTCCCGCCACCCCAGCGGGTCTCCCCTTGTTTTTTTTCAGTGACAGAGAGATCTGGAGCGGTAAAGGGTCAGTCCGGGCAGGAAATATGTCATAGCCACCCTTAACGTCCTTGCTTGGCCGAGCAATGAGCTTGGTGGTCATCGCGCTGCGATTCTTACGGATGATCCGCCATACCGCATCTAGATCGTTCTCTTCGTAGAGAGCGCGACCCTTACGGATAATCTGCCACACCCTCGGCAAATTTACTCCCAGGCGAGCCCATTTGTTTCTAATTTTCTGAATATGACGCGGGAGGAGGTCCTTTTGTCCAGGTGGATAAACCCCGAAGGCTGGTCGTTGTTGGAGTTTCTCTGGCTCCATAATCCCTCCCGCTCAAGATTTCCTGCGTTGGTAAAGGCCCCCGGAACTGCGGGAGGTAAAGCTCTGTGAAGCTCTACCTTGTGGTCCCTGTTCCCAGATTGATCGAGTCCGGGTAAGGGGGCCTTGTACGATTACGTTAAGGTGAAAAATAGAAAAGTAAAGAGAAATTTTCGGGATTGACCGACAAGGAGACTTTGTAGGACAATATACTTGATGTTATTTACAAAAGGCCGAGCCAGGAACCAGCGAGGAGGTAGGATAGTGAAAAGACTTTTAATGGTTGTCTTGTTGGCTGTTTTTCCGATCGCTAGCCATGGCGCTAGCGTTCATTCGGATGCAACCTGCTCTAAATTTTGGAACAAATTACCGTCCGACGCAAAGGCAATGTGGTTTCACGGCTATGCGACCGCAGTGGCGAGACTATTAACGTTACGCAACTTTCGCAAGTCTGACACTCTGCACGAGGTTGCGGAAATCAGCGTGACCCCTTCCAACTTCAATTGAGGAAAAAGTCCATGCCTGATCAGATCATCAACAAAATTGGGTTCATTGCTGCAATCGTGTTGCCGCTGTGGAATATTCCCCTGATGGTTCGTATGATCAAGAGAAAGTCGTCACAGGATATAAGTCTTTATTGGGTTTTTGGAGTGTGGTTTACACTTTTAGCGATGCTCCCTTCAGGATTGGTTTCCCAAGACATAGTATGGAAAGCATTCAATATCATTAATTCTGTCTTATTCACTTGCGTCGTGATTACCGCATGCCTTTACCGGAAAAAGAACTGGGGCGGCAGACCTAAATGAGACCTTGGCAACCCTCCCCGCATCAACGAGAATCTGCCCGAAATTTGGAGTCGTGCTTCAAGGCTAACCCTATAACGGGAGGGAGATATGCTACAGGGAGAAACGGCAGGCGAGGAACGCCGACCGCAAACTACGGCAGCCACCCAAGAGACCACTCCGGTAAGGGTTAAGAAGTTGGGACACGTGGTCTTCACTGTCAGCGACATCGAGCGGACCACAAAGTGTTGGCGTGATTTCTTCTCCGGGATCTGCCTGGGACTTCCCCTGTTAACTATACGTTCACGATCACCACGCCCTTCGGCTCCAGATAATAATCCAGCGCCTCCGGGCCATGCTCGCGGCCGACGCCGCTCGCCTTCACGCCGCCGAAGGGAAGCTCATCGTAGCCGTAGTGAAGCGAATTCACCCAGACATTTCCTGCCTGGAGCTTATCGATTGCTGTGTTGGCATGGATGAGGTTGCGCGTCCAGATCGACGAGCCCAGGCCGTAGACGGAGCTGTTGGCCTTCTCAATCGCCTCATCGAGAGTTTTGAAGGTAAAGACAGGCAGGACAGGGCCGAAGGTTTCTTCACGGCTGACCTTAGAGTCGTCCGGGACATTGGTCAGAAGAGTCGGGAGGTAGAAGAAACCTTTATCAAGTTCGCCCCCTTTGGCTTTTTCCCCGCCAAAGACGACCTTGGCGCCGCGCGCCTTGGCGTCCTCTACCTGCTCTTCAATCTCTTTGCGTTGCGACTCCAGGTGGATAGGCCCCATGCGGCTCTCTTTTTTCATCCCGTTTCCAACGGTCTTCTGCTTGAGGATCTCAGCCAGCTTTCCGACAAATCCCTCGGCGATCGATTCCTGGAGGAAAAGGCGCTTGACGCCGAGGCACATCTGGCCGCAGTTAAAAAAGCGGCCGATATCCGCCATTTTCACCGCCAGATCCAAATTGGCGTCCTCCATGACGATCATCGGATCGCTGCCGCCCAGCTCCAAGGTGATCCTCTTGATCTCTCTTCCCGCGACCTCCATCACGTGCCTGCCTATTTCGGTGGAACCGGTGAAGGCAATGCGGCGAACGCGCGGGTTTTTCAGCAACTCTTCTCCCACTATTCCGCCGGGGCCGGTGACGACGTTGACGGCGCCTTTGGGCAACGTCTTTTGCTGTTTCCCTTCGCCGTAGGTGGCCTTCTGGATCTGTTCGATGCAGAGCAGCGTCGCCAGGGGAGTAGTGGTAGCAGGTTTGATGATGATCGTGTTTCCGGCAGCGAGGGCCGGTCCGAGCTTCGTTCCCATCAGAGTAAGCGGGAAGTTCCACGGGACAATCCCTCCGCATACCCCAATGGGCTGGCGAATGACCATGCCGTAAGCTCCCTTCTGCGGGAGAGGCACGTGCGCGCCTCTGACTTTAGAGGCGAGGCCGGCGTAAAATTCCAAACCGTGGACCAGGTGGTGGATCTCAAGGCCTGCCTCAAAAAACGTTTTTCCCTGCTCCTGGGTCAAAAGCTGGGCGATCTCGTTGCTTTTTTGCTTGATCAGCTCACCGGCATTGAGGAGCATCTTGCCTCTGTCTTCAGGGCTTACATCCGACCACTCTTTAAAGGCGCTCTCCGCGACGCCGATGGCCTGCTCCACATCCTTGGCGGTTCCTTTCGGGACCTTGTCTACCACCTCGCCGGTTGCGGGGTTGCGGACCTCGTAGGTCTGCCCGCTCACCGAATCGATAAGCTCACCTCCAATTAACATCTTTGCCATTATGAACCTCCGTGTTCGTTATTCGTGACTCGTTAAAGATCTTATAATTTATTTACCTTTAAATTGGGCAGTTCTCTTTTCTAAATATGCCTTTACGCCTTCGTTCCCGTCTTCACTGCCAAAGGCCTGAGCCAGGAGCTCTCTCTCGAAAGCCAGACCCTCGGGCAGAGAGATTTCCATCCCGGTCTGAATCGCCCGTTTGACCTTGCCGACCGCTAAACTGGATTTGTTGGGCGGTATGAATTGGCGCGCATAGTCCATGACTCTTTCCATGAAATTCTCGCGCTCGTAGATGTCGTGAATGAGCCCCATTTCCAGAGCCTCTTCAAAGGCTATGGTTTTTCCTGTGGCGCATAATTCCATCGCCCTTGCCTTTCCGACTAAACGGGGCAGCCTCTGTGTCCCTCCCATTCCGGGCATCACCCCAAGGTTGATCTCCGCCAATCCGACCCTGCCACCCTCCTTCCTCGCGATGCGGATGTCGGCGGCCATGGCGATTTCCAGTCCGCCCCCGACCGCGTGGCCGTTGATTGCCGCAATAATGAGCTTAGGTGTGTTCTCCATTCGCATTAAGACTTCGTGGCCGTGAAGGGCAAAGTTGTTTTTGTAGGCAAGGGACTTATTCGCGAGCATGTTGATGTCGGCGCCGGCGGAGAAAAACTTGTCTACCTTTCCTGTCAGGACAAGGACATGGACCTCCTCATCAAAGCGGGCGCGCAGCAGCGCTTCATCCAGCTCCCGGAGGAGTTCGTGGGTGTAGCTGTTCACTGGCGGGCGGTTGAGTTCCAGTAGCGCGACGCCTTTGTCCACCCGGTACTCAACCGTTTTTCCGGCTTCCATAGTGTGACCTCCTGGTTACTGATTAAACTTTCTTTTTATCCGGCATCTATTCGGTAGTCAAGGGACCCCCAGTCCCTTTGCTCCAGTGCCTCCTCGTCGGGAAGTCTTAACTGCTTGTCTCGGGCAGCATCGAAACTCTCCCGCCAAAAAACGCAGCGGGCTCAGACATCGATGCTGCATTCGTAAAGGATCTGCTTCACCATAACTCAATGGCGGGGCTTGGAAAGTCCGTTGAATTGTGGCAAGAGTAAATTCACTTTAAATGAAGGGAGAAAGTTATGAAGAGAAAAAGATCACCGATCAAATGGCCGGACGGCGCTCGAATCGCCATTACACCCTGTGTAGCCTTTGAGACCTGGCCGGAGGAGTTGGGCGCGCCGGGTTCCCTGCAGCAAGAGAACCGCCGGCCTCAACCTACGAACGCTGTTACCAAGAAAAATCTTGCCACCATCACCGATCGAGAATTCGGCGAGCGCGTGGGGGTTTTTCGTATGCTGGAAATCTTCCAAAAGGAAGGCATCCAGACGACCTTTTTCCCCACCGGGATTACTGTGGAGAATTATCCGGACGTCTTCAAGGAGATCGTGGCGCAAGGGCACGAGATCGGTACGGAAACCTGGATTCATGATTACAGTTATATGAAGAAGCGGGACAAGGAAAAAAAGGACCTGCAAAAGACGGTCAAGATCGTCCAGGAAACCGTTGGGAAGCCCCCGAAGGGCTACCTTTCAACCGGAGTATCTCCGAGCGCGGATACGCCGGAGATTATCACCGAGCTGGGCTATACCTATTGGATGGATCCGCAGCACGAGGAAACACCCTACACCCTTAAAATCAAGGGCACCGAACTGACGGTGCTTTCTTACTTTCAGGATCTTAACGACTACTCAACTTTTCAGCGTGCCGGGAGGACGCCGCGCGAGCTCCTTCAGCAGTGGAAAGACTGCTTCGATTGTCTCTATGAGGAAGGGGCAAAGGATCCGAAATTTTTGATTTGGGGTAATCACCCCTTTATCGGCGGCCGGCCTTATCGGGCGCCGATGCTGCGGGAATTCATTCGCTATGCAAAAGGCCATTCCAAGGTCTGGTTCGCCCGCTCCGGTGACATCGCCAAGTGGTACCGGGAAAATTACCGAAATGCCCATGTCGAGGAGTGGCCGAACTTCACGATCGCAGGCAGGCGCGCCAGGAAAGCCGATCTCTTTAAGCTAAAATAGGGATGCTATGAAAAGGCAAGAGGTAAGCTCTGTCTAGGAAGGGTTCAAATCAGGAGGCGATCCGCCGAGGAATAGAGCAGGTCCATCAGTGGGGCATAGCTACGGAAGATCTCTCTCCGACCGTGGTGGGGTTATTAACTGCCCGCCTTGGGAAAGGGCGAGAGACCGACCTAGCCGTTATCTTTCTCCTGGGCCGGATCGCCGATCCTGCCGCTCTGCAGGCTCTGACTGCGCTGGAAAAAACTGCGACTGATAAGGATCTCAAGAAGGAAGTACGCCGCTCCCTTTTCAAGTTGGCCCAGAAGGGGATGAGCGCTCCCCGCGCAGAGGGCTTCGAGGTATCTGTCCCAAAGCCGATTCTTCAGTTGAGTCCTGAGATTGAGGGCTATCTCTCTTCCGTGGACGGGACCGGCGGCAGATTGGTCTGGCTCGCCAAACCTCAGGCTGGAAGCGGGATTCAACTACTTCAGGGGATGGTCAGCGATCGTGAGGGGCTTGCGCAGGTCGGGGGGACGGTGATCCGTCGCAAAGAGTTACGGCTGATGGCGCAGGAGATCAAGAAAAATCATGGCGTGACCATGATCCCGATCCCCTGGGAGTATGCGGACCGGATTCTCTACGAGGGATATGAAAAGGCGAAAACGTCAGGGCGAAGCGATCTAGAACAATTTCCCTCCTTGCGGGCGATTTTTAATCCGGCCAGGCCCAAGTTTTCTCCCCATCCGATTTATGGCCGCCTCGATGCTGCGGGAGTCCGCGGCGGCGCGTGGCGAGAGCTCTCGCGGCGTCTCTTAGATGAGCCGGAATTTCGTCCCTGGATCTTGGACGAAGACCGGGTGAAGCCCTACCTTCATCAGGTAGAGGAAGCCCAGGAGAGCCGCCTGGTCCTAGACCCGCTACAAAAAGAGGAGCGTATCGCCGGAATCGTCCGGGATGCGGTCAGAGAAATCTTTTCCGGGGAGCGGCAACAACTCTTCCAGAGACGTATGGAAGACATGGCCCTCTATCTCATTGAAACCGGGCGTGAAGAACAGGCCAAGCTGGCGCTGGCTGTTGCCCTTCAGCTCGGAGAGGGGGATCTCGGCCTTCTGGATATCTCCTTTCTAACCGGCTGGGTCCAGAAGAGCCTGGCCTTTTATCTCGGCCAGACCAAGCAAAAGGCCGCCGAAGAAACCTCGCTGATCGTCAAACCGTAGCAGACCACCCTAAGCACATTCATTTGAGGAAAAGGCCGTGGTCGGCCAGCCAATCCGGCGAACGTGGAGCAGTATCGAGTAGCTTCTTTAGAGCCCGTACGAGAGGGCCAACTCTCTTCTGTGAGACGCTTTTCTCGCTTACAAAGATAATACCCGAATGGTGCTTACCCGCACGGTGCCAGTCGGCCATCAGAAGCTGAAAGTCGCGGACGTTATAGGTTACTAGAGAGCGCCTTTGGCTTGTGGCGAATATGAGGAGATCTTCATCTGGGGCTTCCCGCATCCTAACCTCCTCTACCGATAAGACATAGTACCTTTTCTTGCGTAGCTGTCGGGCTACTTCGGGGTTGATGTGCTCATCGAGGAGAAGACGCACAGATTTAGACCCTAAATCTTTGCATGAACGGGCGGGACGAAAGCTCGTTGAAGGACTCTTCTTCGCTCTTCAAACGATCCTCGATCTCGTCAGGATAACAACCGTAGTAGTAAAGGGCCGCCTCCAACTGAGGCCGGGATAACTGGGGCAGGGCTTTGGAGAGGGCTGCAAAGTCCTTCTTACAGGACTTATAGACCCTTACGACTTCCCATACATCGATCCCGCTGCCCGCGACTGTAGCGCGACGCCCTGTTGGGCCTACGGTGAAAACGATCCCCGGGCAGCGTCTCATACGGACTCCCTCTTTTAATACGGATTGTATGACCCTGCTGGCGGGACGGGCTGTTCGACGGGCCTCCCGCTCTATCTCTTCCAATAGCTCCGGCGATAAGCGCACACTGACAGGAGAGGTCTTGGCCATGGCTTTTCCCTACAACTAACTACAATGTAGTCAAATAATTACAGATGTCAAGGAGGGGTAGCCTCAGGTTGGCATAACGTCGCCTTATTGGATACTGCCCGGCTCAAATTGGCGACCCCGGGACCGGTTCATACCCCAGGGATGGTCCTCGGGGTTCACGAAGGCTGCCCGGTGCCCGGTCGAGGAGGTGGCTTTAGAGCTTTCAGGCGCTGCGCTTAAAAAAACAAATTCCTATCACTACTTCACTTGGGTCGCTCACGGTTACAAATATCCAAAGCCACTAAAGCGTAAATTTGCGCCGCCTTGACCATCTGGTCGATGTTGATCTCCTCCGCTCGCGGGCCGATTCTTTTTCCCCGAGGCCCGATTTTAACGGCGGGGATCCCCAGCTCGTTGTAGACGTTTGTGTCGGTCCAGATGCTGGCGCGATCCGGCGCCTCCGGCTTCAATTTCTGGCTGAAGAGAAACTGGTGGATCTCCTCCAGCGACTGAACCAAAGGCTCCACCCCTTTGCCCTCGTGGCCGAGGAGCGATTTGTAGGGCTCCATCTCGTATTCGATGCCCAGGGAAGATAGGCTTTTGGTTATTTCGTGCTGCACCGTTACAGGCCGCACCTGCGGCGGGGTGCGTACGTCCACATAAACACTGCAGACTCCGGGAAAATAGTTGGGCCTGTAGGGCGCTCCGCCCTCGATTGCGCCGATATTGACCTTCGGGTATATGGGGCCGGTAGGGGAGTTATAGATATATTGCTCCTCAAAACGTTCCGCCCATTTCTCCAGCGCCTCTATGATTTTCGTCATTTTGACTATGGCGTTGAGCTTAACCATGGGGTGGGTGGAACGCTTGGTTCCCCAGGCCGCCTCGGCCTTGCCGAACGTCGTGATCTTGATCTGCACTACTCCGGTCTGAGTCCAGACGATGTTCATATCCGATCCGTCCGCCACGACAGCATAGTCGGAGTGCATGCCGTGAGTCAGCAGGTGCCTTGTCCCGGCTCCTTCGCCCCGGTACTCTTTGGTCTGCCAGGGTCCGATTGGTGTGCGGGAGATTTCGCCTACAACCGCGGCGAAGATGACGTCCCCTTTGAGCTTGATCCCGCTTTTTTTAAGCGCCTTGCCTGCCATCATGAAAGCGGCGACACCGCCTTTCATGTTGGAAATACCGAGACCGCGCACCTTTCCATCCTTGATCGACCCTTTCAGCTCGGAGTCGGGTTCAACAGCAGCGACCATGCGGAGATCTTCCTGCGTCCCCGTAAAACTCGTGTCCATATGGCCGTTGAAACCCAGGCTCAATCCGGTCCCATCGCCCTTGAGAACCCCCACCGCATTGGGCCGGTCGACCTCCACCTCCTGACGGACAGGCTTGAGACCGCTCTCCTGGAACCAATGCAGGATATATTCAGCGACAGCCTTCTCCTGTCCTGTCGGGGAGGGAATATTTACCAGGTCGCAACCGAGTTGCGCCAGTTCATCTCTGTCGATGTGTGCCAAGACCTGCTTGGCCGATTCTTTGTCTAATGCCATTTCTTTCCTCCTTGAGCAAAAAAACATACCTGGGCGTTGCAGTGGAGTCAAATGAAGCCAGTTAGGAAAGCTTGACAGCCAAGCGGACGGGGCATAAATATGGCGCAAATAGCGAACGGAGGTAGCGCTCATGCCGGATTCATTCGAAGACCATTGCTGGAAAGATGTCGTCAGTCCGGAAATTTTGGAGATCTATCAGGAATACCGGAGAGAAACCTACATTGGCCGGAATCCTGCCTTGCTGGCCATCGACCTGTACAATCTGGTCTTCGAGGGAGGTGCACGGCCCGTCCCGGAGGTCGTAAAAGAATTTCCCAGCTCGTGCGGCATCCACGCCTGGACCGCGATCAAGCCTGTACAAGAACTCTTTGCGCTGGCGCGGGCGAAAAAGTTTCCTGTTATCTATACCACTACAGAAACGCGCAAAGAGGCCAAACCTGCAACGGTGCACGCCACCAATCGCCGCATCCGGGAGCTCAAGAAGGATGCCTATGAAATTCACGGGGCCTTCAGGCCGGAGCCCGGCGATCTCATCATCTACAAGGAGCGGGCCAGCGGATTTTTCGGCACGCCGCTGGTCGCCCACCTGACCCGGATGGGGATCGACAGCCTGATTGTTTGCGGGGAGAGCACGAGTGGCTGCGTCCGCGCCAGCGTGGTTGATGCCTATTCTTACGGGTTCCATGCGGTCGTGGTGGAGGAGTGCTGCTTTGACCGGAGTATCCTTTCCCATAAAGTTTGTCTTTTTGACCTGCATCACAAGTATGCCGATGTGATGCATCTCGATGAGGTGAAGAAACATCTGTCACTAGAGCCCGTTCGGCAGGCGGTGTAGCCTGTCCTGCGTTTTTAAGGAGGAGATTTCAGCGCCCTTGCAGCGCGTCGATCTTGGCGGCCAGGATAAAGTCGTTTTCCGAAAGGCCGTTGATGGCGTGGGTCCAGATGTCGAAGCGGACAATATTATAATGGATGTGGATGTCGGGATGGTGTCCTTCTTCCTCGGCGAGATCGGCCACCCGGTTCACGAACTTCATCGCCTCGACAAAATTTTTAAATTGGAACTCTTTCGTGATCCACTTGCCGTCAAGCTCCCATCCCGGGACTTGAGCAAGGAGCTTTTCGACCTCGGGTTTCGCTAGAGGGGGAACCCCTCCCTCACACGGGACACATCTCTTCTGCGTCAAGTCGTTCATGGTCTACTTCTTGTTCCTCTTATCCAACGCATCCGGATTGACTGCGCGGGTAAGTTTGCCCTCCATATAATCAAGGATGTTCTGCGCGGCGTTTTCCGCGAAACCTTCAAAGCCGGAATCGGTGGGCCATCCAAGGTGCGGCGCCAGGACGACATTGTCCAAACCCGGCAGTGGGCTGCTTGCGGGCAAAGGCTCCTCCACGAAAACGTCCAGGGCCGCGCCCGCTATAGCTTTTTCAGCTAAGACTTTGAAAAGAGCCTTTTCATCCACAATCGCGCCCCGCGCCGTGTTTATGAAATAGGCGGTTCTTTTCATTAGGCGGAGGCGGCTTTCGTTGAGCAGTCCCTTGCTTTGATCGGAGAGTTTGAGGTGCACGGAGACCACATCGACATTTTTCAAGAGTTCCTCCAACGACATGTAAGTAACTCCTGCCTTCTCCGCCCGCTCTTTGGTGAGCGTGGGTCCCCAGGCGGCGACCTTCATGCCGAAGGCGCGAGCGATCTGGGCTACTTCGGAGCCGATTTTACCCAGCCCCAGGATCCCCAGGGTTTTTCCCCGGAGAACATAACCCAGGACCAGAGGCCATTCCCCCCGTCTCATAGCTGCGTCGCTCTGGGGGATGCGGCGCATGACCGCGAGCATGAGCCCGAAGGTCATCTCGGTGGTGCTGTTGCCGCCCGGAGCGAGGGTCACCACGATCCCTGCGTCCGTGGCGGCCTGCATATCTATATGGTAGGCGTGGTTTCCCGTCTGGGCGATGATCTCGAGGGCAGGGAGTGCTTTTAGCAGCTTGGCGGCGAAACGGGTCCGTTCCCGGATCGGGATGATCGCTTGAGATCCCTTTAGCTTGTGAATCAGCTCCTCTTCCGAGGCGAATTTGTCTGTAAAGATTTGCACCTCGGCTTTCTGCCGCAGGCGCTCGATGGCCGGCGAGCCCTCAAAGGCATGCTGGTAATCGTCCAGGACGGTGACTTTCATTCCTATCTAGAGCACGGCGACGCCGTTAATCTCAATGAGGTAGTCCGGGTGCGCGAGTCCCGTCACGATGACCAGTGTGCTGGTCGGCGGGTTCGTCTTGTAGTACTGCATTCGCACACGGTTGTACCCCTCGCGGTATTCTCTGTCCGTGATGTAGGTCGTGGTCGTGACCAGATTCTCCAGAGATCCACCGGCCTCCTTCAGGACCGCGCTGAGATTTTTGAAGACCTGATGGGTCTGCGCTTCGATGTCTCCCTTGCCTACGACGCCTCCGTCCTTGTCAGAAGCGGTTTGCCCTGCAATGAAAAGCAATTTGCCGCCCTCGACAAGGATGCCCTGGGAATATCTTGGTCTCGGATCCGACAAATCTTTCGGTTGAATTATTTTTTGTGCCATGCGTTAGTTCCTCCCTTAAACCCTTGAACGCGTTTACTCTCTTAGAATGCCGAGTCTTCGCTGCCATCTCTGTACTATTAAAGCTAAAACGATCAAGAAAAAGGTCATTAAGACCCCGAGGGCGGCAACCGAACTAATGCTTCCGCCGTCCCAGAGGGAGAAGACGACGGTTGAGAGGACTTCGGTCCCTTGGCCGACAAGAAAAATTGATGCGGAAAGCTCCCGCAGTGAAATGATGGCGACGTAAATCCACCCGGAGAGAAAGCCGGGCAGGAGGAGCGGAAGGACGATGCGGAAAAAAGTTTGCGCCCACGATGCCCCGCTGGCGGTCGAGGCCTCCTCCAGCTCCTTATGGATCTGCACCATGGTGGCGGAGGCCACGCGGATGCCGTAAGGCAGGTAAAGGGTGACGTAGGCTACCAGAAGAATCCACAGTGTTCCGTATATGGGGATCGGCAGCGTGAGGTAGACAAAGATCATGCTCACTCCCATGATCACGCCCGGAATAGCGATCGGAATGAAGGTGAGAGCGTCGAGCATCCACCGGCCCGGGATTTTAGTCCGCACCGTAATCCAGGCAATGATCGAAGTGAGAAACATGACGACCGTGGCGGAGCCGGCGGCGAGGATGACGCTGTTTCTAAAGGCTCGGGTGATGATGGGATAGCTCAAGACAAAGCGGTATTCTTCCAGGCTGAAATTTTTAAATGCTTCAGGCGTGAGGGCCACCATATGGCGTGAAAAAGAAGTTCCGAGCAAAGCGAGCACGGGGAGAAAAAGGGTAACCATGAAGAAAAGGATACAACCGGCTGAAGCGAGATATTTCCCCCTGCCGAGGTCGATGATTCGGGGGCGGAACCCCTTTCCCGTGATCGTGGTGAAGCTTTCCTTCTGTGCGGTCATTTTCTGATACAGGAAAACCCCTAGGACACTGATGAAGAGAAGGATCGAGGCGTTCGCCCCGGCGAGCCCAAGGGCTGGCGGGAAACCGCTCGCAGCCTCGTAGATTTTGGTGGTAAATACATAGATCCGCGCCGGGATGCCGATCAGGGCGGGGACCTCGAAGGATTCTATGCCGCGGATAAAGAGGATCAGTATAGTAGAGAGAAGCGCCGGGCGGAGGACTTTTAAGGTAATTTGCCAAAGGCAGGTAAGATTGTTTGCCCCGGCCGCCCAGGCGGCTTCCTCCAACGAGCTGTCCATCGAGCGGAACGCCGCAGACATGATGAGAAAGTTCAAAGGGTAGAGGTGCACTGAGGCGGTCCAGATCATTCCCCAGTAGGAATAGATGGTCAGAGGAGATTCGGCCAGACCAAAGAGGGTAGTCAACAGGTTGTTCAGAAGACCGATACGCGGGCTGAGGAGAAGGATCCAGGAGATAGTTAGCAAGACCCCGGGGATGATGTAGGCGGCCACAGCCAGAACCGCAAAAAGCTTTCGCCCGGGGGTATTGGTGCGCTCGCATACCCAGGCGAGGATAGTGCCGATGAGAAAAGTAAAGATAGAAACTCCGATGGCATAGATGAAGGAATTGAGAAAAAGAGAGTAAAATTCCCGATCGCTATAGGCTTCAATGTAGTTGGCAAGGGTAAACTCTCCCGGGCCGACCATGAAGCCGCTCTGCAGGCTACCGTAGATCAGCATGGCAAGAGGGGTCATTGCCAGGTAAGCGACTACCAGGACGACCCCTCCGAGGATCAAAGTATCCGGTCGAAACCAGTTCCGGATGAGCTCAACCCCCTCTCTCAAATCTTGGGTTGAGGCGCATTAACGGCCTTGCCATATCTGGCGATAGAGGGCCTGGACTTCTTTGAGATCTTTTCCTTCCAGCCGAGAGGCGACGTGGAGCTTCAGCCCTTTGGTAAGCCTGGGCGGATCAGGATCCACGTCGACCCGGACCGGGATCCGGCCGCCGTTCTTGACGATGAACTCCTGTCCCTCTTTAGAGGTGATCCAGTTCGCGTAGAGCTTGGCAGCGTTCGGATGGGGCGCGTTTTTGGAGACCACCGCGGGCGCCACAATGGTCACCACCGGGTTGATCGCGACAAAATCCGTGGGCGCGCCTTTTTTTTGCGCCCTGGCCACCTGGTTGCCATAGTTGTTGATGGCGATCGGGCACTCGCCAGCGGCGACCAGATCGGAGACCAGGCCGTGACCGTTGCGCACCGCGGGTTGATTAGCGGCGATCCTCTTGAACAGGTCCAAGGCCTTGTCCTTCCCCATGAATGCCTGCAGACCGACAAACCACTCGAAATCCGAATCCTCCGCGCAGAGTTTTCCCTTCCATTTCGGGTGAGTGAGATCCTCGTAACTCTTGGGCACATCGGCCTTGGCTATCAGCTTGGTGTTGTACTGGATGACGTTCGTGTTGATGTACACCGGAGTGGTCATCCCGTCCGGGTCCAATAGATCAGGAATGATCCCTGAAGCTGAGGGTGGAGACCACTTGAGCGCCAGGCCGAAGCTTTTCAGGAAAGCGGCTGCGGTGGTAATCAGAACGTCGAAGTTATAAGTTTTTGCCTTGGCCTCGGTGAGGATTCTGCTCACAAGCTTATCCTCGCTTGAGCGAAAATAATCGAGCTTCACACCGGGATATTTCTTCTCAAAGGTGTCGAAGATGGCCTTACCCTCATCCTCGCGGATCGATCCATAGAGATTGAGCTTGCCCTCCTTCTTGGCCCCCTCCTCGATTGCCTTGAGCTCCTGGGCAAAGATCGGGAGGGGAGAAAAAAGCAGGACTAGGCAGGTTGCCAGTGTGAATAAATAACGATTTGACATGGTTTTCTCCTTTTCAAAACAGGTTTATCGAATCTGCTACTTTGCAAGAGTTTTTTCGTACGCCAATCCGGTTCCGTAATTGGGCCACTTTTCTACCAGATTATCCCGGCAGTTCTCGAACCAGTAGTTTGCCATATCAATGCCCCGAGGAAACCAGACGCCCGGGTGTCCTTTGGCGTAGCGGAGGAACTCCCTTAGGATGACAGTCCTGAAGGGCCGGCCAATGAGAAACGGATGAAGCCCCAGGCTTATGAATCCGGGATAAGTTGCGCCCTCTTCGTAGATCCAATCGAAGTTGTCCTTCCAGATCTGGAGCAGCTCTCGGGGGGTTCGACCGGAATCCGCCTGACCGGTCCTGTGGTCTGTCGTCCAGATGCCGTAAGAGGCGAGAACCATCTCTCCCCCATTTACCTTGAGAACATAGGGCAGATCCTCATGGAGAAAACACATCCAATACTTATAGCCCAGCTCGACTAAGATTCCAGGCGTCTCGTCTGTGGGCAATTCCCCCGGCATGATGTAGCCCTGGGGTTTAAACCCCAATACCCTCTGGAATGTATCCACCGTTCGCTTGATGTCGTTACGCTGCTCTTCCGGGGTCATCATGGTCACATATTCGTGCCGCCAGTTCTCGGAGCAAAGCTCATGACCCTCGGCCACAATCTGCTTCATCAGGCCGGGAAAAGTCTCCACCGTGTGGCCGTTAACGAAAAAGCTTGCCTGGATTCCCTCCTGCTTCAAGACGTCCATCACCCTATAGACTCCTACTCTCTCGCCATACTGCCGGTCCGTGATCGAAGCGACGTCCTTTTTGAACTTGGCATCTCGCGGGAGTCCCTTGCGAAACTCCACCTGAAGGGAAGTCGGGGTTCCGAGTTCCTCGGGCCAGCTCTCCGTGACGATACACGTGGTTATGGCCACGCGGGCGTTGTTGGGCCATTTGATGGGTTTTCTTCTAAACACGGGTGATCTCCTTTCTTGAGAACAATAGATTTTCAACACACTTTTGCGGAACTATTTCAATCCCAACTGTTTCAGGGCTTCCTCAACGAAAGAGTTGTCAACGTAGTCGGTGTAGGGAGGGACTTTTTTGTCCTTGTAATAGCCCTCTTTGGCCCTCAACTCCATCGTCTTTTCCATGGCCGCTTTGCTCACGGAGCCGGTTTTTGGGAAGGGTTGAAATTCCTGAATCAGGTACTTGTAGTCCTGCTCGGCCACGTTTCTTTCACTCTTCAGGATCTTCATGTGAAGGGCAATGGCTTCCTCTTTGTTTTTTGGGTCGTAAAGCCACTGCGTCGCCTGGATTATGGATTTCAAGTATTTGACGACCTCGTCCCGATTCGACTTGAGGAAATTTTGGTGGGCGAAGTCCACGGTAAACTGAATCGGACCCAAAATCTCATGAAAAGTGACGAGCGAGTTGAATCCTTCCTGCTTGGCCCTGATGTTGAAAGGGGGGCCCATGAACGTAGCTTGAACCGAGCCCCCTTTGATTGCTGCGTAGCGGTCCGGAGAGGTCCCCACGACCAGCATCTTGAAGTCTGTTTCCTTAAGTTTAAACGCCTTTTCAACGACCTCCTGGAGCATCAGCGTGGTTCCACCCGTCAGCGTGCTGACGCCGATCGTCTTACCTTTGAGGTCGGCTCCGGACTTGATCTCCGGTCGAGCGATGAGATCGTAGGGAATTTTCTCCATGTTGCCGCCGATGATTCTGACCCTGGCGCCCTTTTCAATGCCGGCGATGATGTAGTCGGGATTGATCCGTCCGACCGGCACGGTTTCGCTCAAAACCGCCCGGGTGGTGTTGGTGGCGCCCCGGATGACGATCACCTCCACCTGAAGGCCGTTTTTTTGGAAAAGCTTTTTCTCCTCGGCCACGTAAAGGGGCCAGCTCGACGCCGTGTGGCCGCTTTGCACGAAGCGGAACTTGGAAAGGCCGGCCTCACCCGCCAAAGAAAGGCGGGGAAAAACCGCGCACAGAGCCGATAGACCGAAAAGAATGAAGATTTTGATTTTTCTTCGTCGCATGTTTCCCTCCTTCAGATTAGGCTGCTCTCCCGGCTGGCCTTGACCTCTTCCTCGATTTGTTTCCATACCACGTTTTCCAACTCCACGAAACGATGGTCGGATTTTATATCGATATCTCTCGGGCGCGCAAGCGGAACGGCGAACTCCGATCGTATCCGGCCCGGGCGACGGCTGAAGACGACGACCCGGTCCGAAAGCAGGATCGCCTCCGAAATCATGTGGGTGATGAAGATGACGGTCTTCTTCGCTTGCGACCAGATTCTCAACAGCTCCAACTGCATGAAGGTGCGCGTCTGGGCGTCCAGAGCGGCAAAAGGTTCGTCCATCAGCAAGATTCTGGGATCGACGGCCAGGGCCCGGGCCAGATTGACGCGCTGTTGCATGCCGCCGGAGAGCTGATGCGGATAATGATTTTCAAAGCCCGATAGTCCGACCAGATTCAGATGGGAGCGGGCGATCTGTCCCGCCTCTTGGGGAGGCTTCTTTCCCTCTAAACCTAACAGGACGTTCTTCAAGCTCGTGCGCCACGGGAGCAACGAGGCTCCCTGGAAAACGAAACCCATGACCAAATCGCCGTCCGTTCCCTTCTGTTCCTTTCCGTCTATAAAGATCTGCCCGGAGGAGGGGGTAAGGAGGCCGTTGATGACTCGTAGCATGGTTGTTTTTCCGCAGCCGCTCGGTCCGACGATGCTGACGAATTCTCCCTCGTTGACGGTGAGGCTGATGTTCTTGAAGATGACGAACGGTTCTTGGCCCGCGGCGGGGATTTCCTTTGTCAGGTTTCTAAGCTCCAGTACAGGTACGGCCATAAGCTATTTTGTCTCGAACTCTTTTCTCCACGGGGTGGCAAGGTTTTCAATAATTTTAAGGATCTGAAATCCGAAAATGCCGAGGATGGCGAAAACAGCCACACCGACAAACAGAATGGGTATATTAAACGTCTGACCGGCAAAGAAAATCAGGTAGCCCAGCCCTTCCGTGGCGCCGAACCATTCGGCAATCGCCACGCCGGTAAGGCCTCGGCCCACGGCCAGTCTGAGGCCGGCCAGAATGAAGGGAACGGAGGCGGGGAGAAGAATTTTCACGAACAAGGCGACTCCCGACAGGCGGAAGGACCGTCCAACTTCGACGAACTCCCGGCTTACCACCCGCATGCCGTAAAAGGAATTGATAAGAATGGGGAAAACGCACCCGAGAAAGACGATGGCGATTTTGGATGCGATGTCGATGCCCAACCAGAGAAGCAGCACGGGGGCAAAAGCGATTCGCGGAGTCGTGTAAAGCGCAGTCATCCAGGGGTTGACATAATCTCTCGTGACCGGGCTGAGGGCCATCAGAAAACCCAGCGGAACGCCGACGAGAGCGGCGATAAGCATTCCATAAAGAAAAATCCACGAGCTGGCGACCAGGTGGGGGTAGAGCTCAGCCGTGACGAACATCATCTCGTAGCCTTTGGCGATCACGACCAGCGGAGAAACCAGGAGGCTGCTGTCGTTAACGACCAGAGTCGCAACGAGATGCCAAAGGACCAAGCCGCTAAGAATCGAGATGAGCTTGAGGGCGCCTTTCATCGGTTACCATTCAGCGGTCTCGCGCCAGGGCGCGAGTTTCTGTTCGCCTTTTCTTATCAGAATAAAGCTGCCGACCCCCATGGCCGCAAGCAGGACCACGGCGACGAATAGTTTGGGGCTATCCCACGTCTCCGACGCGTCGCGCAGCAGATAGCCCAGGCCGGCGTTAGCGGCCATAAGCTCCGCTACGATCACCCCGAGCAGCGCCCGGCCGACGCCCAGCCGCATCCCCGTAATGATGTAGGGTAGGGCCGCGGGAAGCCGAATTTTGTAAGTGGTTTCCCAAGGGCTCAGGCGCAATGAGTTGGAGAGCTCCAACCAGACGGGATCGATGGTCTTGATCCCCGCCGCAGTATTCAGCATGATCGCCACGGCCGTGATCTTAAAAACCACGATGATCTTCGAGAATAGTCCGATGCCGAACCAGATGATAATGAACGGCACGAAGGCTATGACCGGGATGGAATAGAGAGTGGCGATCCACGGATCCATGAGGTCGTCGAACCATCGATACCGGCCCATGAGATAGCCCAGCAGGATGCCGACAATGCAGGCGGTGCTGAAACCGCAGACAAACTCGAAAAGGGTTGCCGAGAGATGGCGATTCAGCTCGCCGCTGAGAGTTAATTTCCATAGCGAACGGAGCACGCTGGTCGGGGGAGGGATCAGGAGCTCGTTTTCCAGGAGAAGGCGCGTTAGGATCTCCCATAGGAGCAAGCCTCCCGCAATTGATAAGCAACCTCGCCTTAGCGCCTGTCCTGGCAACGGATCTTCGTCCTTTATGCGACTTCGCAGTATTTATCGGTAGAGTTCCTGATCGTCGTCTTTGTCTTTTTGCATGTGGATCTTGGGGAAGATGGAGAAACGTCCCGGTCTGCCCTGCAAGAGAAAATCTACGGGGATAAAGTTTTGCAGCACAGGGATCGGGAGCTGGATCCCGGCGAAGGGGCTTTTTTGATCGGTGCCGACGGAGAGCCGGTCCCCCCAGAGGCCGGCCGGGAGGGAACCGCTCAGATCGAATCGGCTCGCTGAGACGCTTCCCTGGATTGGCGGGAGCTCCCATTTCGTTGCGCCCTCCTTTTCACTCTCGCTGAGGAGTTGATGGTCCAATACTTTTGGAAAAGCGCTCGCCGGGCCGGTTGCCTCGCGGACAAGACTCAGAGTGGTATTCTCGGATTCCGGACCTTTTCTCTCGAGTTCTCCCCTAACGAGAGGCAAAGGCAGGTTTTTGATTCCCCCCGGGCTTCCTTTTGTCCGGGCATCGACATTTTCCAGAGCGACCTCGTAGTTCTTATTCCTCAAAGCGACCTGGAATCGCCCGCTGGTCTCTTTGTCGATGGGATAGCTTTGGCTCTGAACGCCCCAGGGGGTTTGAAAATGGAGCAGGATTTCTCTCTCGTTCAGGAGATTGATCCCCTGATTGGCCAGCTCCATATTGCTCAGGTTGCCGTCAAACAGCGCCGGTTTTAACCGCAGTCCTTGCGGACCAAAGAGCTCCGGATTCTCCATGAGGAATTTCTTGCTCATCCGGAGTCCCTGGTTTTCGATTTTCATGAGCGCCGAGAGTTTCTGGGTTGCCTCCTTGGCGGCAGCGCTTTCCGGATACTCGTCCAGAATAGTTTTCAGAAGACTTTCGCGGGCGGTTCTATCCCCGCTTTTGTCCGCCGCCCGGAGCAGCGCCTTGGCCGCTTTCTCCTTTAGCTCAGCGAGCTTTTTCTCCGTAGTCTTGCCCGACATCTCATGGTAGGCAATGGCCTTGTCATAAATTCCAACGTCTTCGTAGGCGTTGGCCAATACGGCATAGACATCTGCGGCATTATCCGACTGAGGATGGTTCCGGATGTATTCGACTCCTTTATCGATGACTCCCTGGGTGGAGATGGGGTTCGAGGTGAGGACCTGAAAGAGGTTCGTCCCGATCATAATCGCGTTGGCTGCCGCTATCGAGGTCGCTCCCGCCGGACCCGAGGCGATCAGCGGAGCAGCGCCGTAAAGGAGATTCTTTTTGAGAAAGTCCTCCCCCAGCAGGACATATCTGATGGTTTGGAGCCGGTGTTGATTGCGCGCGTCGTTGAATGAGGCCAAGAGATTGTACTCCTGGCTCCCCAGCAGGATTTCAGCCCGCTTTTTTTCGTGCGGGTCATTTGACGAACGGACAATCTGCTCAAGGACCTTCTTTGCCTCCTCGTGCTTTCCCTTGATTTCCAGCGCCACTGCCGAGGCATCTCGCGCCGGCTCGGCCAGAGGCCCATGCGGGTTCTTTTCCATCAGCCGCTTCGCTTGCGGTTCAATTTGCCCGTGATCCCTCAGAGCTAAAGCCTGAAGGAGCGCCCTGACCTCCCGCTCCTCCGGCAGGTTTGCGCTCTCCCGGGGCTGCGCGGTTGCCACCGGGAGCCCTTTTTTCGCCTCATCCTCTTTTTGCCGCAAGCTTTGTTTGGTCTTTTTGAAACCGTCCTCCGCTGCGCGCGAGAGCGGATCGATCCATGCGGCCATCTCGTAATGGAAGAGGGCGCTGTCGAGGTTGCCTTTCTCTGCCGCCTCTTCGGCCTTCTCTATCTGTTTTTGAACCAAAACCTTTCGCTTCTTTTTTTCCAGGGCCTCCACCTGTTTTTGGACCTCGCCGTTTTTCGCATCGTTGGGATATCGCTTCAGATGTTCACGGTAGTGGGCCAGCGCCTTCCTCTCCTCGGCGGGCATATCCGGCGAAACAGCGGCCAGGAATTCTCCTAGCGCCGAGTCTACGGCGGCTCCGACATAGGATCCCGAGAGGATGCTCACGAGATCCACGGAGCCAAGCAGGCGGTTCAACATGTCGCCCCAGCGGTTGGCGCTGCTCGCGCGCAAGAGCTCCTCCGCCTGGGTGAGGTCGTCGTTTTGGAGCCTCGATTCTATGAGTTTTTTTTGTTCCGGCGATGGGGAAGAACCAAGAGCTTTCTTCTGGGCCTCCAGATAGCGATCGCGCTCTCGGATCGTGCCCTGGTAAAGATCCAATGCATGCGCCGTTATCCCGGTGACCGTGCCCCGCTCCTTTTTGAGCTCGGCATCCTTGTTGACAAAAAAGCGGAAGTGGTCCTCCAGCTTCTCCTCTCTGTTTGTCAGGCTATCGACGAGGGCCTCGCGTGCCCGCTTGTCGACCTCGTCGGGGAAGAATTGCGGAGAGGGCGGCCGCTTATCAAAGGGATCGTAGTCCGGCAGGGGTTTGAGGATTCTCTCTAGGGGGGACTCTTGTTCCTGCGCAGAAACCTTTTCAACGCCCGGGAGGAGGTATCCCAGCATGCAGAGGAGCAGGACAATCGGCGTGATCACTCGCTTCATCTGTTGAGCCGCCTCATTTTTTCCGTTAGGCCGCGCAGCCCCTCAATCTTCCCTTGGGCCTCGATCTTCTCCAGTATCCCGTCAACCTGCGCTACCTCCGTATAGAGCCTTAAGGCGGACTTTGCAAATTGATCGAAGACTTGCTGATCAAAGCCCAGTCCTTCAGGGTCATTCTGGATGGTGTATTCCTTCGCCAGCAGGGCGTAGAAGTCGCCGAAGTCCAGGAGGTAGCGGTAGAGGTTCTTACTTTGGCGGTGCTTCGTGACCAGCTGGCTATAACCCAGGATGACCAGCTGGTTGCCGTCCTTCATCCGGTAGCGGTTGAGTTCGACAAAAGCCACCTTGGCCCGGTCGATCCTCTCTTCTTCCACTCGTGCCAGAAACTCATAGGGACTCCCCTGATATTTGCGGATGATCTCGTTCCAGGCCGCCACCTTTTCATCCATGCCTTTGATGTATTCCATCGGGTCCTGAACCGGCAGGGGTTTTTGCAGGATGCGCTGGAAGGACTCCAGCACCTCGATATTTTTTACCGCCTCGGCTCCCAGGCGGCCATCCGATTCACCGACCTTACGGTAATAGGCGATGGCCTGGTCGTATTCCCTGAGCCTCTCATAGGCTGTAGCCTTGCTGAAATGGATGATGTCAGAAAACTGGCCGGGGTTTTTCTTTTCGTAGTCTTCGAGCCGAACAACCGTCGCCTTCATGATATTGATCCCGGTAACGTCCTTGGGAATAGGAAAACGATATGCGTCCTCGCGCGCGAGTCGCTGAAAATCTTTCACAATATCCAGTAGCCCCACAGCGGGAAGATATTGCGGTTCCGGCACGGCCCTCGCCGAACAACTCCAGGACAGAAACACGGACAGAAAGAGTTTCAGGCAACCCTTCATCCCTAATCCTTCTTCCTTTTTCTATTGCGCCGTGCAGCCTGTCTCACTGCCCGAACGATTTCCACATAGCTGGTGCAACGGCAGATATTCCCGGCCATGAAATCGCGGATCTCCTCTTTCGACGGGTTGGGATTCCGCTCCAGCAGCGCCTTGGCCATGAGGATCATACCCGGCGTGCAGTAACCGCACTGAAAGGCGCCCTGGTCGAGGAAGGCCCTTTGCAGCGGGTGGAGTTTGCCGTCTGATCCGATCCCTTCAATCGTGGTGATCTTTTTCTCTTCCGCGTAAGAGGCAGGGAGCAGGCAGGAACTCACCGGCTCGCCGTCGAGGAGCACCGTGCAAGCGCCGCAAACCCCTTCGCCGCAGCCGTCTTTGGTTCCCGTCAGGTTCAGCTGGTCGCGCAGGACAGCCAGCAAGGTCTCCAGAGGCTTTGCTTCAACCTCGTGCGTAATACCGTTGATATTCAGTGTAAGCATGTTCTTATTCAGGCCAGTTTTGAGTTTTTAGTGTTGAATTTTGAGTTATAACTAAAAACTAAGAACTCAAAACTAAAAACTTAGGCCTCCTTTTCCTCAAGGGCGCTCAGCACCCGTTCCGGCGTGAACGGGATATCCTTAATCCGGACACCCACCGCGTCATAAATGGCGTTGGCGATGGCTGCCGGAACACCGGGAAGGGCGGATTCCGCCAGCCCCTTCGCGCCGAAGGGTCCATTTTTATGGGGCTGCTCGACTAAGACCACGGGAAACTCGTCGGGCACATCCTGGAAAGAGGGGAGGGTGTAGTGGAGAAAGGTGGCGTTCACGGGTTGCCCGTCGACGAACTTAAGCTCCTCCAGGAGCGCCTGGCCAATCCCGATAGTGGCGTCGCCCCGCACCTGCCCTTCGCACAGGCGCGGATTGATCGCCTTGCCGGCGTCGGCCCCGGCCACGAGCTTCAAGAGCTTCACGGCGCCGGTTTCCGTGTCCACTTCCACTTCAACCGCGCAGCCCCCTACCAGCCAGAAAGGGAGGACTGTCTTGGCGTCCTCCTCGTCGCCGTAAAAGCCGTTTCCGGCCGGCTCTCTTTCCCTGCGCTTAAAATGGAGCACGGCGAGCTCTTTGTAGGAATAACCTTTATGCTCCGCCCCTGCGGCGAAGATCCGGCCATTTTCCACGCGCAGATCTTGCGGAGAAATTTCCATGATCTCGGCGGCAAATTGGACGAGCTTCTCGCGCAAATCCTTCGCTGCCCGCCGGACCGCGTTGCCCATGCAGAAAGTCGAGCGGCTGGCGCTGGTCATGGCGTCGAACGGGGTGAGGTCGGTATCCGGTCTCTGGGCGATGAATGAGACCGCTTTCCAGGCGACGCCCAACTCCTCGGCGGCGATCTGCGCCATGACGGTCTCGACCCCTTGCCCCATTTCAACGGAGGAGCTGAAGACCGCGAAGGTGCCGTCGCGGTTCGCCTGCACTTTGGCTTCGGACTGGGCCTCGGTGTTGGACGCCTTGATCATGCAGGCGATCCCCTTTCCCCGGCGCATCTTGCCGCGGTTTCTTTTCTTGTCTCCGAGTCGGATGCCGTCGCCGAGCTTTCTCAAAAGCTCTTCGTAACCGACGCTGTGCATCGTGATGCCGGTCGGGTGGCGGTCGCCCTCGCGCAGGAGATTTTTAACTCGGATTTCAATGGGATCGATGCCCAGGCGCTGCGCCAGCATGTCCATGTGCGATTCATAGGCGAGGGCCACCTGGGGGACGCCGTAGCCGCGGAAGGCCCCGGCCGAAGGTTTGTTTGTAAGAACGGCGTAACCATCCGCCTGGATGTGGGGAATCCGATAGGGCCCGCTCGCTGTGAGTGTCGCTTTATGGACAACATTAGGCCCATTCTCGGCAAAGCCGCCGGTGTCGTAGTAGAGTTCCGCCTTACGCGCCACCAGCGTGCCGTCCTTTTTCGCGCCGGTCTTCATCTTGACCACCGAGGCGTGCTTGGTGACGGTGAGGAATACCTCTTCGCGCCTGAGCTGGATGCGTACCGGTCTTTGCGCTTTCCAGGCCAGCACCGCCGCCAGATGCTCCACCTTGAGGTGGCTCTTGGCCCCATAGGCGCCGCCGATATAGGGCACCATGATGCGGATCTTTTCCTCGACCATCTGAAAGATCTCGGCGAGCGATTTTCTCACGCCGTAGGGGGTCTGGGTGCCGGTCTGCACATTGAGCCTGCCGCTCGAATCAAACCAGGCGAGCGCATTGTGAGCCTCCAGATGGCACTGCTGGGCGACCGGGGTGGTGAAAGTATCCTCGAGAATGATATCGGATTCCTGAAATCCCTTCTCGATGTCTCCCTGTTTGAGACCGGTGTGATGGCAGATGTTGTTTTTGACCTCAGGCAGATGGTCGAAAAGCTGGGCCGTCCCCTCCCGAATTGCCTCCAGCGGATCCGAGACAAGCGGAAGCTCTTCGTATTCTACGTCGATCAAACGCAGCGCTGCATCCGCGGTCTCGACATCCACTGCTGCGACCGCCGCTACAACGTCGCCCACGTGGCGAACTTTGTCCATCGCGACGACCGTCTTGTCCTTCATCCGCCGGCCGAGGTAAGGGCTCAGGGGTCCGCCTTGGGGAAAATCCTCGCGGCTCAAGACGGCGAAAACTCCGGGCAGTTTGGTTGCCGGGGAGGTGTCTACCTTGATGAGCTTGGCGTGCGGGTATGGGCTCCGCAGGATACGACCATGGAGCATGCCCTCCATCTTGAGGTCAATCGTGTAGAGCGCCTCTCCCCGGACCTTTTTTTCGCCGTCGATGCGCCAGATCGATTGCCCTACGGTTTTAAATTCCACCCATTGGCTCCTTAGTCGTTCTCCCGGTTCAACCTTTCAATGATCCTTGTAATGTAAACCTCGGCGATCCGTCTCTTGTACCACTCCGAGCCCCGGCTGTCCGGGATAGGATCGATCCTGGCGGCGCATGCGCGGGCGAATTTTTTTGCCACAGCCGGGGTGAGTTTTTTACCTTGGAGCGTCTCAGCCTCTTGCCTCAAGTTTACTGGCACGGCGGCCACAGCGCCGACCGAGATTCTTAACTCCTTGCAGCGTCCGTCTTCCTTCACGAGCGAGCCGGCTACCCCCAGGCAGGGCCAGTCAGTCGGCGAGTTGCCCGAGAAGCGAAGATATCCGCTGCGCGCTCCAGGAAGAGGCGGAGGGATCACTATCTCCGTAGCTATCTCATCTTCCTTGAGGGCGGTCTCGTAAATATCCAGGTGAAATTCCTCCATGGGGATGAGCCGCTCCCCCCGAACGCTCTGAGCCTTGATCCTGGCGCCGAGGACCCCTAAGAGCGGGGCCGGGTCCGAGTGATTGTCGCCTTGGCACAGATCCCCCACGACCGTGCCCATGTTGCGCACGCGGAGATTGCCGACATGATGGAGACACTGGGCGAGGGCGGGGTAGCGCTCCTTGACCACCGGAGAAGTCTCTACCCGGTGGTGCGTAACCAGGGCGCCGATGGTCAGGCCGTTTTTTTCATCGAAGCGGATCTGGTCCAGACCGGCGATCTGTTTCAGGCTGATGAGATGATCGGGGGAAAAAAGCTGGTGGCGGACAAGGACCATCAAGGCCACGCCGCCTGCGATGATGCGCGCCGCGCCGGCAGATTGGCTTAAGAGTTTGCACGCCTCGTCGAGGGAAGGAGGAAACTGAATGTTAGTCATAGTTGGTAATAGGCCAGATCATCGGTCGAAAACCTCATTTTCACCTTGTTTTAATCAGCGAGTAAAACAGAATCATCTCGCCCTTTTTTCCCGCGGCAAAGTCGTGCGGGGTCCCCTTGGGGATGTGGCAGATCGTTCCTGGTTTTAGTGCGATCTTTCTTCCATTGATGCGCAAGCGTCCGCTTCCTCTAACCACGTGGCAGAGCACGTCCTTGTCCCGGTGCTTGATTTGTTTTGGATCGGAATCCTTTCGAGGCTTGAAGGAGATCAGGCCGGTACTGAGAACTCTACCCTCCAGAAGGCCCTTGTAGCGGATCTCCTGGTTGATCTTCTTCAAGTTTTTGAGGGCCTCTTGGAGCCGGATAACTTTTGTCTGCCGTTTCACTCTTTGATCGCCTCAAAAATTTCTCGAACGGCCTTTTCCGCCTCACTGGTAAGAACCCGGCAGGAGCCAACCACCTTGTGCCCGCCGCCCCCATGTTTTTCCAGCAGAGCCCCTACGTTGACTTTGGAGGTTGTGTTGAAAATGTTGTAGCCTACGGAGATCGCGGTGGTATTTGGCCGTTGGCTATCATCCGCCACCCTTAAAGAAATATTCCCTGTAGGAAAGAGCGTATAGAGAAGGAAGCGGTTGCCGTCGGGGATGTCCCTGATCCCCCGCAAGTCTACGAAAATCACGTTACCTTTGAGCGTTGTCCGCTCGAGTAGGATGGCCTTCAGTTTCTCCTGCGAATCGAGGATCTGCTGGCAGCGTTCTCTTACCTCAGGGTTTTTGAGGGTCTCTTCCAGCGAGTGATCCCGCAGCAGCTCGATCAGGCGCAGCCAGTAAGGCTCGTCCTCAGCCCTCTTGCCGTCAAGTGTCATCGAGATCAGGACGTATCCCTCAGGATGGTGTACATCTTCAGGAACGAGCTGGCCGGCGTCGATTCTGTCGGTCTCCTCGAGCAGGTATCTCATCCGCTCCGAGTTTAAAATCTTCAAGCCTTCCTGAATTCGTTTGCTGCCTTCTGCCTGCTGCCTTCTGCCCGCTGGGTCGTAGTATTCGTACACCACTCGTGCGGCGCTGGGCGCGAGGCGGAATCCCCCTTTGCCCGGAACAACCGAGGATGGAGGATGGAGGATGGAGGATCGATCCTCGATCTTCGATCCTCGATCCTCAACACCGATATGGCTGAGCCAAGCAGGTTCGTTGGTGAGGTGATGGTCGAACCAGAGGCTGCAGTCGGAATGATAGGGAAGGTTAGCGATGATGTCTCCCTGTCGAATGTCAACCATTCCGTC
>Ga0209212_1000921_pt1 | contig 52792 bp, 47 predicted proteins | sample RifGroC2_FD_183996 | JGI IMG/M metagenome (GOLD analysis project Ga0209212, IMG submission 183996) | Groundwater microbial communities from Rifle, Colorado, USA - Groundwater C2 (SPAdes) (version 2) | ecosystem: Environmental > Aquatic > Deep subsurface > Groundwater | place: Rifle, Colorado...
TACAGGGGAACCGGCAGCAGCGTGGCGGTCACGGGACTGACCGCCGGCACAACCTATTACGTGGCGGTATACGAGTACAAGGGAACCGTGAACAGCTCGGGTGTGAACCAGGGAACCAACTACAAGCCCTCCCCGGCAACCGGCAGCCAGGCCACCCCCCCGGGCGGAACAACCCATACCGAAACCTTTGACTTCATCGGGGCAGCGACACAGTCTCTTGCAATCCCGGCTGGAGCGACAAACATTCAGTTCACGGTCAAAGGAGCCGGCGGTGGCGGCGGACAGGCCGACGACGTCGGTAACCAGAGCAGCGGCTTGCCGGGACACCTGGTCGCAACTTCACATCCGACATCCGGCATCACCCTGACAATTTATGTCGGACAGGGCGGGCAGATTAACAGCGAGGTTAACGGTGGCGCCGGTGGATGGGGGTACACGTCAGGCCAATTCGGGTCAAACGGCGAGGAGGGCGATGGTTACGCATTCGGCAGCAGTGGCGGCGGAGGCTCCAGCGCGATAAAACTTGGAGCAACCTTGCTGGCAGAGGCAGCCGGGGGCAATGGGGGCAGGTCATCCGACTGGGACATCTATTCTGCCGGAGAAGGGGGAACCGGGGGCGGTTCAGACTACCCGGCCACCACCCTGGCGGACGGCGGTGGAGCGGGAGGCGCGGCCGGCTCACCCCCCTACGATCCCGGCATTCCCGGCAGTCCCGGCCAGGTTGTGATAACGTATGACTATTAAGTTATGGGCGATCTACACGGGTCGCAGTTAATTTCTTGCATGCCACCTGAGTCTGCATTGGCGATATACTGCCGATTTTTGACAACAGCCGGAAAACTGCTATTCTTATTACTGCAATTCCAAAGGCGTATCCGGTTCAGTGTAATTTCCTCAAGTCTTTCCGGTGATCACCATGAAAAGATCATGGCTAATTGGCGGTCTGGTATGTTTATTGAGTGCGGGTTTCCTCACCCTGCTGTTAATGTACAGCCTGCCATTGGATTTTATCGAGCGCTCACCGGTCCAGCCGTTCTTCTTCAGCCATAAACAGCATGCCGGCGCAAACGGCATCCCTTGCCTGTACTGTCACCGTTACGCCGACAAGTCATCTCTGGCCGGCATTCCGGCATTGTCGGATTGTCGATCCTGTCACCTGTACATATCCCCGGAATCTCCACGGATCAAAATACTGCATGAACACTGGAACAGGCAGGAGCCGATTGCCTGGATCCGGGTCAACAGCCTGCCGGACCACGTCTATTTTCCGCACATGATGCATATCCGTGCCGGAATCGACTGCAGTGCCTGTCACGGCGATGTGGCCACCATGGAACGGATTAGCCGCACTGTCAGTCTCAAGATGGGCTGGTGCCTCGGCTGTCACCGGCAACATCAGGCCAGCATAGATTGCTGGACCTGCCACATATGAGTTTCTGAAACTGGAATACAGGGACAAACCATGGACTGGAGCGGCGCATGAAGCGCAGAACCTTTTTACAACTGGGCGGAATAACGGCAGCCAGCGCGCTTCTGGCAGGCTGTCAGTCTAAAAACGAGAAGCTGATACCTTTCCTGGTACCGCCGGACGAGGGTGTGACTCCCGGACGAGCCAATTATTACGCCAGTACATGCGGCTTCTGTCCGGCCGGTTGCGGCATCCTGGTGCGGGTATCGGAAGGACGTGCCAAAAAGATCGAAGGCAATCCCGAACATCCGGTCAACCGGGGCAGACTCTGTGCCAAGGGTCAGGCCGTACTGCAGGAACTCTATCATCCGGACCGGGTACAGCAACCACTGAGACGCAATGGGCCACGCGGCTCGGGTGAATTTCTCAGGATTTCCTGGGGCGAAGGGCTCAAACTGCTCACTACCAAACTGCTGGAGCTGCAGCGGGATCAGGCCGGTGACAGCCTGGCCATGCTGATGCCGCATATGTCCGGTTCACTGTACGCACTGTTAACGACGTTCATGAGCTCATTCGGCTCCCCCCATCTGATCTGCCACGAGCTGCTGTCGCCAGACTGGCTGCGTCAGGCCGGTCGAGAATCCTTCGGCCAACCTAACCTCCCGTTCTACGACCTGGCCGAGACCCATTACCTGCTCAGCTTCGGCGCAGATTTCGTGGAGAATCACCTCTCGCCGGTCCAGCACGGTAACTCCTTCGGCCGCATGCGACAAGGACGGGACACGATCCGCGGCCATTTCACCTACATCGGCGGCCGCATGTCACTGACCGGCGCCTCGGCCGACCGCTGGATGCCGGCACGACCGGGGAGCGAGGGAGCGCTGGCGCTGGGCATGGCCAGACTGATCCTGGATGAGAGCCGCTTTAACAGAGCAGCACTGGCAACCAATGGCATCAGGCCGCAAGAGCTACTGGCGAGCCTGGAAGCCTACCATCTGCCGCAGGTGGCCGAGTTGACCGGTTTGACGCAGGAGTCAATCGCAGAAGTGGCCCGGGAATTTGCCGGCACCCGGCCATCGTTGGCATTGGCCGGTGAAACGATCGCCTTCCAGACGAACGGACAGGAATCGGTTCGAGCCGTGCACCTGCTGAACCTGCTGACGGGTAGCCTGAACCGTCCCGGCGGAGTCTACCCGGCCGCGGCAATGACCGGTCCGGAAAATTCACATGCCGAATTGATGGCGCTGGTCAAACGGATGCGTTCCGGGCAGGTCAGGCTGGCAATGATCAAGGGCGATCCCTGCCATACCGTCCCCCCGGCCAGCGGCTTTCAGCAGGCGTTGGACAAGGTGCCCTTCATAGTCAGCTTTTCCACGCTGTTCGACGATACCGCCCTGCAGGCCGACCTGATCCTGCCCGACCACGCCGCGCTGGAAAGTTGGGGAGATGTGATTCCCAGGGCCGGCTCTCGCCACACTCTGTACGGACTGATGCAGCCTGTCGTGACGCCGCTGCATGACACCCGCCAGTTCGGAGACGTGCTCTTGGCTACGGCTGCGGAGTTGGGCGGGAAGGTGGCTGCAGCGCTGCCATGGAAATCCAGCCTGGAGATGCTCAAGGCAACGGTTTCGAAACGATCGGGACTGGGCAAGGGAGAGGATTTCGAGGCACGCTGGGTCGAGCTTCTCCGGCAGGGCGGACACTTTGATTCGAACAAGGCGCTTGGTAAAGGATATCACTGGTCACCCGCTGCAACCGTTCCGAATCCGGTCCAGCCGAAATTCGCCGGGGACCGGCAACAGTTCCCGCTGCATCTGCAGGTCTATGCTTCCGCCGCCTTCCACGACGGCAGGGGCGCCCTGCTCCCCTGGTTGCAGCAGCTACCCGATCCGATGAGCACTGTGGTCTGGGGCAGCTGGCTCGAAATCAATCCTGCAACCGCCAAAGGCCTGGGCATCAACCATGGTGACCTGGTTGAGGTAACCTCACCCCAGGGCAAGTTACGACTGCTAGCCGTGATCTATCCCGGTATTCGTCCCGACATGGTGGCGATCCCGCTGGGACAGGGACATCGGGCGGGAGGGCGTTATTCAACGGGACGGGGGGTAAACCCGCTGGCACTGCTGGCGCTGGTGGAAGGCAGCGAACTGCAACCGGCCTGGAACGCCACGATGGTGCGTGTGAACCGCATCTCGGACAAGGGCGAACTGGTGACTGCCGGCCATCCTGAAGGAAGCTACCGCAGCGATTTGGTCGGGATATGAACCAAGGGCATTCTCACTATTTTGATTGAAGCTTGGTTTTAGGTTGCGTTCGTTACGTTCGTTGCGTGAGACGTTTTTTACGGGGACAAGGAATTACAAGCATGGAAAAAATGACCAGTCCGTACAAATGGGGAATGGTGATCGACCTGGATCGCTGCACCGGCTGCGGCGCCTGCGTGGTGGCCTGCCAGGCCGAGAACAACGTGGGGATCTGCGACAAAAAGGAGATCAGCGAAGGGCGCGGCATGCACTGGCTACGCATAGAGCGTTTCTGGGTGGGCGAGTATCCCGACGTGCGGGTGCGCTTTCTGCCGGTAATGTGCCAGCATTGCCACGACGCCCCCTGCGAGCCGGTCTGTCCGGTCTATGCCAGCTACCACAACCCGGACGGCCTGAACGGCCAGGTTTACAACCGTTGCGTCGGCACCCGCTACTGTGGCAACAACTGCCCCTACGCGGTACGGGTATTCAACTTCTATCCCCACCAATGGCCGGAACCGCTGGACAGCCAGCTATCCCCGGACATCACGGTCCGCACCCGCGGCGTGATGGAGAAGTGCAGTTTCTGCATCCAGCGCATCCGCAGGGCCAAGGAAGAGGCCAAGGAGGAGAGGCGCCTGGTGCGCGACGGCGAGGTGCAACCGGCCTGCGCCCAGACATGCCCGTCAGAGGCCATGACCTTCGGCAATCTGGCCGATCCCAGGAGCCGGGTGGCACGTTTGTCCCGCAGCCCGCGCCGTTTCCAGCTGTTAGAGAATCTGGGCACCCACCCCTCGGTCTACTACCTTAAGGGAGGGGGACGAGAACATGTCTGAGAAGCAGTTTCATGAGTCAAATGAGTTAAAAGTGTCCGGAGAGTTCAATGAAACTCATAGAACTCAAAGAACTCTACAAACTCCAAAAACTCTACAAACTAATAAAATCAACGACGATCTGCTCTCCTCGCTGCGACCGCCGACCCTGCGCTGGTACCTGCTGGCCCTCCTGCTGGGCGCTGTTGTGGCCTGGGGTTTGGCGGCCTTCACCTGGCAGCTGACCCACGGCATGTATGTGACCGGCAAGAACCGTCCGGTAATGTGGGGCTTCTACATCACCGGCTTCGTCTTCTGGGTCGGCCTGTCCCACTCCGGTACGATGGTTTCCTCGATCCTGCGACTATCCATGGCCAACTGGCGCCGACCGATCCTGAGGGCAGCCGAAGCCATGACCGTCTTCTGCATCACAGTGGCCGGCATGTTTCCTTTGATCCACCTGGGACGAAACTGGACCTTTTTCTACATGATCCCCTACCCCAACCAGCGTGGATTGTGGCCCAACTTCCGTTCGGCGCTGCTATGGGACATGACCGCTATCACGGTCTACATCATCGGCAGCAGCCTGTTCCTCTACCTTGGGCTGCTGCCCGACCTGGCTGTGGCCCGCGAACGCTCTTCCGGCTGGCGCCGAAAAATGTACGCGTTCCTGGCCATGGGTTGGCGCGGCACGGCCCACGAATGGTCAGTTTACCACAGGGCCTCGACCCTGATGGCGGCCCTGATCATCCCGGTTGCGGTCTCGGTGCATTCGATCGTAGCCTGGGACTTCGCCGTAACCGTGGTGCCGGGCTGGCACAGCACCATTTTCCCACCCTACTTCGTGATAGGAGCGATCCTGTCCGGTGTGGCGGCCGTAATCACTCTGATGATCGTGATCCGCAAGGCCTTTCACCTGGAGGAATACCTCACCCCGCTGCACTTCGACAACATGGGCAAGCTCTTGCTGGTGATCTCGCTGCTCTGGACCTACGCCTATTTCGTCGAAGTCCAGACCACCTGGTACGCCCATGAGCCGATCGAGTGGGAAGTATTCAGCTTCATGTCCGGCACATACACCACACAATTACTGATAATGCTGCTGAGCAACTCACTGCTGCCGATCGTCTGTTTGTGTTTCCGGCGCCTGCGGCGCTCGATCGGGGTAATGCTGGTACTGTCGCTGCTGGTCAATGTGGGCATGTTCATAGAACGATTCCTGATCATCGTCCCCTCGCTTTCCCACAAAAACATGCCTTTTGTCTGGGGCAGCTACTCGCCTTCCTGGGTCGAGATTTCGGTCAACCTGGCCGCACTGGCCGGGTTCGTGCTGCTCTTCACCCTGTTTGCCAAATTCTTTCCGATTGTGGCCGTGTCCGATGTGCGTGAACTGGAGGCCCGCCGGGGACGGGTAACGATGGGGCGCGCCGGTGTGCCTTCCATCGCGGAGGAGGATTGAAACATGGAAACTTTGGGGATCTTCAGGGACATCGAATCTGCCGCCACCACGGTGGAAGCTCTGGTCAAAACCGGATTTACCGAGGCTCAGATCACATCTCTGACCTCGGTGCCCTATCCCGATGGCGTGCTGGTCAGGAGTGGGCACAGTTTTCGGTTTCGCTGGCTGGCAGCGGCCGGAGGTCTGGCCGGAGCAATCGCCGGTTTTGGCCTGGCGGCCGGCACCGCCTGGCTCTACCCGGTACAGACCGGCGACAAACCGATTATCTCCCTCTATCCGACCGCAATCATCTGTTTCGAAGTCGCCATGCTGTTCGCGATTGTCGCCACCATGGCCGGCATGTTCCTGGAGATGGGGCTGCCGGCATTAAGCCAGCGTCCCTATGACCCGGCCATCGCCGATGGCTGCATCGGCATCTGCCTCACCATCCATGCTGGCGGCGAAGCGGTTCTGTGCGAACCGGGGGTAAAACCGGAGGAATGCATCGGCGGGATCGCCACACTTTCCGCTACGGAGCAGAAAGTACTGGCGGAGGAGATCATGTGGGCATCCGGCGCATTACGGGTAATCGGAGAGGAAGCTCCATGAAAGCAAATATGAAACTGATAATTCTGGCCGTCGCGCCACTGCTGTGCGCGGCTCTGTGGATGGACAGGCAGCCCGTCTACAAACCATATCGGTCGCCGGTTCTGGTTCCGCCTGTAGATTCGGTGCCGGTATCCGGTCGTGAAACAGTTTCACAGGAAAGTGAACCCCAAAACCCTCTGCAAGCGATTCCGGATGAATTAACCAGGGGAAAGGCGCTCTTTGCTATCAACTGTGCCATGTGCCACGGCATTGCCCAGGACAAACCCGGTCCGGTCGGCAACAAGCTCTCTCCATCGCCACCAGTTCTGGACCACCAGCTGGTGCGGGAGCGTAGCGACTCGCACATCTACAAGGCCATCACTTTCGGTTTCGGCCGCATGCCCCCTTTCAAGGAAAAACTCACTGCCACGGAACGCTGGCAACTGGTCAATTACCTGCGCAGCCGGAAATAAATCCTGCCTGGAAACGGACAAAGCTATGGAACAACCAGCTCCATAGCTTTGAAATGCCCACATATCATTTGATCTCATTACCTGAAGAAAATCAACCGTACCCCTTAAATGCACAATAATAGATTTGCAAAACTGATCAGATAAATTTGTTATCGCTGTCGGCTTCGATCCATTTCATCTGTTCCTTGAGCTGCATCAACTCATGCGGAGTATAAACATCGGAACCCTTGGCGATCTCGACCCTCAAGTCATCGACCCGCTGCTGCACCGTGCTTACATCATTGGCACAGTTCATGGCTACTATCAGGCATTGATTCTTGATATTGGATTGCATCAGTTTTTCATATTCTCCAAAAGATACCGGACACTGTTCTGCTGCAATGATTGTGATTGTTGAAAACAGCAGAGAAGTGGCCACTACGGAAATCAAAAGAGCTGTCTTTTTCATGACCGGCCTCCCTAATTTATTTCGAACCTCTATTGAAAATTATAATCAATAAGAGAACTGATGTAAACCGGTTCCGGACCGTTATTTGTTGAACCGGCCATGTGCGACCTCCCGCGTACCTTTGATAGTCATGGCTTTTCCGTTTGGGCCAACTCATTTCTGATCCATAGTGAATGGACATTCAATTCCGCTGAAACCCCTACGCCCTTATTTATTATCCAGAATACAATCCAGAGAATCCTCCGAGTGCCGGTCGGCAGGCAGCTCCTTGTATTGTATTATCGGCAATATGGACGACGGCTTTGTCGCCCCATACCGGTGACAAGCGCCGCAACCCTCGGTTTCCATGATCCTCAGACCTTCCTCGTTCAAAAGGGTATATGTTTCCAGTTTCCCGTCCATCACGTCATACCCCCGTCTCTGCTTTACATAGCGAGAACAGCTGGTGTCGAATTTCAAGTGATCATAGCCGGCCCAACGGGTATTTTTAAACTCGTCATGCCAGTTGACACCGGCAAAGTTGAAGCAACTGGCCAGGAAAAAGAGTATGGTGAAAATCAGTATTTTCATGACAATTAGTTGTCCGCGACACGACAAAAAAAGGAAATGGAATCCCGAATCACATTGACAGTCTTATCTTGAAACCAGTCTATACTATACCAGTTTTTTTGAGTTTTTTTCACCTCCAAGCAGTTAAAAAAGCGTGAGATTCTTACACAGCCGCCAAGCAATGCCGATCCCTTTCCGGACTAGCCCGTGTTCCTCAAACCGGCCGAAATGCCGCTGATAGTGGCGGCCAGCACATAGTTCAACTCCTCGCTCTCATCCCCGCCCCTTTTTCGCCGCAACAGTTCGATCTGGATCAGGCTCAACGGATCAACATAGGGGTTACGCAACCGGATGGAACGCGCCAGGGCCTGATTCTTCTCCAGCAGGCGCGACTGGCCGGTGACTGCCAGCACGATCCGGCGGGTGCGCTGGTACTCCTCCACCAGCATGTCGAACACCCGCTCGCGCAGCTCTCCGTCAGGCACCAGGTTGGAATAGAGCCGGGCCAGCGGCAGATCGACCTTGGTCAGGGCCAGTTCCACGTTGCGGATCAGGTCGTAGAAGAACGGGAAGCGGGACATCATCTCCCCCAGCAGCGCCATCTCGGCTGCCCCGCCGGCGGCAAATCGCTCCAGGGCATGGCCGACTCCGAACCAGCCCGGAATCACGTGGCGGCTCTGCATCCAGCCGAATCCCCAGGGAATGGCCCGCAGGTCGGACAGGTCGCGGGTGGCGCCCCGCCGCGCCGGTCGCGAGCCGATCCTGGCAAGCTCGAACTCCAGCACCGGCGTGGCCTGTTCAAAATAGGGAATGATGTCGGAATTTTCAGCGATTCGCTCCCGGTAGAAGGCGTAGGCATCCTCCGACATCCGCTCCAAAGCCAGCTCCCAGGAGGGGTCGGTAATCGTATCCACCAGGCCGGGACGCGCCAGCGCCTCCAGCGATGCCGCCACCATCAGTTCCAGGTTGCGCTGCGCCAGGGATGCGTCCGAGTATTTCCAGTTGATGACCTCGCCCTGCTCGGTAATCTTGAGCGAGCCGCTGAAAGCGCCGGCCGGCTGGGCCACGATCGCCCGATGGGTGGGACCGCCCCCCCGTCCGACCGTGCCGCCGCGGCCGTGGAACAGCATCAGCTCCACCCCGCATTCGTCCGCCACCCGGTGCAGCTCGCGGTGCGCCTTATGCAGCTCCCAGGAGCTGGTGAGCATGCCGCCATCCTTGTTGGAATCGGAATAGCCCAGCATCACCTCCTGCCGGCGTCCCCAGGAATCGAGGAACGGCGCATACTCCGGCATGCTCCACAGGGTACGGCAGATGTCCGGGGCATTTTGCAGATCCTCGATGGACTCGAACAGCGGCACCGGCATCAGCCCCGGGTCGCCGTTGCCGCTAGCGGCGACATGCACTCCGCACAGTTCCATCAGCCAGATCAGCGAAAGGGTATCCTGAACCGCTGAGGCGCCGCTGATCACGTAGCTGCGGATGGCTTCGGGCGGGTAGCGCCGTTTCAAATCGCCAATGGCCCGCAGAGTGTCCAGCAGTTCGGTGGTTTCAGCTGAAGGGGGCGCCGGCAGCATGACCGTTGAAACGGCGCAGGTCGAGCCGCCGGCCGAAAGTTCGGCCACGGCCCGGGCATGAATCCTGGCGTGTTGGCGGATATCCAGGCTGTGAAGATGGAAACCGAAGGTCGTCACCCGCCTCAAAAGCGGATCGATCAGCGCGCCGGCCAGCCGCTGGCCGTTTTCGGACAAAAGGCTCTCGCGGATCAGCCGCAGGTCGTCCTCGAAAGCGGATGCTGACGGATAGGCATCGGCATGCTCCGGCTCCAGCAGGCTGTGGCGCAGGCGATGCAGCATGTATCCGGCCAGGCGTCGGTACTGTTCGCATTCCGGTATCGCTTCGCTCTCCAGATCGCTCAAAACCAGGGTGTCGTGGTAGTGGCATACTGCATTTGCCAGTTGTTGTGTTACTGGAATCCGGCAGGTCGAAGGGGTCAGCAGCCGGCGCAGTTCCTCAAGGGAAGAGATGTAGTCGCCCAGGATGGTTTCGCGCGCCTTCTGCAGCGCCTGGCGGGTGGATTCGGCGGTGACATGCGGGTTGCCGTCACGGTCGCCGCCGATCCAGGAACCGAAGCGGACCACCGTCGGCAGCGCCTCAGAAGGGATAATCCGGTCGTAGGTTTCATGGAAGGCCGCCGCCATGTCCTGGTACAGTTCCTGGACCGGCGCGATCAGTGAGTCGGGGTAGTGGTCGAGTCCCATCTTGATCTCGTCCAGCACGGTGGGCTTGCGGCGGCGGACTTCATCGGTCTGCCAGAGAGAGGTGATTTCGGCCAGCATGGCGGTCTGGCCCTGCAGCGCTTCGGCATCGGCAAGCGGAAGGCGGTCGAGCGCCTCCAGTTCGCGCGCAATGCGCCGTCTCTTGAAATGGATCACCCGGCGCGCCACGTCGGTGGGATGGGCGGTAAACACCGGGATAACCAGAATCCGCCGCAGCCAGTGCAGCGCCTCTTCGGAGCTGATCCCGGCAGCACGCATGCGCAGCAGGGTGCCCCGCAGGGAACCGGGCTTGCACGGCTCTCCGCTGGCAAGCCGGGCCGCGCGCCGGCGCCGTCGGCGATGATTTGTTTCAGCCAGGTTGGTCAGCTCGAAGTAGGTGGAGAAGGCCTTGACGATCCGGTAAGCCTCGGCGGTGGTCATGGCGTTGACAATCCGCACCGCCCGTTCCTGCAGTTCACGCTCTCCAGGGAAATCGAGGCAGGCCTCGCCCTGGCCGTCGTTCAGCTGGCGGTGGCTGATCGCCAGGTGGCGCAGTTCCTCCTCGGCGGCAAAGGCCTGCTCACCGGCCTGCTCCCGGATGACCGTGCCCAAAAGCCTTCCCAGGGAACGGACGTCCCGTCGCAGCGGAATTTCCCGTAGTTCAGGATCCTGGCTTGTCAGTTCCGCCAGCCGTGCCCCCTGATCAACAATCTTCCAGAACAGTTCCCTGTCTGCCATGGCATGCCTCCGTTTCCTATTTTATCTCCGCTTCGCCTCCGTCGGCGCGTCCTGGATCAGGATATGCCAGTTGGGGCGTTTCCAGCTGGCACGGAACTGCTCCGGGGTTGATTCAACCGCCCGTTTCTCCTTCTCGAAACCGTCCAGGAACAGCACGAAATCGGCCTGTGATTCGTCGCTGCCGGCCTGCTCGGCAAACTGCCTGACCATACCGTTGGGGGTGCTGACCTTGCGCCCCACCACCTCGCTGACCGGAAAGCGCAGACCCCGCATGCCGCCCCCCGGCTCATAGGCCTTGAAGATCAGCTCGGAGCAGACCAGGGTCGAATCGGTCAGGAAGTCGAAGTTGAAATCGTAGGGGCGGCCGCTATAGAGAAAGGCCCGCAGGATGGCCTGGGCCTTGTCCCGTTTGGAGAGGCGCGGCCGGATCACGCCGATCGAATCGGATGCGCCGGTGTATTCCAGCGAGGTGAACGAGACCCCCTCCGAGATCGCCTCCAGGATACGGGACGGGCGCTTGTCATCCTTGATGATCAGGCTTCTGGAATAAGCGGTCGGGTAACGCTGCTTCAGCAGCGACTCGAAGTTGCCGTCGGCGCCCCCCAGACCCTTGACCCACTCGCGCACCTCCGCATCGTTGAAGAAAGCACGGCGCTCCTCGGGTGTTCCGACAAACAGCGCCACATGGGTCCAGAAGCCGGGCAGCCCCAGGTTGGACAGGTACCACTCGTGGCGCTCGAAGATGATGTCCCCCGGCTGCAGGCGCTTGCCGATGGACTCGATCTGCCTGGCCGAGATCAGGTGGCTGTGCGGCCGGGCCACCTTGGTGTCCCCCATCCAGCCCGAGATGCCCTTCTGCAGCGGGAACCAGGCCGCGAAACCGCTCTTCTGCACCACCGCCAGCGCATTCTTCAACGTCAGCTCATGCCCCCTGCCCTTGCCCATCTCCCAGATCACCCGGCTGTCCTCTTCGGTCGCGACGCGCAGTTCCGGCGGTCCGCCGGCATGGCTCTTGCCGATCACCTGCAGCGCGGCAAACTCGACGGCAATGGCCGCGTTCAGGAAGCGGAACTTGAAGCGCCCGAAACTTCCGGCCGGAATGCCCAGCTCCGGCACCTCCTCGTTCAGGATCGTGTCCAAGGCCGGATTCCTGTCCACCAGCGCGATCAGCTCCAGCGCATGCCGGTAGCCGGCCAGGAAGGCGGCGTTGGCAATGGCAAAGGAGGTGTTCCTCTGTTCACCCTCCTGGAACAGGTTGAACTTCTTGTATTCGCGGCGGATGCCGTCCAGGCCGGCCAGGCTGTCCAGCACGGAGCTCCAGGTATTCCAGACAGCCAGTTTGTCTTCGCGCGACAGCAGGGCATTCTTGCGCTCTTTTCCCGAATTGAACAGGTCGGGCCGGGAGCCGGCAAATTCAGCGGCCCGCCGCAGGTTCCCGCGCAGGATGCCGAAGTTCTTTACGTCGGCGGCCACATGTTTCTGGAATGCGGGGTCGGGGGCGGTCGGGGCAGCATTCGACAGAACAGGGGTAGCCAGGACTATGATCAACAGCAGTCGAAAGAAACATTGCATGAAATACTCCGATATGATGATTTCAGGATATTCAACTTGATTGCATAACTGACAAATATGACCTATATTTGTACCATAAATTATGACTCAGGAAAGGTCTGATATGGATCGTATTTACGCGCGGGCATCAGTCAGCATCAGCGACCTCAAGAAGAACCCCTCCCGCATCATCAATGAAGCCGAGGGTTCTCCCGTTGCAATTCTCAACCACAACAAGCCCAGCGCCTACCTGGTGCCGGCCGAGGCCTTCGAGGCTCTGATGGAGCGTTTCGAGGACTACGAACTTGCCCGCCTCGTCAGGGAACGGGAAAATGAAGCAACGGTCAAGGTCTCTCTCGATGAGCTATAGCCTTGAATTCAAGGAAAGCGCCGTCAAGGAATGGAACAAACTCGATGGCACGATTCGGTCACAATTCAAGAAAAAGCTGGCCGAGCGACTGGAGCGTCCAAGGGTAGAGTCGGCCCGGCTCTCCGGGATGCCGGACTGCTACAAGATCAAACTTAAGAACGCCGGTTACCGGCTTGTTTACCAGGTGGACGACAATAGAATTATTGTCATTGTCGTGGCTGTCGGCAAACGGGAAAAACTGGCGGTATATCTGGACGCCAAAAACAGGCTGGAACCGTAGGTAACTAACAGTGTCAGTTTTGACACCACGGGTATCTATAATTGTGATTTTGACTCATTTCGATTGAACTATTGAGGTTGTTAGTAAAAGCATTAGTAAACTGACTTGTTGAAATTGCTCAACGTTTTAAACTTTATGTATTGATTTGTCGCTTCGATTATTTCTAACTTAGCTCCTTTATAGCCAATTATTTTGGACTCTGACAGATCATATTCAACATTATTATTAAAAGCCGGTCTAGCGATATTGTTTGAAAATTCTCTGTAGCCTATGTTAATTTTATTTCCCAACTTTCCGCTGTAGATAAGAGACTGTTGAAAAGAATCTTGAGTCAGAGACATCTTTTTTCTTCGTTCGAAACTGTTACTATCTCCGCAAACAAAAGCATTAAAAACCGTAACAACACAAATTTCGCTCTCGCCTTTTTTAGTCATTACACTTTTCCAAGGGTCTGCTAACGCTGCCTTATGGATTCGTCCTGAGTCGTCTCCGCCTCCTGGAAAATAATATTCCGCAGTGTCATCTTCACCTTGTTTTAAATAGTACCCTGGATAAAGAGTATAAGCCCAACTAGGATCTGCTTCTCTGGTGAGATAAATAGCATCATGCTCTGAATATTTACCTTGACGAAGCATAGTGTCCCCTACCTGAACTATAGTCACTGAATCAATAGGGGGCTCACTTATTGCCGTAGTTACAGGCATATAGTTATACTTTGGAGACGCACAAGCGGCCAAGAGTGAAACTGCGGTAAGAACGAAAATATTTTTCAATATCATATATTCCCCTGTATTTACTGTGAATTTGCGAACTGATATTTTACTATTACAACGTGCATGAGGCTGACCCCAGACCGTAGGGAGTGAGGTCGTGCCAAGAGTTAGAAGACTCGGGTGATATTTTTATAGTATGTAATTATATTTTTCATGTCCATAGGGTTCAAAATAATTGGTGTGAGTGTTGTATCTCCAGCAGAAGCTGCTTTCATGCCCTTCTGTGAAAGGCCCTCTGTATCGGATGATTACTCTGAAAAACATATCTTCTCCGTGTTTCAAATCGGGGGAAAAACCCTTGTCGGTTGTAATGAAGTTGACCATGTTGGCAGGTGTTTCTTCTTCAATCCCTTTTCTAACTTCCCCAGCACTCAAAATAGGGGCGCAAACCAAATTATGCCTTCTGTCAACTTCCAAAACCGCATTGAGGTTGCTATGGATATTTTCCAAGGCAACGTGGGCACTCTGTATAATTGCCGGGGTCTTCCCGAAGTTTGCCACTTCGTAGGTAATGGCAGGATTCAGATTTTCAGACATATGGAAATTACTAACGCTGTATGCAAAAACGTAGGGGCGCTCTACCATCGTGAGGGTTTTTTCGGCAACTTCAGCGGATTTATTAGCGGCGTCAGCCGTTTCTTTGGCGATAGCAATGGATTTTTCCATTTCTGTCGCTTGTCTGTCAGATGTGTTTTTTGCTTCATTACCCAATCCAACAGTAGCACGATACAATTTAGCGGTGTAAATAGCCAAACCAAGGGTCACTAACGCCAAAGCGAAAGTCAAATAGACCAGCCACCATTCAGAAGAAGAATAGTCGTGTCTCTTCTCGGTTTTATCGGTGGTTTCTACTTGTATGATCGGGGTCTTGGATGTTTCTTTGATGGGCGGAATATTTTGGGACGTCGGCTTATTACTGTCGGCCTTGCTATCTGTTTTTTGGTGCTGGGACTTGGGTTGTGCTGTGGAATCCGCAGCACTTGGGAATGGTAGTTTTGATTCCGCGCAAACTCCAACTCCGCACAGCAAAAATAGCATTGTAACAACAGGGATAATCCTCATTTTGGGTTTTTCCTTGATCTTGACTAACTCGTAGATTACCGGTGCACACAAACGCTACAACCACCATCCACTGCACCCACAACAATCAAAAAAGCTTTGAAGTCGCTGAAACGCGCCGATTTACAACAACTCCCACCCCACCACCAGCAGCACTTCATCCTGGAGAGCCAGCTTTCGCATCCCATTCGTAAATCCGCTCTTACTGAACAGAATGAAACGTTCCCGGCGCGCTTCCTTGCCCCATACGACGAGCCTTGCCTTGCGTTGCAGGTCGAGGTAAACATCCTCACCGACCGGATTGATGCTCCACTTGCATTCACCCAACCAGATCGTTCCACTCTCCTCATCCAGCGCCACCAGGTCGATCTCCTCGTTCTTCTGCCACCACCTGCCGATAGTGGAGAATGTCATCTTGCCGGATTTAAGCAAATCCAGACAGAATTCCCGGCAGATATCCTCATAGACGAAAGAGAGATGCTGATCGAATGTTTCCCGAATCTTGCCGAGCAAATAATCGGTATTTCCAATTTCCAGCCTGCTCCGGTGGGGAAAGACATATTTGAACCAGAAGGAGAAATAACGATCATGCAACCGATAGAGCCCAAGCCTGCTCTTGTCCGGATATTTCTCCGTGACCGGGATTTCCTTGTCCACAAAACGCAGCATACGAAGGATGTCCAGATAACGGGCAAGATGCGCCTTCTCAAAGCCGGTGTCGTTGATAATCTCCGACATCTTCCGCTTACCCTGCGCAATGGCACGGAGAATGACAAAATAGTTACGTGGTTCGCGCAACTCTTCACGCAGCAGAAATTCTACCTCGTTATAGAGAAACGATCCCCGGTCAAGGATAAGTTCGTTGATGGCGCTCTGTATGTCAGCAACGGAGTCAAGCTTTTCAATATACGCCGGGATGGAACCGAAAACCCCATATATTTCCAGCCTCTTTTGCAGATCAGCATCCGGAAAAAACTCCGCCAACGCACTGAACCACATCTCCCGCACCTCCAGGGATGCGGTGCGTCTGCCGTACAGCGGGGCCTTGTAAAAGAGTACCTCCTCTTCCATCATGCCGATGCTCGATCCCAGCAGAATCAGGAAGACATTGCTATCCTTCAACAGGGTGTCGATCCCTTTTTGAAATATGGAGGAAATGCCTTTGTTGGAGTTAACCAGATAAGGAAACTCATCAATGACCATGACGAGCCGCTCGTGTTCGGCCTTCTCCTTGAGATACCGGAAAAACTGTTGCCAGTCCCGAAAACCTGATTCCGTCAGGATGGTATCGCCGAAGAATTCACCTACCTCGCATCCCAGATTGCGCAGCTGTTCGCCCTCCGTAACGCTGTCGGCAAGGAAGTAGATTGCTCGTTTGTCCCTGATGAATTCACGCACCAGACGAGTCTTGCCCACCCGACGCCTGCCGTAGAGCGGGATAAACTGAAACCCCGGCTTTTCGTAATACGTATGCAAAAAGGCCAGTTCCACTATTCTATTGACAAACTGCATGACTCGCTCCATTTAGTATAATCATGATTTGTATAATCACAATTATACTAAAACATCCGAGATAGCAATATTCCTTTTGTTACTTCCCCGCCACCCCCATCAGCTCCGCCATCCGGACCGTCGGCGCGTCGCTGACCCGCTGGCCGTCGTGATAGAAGGTCACCAGCTGCAGCGTGCCGTCCTTGGCGGCCTTGATTGCAACGTCATCCGGAGTGAAGGTGGTTCTCCCCATGGATTTCCTGGTGGGCCAGTCGATGCCGCTGTAACTCAGGTAGACCAGCTTGGAGCAGTAGACCCGCCCCTTGGATTCCACGTCGAAGTTGAAGTCGTAGGGCTTGCCCACCTGCCTGAGCGCCTGCAGCACCGTGGCGGCGCGCGCCTCGCGGCTCAGGTCCTGCTTGCGCAGGATGCCGATGCTGTCGATGTTGAGGAAGTGCTCCAGCGAGTTCATCTCCACCCCCGAACGCAGCGCCTCCACCACCAGCCGCCCCTCGCGTATCTCGTCACGGTGGCTGGCCACCAGCGGGTTATTCCAGATACCCAGCTCCTTCAGCTCCGCCTCGCTGCCGACCCAGACCGCCGCATGCCCCCAGTAGCCGGGGATCAGCTTGTCGGTCAGCCGGAAGGGGGTCTTCTCCAGCAGTATGTCGCCGGCCTTGAGGGTTCTGCTCACGTCGGCCAGCACATCACCCTTGCGGTAGAGCTTGCCCCGGCGGGTTTCCACCAGTCCGACCGCGTTGCCGAAAACCATGCTGAACAGGCTGACCCCCTCGCGTTCCATGCCGGTCAGCGTATCGCTGGTAACCCCGCTCAGGAAACCGAGCTTGCGCCCGACCACGTAAAAGGGAGACCATTTCTTGACCATCGAATAGGACGGGCTCTGGGCGATCAGCAGGTTGAGGTAGGCGTTTTCGGGGGTCTGATCCAGGCTCTTTTTGAAGCGCTGCGCCTCCTTCTCGTAGAACCTGATCGCCTTGCGCACCCGGGCCCGGTTGGTGATCGAATTGTAGTTGAGGGTCACCCGGGCCAGCGCGGCGCTGGTGACGGCATAGCCCGGATCGCGCTCGTTGAGGATGCAGCGCAGCTTGCCGTCCCCTTCGAAGAGCGAGATCGCCAGCAGGTAGTTGTCGTACAGCAGCATGGCCGAGGAGAGCGACAGCATCACACCGGTCAGGCGCGTTTCGGGCGAGATCCCCTGCCTGGCCAGTTCTTTCTCGGAACCGTCCAGCCAGCATTCATGCGATTCGGCCATCGCCAGCAGTTCGCTGCGCAGTGCGAGGTGTTGGTTGATGCCGATATTGATCAGCGAGATATCGCCGCCGGTCAGCGGTCTGCCCCGGTCCAGCTTCTCCTTGATGGAGCGTCCGACCTTGATGGTCTCGGCCCGCAGGCTCAGGGCCCGCTCAGCCAGCGTGCGGAACTCCTCCACCTCTCTCTTCAGTGAGCTTTCCACCGATTCGCGCGAGGCACCGTGAACGGTCGCAAGGTGTTCCCTGCAGGCATCGGCGGCCAGGGCCGGCAGAGACGACAGTGCGATTGAAAACAGGATGATAATTGACAGCGTGCGTTTCATGAACGGGACTCCTATCAAGATCTTCATCTATACTTACATACAATCATTCCGGTCCAGCGCTGCAACGGTCTTCCCTACACGTTCGAGCACGCTGCCGTTGACCCTGACATATGGAATTCTCCGTCTTTCCAACTCCTCCAGGTACCACTCGTGCTGTTTTTCGCGGAAACCCGGCGCCTGGCGGGTGCCATCCTGAATAAACATAATATCTGGCTCGCACAACACAACCAAGCCGTAACAGCGACATGCCAGCACCTCCAGTGCCGGGTCGCTGCGACCAAACATGAAGCGGCTATAGAAGAGGGTCGTCAGCGGTGAGGTGTCGCAAAAAAGGTAGCGCCGTGCCGACAGCAGGGCGCGCTCCTCCCGGACAACCTGCTCCTGGCCGATGGCCAGCATGTCCTCATATTCCAGCTGCCCGTACTTTTTATCCCACAACTCCCTACCGTACTCCTCGACATAATCCGTGTCGAAGTACTCTGCCAGCGCTGCTGTCAGAGTGCTTTTGCCCGAGGACTCACCACCCAGGACGCATACCCTTTGCACAAAAGAGGCATACACGACCGGCGCCAGCCACTGGCGCTGTTCGTGCAAACCACTGCGAAGCATGCTGCCCGACACTGGAATACGGGTGCGTTGCCGGTCCACAAGGATGTGCCTGACAGTCGGGAGAGTTGGATCGTAACTTCGAAAAAAACTGGTCAGCTCCTCAGCAAAACCATCACCGTAATCTTCACTGGTAAAGACGGCATCCACGCTGATCGCCAGGACATCGCGGCAGAGTCGTCCCACAAAGAGGCGGTGAATAGACTCGTCAGCCTCATCGGGCGGCAGACTCACATCTCCGTCAGGAAACCATTCCTTCAGACGTTCATCCGTAACCACCAGACGCTGGGTGTGGGGAAACAGAGAGCCGAGCCACTCTTCACGCCTATCCGCTCCGCACCCGACAAATTCAGGTTTGGCGTAGCTGATGATGGCCAGACGCTGGCACTGCTCCTGAGCGCAACCGATCAACAGCTCGTGGCCGCGATGCAAAGGCGAGAACTTCCCCACCACCAAACCCTGTAGAAATTGCCCGGTCATGCCGTTTGCACCTCTCGACGCCAGACGCGCAGTGATACGGCAGCATTGATCCAGAACAGCACATACAAACCGGCGGTCAGATACAGCCCGCGGGAACAATAGAGCGGCACGGAGATGGTATTGACCACCAGCCAGCACCACCAGGTTTCTATACGCCTTCCCATCAGTAAAAACTGCCCCAGCACGCTGAAAGCCAGCACAAGAGAGTCAATATAGGGGGCATAGGCATTGGTGAAACGATACAACAACCAACCGTAGACCAGAGCCACCAACAGCCCTCCCAGAGCCAGAAGCAGCACGCTTCGCGGCTGACTGTCGCGCACCGGCAGATCTCCGCCGCCCTTGCCATGGCGCCAGTGCCACCAGCCACTGACGCTGGTGATGATGAAGAACAGCTGCAGAGTCACGTCGGCGTAGAGCCGGGCATAGTAGAACAGCATGCCGAACAGCAGGCAGCCGATGATACCGGTCCACCAAGTGTGGACACTGTTGCGTCCCGCCAGAATGATCGAAACGGCATTTACAAAATTGGCGGCAATTTCAAGTGGTGATGTCATGGCAGGGTCCCGGAAATGTCGGAGGTATACTGCACAAGCTTGTCGCCCGGTCCGTCCAGTGGAATGATCCCCAGTTCCTGTTCGCTGCCGAACAGTCCGAGCAGGGCCTGGCGGATCTGGCCGGTTTCAACGATCGCTCCCCGCAGTCTCATGGTCAGGCGACCGTCCCGGTGTTGATGCACGGTGAACTGTGGTATTGCAAAATGTCTCAGCACATGGGTGATCTCGATGTTGTTGATCATCAGACCGGTCATGGTACGGAAGAGCACGGGCGGACGCCCCTCCAGCCCATCCAGGATCATGTCATGCCCCATGAACCTGAGCGCGGCGTGATCACCGGTACGGTAGCGCAGCAGCGGCAGACAAAAATTGAAGCCGCCGCTAATTGTGATTTCGCCCCGTTCGCCGGGCGGGAGCACCCGCCCCTCAAGGTCCAGAATCTCAACATACAAGTGGTTCTGCAACAAGCGATGCCCACCTGATTCAGGATCAGCTACCGCAATCGGTCCGGCCTCGTTCATAGAGTATATATCCAGCACCGGGCAGCCAAAATGGTCTTCCAACTGCTTTTTTTGACCGGGCAACAGGGTCATGGAGGTGGAGAGCAGGGCTCGCGGCCGGGTGCGAAGCGGCAGCGCGGCCAGCGCCTGAAAGGAGAGCGGATCACCGGTGTAAATCTCCGGGTTGAGTGCATCCAGATAGCGGCCCCGGTCACCAGGATCTCGCCAGTCATCCGGGTGCAGATTGATCTTGGCCAGCCCCGATTCATTCATTGTGGGAGTGACGGAGGTGTAGGTAAAACAGGTACGCTGGTAGCCGACCAGCACCACCCCGACCTGGCCGGCGCCATGACGAAGCTCGATGCCGAAGTAACGCAGGGCACGCTTGTGAAAAGGCAGGTAACAGGCCGCCACCAGCGGGTGTGACGCCAAGAGCAGGGTATGACCGGTGGTGCCGTTGGTCTGGAAATTGATCATCCGCTCGACCGGCACACTGTCCGGCACGAAGCGAGCAATGTCGCGCCCCAGGTCGGAACGGTCGCAGGTGGGTATGTCCTGAAACCTGGCCGGCAGTGAACCGTAGCCCCGGTAATGCGGCACATCGTCGAAGCAGTTTGCGACGAATTCCGCCAGCCACACCGGCTCTTCGCCCGGCCGCCAGCCAACATCGGCCTGTTCAACCTCCCTTTCGAAGGCCCTGGCCTGGCCGATGTCGGCGGCAGTCAGACGGTTGCCGCTCCGGTTCCGGTAAATCGGGGCGCAGGGGTGCTCACGCAGGAAGCGCAGCATCTCACGCCCGGCAGCGCTCAAGGTCGGGTAGCGCTCGTTGTCAGTGATGGTCTCAGTCACGCTATTCCCTCGTCCACTTGTCGGCCGATTCATCGGCCGCCTTTTTCCTGAGTGCCTCGCGGATGGAACGCGCCCGCTCCTCAGCCACGCGGGAGGCTTTCAGCACCCGGGAGCGCTCAGTAGAACTCAGGCTGACCAGACGATCCTGGGCCTGGGCCTCGCTTTCTCCGGCCGGGCGGCATCCCAGGCGTGCCAGCGCCAGGCGGGCCAGCTCTTCACGCCGTTCCGGATCGCTGACCAGCTTGCGTGACGCTACCTGCTTTGCCAGCTCGCCACCCACGTCGTCCAGCAGGATCAGAATGCGATCGGCGACAGGTCTTGCCTGACGGAACCAGTCGTCGTGCAGCAGCCAACAGAGGATCAGCACAATGGCGAGACGGTTACGATCCCGAGCAAAATCAGCACCGTCGAAGACGAACAACCGTTCAGACGCCACCGGATTGTCCAAATCCGTCAGCAGATCCTGGACCACGGCCGCCACGTGAATATGCCCTTGCTGGCCGCTGCGCGGTTCGGCCAGGAATTCCTCCGGTATCTCCGCCAGACGGCGGGTAAGCGCCTCCAGTGATGGTCCCTGTTGCTCCATGATCATCCCTCGCAAAATTTATTAAACAGCTGGGTACTGTGACAATCGGAGCACGCCGTTGGCGCTTGCTGGCGTTGTTTTTCGGAAAAAATCTTCGCCAGCTTTTTCAGTGCACTCGACGAACTGATCTCCTCCAGAGGCACTCCCAAATCCGGTACGGTAAAAGTGCAGGGAGCGACCAAACCGCATTCGTCTATGAAAAGAAAATGCTCGGCTGCATCACATGCCGATACGCCGATCCGCTGATTACTTGCGGTTGCATGAAACCTCCCAAGATATCCGTCACTGCCGCACAGCTTCAGCCCCAGGGCAGCCAGTTCCTTACGCAGTCCGGGCAGACCAGCGGCCAGGTGCCCGACCTGTTCCGGCAACAGCCGGTTATGCGGATAGAACTCCGGCCGGTCATTACCTCCCAGCTGGTTAAAAGTCAGCTCATTTAGGCCCCATCCGGCCAGCTCCCGGCAAAGCGCCCCAAATTCGCCGATTGTGTCGCGCATAAGAACCACATTTGCCCGTAGCCGCAGAGCGCTGCCGCTCCGCCGGATTTCATCAGAAAGCTGCATGACGTTGCGCCGAAGTTCGGCAAAGCCACCCGGCCAACCCCGCAGCCGATCATGTTTCGCTCCCAGGGCATCCACGCTGATAGTCAGTTCATCGTATTCCCGCACCAGATGTTCCCGGACAGCTGCCGACGCCAGCGGGGTGCCGTTGGTGGTGGTGCTGACCCTGATGCCGTGCCTTCGACGGAATTCCATGGTGATCGACTCCAGTGACCCCCACAGCAGCGGCTCGCCACCATGCCAGGAAACCAGCACCTGCTGACCGGTCTCTGTCATGAAATCGGCTAGAACCTGCCCGAAGGCCCGAACGTGTTCGATGTCCGCATTTCGCCGAGGGAGCTGCAGTTCCCGGTCGTAGGCACAGAAGCGACAAGCCAGGTTACACTGTTCCGTCACCCTCCAGACAACTACCATGACGGCGACCTTCCGGGCATACCAAAGGTATCATTACCGCAATCCGTCTGTTTCCGTTCCCCATAGGTGATACGACTGAAACGACGGGCAAACTCTACCAGATCCTCCCAGGTTGCTACCCGGTTGACCTGCCAGTCATGGCTGTCACGGGCCTTACGAATGGTGGCATATGCATTGTCGTACCCACCACGCAACCGTTCCCAGTTATCGGGCAGATTCAATACGAAGGTTCCGCCTCCGCGAGCGCGCTTGAGGGCAGTATCGGAGACATCCCAACCGGAGCTGCCCAGTTCGTCCTGATCAAACATGGTGGAGATGCCGTCGTCCGAGATAACCATGATATGCACCGGACGGGCATCCAGACCGCGCGCCGCATAGGTGTCGCGCAGGACATGAATCGGGAAAGCGGTCGCGCCGCCGAAATAGCCTGTCAGAACCGCCAGAATCTCATGCTCGTCGCGCACGAAACCGGCGGTACAGGTAAACTGGCGGCTTCCGCTCCAGAGGGTGACCTGCACCCGGGCACCGGCCCTGAGCGCAGACAGACAAACGATGGCCCCGGCCAGCGCCGGATAAGAGACCAGATGCTGCGGATTGGCCATGGAGCCGGAACTATCCACGTACAGGTCCAGGTCCAACGGTTCCTTGCGCGGTTGGTGACCCTCGCTGGTGCCCCACACACGCTGGACGGTGGTCATGCCCGGCACAACAACCGGGCTCTGCAATACACTTTGCAGCCAGTCGGCGTCATCCAGAGCCTGACCGATATCCCATGGTTCAAGACCCTCGGGGAGAGGATCATAACTCTCGGGAGCAGGCCGACTCGGAAAAGGGATCAGATGCGGCCGGGCCCGTTCCCGGTAGTAGCGGATGGCGATCTCGTGGTCGCTCAGGTCGAGTCCTGCCGCCCGCAGGATCTCGCCATACTGGAACGGCTCGCGCATCTGCCCCCGCTGGTTTGATGAATCCAGGGCGGATTCACGGGGAGAGCTGCCGGTGACATCCTGACCTGTCTCGATCTCCCCCATCTCCTCACCATTGAGATCAGGATCCTGGGAGGGGTGAATGGCCCCGCCTTTTTCCTGCGGATCTTCCTCGGTCAGACCGGATGGCTCTCCTCCGGCGGCGGCATTTCGGGTATCCTGCCACAGATTGAGCAGATCCCTGGTTTTTTCATCCTCCATCAGGTAGGGGAGCAGCAGACAGGCAAAACGTCCGGAACCATCCAGCCAGTCGCCGGCATAGCTGCGCAAGAGCCGCGCCCCCAGCACCGCATCCCCCTCCATGCGGTCATCGGTTGCACCACCACCCAAGGTGCCCTTTTCCCGACTCCAGAGCAGCTCATAAATCCTCATGTAGATCGTCCAGACCGAACCGGAATCCCGGTCACCCTTCAGGGTCCGGTACAGCTCGGCCAGGCGCAGACCGGCACTGCGCTGCAGGCGGTTGTTGATCAACAGATCGGTGTAGAGGTTGGCCACCATCGGCGCGTGTTGTTCTAGCGTGGGTAAGGCCCAGCGCATGCGGGCGATCATGCTGGTATGTTCGCTGAGGGTGGCCGGAGCCAGCACATGGTGGCCGATTTCATGGGCCAGCACCTCGTGGGCGAAGCCGCTGATGCCGAGTTCCATGACCTCCTGCAGGTTAATGACCACCGCCTGGTCGTGAAGGCGAATCATCGCGAAACTGCCGGTCAGCCCCTCATTGCGCGCCGCATCGTTAGTGAGGCAGAGGGTCGGTGGCCGGATGCGGGTGAAGCGGCTCCAGGACTCAATCGCCAATGGCCAGGCCTGGCTCCACTGTTGATCCAAGTCGGCCAGGGTCGCCTGTTTCCCAGGCAGCAAGGTCATGTCAGGGCCACCAGCAGCACCGCATGGGTCAGTGGCGAGGTAAGCGCCAACGTGTCGACGGTAGCCGCGCAACTGGAGATCATACCCAGCGGGTCGAGGTTGAGGGTGATTCCGTTCCGACGGACCGTGCTTCCGTCAATTTTCAGCCCAGGAGGAAGGTTTGCCTGGCGGGCGGAAGCGTCAAACAGAGCAGGATCACAACGGTGGAAGGTGGCCCCGAAGAAATCAGCCGTCAACAGCCAGCATTCAGGGCCGCTTCGAACCAGGATGGAACTGCCATTTACCGCCACGCGGGGTGGTTCGATAAACAGACCGCCGAAACCGCGGAAGGCACCCACCCGCGCCACTATACGCAGTTGATCACCTGCCACCGCCTGATCACATTCCGGCGTTGTCGGGTTGTACCATCGGTTCTGTTCCAGGAGCAAACGGACCGCTTTCCAGGACGTCGGAGACGACACCTCCAAGAGTGCCAGGGAGAGCTGTTCCGGCAGACTGTCAAACAAAGCCAGGGCCGCCGTGCGGTAGTGAGCCAGGCCAGATCGCCAGGCCGCCGCCTGCCCCAAACGAAGAAATTCATCCGCACTTCCGCATAAACCCGCCAACCGGCCAAGATCTCGCGCCCACTCAGCCGGGCGAGCGCCGGGGGTCGTCGCCAGGTGATGGAGGGCATTGCTGATCGCCGGCAGGACGCGGCGCGGTTCAGCGGCCAGATGGCGAGCAACGGACGGAAGCAGTGCGCGCCACCCTTCGTCAATGGCCATATTGCGGCCACCGGGACCGACCAGATTCTGCCCGGCCAACTCCAAAGCCACATCATAGGCTACTGAAGTGGTCTCGGCGACACAATCGGGACAGAGTTCAGCAACAGCAACTATAAGCGGATCAACCATCTCGCGCAGCACAACAGCGAACTGCTCACCATTCAACCCGGAGTAACTTCGGCGGGCCTCATTGAAGCGAGCATTGAAATCGGTGCGATTTGAGCGGAGTATGTCTGCCAATTCGACGGAGATCATTGACGGCCCCTCATTGGGTCTTCAGCCAGCGCAAGTAATTGGTGTAACGCTGGTGCAGATACTTGAGTTTCAGCAGGTCATCGTAGAGATGCCCGTAGAGTTTGCGCCCCCGGGACCATTCGGCGATCAGCCGTTCAATCCGTGCCAGTCGCCCGCGGGCATCCGCCTCGGTCACACCGTCCAGCCCCCTGCGGAACTCCAGGTCCAGCTCGGCCAAAGGATCGTCCTGATCCAGATTGAGCCGATCGTATTCGGCGCAGGACAGGTCGAACAATTTGCGCAGCCACCCCACCCGGTCGGTGCGGTACATGGCGTTAGCCGGAATATCGAAAAAGGGGGCATCCGTATCCGGAAGCAGCTTCTCATGCAGCACAAAGGGAAGCACCTGTCGCAGGTCCTCCAACTCCACGCTGCGGTTACCGCGGAACCAGGCCAGGGCCTTGGCATAAGTCAAAAGTGTCATCAGCACCCGTACCGACAGGCCGTTGACAGACTGGCATCCCAGGTCCTTTAACCGGTCTCGGCCGGTCTCCAGGGCGGTGACAGCACTGCGCTCCGCACCGGCCAGACGGGCAGTATCCTTGGTCTTGTACTCGAACTGTTCGGCCGCCACCTCGCAGAATTCGAACTGACTGGCGAAAAATTCGATCCGCCGCCGCATGGGAGCCACGATCTCCACGGCACGAATCTCTTCCAGCATCCGGTCACCTTCGGCCTCGTTGAAGATGATTGCCGACGGCATCGTCTCCTCCGGACGGACATTCTCCTCGATACGCAGCAGCAGATCGTCCATGAAGCGCGGATTGAAGGCCAGGGCCTGAACAATTACGTCGATCCGGTCGCGCAGCGCTTCGATCACCTGGTAGGTACCGCCCCCCTGGTCGTCATTGGCAGTCAGAAACCAGGCCGATTCCGGGCACTCATAGATATGATTCAGTATCTCGGCATAGTTGTCACCCATGACGGTCAGAAGCGCACTCTGGGTACGGGTCGGGATACGATTGTACTCATCGATGATCTTGACCCGCATCCCTAACCAGCTACGCCAGGAGATGCGAATATCCTCCATCCGCTGGGCGTTCACCAGGTCGGCCGGCAGCGGGTTGCCCAACAGGTCGGCAATTGTCATCTGGGGATGGCCATGCTGCATGGCCCGCCGTACGTCACGTACCTTGTAGCCGGCCAGCACCCCCATCAGAATGGCGCTAGCGGTCTTGCCACGGCCAGGGCCACCGATAAAGAGACACTTGCGCCGGGTGGCAAAGGTCAAAAGCGGTAACAGGATAAAACTGGAATAGCTCTGGGCCGAGGGGAGTGTCAATCGGCTCTTGCAGTCTCCCAGCAAGTAGGATTGGGGTGGCGCATCGTTGTACTCGATGTCGTAGTGAGGAGAGATGACCGCCGTATTGACGATCCAGAAATAGGCCTGCCGCAACTTCTCATCCAGCGGCTGACTGCCCGGCGTCGCACCGGCAAAATTATTGGTAACCGGCCCCTGATACAGGTCTGCCACGTCAAAGTTACGCGGCGCAACCGGGGTATGGGGATTCGTGGGAGACTGTGAAACCTTTTTGAAGGCATCGAAAAGCGCCATGGCGAGCCGTCCTTATTGTAGCTGATTTCGTGGATGTGCCGTTACGTTTATATCACTTTTTCAATATACCACTGTGGATACAGACCAACTCCTTACCGTAAAATGACGCCATCATAAGCGAAATTCCGATTCCTGCAAAGAGCAGATAATCGGTCGGCATCCCCAGCAGCCAGTTCTTGTGCCAGGGGATGAACTGCGGCGCAAACCTGGACAGCCCGTAGCAGGGATTGAGGGCGAACCAGAGGAAATCTTCGATGATCCAGAACAGCATCAGCGAGCCGAGGCAGCGGGCCTCCATGCGCCAGGAAAAGGCGCCGCTGACGGCATGGGGCAGGTGGAACGCCAGGAACATGAACGGGAAGACCCAGGCGTGGTAGCCGGTCATGGGGCGGCCACCCCAGAAGATATCCAGCAGCCAGTGCTTCTCGATGCGCCAGGTCGGCAGGGCGCAGGCCCAGCCGTTGGCCCCCTCGATCTGGATCTCGGTCATGGCGAAGAACAGCCCCAGCAACGCGACCCAGCAGAGCAGGAATAGTGCATGAACAAGGCGGCGGGCAAGAGTAGATTTCATGCTGAATCCTCGGTTAATCCTTCCTTGTATGTGTACCAGAGCATGGCTGTAACCCCTACTGTCCTCCCCTTTGACAAAGGGGAGGGACGCGTGGATGCTGCTATGGTGGTTCTTTGTGATTTTGCTCTTGTTTTGGTCTTTAGCTCCCCCTCTTAAGATAAGAGGGGGCAGGGGGAGTTATGAGATTTCAGCTTGAACCGCCCAGCACCACCGCCAGCACGTCCCGTGCGGCGGCCGGCCGCCCCAGGCCCAGCGCATTGGCCCGCATCGCCGCCAATCGCCACGGTTCGCGCAGCAGGCGCTCCACCCGCCAGGCCAGCGCCCCGCCATCACAGGCCTTCAGGGCGGCGCCGTTCTCCAGTAGGAAGTCGGCGTTGCGCTCCTCCTGCCCCGGAATCGGCGAAACCACCACCATCGGCAGCCCTACCGCCAGGCATTCGGAGGTGGTCAGGCCACCCGGCTTGGTGATGGCCAGGTCGCTGGCGGCCATGACCCGCTCGATCACCCTGGTAAAGCCCATTGGAAACAGCCTCTCCGGATGCTTCTCAGCAAGTACGTTCAAATCCGCCAGCAGCCTCTCGTTCCTCCCCGCCAGCGCCACCAGCTGAAAATCTCCCTCCAATCTCATCAGCCTTTCAGCCAGAAGCCCAATTCCGCCTACCCCGGCCCCGCCCGACATCATCAGCAGCGTCGTCTTGTCCGGATCGAGCCCGAACTCGCCGGCACAGGTGGCCCGCCGGCGCCGTTCCCCGAACAGCGGCATGATAGGTATGCCGGTCACCCGGATGCGGTCCGCCGGAATGCCCCGCTCGGCCATGCGCCAGGCCACCTCGTCGTTGGCGGCAAAATAGCCGCTGATGTGTGGGTGGATCCAGAGCGCATGCACGTCGAAGTCGGTCACCTGCACCCAGACCGGCTTCGAGAAGCTCCCCCTGCCTATCTTGCGCGACAGCAGCTGGGCCGGCAGGAAGTGGGTGCAGATCACCTGATCCGGGTTGATTTCATCCAGCACCTGCTTGAGTTTTTTGGTATTGAGCCGTTCGATGGCCATGCGCAGCCGGGAGAGCGCCGAATCAACCTTTTCATGGTCGGTCCTGTCGTACAGATAGCCCCAGAAGGCCGGATGACGCTCGACCACCTTGATATAGGTGTCGGCGTAGACGGTCTTGAACAGCCTGGGCACCAGCTCCATCAGGTCGATATGCACCGCCTCCACGCCGGGATGATACTTCTCGGCCGCGGCCTGCAGCGCCTGGGCGGCGCGCACATGCCCGGCCCCGGCCGACACGCTCAGGATGGCTATTTTACGGGGTTTGTACGTGTCATCAATCATTTGGCAACCTTTCTTCACTAAATTCTTGCCAGGCGGTTGTAATCAACCTTGGCATTATGCCGCTTGTCGAGTGGAATTTCCTTCAATTCACGCACTTCGTCAAGCTGCGCCCATGCCAGTGAAGCACGTACTTCAGCCATGTCAGGATGAATGCCGCCACGGGGTTGCACAAACAGGCAGCGCCGACCCTGTTTTCCGATCAGTGCTGCCCTGGCGACACTCGGAACCTGACGGGCGGCGCACTCCACCGCGAAAGGGTACAGTTGACCACGCCCGTCATTAATGACCGCCGAACTGCGCCCCATCAACCACAACCGCCCCTGATCGTCGAAATAGCCGCTGTCGCCGGTGCGATGCCAGACCGTTCCGTTTACCCGGAACTTGGTCTCGTCGTCGCCGACTCCGTTCAGATACCCTTGCAATACATGGCCACCACTGACCACGACCTCTCCTGTCAGCCCGGCCGACAAACAGAGCGCCGAAAATCCGGCCCCATCCAGTTCGCCAAGCGGAGTGCCCCAGCAGGCGACTATTACCCGGACGCAGATCTCCGCCACCGGCTTACCTGTCAAAAGACCTCTCCCGGCCTTCATCGCCGCCAGATCATCTCCGTTCATGGCAAGGCGGCTGATATGGGCGATCGGCTCGGCCTCGGTCGAGCCGTAGACCGCCACCACCTCGGCTCCGGGAAATGTTACCGCGAAACGTTCCAGGTGATCGGGGAAAACCGGCGCGCCGCCGGTGAAAACGTAGCGAAATCCCGTCAGGGTGCGGCATGATGTTTCGCACGAGTCGCATATCCTTTCCACAAAAGCGGGCGACGCAGCAACAGTCGTGGGAGAGAAACGTTCAATCTGGCGCAGTACCGGAGCGGCCTCGATGGCTCCGGGACGACGCAGGTCCGCATCCGGAATCAGTGACGTAACGCCCGAAGCCAGATTGGCCAGCACGAAAACCGGCAGCGTGGTCAGGTCGATGGCGCCGGGTGTCAGGTGGATGGCCAGTTCCAGCACGCGGTGCTGTTCCAGCAAGAAACCGTGGCTGCGTACCGCCGCCTTGGGCAGGCCGGTGCTGCCGCTGGTAAAGGTGATCAGGGCCGGCGTTTCCGCATCACACGGCAATATCGGCAGATGCGGTTCCAATTGCCGGGACCGGCTCCAGGGGATGCACCAAGGCATTGAACGGCTTAAACAGATCTGACGCGGAATGCGCCGCAGGGCCGGCGAAATCAGGCGCAGCAGGTGCGCCTTGGGCGAGGCGACCAGCGCGGCGGGCGGGCGGATGGAGCAACAGCGTTCGATATGTTCCCGCCCGGTGGAGGGATCCAGGAACATGGCGGTCATGCCCAGGCGGAAGAGCGCCATCAGTGCGATATACAGCTCCGCCGACATGGGCTGGAAAACCAGTACTGTGTCGCCGTTGACAAGTCCGCATTCACGCAGCAGCGACGCCCCCCTGGCCGAGGCGGATTCCAGCTCGGCAAAGGTGGTTACCCGCTCCCGCCCTCCGTGCATGTCGATTATGGCCGGGACATCAGGCCGTTCCCGCACCTGCCGTTGCAGGATCTCGACGATATTCACGCCAGGTCCCGGCAGAACAGGGCATAACGCCTCATCGGCTGGGCATATGCGGCGCTCATGTTGCGGGCGCTGCTGTTGCCGTCGTACGTCAGGGCGTGGATGGCCCGCTGGTAGCCCAGTTCGCGGATATTGGCGATGGTTCGCACCATCAGCAGATTGCCCAGACCGCCGTAGATTTTGCCGGGCAGTACTGTGATGGACTTCATGACCACCGTATCCACGGGTCCGCCCCGCTGGGCCTGGAGCATGTCCGGAATCGCGAACAGGAATCCGGCGGCTTCGCCTTCATGCTCCGCCAGCAGGGTCAACTCCGGCCTGATATAGGGTTGAACCTTCTGATAGGTGGCTTTGAATTCATCGCGGCTGATAGGGGTGTAGAGGAAGTTGTGCCGGAAACCAGCCAGTGAGAGTTCAAAGATGGCGTCCAGCTCCTGATCGAAGCAGGCCGGGTCGAGCGATCGGATGGTGACCCCGTTGCGCTCCATCCGCTCGGCCACCGAGGCCATGCGCGGATCAACGTAAGCCAGATCGGTATTTAGCGACGAGCTGTAGGAAGCAAATTCCCTGAACCCGGTTGAGCTATAATGCTGCGGCCAGTCATCGGGATTGTCCGGTTCCAGGAAGAAAGCAGGCTCACGGCCGCGCTCGACGATCAAGCGGTAGCGCCGCCAGGTGGTGCCGTCCAGCGGTCCCACCGCCAGCGTGCAGCCCTGCTCCTTCAATCGGGCACAGGCGTGGTTCAGCAGCTTTGCCGCCGAATCACGGTCGCGGGCGGCATAGTGGCCGATAAAACCTAGGCGCTGTTCCGGGTACTCCGGCACGCTGCTCCACCAGAGCGAACAGCGGGCAAGCAGATCACTGCCGCCGTCCGTCAAAAGCCAGTGGGCATCGGGGGCATGGCGGGTCAGGTCATCGCCGCTGATCAGCGGAACGGATTCGCTTTCGGCAAAGCAGGACAGATCGTCGGGGTTGGTTATCCGAATGAATTTATCCATGAGGCGCTCCTTAAGGATCTATTTCAAAAAAACTGCAAAGAGGTGTTTGATCGACAAAACGGTCCCCTTTCCCTGAGGGAAGGGGCTAGGATGAGGGGGCAATCTTGGAAGTAACTAGAATCGTTGCTCCCCCTCATCCGGCCTTTGGCCACCTTCTCCCTCAGGGAGAAGGACAAAAAACAGGAAAACAGGACACAAACAGCAACCAAGCCGCGAAAGAGATACCCAAGGCAACCGCCGCCCGCCGCAGCCAGCGGCCATACGCATACTCATCATCTCCGAAAAATCCGATCAGCCGCTGATGCAGGAGAGCTGCAACATACAACATTGGCAAGGCGATGACCGTCCAGAGCAGACCCGAGTAAATATCCCGGGTGATCCGGTAACTGTCAACACCCCAGCTGTCGATAACCGGCAGGAAAAACAGGGGCAGAAACAGAATCCAGGTGCGTGTTGTCGCCTGCACGAGTCTCTTGGCCAGCGTTTGTACGGGATGAACATAGCCGAGCTGGGTCATGCCGACCATGACCGAATGGGTGGCGTAGCAGAGCGTGAACGGTTCCAGGAAACCAACCGTACTTTTGTTTTGCAGCATCGCCAGCAGCCAGACCAACCCGGGCGCAGCCACCGAGGCCACCGCCCGCACCGTGTGTACCGGCAAGCTGTTTTCCTCGCTTTGGGGCCACAGTCGGATGTAGCTGACAAACAGCACCAGGGAAACCGCCAGCCACTGCCAACCTCCCAGGGTCCAGTTCATATATCCCACCAGGGCCGCCGCCAGGAGACCGCTTCCCGTGAGAGTGGTACGCCGCCGCCAGCAAAAGACAACCAACGCCACCAGGCAGATGGCTCCCAACCGGAAGAGCAGCTCGTCCGTTCCAAGCTCCAGATAGCGCCGCAGCAACGCATAGCAACCGAGTGGAATGAAGAGATTGTCCAGACCCCCAACCGAGACCGCCTCAAACAACATCACCAGAATTCCCAGCACCAGGGCGATCAGCAGCGATTCGGCCCGACCGGTGTCGCTCAGCAGCAGCAGTGGTACATGGGCGCTTAAAAATGCCACCATGAAGAAGGCCAGGGAACCCTCGACGCTCTTGGTTCCCTCGGAGGTGCAGAAGCGGTGCTGGCCGTAACGTACTCCCACCAGCGCCGCCACGGCGTCGGCCAGGGTCAGGGTCAAGAGAGGAATCACGTAGAGCAGGCGGTTTCCGGAAGAGAGCAGGTAGAGCGCGGCAACGGCCAGCGGAAAGTAGATTTCGCCCAGCGAATAACGTTCAACCCCGTGCAGCACGCCGCCGAATCGCTCACGCAACGGTTTGAGCAGGCGCGTGCCCACCAGCGCCACCACCGCCAGCACAGCCAGCAGCAGCACCGGCCACGCCTCGCGAAACAGCCAGGGAAAGAAGAGCGTCACCAACCCCATGGCGATATGGACCGACTTGCGGCTGGTCTCGGGATGCAGGCCGCAGCGGGCGCCGACCAGCTTCAAGCCGGCCATGACGCAACCCAGCGTCGCCAACACCAGCAGTATGCCGAACCAGACAGATGCCATCACACGATCTCTTCGATCACGAATGCGCTGTAGAAAAAGGCCTTGTCCTGTTGGAACAGGTGTTGCGCCTCACGCTCCAGCGGCCGTAGCTGCCCGGCCAGGCACTCCGGCCGACTGCGGGGAGCCAGCATGTTCCAGTAGGCCAACCGCCCCCCGCTTCGACCGGCGCAAACCAGCCGCTCCAGCAAGAGCCGGTAATTCTCTTCGGACATGTATTCAAAGATGTCGCTCAGGTTGAAGCGGTCTATGGAGGCTGCCCCCTCCTGCTCCAGAAACTCCTCCAGCGGCAGGCAGTGCCATTCCAGGCGGTGGAGATTGTCGCGGATGGGCTCGAAGTTTTCCGGGCGCAATGCAAAAGGAAGTGCGGTGGTGTGGCGGCCGGTCAGGATCCATTGCAGATAGGGGTTGTCGGCCGGGTCGAGGGAGGTCAGGGCGTGGCGGGTGCGGGCCAGGATCCGCTCGGCCACGCTCCCTTCCACATAGCGGAAGAAACTGGGATCGCGGCCCAGCCTCCCCATCACGAAGCGTGAGAAGAAGATGCGAAAGAGCAGCCGCCAGCGCCAGGTATCCCACTTCTCGCGATAGAATTGTTCCCGGGCCGACAGGTCGCCGCCGGCCAGCAGCCGTTCGATTGTGGAGCGGGAATGGACCAGCGGCATGAACTTCTGGCGGAACAGGGCAAAATAGCGCTCGAACTTGCCTCCCCCGCCGATGCCGTTCTCCACCGCATCGGAACGGGCGTCCCAGAAGGCACGCGTGTCCGTGCCGAGCAGCGAACGGCAGCGTCGATACAGTTCATCGCGACGCGTGCTTGGCCTGGAGCCGATCAGTTCCAGCAGTTCGGGGTGCGACAGTTCCCGGTAGGCCGCCACCCGCAGCTCCAGGCAGGCCAGCTGGGCCGAATTCAGATCCAGGGCGACGACGCGGCCGGCTCCCAGGGCCAGCATGGCCAGGGAATTGTCACCGGCCGAGGCGATGGAGAGGCAGCTGTCGCCAGGTTTTATGTCCAGCCCTTCCATCAGGATATCCGCATCCTCCCAGCACTGGGCGTAACGGATGGCGGAGAAATCGGCGTGGCTGGCGGCTTCACTGCCGACATGACGCTTTACATCCCTTCTCCCTGAGGGAGAAGGTGGCCAACGGCCGGATGAGGGGGAATCATCAGGACTGCAAAAAAAGTTCAACATATATTTTCTCCAGAACATTGTCTGTGTTGTTCAGTACATCATTATTCCAGAACCTGATTACCCTGATTCCTGCTCCTGCAAGTACTTTGGAGCGTTCTTCGTCGTACGACTTTTGATCAAGGTCAGCATGGCCGCCACCATCAAGCTCTATGGCAAGATTGGCCTCATCGCATAAAAAATCGATGATGTAGCCGCCAATCGGGACTTGCCGACGAAACTTGCAACCACAAAAATTCCGGTTGCGCAAAAGTCTCCAGAGAAATTGTTCCGCATCGGTCTGATCTTTCCGCATTTGTCGTGCAAACTGGAGCAATGTTGCTGGAATCGGCATGGAATACTCCCCCTCATCCGGCCTTCGGCCACCTTCTCCCTCAAGGGAGAAGGGTGAGAGTCAAATTTTTTTCGCTCTAATCCGCCGCAAAGGCCGATAAGCAGTCCCCTCTCCCTGAGGGAGAGGGCCAGGGTGAGGGGGAATGTTGCCATCACATGACACTGTTCCCCCCTTCTCTCCGGGGGAGAAGGGACCCGCCAGGGCGGATAAGGGGGAATCGCAAAACTACAATTTCCGCACCACACCGCTCCCCCCATCCATCTCCACCAGGTCACCGGTCTTGAGCCAGGCTGTGATGCCGGGAATTGAGACCACGGCCGGGATGCCCATCTCGCGGGCCACGATGGCCGAGTGGGAGAGCAGGCTGCCCCGCTCCACCAACAGCCCGGAACAGGCCGGAAAGAGCATGATCCAGCCCGGATCGGTGCGTTCGGCTACCAGGATCTCCCCCTGCAGGATAATGGCTCCGCGCGGATCGGTGATAACCCGCACCGAACCCCGCACCACTCCGGGACAACAACCGATCCCCTTCAGTGTGTCGCCCCGGGGTGCTTCCGCTGCCGCAACCGTTGAGCGGCAGGGCTGGGCGTGGCTGACCATGCCATGGGTATCAAAGCGGTCGGCCGGTGGATCAAGCTCCCGCCAGCCATCGAATTCAGCCCTGCGCAGAGCCGCCAGACCACGCAGGTTGACACTGGAAGCGGTCCCTTCCACGAATCCTAAGATCTCATCCTTTTCCAGCCAGAAGATGTCGCGCGGATCGTTCAGGATGCCGTCGGCGTGAAAACGCCTGCCCAGCTCGACAAAGACTCGCCGCACCCGGCCGAAGAGGCGGGTACGCTCGAAACGCAGGTTCTCCCGATCCCGCACCCTGGCACGGGCCTGTTCCAACACCCACTTGAAAAAGATACGCCTCAACGGATTGCCGCGCAGCATGGCGTTAACCTGATCTTCCGCCGCACGCCTGATGGCCGATTCATCGGGCGGTTGGCCCGCGCCTTTGCTGTTGATGCGCCGGGCAAATTCACCGATGGAGCGTTGCAGCGGCAGGGGATCGTCATGGAGCGTCGCGCTTTCCAGTTTCAGCTCATCCAGGCAGCGGTCACCGAACTTCTCCAGATAGGCGTCATAGAGCGGGCCCAACTGCGCATGTGCCGCAACGGCCCGGTTTATTTCCATGGCATCCCCGGTGGCCAGCAGTTCGGTCAGGAGAGAATCCGCCGCCGCGATCACCGCCATCTGACGCACCCGCCGGGCCGGCTCGGCGCTGATCATGCCCCCCTCGCCCGACAGCAGGTCATTCTGCAAGGTTTCCAGGGTGTCGTTGCACCAGGAGGCGGTCAGTTTGCGCAACAGACCATAGAAGACCATGGCAAAGAAATCATTTACCAGCGGCGCATCCCAGCGGGTGAGCAGTTGCGTCTCCAGCATGCGGTAATGGGAGGTCAGTTCGTCGGGACGCTGCCCATCCAGCGGCGGATCGGGAGGCGCCAGCGCTGTGTTGAGACGTTGATAGAAACGGGGGATGCTCGTTTTCAGGCCGCGCAGGTTATGTACCAAACCGATCAGGCTACCGAGCAGGTTCATACGGTCCCGCCAGGGCGCCACCCGATAAGTAGCAACAGCCCCGGCGAGGATCTCGTCCGGTATCCCCTCCTTGACCCCCATCATCTGCTCCATGAAGCGCCGGTTGGTGGAGAAGCCCGGCAGCAGCGCCAGCAGGCGGTACCAGTTGAGCAGGTTGTAGTAGATCCTGCCCCGCACCATCCCCAGCATGCGGGGAAAGATCCGTTCATTGGCCGTAATCGCAGCGGTCGGCACCGCCATGATGCGGCAGAACTGGCGATAGACCTCTTCGTAGATATGGCGGGCAAAGGAGAAGGTCAGCGGCGTGGTGACACCACCGTAACTTTCGGCGATGTTGCTGTTGTCCCAGATATTGAGGCCGCCATCCGGATCCGGGAGTCCCGCCAGCGATGTGATGGGCCGGGATTGCAGCAGATAGAGCGCGCCGTTCTCGATGCCCCACTCGATATCCTGCGGCCGGCCGAAGTGGCGGGCGGCCCGACGGGCAAGGTCGGCCACGGAGCGGACCTGTTCGGCGGTCAGGCAGGGACGCTTTGCCGATTCAGATGAGACCGGCACAGCACTCACCCCCTCATGGCTGTAGGGGTCGGCACGGTGTGCCATACGTTTTTCGGCGATCTGCTCGTCGAAGATGCGCCCGCCAAGGTCCACCCGCCAGGTATCGGCGTCGCTTTCCCCGGAGACCAGCGCGGTTCCGATGCCGTAGACCCCGCTGACAACGGCGATGCCCCGTTGTCCGCTGACCGGATCGGCGCTGAAGGCCACCCCGGCCATGTCGGAGGTTACCATACGCTGCACCAGCACCGCGGGTAGCGGGGGGTGCAGGGGCAGGCCCTTTTCACGACGATAGGACAATACCCTTTCATTGAAGCCGGAACGCCAGACTGCGGCCACCTTGTCCGGCACCTCCGCCGGCGGCACGAACAGGAACGAATCCAGTTGACCTGCAAAGGAGTGTTCGCTGCCATCCTCGTCCAGCGCCGACGAGCGTACCGCCACAGGTTCGCCGTTGGGGCAGAGATGCGCCAGGGCCGCCGCGATCTCGCGGCACAGTTCATCTCCAGGAACGAGCCGATCCAGAGCCGCGCACAGACGTTCATGGGCACCGTATTCGACCATCCCGGCCAGATCGACCGGCAGAAGATCCCGGCAGACCCCGCAGGAGACCACGAACCAGGGGGGGATGGGCAGTTCCGCACAAGCAAGCGCCGCCAGCGCCCCGGCCTTACCTCCCATCAGCGAACGTGCGCTGCCATCGGCAATAGTCAGGATGGCGCTCATCGGACACCACCCTGTATAAAACGCAGCAGAAGCGGTGCAGCTCCCAGGCTCAGGTACATCAGCAGGGTCCAGACGCCGGAGACGAGTTCGACCAGCTTGCCCCTGCCGGGGAGCGGCTTGGCGTTGAAGGTGATCGCCAGCAGCACGGCTGCGGAGAGAAGCAGCAGCAGAAGCAGGCCAACCGGGGTGGCAAAGCCGATCAGAACAGCGCCGCGCCAGGCGCAGAACGCCGTCAGCAGCATCGCTCCCAGCCAGACCAGCAGCGCCCGCCTCCGCCCCCAGAGAACGGAATAGGTTTCAACCCCCTCTTCCTCATCCTGCGGTGAGCGGATTTTGCGTCCAATCTCGATCACGATGCCGTTCATATAGCTGACCGCCAGAAACCATACCAGTCCCCGGGGCGGCGCGGCGCCGGCCATCAACCAGTCGCAGGCGGTGGCGTAGATATCGAAGACCGGCATGATCACCATATGGGAAAGCATGTAGAATACGGGATGGGCCTTGAGCCATTCATGCACGAAGAATTCCTTCGTCATCAGCGCCAGCCAGGTCCAGGCCACCACCAGCCAGAGCGCCTGCAGCGGACGCAGCCAGAGGGAACCGGCCAACTGGATGGCTGCGGCGCTGATGCCGACCCAGCCCAACTCCCGCAGTGTCACCAGGCCGCGCGGCACCGGACGATAGGGGCGCCAGCGGGCATCGTCTTCTGCGTCCTTGAACTCGTCGGCGATGCGCAATTGCAGAAAGAAGAGAAAGGCGGTCACAAAGGCCACCAGGGCCGCCTCCGGCCGCAATGCTGTTTCACCTCGCAGCAGGGCCGAATAACTCATGGCCGACAGGCTGAAGGCCAGGATCAGCGGACCGTGGGCAAAAATCGGGAAGCGCTCTTGCTGATACGTCCACCAGCGGTTTGTCATTGTTCACCGCCTGCCGCATCACCCCTGCCACGGGCCAGCTTGCGGTGGGCTCGGGTAAACTCCCCGGCCGCCAGCGCTCCAATGATCGAGAGTTCGCCGGCCAGGGCCATTCCGGCGCAGACCTCAGCCAGGGCACGGGCATTTCCCTCACCGTACAGTCCCATCAATTCCAGGCAGGCCTTTTGAGTGGGAAGCGCGGTGCCGCCGCCGACTGTGCCGACCATCAGGTTGGGCAGGGTTACCGAAGCATACAGCGCACCGTCGGAACGGACCTCGAAACGGGTCACACCTACGGCCGACTCGGCAATGCAGGCCGCATCCTGACCGCAGGCAATATAGAGTGCCGCCAGTCCGTTGGCATAATGTCCCTGCACCCCGATGGTTCCGGAGAGTACGCCGCCCATGGCCGACATGCGCCAGTAGTCGCACATGCGGCCGGGTGTGGTATGCAGAACCTGTTCCACCAGTTCGGCTGGTATGATCGCCTCGGCGGTCACCTTCTTGCCGCGCACTGTGAGAAACGACTGGGCGCTGGCCTTCTTGTCACCGGACATGTTGGCTTCGACAAAAAAATAGTCGGGCTTGACCGGAGCCTGCTCCATGATCAGGGCGCAGGCGGCCTCGGTGGCTATGGTGGCCATATTCTGGCCCGAGGCATCTCCGGTCCGGAACTCCAGCAGCAGATAGATATGGTTCCCCTCGATGGTGATGCGCAGATCTTCAAGGGTACCGTGTCTGGTGGTGGCCTGGGCAGCCTTACGAATATCTTCAAGGTGTTCGACCACCCAGGCGGCGAAAAGGCCGGCCTGGCGGGCTGTATCGAAGGCAAAACCGGGCGAGCGGCTGACCCCTTCGGCCAGCAGCATCGCGCTGCAGCCGCCCGTCTGGGAAAGCAGGCAGGCGCCACGGTGGTAGGATGCCACCAGAGCCGCCTCGCTGGTGGCCAGCGGCAGGTAGTAATCTCCCCGTGCAAACAGTCCGTTCACCCGCAACGGCCCCGCCAATCCCAGAGGCAAGCGGGCCACACCGATAAAATTCTCGATATTGCGGCTATAGCATTCCATCTGCCCGGCATCGACACTGTTCAACAAAATCTCGCGCACAGCCGGAGTGGCAGCGATACGTCGCCAGCGACGCTCCACAATCTCGGGCGTGATATGGGCGCCACCCGGAACATGTTGAGCCGGTTGTTCCAGGTCCGGTTCGAGGCGTTTCAGCAGTTCATCCTGGCTGTATCCCTGGAACAGTCGTCCCAGAAAGCTGCGTGCATGTAAAGAGTCGCTGGGCATGGTAACCACCTTGAGGTGAGCAGATAACAAATCTAGTCGGTAATGATGATGTCCGTATTACACATGTGATGCCAACACGCGACTCACCCGCAAGCAAAAGTAATTACTTGTTTTTTATGTAACTCCAACTACGGAGGACAAAAACTGGCAACAAACAATGATTTAGCCACAGACAACAAATGTACATCCGTCACAGAAACGGCTCCAGCGGCAGCGCCTTCCACATTTTCATCTTGCGGCGCTTTTCCGGCGACGCGAAGCGGTCGGCGTTGTCGGCGGCGCTCCAACTGTTTTCCGGCGACATGTCGCGGATGATATTCTGCTCGACCTGCTGCGCCAGGGCCTGGTTGCGAAGCAGCACCCCCACCTCGGTGTTCAGGTTGGCCGAGCGCGGATCGAAGTTGAAGGTGCCGACAAAGAGCGTCTCGCCGTCGATCACCATGCTCTTGGCGTGGATCGCGAAAACCGGCGCCTGTTTTTCCAGCTTGGGATAGCGTTCGATCAGCTCTTTCTTGATGGCCGGATCGGGCTTGAACTCGAACACCTTGACGCCGCTCTTCAGGATCGCGCTGCGCTGTTTGTAATAGCCGCTGAAGGCCTGCAGGTTGTCGGTCGAGGCCAGTGAATTGGTGACGATGCGCACCTCCACGCCGCGCCTGACCAGATCGCGGAACAGCTCCAGCGCCCCCTTGGGCATGACCAGGTAGGGAGACTGGATCGTCACGCTTTTTTTGGCCTTTTTCAGCTCGGCCACCAGGGCGGCCGTAGTCCTGCCGCCGCCGTCGAAGCGGCGCCGGGCGCTGTTCTTGCCAGGCAGATCGCACAGAAAGCGCACCTCATCCCAGACGATCCCCTGCGCCAGGCGTTCGAATTTAGCGGGCAGGTTCTCCAGCGCCAGGCGCACCTCCGGCGCGAAGTTCTCCTCTTTGGCCGCATAGGCGTGCAGGCCGGCGTAGACCTGGCCGGCGCGCTCCGGTGTCATGCCCCGCATCTGTTTCGCCAGCAGCTTTTCCACCGGCACCGCCTGTGTGCTGTCCCAGAAACGCTGGAAGCTGGCCTGCATTTCGGCCACCACCGGCCCCAAAACCAGCATGTCGCGGTCGCGGAAATTGTACTCGTGGTTGTAATCGAAATATTCATCAGCCATGTTGCGGCCGCCGGTAATCCCGGCCTGGCCGTCGAACAGCGCGGTCTTGTCGTGCATGCGCTGGTTGACTGTGCGCAGGCCGGTGGCCACGTTGCCGATTTTCTTCAGTTTTGAAGTGCCCACGTTCAGGCGGGGGTTGTAGATGCGGATATCGATGTTGGGATGCAGCGCCAGGGCCAGCATCGAATCCGGCGGGGCGTCGATCAGCAGGTCATCCACCAGCACGCGCACCTTCACACCACGGTCGGCGGCCCTTAAAAGCGCCTCGCTGGCCAGGATGCCGATGTTGTCGCTGCTCCAGATGAAGTACTGCACATCGATGCTGGCGGTGGCATGGTCGGTCAGCCAGGCCCGCGCGCGCAACGCCTCCTCCCCCTTTTCCAGCACATAGGCGCCGGATCTGCCGGGGTGGGCGTTGATCAGGGGTGAGATGGTCTGAGTGAGCGGGGCCGGAGTCGCGGCGAATGCGGTCCCTGCGAGGGTAAGTAGGAACAGGAAAAAAAGGAATACACGGAGACAGAATTGTGATGGCAAGATGCGGGTCCCTCCATATGGGCGATATCGAGCAATTCATCATACAAAGCAATTGTTCACGCAACTGACGCGACGACGCAACGAAAGACATTAATCCAGCTCATGACGGTCTATCTCAGCGTTCTGAAACCTTCAACTGCGCCCCGTACTGGCGGATGAATTTTCTGAAATTGACCCAGACATCGTTGAAACCGAAGGCCTGCATCTCCGCCTCGGCCTCGGCCAGCCGCCACCCCTGTTGTTTCATGCGAAAGGCGGCCACCACGATGCCGGTGCGATCCTGGCCATGGCGGCAGTGGACATAGACCGGCTGGTTGGCCGGGTCGGCCATCAACGCCACCACCCGGTCAACCTTCTCCTTCAGCCCCTCGCGAGTCATCTCGATCGGTATGGCAATGGCGCTCATCCCTGCCGCCTCAACCTGTTTCCGCTCGCTCTCGCTGGTACGCATATCGATCACGGTTTTAACACCCATGGCCTTGAGGGCGGCATAACCCTCCCTGCCCGGCTGGGCGCCGCGCAGCACGCCCGGCGCGACCCTGCCTACATTGGAGAGGCCGGGCAGGTTGTAGATTTTTTCCGAGGAGCGGACGCTAGAGGGCAGGGAAATATCGGTAATCGAGGTACTTGCCAGAGCGGAGCTGGCAAAGAACAGGAGACAGATAATACCGCGAATGAAATGTACATATGCCATGGACGTTTCCTCCAAAACAAAAATCAGGTAATAAAATCTATAAACGGCAGTTAACCGCCGAGAAAAACGGATACACGCCGATAAAACCAGGACTTACATCAAAAAAGTTGATCACTTTATTGGTTAAATCGGCACCCTGACCCTGAAACAAGCCCCGGTTTCACTGGGCTCCAAAGAGATCGAGCCGCCGTGGGCATGCAGCAGCGCCTGGACGATGGAGAGCCCCAGTCCGCTCCCGCCTGTTTCCCGTGCCGTGGTAAAAAACGGGCGGAAAACCTTGTCTCGGTTCCCCTGTGATATTCCCGGTCCATTGTCGCGTATATCAAGCTCAAACATCCCGCCGCCGGACGGATGTGAAATACGTCCTTGAACCTGAATCAGCACTTCGCCTCCACCATGCTGACGGGCATTTTCGATCATGTTGGAGACGATCGAGTCGAATGTTTCCCCGGCCATCCTGATCGTTACCTCGCCGCAGCTGAATTCCATTGCAATCGCCACACCCAGTTCCCGAAAACGCAGCGCCAGGGAATCCAGCGTCTCAAGCGCCCGGCATTGCTCATCTCCCGGCGCGAAGGTGTCGGCGCGGGCCAGGTCCAGCAGGCGGCGCACCAGCCGTTCCAGCCGCCCGGTCTCGCTGTCGATTATCCCCAGGAAATTCTCCCGCTCGCTTTGGTTCATTTCATGGTAGTGGTCCTTGAGGATCTCGATCGCGCCGTGGATCGAGGTGAGCGGCGTCTTGAACTCATGGGAGACATTCGTGGCAAAGGTCTTGATATATCCGGAGCGTTCGTCCAGCGTTGCCGCCATATGGGCGATGGCCTCGGAAAGCAGGGCCACCTCCTGGATACCCGGATTCTTCAGCGGCCCGGCTCCGCTGCCGTCCCCGTTCTTCAGCTGATCAGCCTGCCGGATCAGCGCCTTGACCGGGCGGTTGATGTAATAGGCGGTCAGCATGGTCATCACGAGCACGACCAGGAGCACGACCAGCCCGGCCTTGAACAGGTGCGCGCGGATCAGGTACAGGGCCTTGCCCACGTCCAGCGGTGTCCGGGAGGCGATCACCGCCCCCACGATCCTGCTCTCGATGATCACCGGCAGGGCCACGAAAACCCGGAGCCGGGCCCTGCGGCTGATGGAGGTGACCGCTGGAGCCTGCTCGTCGGAATTACGCACCCGCAGCAGCGTGGCCTGCTCACCCCTGAGCGCCTTGGCCACCTCTTCCCGTGCCGCCAGAGACAGCCCCGCCTCCGTGTTGCTGGTCGCCACGACAATTCCGTTGCAATCGACAATCCGTATGCCCGACAGCACGATCTTCCGGGCATTGGTCAGAACCGGATTCAGCGCCAGACCGGAGGCCAGCGCAAGCGGATCGGGGGCGACCATGGGGGGCTCGGCCAGTGGAGCCGGATCCCTGATCCTGTTCCTGGCAAGGTCGAGTTGCGGGGGAAGCGGAGTGAGTTCGGCGGATGGAACTGCTGTGGAAGCGGAGATTCCGTTTCCCAGCGAAGCGACAGCGATCTTGCGCCCCTTGTGATTGAAAGAGTCGATCTGCTCCAGGTAGACCTCGCGGAACATGGCGGCGGTCAGCGCGGCCTGGCTGATCAGCTCCGATTCGGTCTGTTTGACCAGCTCACTCTCGTACAGCCGCAGGATCGCGATACCGCCCAACGGGAGCAGCAGCACCAGCAAGTTCAGTGTCAGCAGTATGGTCCGCAGTTTTGGGCGATAGGACATGAAGGGCCTTGGTCACTTGTGACTTGAGATGCGGATAGTATTCAAAAACTCTTTTCGTGTTTCTGCTTTGACGTCTCATGATCGTAACTGATCCACATGTTCGGTCACGAAGTCATAACCCCGCCTGTCCTCCCCTTAATTAAGGGGAGGGACGCTACGATGCAACTGTCAATTAAGACGCCGAGGCTGTCTTCGCGTTCCCACTCTTAAGTTAAGAGGGGGACAGGGGGAGTTATGTGACTGTGTCTCATGAATTTGCATCCGTAACCTTGTAGCCGATGCTATGCACCGTTTCGATCGGCTCTCCTCCGGCTTTCCTGAACTTGTCCCTGATATGCCGGATATGGCTGTCGATGGTACGATCACTTACAAACGTAGCCGGTTCGCCGCTTCCGGTCATCAGTTGATCCCGACTGAAGACCTTGCCGGGGTATGACAGCAAAACCTTCATGATGCCGAACTCGGTGGCGGTCAGCTGCACCTCCTGCCCCCTCCAGAAAGCCTGGAAACAGTCCAGGTCCAGCCGCACATCGCCATGCTCCAGCAGCCTGCGCTGATCCCTGCCAATAGCGGCGGAACTGGCCGGCTCGTTACGGCTCTCGCTCCTTCTCAGCACCGCCCTGATCCGGGCGACCAGTTCCCGGGGACTGAAGGGTTTGGTCAGGTAATCGTCCGCACCCAGCTCCAGCCCCACGACCCGGTCCACCTCGTCATCCATCGAGGAGAGGAAGATCACCGGCACATTGGATTCGGCGCGGATCTGCCGGCAGACATCGACGCCATCCATCTCCGGCATGACGATATCCAGAACTATCAGGTCCGGTTGCCCGGAACGAAACAGCTCCAGCGCCTGTTTGCCGTCTTTGGCGGTGATGGTGCGAAAGCCGGCCTTGCCGACGGCAAAACCGGCAACCTGTAGGATATTGGGATCGTCATCGACCAGGAGGATCGTTTTTTCAGTGGTCATGTGAATGGTCCGTAACTGACAAAATTGTTGGAATTATTATCTTCCCGGTTGGCTACATTTCAGAATTCTTCAATAGCAACAAAGCACATAACAGGCCACTTTTCAGACTTAATGCAGCCTGTCCCAGTTTCACTCTTCAATTTCAACATAAATATCACTGCAATGATATTTGCAAATATTTCAAGCTCCACCGAAGCTAAAATATCACTGCGGTAGTATGGCAACATCATAAACAGCTTCACTCGCTGGTCCCGGTGGAGTCGGGATACGAAGACTGTTAAAAACCTATAAAAAGCAGTTAACCGCCGATGAACGCCGATACACGCCGAGAAATCAAAACCTTAACAAAATACTTGTTTAACCCAGAAGGTGATTAACTTTTTTGATGTATGTCCAGGTTTTATCCGCGTGCATCCGTTTTTCTCGGCGGTTAACTGCCGTTTACAGGATAAATGAGTATTTGAAAATTGCCTCACTTTTCTTATGCTTTGCCATGGTGTGTATTGGTGTGTATAAATTGCTTATGACATGGCAATCGGAACCTTGCGGAACATTTACCGTCAAGCTGGTTGGGAATGGAGATAAGATGTTATACCCCGCATATATTCACATTGGAGACGATCAACACGCCCACGGCGTAACTATTCCCGACTTTCCCGGCTGTTTCTCAGCCGCCGACGAGTGGGAGGATTTACCACACATGATTCAAGAGGCGGCGGAAGTCTATTTTGAAGGCGAAGATATGCCCGTACCGGCGCCAACATCATTGGAACAATTGACAGCTAACCCCGAATATCAAGGAGGGGTATGGCTCTTGGTAGACATTGATCTTGCCAAGCTCAAAGTTAAAGCGAAGCGGGTTAATATCACCATGTCGGAAAATCTTCTGCAAGAGATCGACCGTTACGCCCTACAATACCACATGACTCGCTCCGGTCTCCTGGCCCAGGCGGCAGAACAATATATTCACCGCAAGCAAGCAGCATAATCATTTATCGTATTAACAGATGGAGGTTCTGCTGTGTATCGAAGCTGAAACTGCAACGCACGAGTGTTGGAAACTGATCTTTTACTTCAAACTGTTACGAGCACGAGCAATTACTGGCTGCATTTCCTTCGAATTACTGACATCCTTGAAATCTCTTGTAAGCTCATCCAGCAAGTAACCCGACTCTTGTCTCGGATTTAAGTCAATAGCCTTTCCAATATAGAGGGCTGCAGATTTTGGGTTATTTTGCAAGGAATAGATATGGGCTATGTAGCTGTAAACGGATGAGATCGGCTTTGAAGACTTTTCTTGAGCGGCAAGAATTTCTTTGACGCTTTTGTTCGCATCATCTGTCCTCTTCTGCAATACAAGAAGCTTTGCGATTGATACTTTTATGAACAGATCATTCGGCTTCAGTACCTGCGCCTGCTTTTTAAGTTGTTCAGCTTTTTTTAAGTTGTAGTAAGGATTTCCGAGTTCTTTTGGGTCAGTATAATTGTAGGATAGGTATGTATAGATTAGGGCTTTGGTGTCTATATTCGCGTTTTCTTTAGCTGCCATATTAATGGCTTGTGTCAGGTAATAGATTGATTCTTTATACTTTCGGTTGTCGTAGTAGTATCTTCCTATTTTGAGTAAGCTCCCTGTTTTGTATGATGTACACCAGAACTTGTTTATCTTAAGAGATTTCAGGAAGGCATCGTTTGCCTCGTTTCTTTTATTCTTGTCTTCCAAGATGAATCCCAGGTTTTGCTGCCACATGGAACAGTTTGGGTCAATTTTTATAGCCTGTCTCGTCTCGTTTTCTGCTTCGTCTAAATTTCCAGAGTCCCAATGTCTTGCCCCTCGGTTTCCATGCTCGCTTCCAACCTTGCTTTTCGGGCACTCGTAATTCATGTCGCCAAAGGAAACCGAAACAGAGAGCAGAACCAATGCTGCAACACATATCGTTTTTTGCATTTTATCTTTGCTCCTTTTTGTCCAATCGGATAGGAGACAGGTCTCCACCGCCGTCTCGCCTGCGAGGACAAAGAGGACAGGCTACTTTTCCAGGCTCATTCTTAAAGCAGCCTGTCCCCGTTTCACTCTCGTGTTTCCCGTGTTTTTATGCTACCGCCGCAGACCTCGCCTTCCATAACCCCATCTATCCATTTTTTCAGAACCTTCGTTCTTTGTTCTGTAATCTCTTTCTTTGCCGTGCAGGCGCACATACCGAAAACGGAGCCATAGTATGATGACTTGTCCTCCTCTGGATAGAGTGATTCCAGATGTAAATCGCGATAAGCGAGCCAAGACCGCTGTGCCTTTTTCAGCTTTTCGAGAAACATCTTATCGTCCTTGTAGTCAGCAATAATCTTCTTGTACACTTTGTTCAACGCGTCGTCCGCCTTCTTAAACTCAGCGCAGGCTTGATCCTGCATATCAGCTTGTGTTTGAGCCGACGCAGTTGCAGATAGCGCAAAAAGAATCAACATTGCATGCACGGCTGCCAGTAACTGAATACTCATTGTCTTTCCTTTTTCTTCTTTATTGCACAACTGGCGCAGCGGCGGAGCGAAGCCGAGACCGTCTGCCGCCGTCTGGAAATAGACTCACAGCTTACCGCCCAGTTCGAGGTGCATTCCTCCCACAACAATTAAACAGGTGACGAACCAAACAAAAGTGATGAAAACGCCCAACATTGCTGCTTGGACCATTGGTCTTTCTTGCTTCTGCGCAATTCTGATATTCGCGACCATGAATATCGTTAACGCTAGAAAGAGATACGCATAATCAAAGGGTTCGTAACACAACACATCAAAACCTTTGCCTGGAACATCCCACGGACTAGCCGTCATATATTCAGCTAAAAGAGGCGGTGCAGAAAACCCTAAAAATAGCAGAACATTAATTATGATCTCTGGTTTTTTCATATTTCTGTTCTCTTTGTCAATGTCCTAGCATTTGGGTGCCCCCCCATCTGAGGCTGCTTGTTATCTTGCTAATGGCTTCAATAGAAAAATAACAAACGGTGCCCCGCCAAGCCTCCGTTGTTTATTCAGTAATAAATCTGTCCACTTTTCTCAAAATCAGAAGTCAATCCGATCTCGTTTGAGCTTTGATATGTAACTTGGAAGATATACCGAACCATAGAACGTCAATGCATCATCTCTTCCTCTTTCGAGTTGGCGCACAAAGATAGCTGACAAATCATTTGATAGAGCCAAGCTGTCTTCGAGCTCTTTTTCACTTACGGGCGATTTTTTACCAAGTCCTTGGATTAGTTTTTTTAGTCTGTCAATGGCAGATGGGTGCGTCTCTGATACAGAAAACCTTTTTAAACCAAGTTTTTCCCAAACATCATGCAAGAAATGTAAATAGAGCAAAACAGAAAACGCTCCCATTGCAACTTGAGCGTAGGCATTAGGATCATTCTGAATATTCATCAAGGAGTTGAGATCGGCCTGATATTCGAGGTCATAGTTGTACAAGCGAAGAGCATTACGGTTAAAGATACTCGTTTCAGGCGATATCGCATCAAAACAGGTTTCAGGGGATGACATGTGACCGCAAAGGTGGTGAGCATATTCATGTCCGAAGGTAAATTGCATTTGGTGCTTTACTAGTGTGTTTATCGTCCGCTCCGTTTCCAGAGGTAATATTGCACGTGGGTCGATTTCAAAATCTAGTGCTTCAACTCCACTCATAATTCTTACGGCGATCAATACGGCGTGCTCTCTATCAATTAAATGGATTCCCAACTGTGACCCGTAGAATGCGATAGACATAAAATAGTAAAAATGCTCTAAACTCTCCGATGCTATGACAACATCTCCTGCAAGAGAGCGAATACATACAGCATTTGCCTCGGGAATAAATGCCAAACCCGCAGGTATTCCTTTGAGTATTTTTGCATTATTACGTGAAAGGTAGCCAATATATGATTTATGGTAATGATCTTTTGAGTGATAATACTGCGATAGCGACCAATGCCGCCCACTTTTTTCAATTTCCTTTCTTCTTTCGCGCATAACACGAACTGCTCTCGGAGAATCTACAAGCGCATTGGCTCTTAGGCGTAGCAAGTAATCGTGTGCCCCTCGCAGATTTCGTAGACGAAGTATTTCATTTTTTGAGCAGAAGGCGCAAAAGAACGTTTCCTCTGTAGAGAGCCCCTCACTTTCGTCTTTCGAGATAATGCCTTGTACATGGTAGAAAGAACCGTCTTCAAACGGAATTAATACACCTTGTGCGGCGCGCTTTGAACCAGGAATTTTTGAGAGGATATTGTTTATTTGTGATTCATCCATATGCAACGTGGTATTCCTTTTTCTGTCTGTAATATTTTGCGACCAAGGGAACTGGAAATCACCCGTGTCTTTTCGAGCGGGTGTATTTTCCATGTTGGCATCCTTAGATTTTAAAGTGATTTCCCCAGTGGGAAAATCTTATTTTTCAGTAGTCAAAGGACGTCCCTGTTCGTCTGTCAATTTATTACCTTTTTCATCTGTTAGGAAGGTGGCGGCTTCAATGATAGTAATCGGATTCTCTTTGTAAATCACTTGAGGCTTAGGCAATGGTCTTTCTTTTAATAACTTTATGGCTTCCAGTGACAGCTTGATTTCGGAATACTTGTTAATTGTATTTATTGCCCAATCTCTTAAAGATTGGTTATCGGAAGTAGGTTTAGCGTTAAGAATTCCAACGGCTATTTCTATATTTTTTAGACTTATTTCCTTGTCTTTCTGTAACTGTTCTTTCTCTTTCATGGCATTGTTATAATACGTGCCAGCAACAGTTAGCAGCACTGGCACAAGAAGCGTCGCAAATATTTTAGCGACAATATCTGCCTTATCCCATGCGTCCTTTGACATCATTCCCCCTGCTTCTATGGTTTTTCAATCCACATTAGTTTCATTCGACCAACTCGCTAATCAAACAGAACATTTATCCAGTAAACTACTGCCTTATCTGCACACAATCTGCACAATAAAACCCCGAAAAATCCATCCGGCTTCCATCACCTATACACATGCAATCTGTATAACAGACTCATGAAGTAAAAACCAGAGTCGGCACCACATTCAAGGAGGGTGAGTATGAGCGGGATAAACAACACCATGAGAAGGATCGGCAACTCCGTTATGACACGATTGCTGGTTATCGGCTGCCTGGTATTGACGCTGCTGGTCCCGGTCGAGATGATCAAGGGGATCATTCGCGAGCGGGAATCGCGGCGGCAGGGGGTGATAACCGAGGTCAGCTCCAAATGGGGGCGCGAACAGACCATCACCGGGCCGATACTCTCCGTGCCCTACAACGTGTACACTACCGACGATAAGGGCAACCGGCAGACTGCCGTTGCCCATGCCCATATCCTGCCGGATCGGCTGGACATCAACGGAGTCGTCAGGCCGGAAGTCAGGTATCGCGGCATCTATGAGGTCGTGCTGTACAACTCGGAACTGCAGGTGCAGGCCGAATTCCAGAAAAGCGGCTTCGCCGAACTGGGCATCAACGAAAGTGACATCCATTGGGACGGGGCTACGGTCTCGATGGGGCTGCCCGACCTGCGCGGGGTGAAGGAGAACAACCTGGTAACCTGGAATGACGAAACCTTCCCGATCAACTCCGGTATCAGCGCGGCGCCGGTGATGGAATCCGGTGTCAGCACCCGCGTTCCGGTCTCTCCCCAACAGCCAAGATACAGCTTCCGCATGAAGCTCAACCTGAACGGCAGTGGCCAGCTGAATTTCGTGCCGCTGGGCAAGGTGACCACGGTGCAGCTCACTTCACCCTGGAAAAACCCCAGCTTTACCGGCCTGTTTCTCCCCGATGAGCGGGTTGTCAATGAGCAGGGTTTTGCCGCCAAGTGGAAGATCCTGCACCTCAACCGCAACTATCCGCAACAATGGAGCGGCAAGAACGAAAAAGTCCTGGAATCCGCCTTTGGCGCGAAGTTTTTCTGCCCGGTCGATGAGTACCAGAAATCCATGCGCTCGGCCAAATATGCGGTGCTGTTCATCCTGCTGACGCTGGTAGCGTTCTTCCTGACCGAGGTCACCAACAACACCAGGGTCCATCCGGTCCAGTACCTGCTGATCGGCTTCGCCATCTGCCTCTTCTATCTGCTGCTGCTCTCCGTTTCGGAACATACCAGCTTCGCCACGGCCTACCTGATATCGGCGGCCGCGTCGGTGCTGCTGGTCGCCGGCTATTCCCGGAGCATCCTGAAGAGCACCCCGATAGCTGCCACCATCGGCTCGCTGATGACCTGCCTCTACGGCTTCCTGTATGTGACCATGCAACTGGAGGACTATGCGCTGCTGATCGGCAGTATCGGCATGTTCGTGGTGCTGGGTATCGTCATGTACCTGACTAGGAAGATCGACTGGTATGCCGTATCATCGTCAGCTCAAGTTGAAGTCGGGAGAAACAAACCATGAAAAAAATGTTTTTTGCAAAAGTTCTTGCCGGATTGGCTCTGACGGTAACGATCGCCGGCCTGTCGCTTCCGGAAGCATTGACCATCCCGGTCAGGGCGGCCACTCCCGCCGATTGGAACTCAAAAACCTTCTGGTTCCGTCCCTGGGGCAAATCGGGAGTGCACCGGGGGATCGACATCTTTGCCAGGGAAGGAACGGCGGTAACGGCGTCCTGCTCCGGAATTGTACTCTTCACCGGCAGCCTAAGGGACGGCGGCAACGTAGTCACGCTGCTCGGCCCGAAATGGCGGATCCACTACTATGCCCACCTCAAGTCAGCAGGGGTATCCGATTGGCAACGTGTCCGGAGGGGGATGAAAATCGGCGAAGTCGGCGCCACCGGTAACGCGCTCGGCAAACCGCCCCATCTACATTACGCGATCATCACCCAAATTCCATATCCCTGGCGCTATCGAATGGAACGGTTCGGCTTTGACCGGATGTTCTATCTCGATCCGCTTGAACGGCTGAATGGCAAGGGCAAGAACACCTGAAAATATTATTGAGGGGAGTTGCCGTGGAGGACAAAGGGGATAGGCTACTTTTCCAGGCTCATTTAATAAAGCAGCCTGTCCCTGTTTCACATGCAAGCGCCCAACCTTCCCCCAGGCTTCCTGTCTCATTGGGCAGGGGAAGAAGGCACATGCCCGACCAATTCATAGCGTGTAGAGGAACCATTTGCCTCGCGCAGAGAGAAGCTGGTGTCGCTGATGTTTGTGATGGGATTGATGTCCGGAGGCCAAAACCTGCCGCTATCAGACAACCAGATCATTTTGCCGTTGTAAACGCCCCAGGAACCGGTCAGTACCTGCGCACCCGGGGAATTGTCACGCACCGGTTCGGCCATGTACTGACTATCGTCCCGAAGCGTGACCCTGTACACTGTGTCTGTACGCGATGCAGTCCAGACACCTACATACCGACGAGGGGTATGAGGAAGCGCCTGAATCGCCTTTTTGGTGGGGGCATACATGAACTTCTCCGGAAAACCGGCCCGTTTGTCCAGGCATGCCACAAGTTCTTTTGCGGCACCAAGGGCGGTGACAGGCTCATTTCCGGCTCGATTTTGCAGGGTTTCAAAGCAAGCGTGATTTACCGTCTTCATGTTTACGTAAATGGAGAACAACCAGCCTATGACCATCAGGCTTGCACTCCAGCCGATCACGCGCACCAGCCATGTTACCGGCGTCGGAAGTTTATCTGTGAGTTTCATGGTGCTCCGGACGTCAGACAGCTGCTGAAACTGCCGTTGTGAATGCATTGAACTTATGTAAATAATTCAGGATATATCTACATTTGTTACAGAATTAGGGAACTGGCACCAATCAGCATTCTCTGGGTCTGTTCATTTCCAATTTGGTGAATGTTCCCTTATTGTTCCTCCGTCTGTCTCTATAAGTTTTATGATTTCATCTGGAGTCATAGTCTCATTTGGCCAACGGGGCTTCGGCGCAGCGGTGTAGTGGAGCGACAGCGGATCGGAAACCGACTGCCGCCGATTGTTCGACAGCCTCAATCTTCAATCAATCGTCTTTATTTAATCCTC
>Ga0209212_1000922_pt1 | contig 52638 bp, 47 predicted proteins | sample RifGroC2_FD_183996 | JGI IMG/M metagenome (GOLD analysis project Ga0209212, IMG submission 183996) | Groundwater microbial communities from Rifle, Colorado, USA - Groundwater C2 (SPAdes) (version 2) | ecosystem: Environmental > Aquatic > Deep subsurface > Groundwater | place: Rifle, Colorado...
GGGTTTGGCCTGACGGTGGGCGCGTTCAATGTGGATGGGTTCATTGCCCGCCAAAATATCGAGCGCGGGCTGCGCGGCGAGGAGTTTGACCGGGCCTACCTGGGCGAGCTTTCGACCGACGCAGTGCCGGTAATGATGCAGTATTTCCAGCAGCCCGGGTTGGACCCGGTCATCCGGGACGGGTTGGGCGCGGAACTGGCCTGCCAGGCACAGGTCGTGCTCAGTACCCCGCAGCAATCGTGGAAAGCTTTCACGCTCAGCCGGGCGACAGCCCAACAGGCGTTGGCCGGCCGGGATTGGAAAGACTACCCGGTGGCGCTGCGTGATGGGACGTACTATGTGACGGTTGGCAAGAAACAAGACCCCTGTTTCGGCTATCCGGGAATGGATTGAGCTATGGACGCATCCACGGCTAGAGGAGAATTACTCTCTCGTGATAGAGCAAGGATTGCCAGAACACCTAAGCTTGTAATGCCGATAATCAGTACAGTTCGAAGAAGAGCACGCATACCATTAACTCCTTTCTCTTTCACATAATGTCGGTCGACCAGCGAATATTGGTGAGAGAAATCCTTGAATCTGCCCAACCGCGTTGAATAACTGTGTCCATCCTTAGGGTGGCGTGTTATCCAGGTTTTAGTTAACTTATGTTCCCCAACCAATTAATAAGCTCAACCAAAAAATATCCCCTTTCCTCACAACGCCAAAGGTTTGATACAAATGCCACCAGGGATCATTTTCCTTGATCTCACCTGGCCAAGCAGCCCAATCGTTAGGAATGCTGATCGGCTTAATCGAAAAATGCACCCAGGCAATGATATCTGCGTCAGGCTCGGCCGAATGACTTCGGATGCTGACATCTCCCATATAATAATCTTCGATTGCGTTTGGACTGGACGTGTTTGCCTTCCACCCCTCCAGCCATCTGCTCACCAACACCTTGAGCAGCTCTTCCCTGGAATAATTCTCCGCTTCTTCTCGGGAAATGCTGGCGATATTTTCTCTTTGATCTGTAAATGATGTTGGCAAGCCGGTTGGCATAGGGTAATGAGTGGGAATGACCGGTGTGATTGTAGGAGTTTTAGGAACTCGCGTCGGCGTTATAGTAGGTGACGCCGGGATGGGCAGAGTCTCCGTTTGGGTGGTGGTTGAAGCCGGAACGACAGTCTCGGTCGGTACAGATATAAAGGGTGGCGTAGAGGAATGCAGCGTGGCTAAGACTCCTTCCGCTAAATCTTTGCATTGCTCCCATTCCAATGCATTGGCAATCACGTTGAGTTTTGGTAATCCATGGATCGAGTCGTAGCCGGGCAGGGTTTGGCTTGGATCTACAGAAGAATCAACAATATATACACCAATCATCATTCCATCGACGCTGCTCTGCATAGAAGAAAACTCATAGTGAATTTTTCCTAACATTATGATCGCATCGGGAGATGGAAAATGTCCACTTGGTCCAATGGGTCCAATCATGCAGGTGGAAAGATTCTGCGCCTGCAGGAAATTGACCATCATACTGTTGTTATCGTATTGGGATTCGTCCTTCCAGACGGAAAAGTCATAATTCATAATAAGTGGGGGATAAAATTTTAATGCAAATACGCCAGCAGGTACAAGAGTCGATGTCGCCGTGACCGTAACGGTTGGGGGCTTAGTAGGTGAAATGGTGGAAGTTACAGAGGCAGTAGCACCGTTAAAAGGCGTTACCAAGGTACCCGGGTTTGGCGCCGGCTGCCTGGCACAACCTGAAATCATAAAAGAAAAGATAATCCATACGATAAAAGCCATTATTAATTTAATACAGTGTTGTTTCATAAATATCCTTCTGTACCACAAAAAGTTAGATAGCAGAGGGGCTGTCCCAAAAGCGGGCGGGCATGGAAGCCCGCCCCTACCTGTAGGGGATGGGTTCCACCCCATCCTGCATATGTGGTGGAATAAATGACAAATTTATTCTTTTGAGACAGCTCCTCTGCCTGACCACGGAAATTAACAGAGCAGCCGTGACGAATAACCAAGGTTCTTTAGTCTTAACCATATTTATTTCTACCATTGGACGACCATTTCATCCCGGTCACTAAATTATTTTTTATATCCAAATGAGTAGGCTGGTCGGCCCACGCACAGGTATTTTCCACGAAAACACATTGACTGGCATGACGAAAAAATACAATCACTCAAATCTCTCATCAAGCCTGCTATCATAGTGAAAGGTAGACGACCTCAGCGTATGTAAATGCAGAAGTTCAAGGCCGATTTAATGAAGTTAACGGCAAGTACAGCAGCCAAAAACAGCTCGTCGCGAAGATAATCAACGCCAAGATTTTAAATTCCAGGCGCTTCGATTTTAGAAAGATAAATGATCCTGCCACCACACCTATCGCGGCAACGACAATAAACCCTCCGGGCCAGCGCAGAAAGATGAACGCACTGACCAAAATGATGATCAAGGATAGGATCACTCCAATTAGAGCATATACATTCGTTTTGGTTGTCATAGTACTACTCCTCGCTATTATAGGTTGAGGTTATGTTTGTTATTTTCTCCTTTCAAATCTTTGTGAATAGGATTGGTCATTAAACAGATATTAGCAAGTCCTTATGAATAATACAGTGGCTTTTAAGCCACTATTTAGGGGATTCACATTAAAATTAATTTTTTGTTCCGTGCAGATTTGTCGTGCGATCTTCTGCATAAACTAATTACACATCGGTACTCGCGTTATCACGGATAAAGTATAAGTGTCGCCAGACTGGTAAATTACACTCGTAAAAGTTCTGCGTTGGTGATAATCGTTGATGATGTTACCCCCGCCAGCGATAAACCAACCACTATGTTTTCCATCCGTTGTAGAAATAAGTGGAAGGAACGTCTCCGCCGTGACTTGTGCTTCAGCAATAAATAATCCTCCCAGTCTGCTGGCGCATTTCTGGTCGACCGGAATATCGATTTTGTCGATGGTGTATTCATTTATTCGCATTTCAGGCCCGATATTCTCACTCAAGAAATGGTCGAGCCATTTTGAAAATAAAATCTCGGCGATCTCTTCCTGAGAATAATTCTTGTCAATCTCTGTGCTCACCGTAAATTGATTTGGATCAAGTGTTTTGGTAATCAGTGGCTGGGGTAGCTCAGTTAATGCTGGGGAAGGCGGGAGAGGCGTTGGCGAAACGGAGATTGGTGACGTGCATCCGCCAGCCGCAAACAGTGAAGTTATGAAGATTAAAAGTATTTTTTTCATTGAGAATTTTTTCTCGATACAAGCGCGGAATTATTATTAAGTAATTCCGCGCCATGTAATTATTTACTTTCGGTATCCCTGAATATATACTCCATACCAGGAAAAGCCGCTCCATGTCGGTAATGGCTCATTTCTCATATACGAATTATGAGAGTTCACACGAATATTATTTGGGGATGTACAAGGACTGGATTTGGAGTAGACAATTACAGCATGTGCCCAATTCGCTCCAGATTTCATAAAAATCGGGTCGCCAGGATTAATACTGGTGCAAAAACTGCTTGAGCCTATGGCGATCCCGTATGGGCCACGTTTTGATGTGTCTGTATTGAGTAGATAATCATATAGCCAGCCCACTCTTATCCACGTAGTAGAGCCTTGCGGATATTGCGAGAACTTATAGTACCAGTTGTAATCATCTGGGGTAGGATTGAAATAACTTGCGTCCCCATTCGTATAACCTGTGCCTTCAAAAATCGATTGGGACACAAAATTCGTGCAATCTCCACCATTGTTATCTTCATTTTTATATGTGTTTGGCCAGTTGCTTGGATAAGGCACTCCATATATCGTCTGGTAGGCGTTTTTTATTGCGGTTGGTATAGGAGCTTGTAGGATTAACGCATTATTGTAAGAAAAAGTGTTAGCCGCACTTCTGTTGTAAGAATATGAAGGGAGCGACAATAGACTAAATGCCAGACGTGTTAGGGCTAATGTTTCAGATGTTGCCACGTTACTCTCTCGACCATTTTTGTAGTTATAGTCAATTTGTTGTTTGATCTTTTCTTTGGGAGTAGTGGTAAGCAACTTTGTAAATTCGTCCTGGTATTCAACTTTGTAAATGGCCCAAATTCCACCTTTGTTATGGAGAGTAATCGTGTGAAACAAATTTGTTAATTCGGAAATTTCAGGGGCAGTTGCTTCATAAACAACTTGATGACTCTGGTTAAGTTGAACCACCGCTTTATTGTTCGTGATTTCAATAGAATTGTAGTTTATAGTAAAAGCATAACTCTGATACCCTAAGTTAAACGTGGATGCAATATAAAGCTCAATTTCTCGCTTGTCTTTTTCCAACTTTACCCAGTCCAAAGTATCATCCTCAATCAAAACGGAGAAATCTTGGGCTTTAAGATGCTTTTGCCCTTCATATCGAAGCGTAAAGTAAGCGTCAATTGCCGCTTTAATTTTTTCTTCTTCACTCAAATCTGAATTTTGCTGTGCCGCCTGGTAATTGGAAACTGCAACCTGACTAACTGACTTCTGCTCTGTGTGAGTTTGAGCAGTTGCACCGATCGTGGTGAGGGCAAATACCAAGATTAGCGATACCGAACTTATGTGCTTAATAGCTTTATTGATGTGCAATATGTGCTTCACGGGTAGTATCCTCTCTTTCTGGAAATTTGAAATCATGGGTGCGTCGTACAGTTCAGTTAGAAAAAAACCACATCAAAACCATAATAAACCAAACCAATTAATAATACAGTGGCTTTTAAGCCACTATTTAGGGAATTCGCTGAAAATCCATCTTAAATTCCGTTTCTCTAAACCTTTATCCACCCCTTTTGGATAGCCGTCTTTACCGCTTCAGTTCGATTATTGACCTGCATTTTTTGCATTATGTTTTCCAAATGTTTTCTAACTGTTCGCTCGGTAATACACAATTCTTCGCCTATTTGAGCATTGCTCTTGCCCTCTCCTGCCAATTGTAGTACTTCAAATTCTCGACCGGTTAGCGCATCCTCGAAATTAGGGACATTTGCCATTTTCTCCATAATGACTTGGCTGAACCATTTTCCTCCGTGCATCACCGTCCGGATCGCCTGGATGACCACTTCAGCGGCCTCATCTTTCAGGATGTATCCACTGATTTCAGCTTCGAGTAGCGCTCTTATATAAATATCGTTGTCAAAAGCGGTTAGGATGAAGATTTTTATGTCAGCACACGCGGTCTTCAGAATTCGGATGGTTTCTTCTGCTGAAGCACCTGGCATACTCAAATCAAGAAGCAGGACATCCGGTCGAAGATCAAGGCTCATGGCCTGGGCTTCATTCCCATCGCATGCCTCTCCCACCACAATAAATTCGGGTTCCGTTGATAGAGTTGTGCGGATGCCGGCCCGAATGAGCGGATGGTCATCTGCATGCAATATTCGAATTGACATTGTCACCCCCCTGGTTCTTGCGGCAAGCAGCTCTTGCTGACCATTGGCCTGGCAATAGCCAGTAAAATCTCAGTGGCCATGGTCATTGAGAAAATCGGGTAATTCACGTGTTAGTTGGTGATAAGAAAATCAATACCTCCTGGACCTATTGTATCTCCAGTCGGGCTTCAAAGGTGGCTTCAATACATCTACAGTCGCCTGTTTTATTCCCGGCTCCGGTCATTTCCGCTGCTGCTTACACATTGCTCCAATGTCGCCATATCTTCACGCCAGGGTTTATGGGGCTTTCAATGGTAAAATGACCCTATGCTGAAACGCTGGCAATTCTGGCTTGGGATCGCGATTAGCGCGGTCTTTTTGTATTTGGCATTACGCGGATTGCACCTGGGGGAAGTCTGGCAAACGGTAAAAACAGCCCGCTATTTATGGCTGGTGCCTGGGATTGCTGTCTATTTTGTTGGCGTATGGGTGCGTGCCTGGCGTTGGCATTACCTGCTGCGCCCGCTGAAAAAAATTCCAACGCGCACCATGTTCCCCATCGTGACCATCGGTTATATGGGCAACAACGTTTTCGTTGCCCGGGCTGGCGAGGTGCTGCGGGCTGCCATATTAAAAGACCGCGAGGGCGTGCCAATCTCAGCCTCGCTGGCAACCGTGGTGGTCGAGCGCATCTTCGATGCGGTGGTCATGTTGGGGTTCGTTTTCTTTAACCTGGGTGCGCTGGAGAACCTGACCCATAACTCGGGCTTTATCGGCAACATCCAGCAGTTGGCAATCTGGGGTTCGGTAATCTTTATTGGCGCGCTGGTTGTCTTCCTGCTGGCCGCCATGTTCCCGCTGGTCACCGAGCGCATTGTCATCCAAATCATCGACCGGATGATCCCATTCCGCATCCGCGAAAAAACGCGCGGTATCGCGCTTAAATTTCTAACCGGGCTGGAGTCGCTGCGGTCACCGAAGGATGCCTTGATGGTACTGGTGACCACTGTAATCATCTGGCTGCTGGAAACCGGCAAATACTGGTTTGTCATGCAGGGCTTTGACTTCCAGGTCAGCTTCTTTGCGCTGATGTTGATGAACGGGATCGTCAATATTGCCACCACCCTGCCGTCAGCGCCGGGTTATATCGGCACCTTCGACGGGCCGGGCATCGCGGTGCTGGCAGCTTACGGCGTCCCGCCCGAGATTGCGGCTGGCTACACCCTGGTACTGCATGCCGCTTTGTGGTTCCCGATCACCATACTGGGCGCCTATTATTATCTACGCCAACCGCTGCGCTGGGGGAAAGACCTGGAAAAAATCAAACACGACCAGGAAGCACAGCCGGTTTAAAGGAGAATAAATGAATATTGCCATCATTGGAGCAGGGATTGGCGGAATGGCTGCCGCCCACGACTTTGTCAATGCCGGACATAAAGTGACCATCTTTGAATCGGCTCCCGCGGTCGGCGGACTGGCGGCCGGTTTTAAGGATGAAAATTGGGACTGGTCGGTTGAGCATTTTTACCATCACTGGTTCCAGAAGGACCATGATATTCTTGGTTTGATCCGCGAGCTTGGGATGCAGGATAAAGTGGTCTTTCCGCAGCCTAAAACGGTGGTATATCACAAGGGCGACTTTTATCCGCTGGACAGCCCGAAGGCTGCGCTGACCTTTCCCGGGTTCAATTTGCTGGATATGGCGCGTTTTGGCTTTGTAACCGTTTACTTGCGCTACCTTGCAGCCTGGAAACCGCTGGAAAAGGTGACTGCGCACGAGTGGATGCGCAAATTTTATGGCGAGAAACTCTACCGTTTGAATTTTCAACCCCTGCTCGAGGGAAAATTCGGTCCGTATTACAAAGAAGTCAACATGGCCTGGTTCTGGGCACGGTTCAAAGCGCGCAGCACCCGTTTGGGTACTTTTCAGGGCGGCTTCCAGGCATTTTCGGATGCGTTTGCCGATCATTTGCGCCAACGCGGGGTTGATATCCGCTTATCCACGCCAGTCGAGTGCATTGAACCGATAGCGGGTGGTCGAACGCGCTTAGTTCAGCCGGGTGGGCAGTCCGAGGAGTTCGATCGCTGTCTGGTGACAGTTGGGCCTGGCTTGATGGCGCGCCTGGCGCCGGACCTGCCGCAGGATTACCTTCAGGGGCTGCTCAACCTCAAGTCGATGGGAGCAGTGGTGATGGTGCTGGCGTTAAAACACCAGTTTTCGCCTCAGGGCTACTACTGGTACAACCTGCCAAAGAGTGCGGGGTTCCCCTTCCTGGCGCTGGTCGAGCATACAAATTTTGTATCATCGGAGCACTTCGGTGGGGACCATATCGTCTATATCGGCGATTACCTGGAGACGGACCACGAATACTTTAAGCTGACCAAAGAGGAACTGCTCGAACGCTTCTTACCGGTACTCACTCGGTTTAACCCTAATTTCACCCCGGAATGGGTGCGCAAGACCTGGTTGTTCCGGGCTGCTTATGCCCAGCCTGTGCCGCTGGTCAACCATTCGCGGAACATCCCCGCCATCCGCACGCCGCTGCCCGGTCTGTTTTTTGCCAGCATGAGCCAGGTATATCCCTGGGATCGCGGCACCAATTATGCGGTGCAGATCGGTCGAAAAGCCGCGAAAATGATTTTGGAAGAGGCTGGGGGATGACAAAAAGAAATGTTAAAGAAAGGTTTCTAAACGAGCCATTTTTTTGAACATAAACCGCATAGAGCAAAAAAATTCTACGACTCATCATATTTTTGGTTTGGCCTACTACCTGTGGCAACAGGCACCCTTTACAGGCTTAAAACCACCATATATGGACTTGTTCTATTTTCGAAAACCGCATTGGTGGAGTATCACGCCAACTAAAATATCACGAATTAAAAACGGTTTCGCTGATGAATTTGTTAAGGTTAATTAAATTAAAGAATCAAAAATTTTTAGGCCAGCGGAGGGGAAACGGCTTGTTCAGTCCTGTTATTTCTGCTAGAATGTTCTAAGTGATTTACGGGGAAACCACAACCGCGGTAGCCCACCCGCTCTCCCGTCGCTGAACTGAATATCAGGTTTTTTTATCTCCCACACGAACCTCTGTGGGCTAAGTTTTACGTCGCTGCAGCTCATCTTTTTCCTGGAGGACCGCTTATGAATGCTCAACAAGCATGGCAAGCAACAGTCGGCCAACTTCAAATGGAAATGCCCAAGGCGTCGTTTGATACCTGGGTACGCAGCGCCGAATTGGTCAAACAGGTCAACGGAAAATTCATTATCGGCGTCCAAAATGGATACGCCCGCGATTGGTTGGAGAGCCGTTTGGCCGGAACTGTTGCCCGCTTGTTGACCGGTTATAGCGACGGGCCCGCTGAGGTTGAATTTATCATCTGGCACCGTGAAATGGAAAATGATTACCCTGGCCTGCAGGACGAACCCGGTCCGCTTACCAGTGAGGAATGCCGAACCAATCGAACTCTGATCTCCCGCTATCATTTTGATAATTTCGTTGTGGGCGCCAGCAATCGCATGGCGCACGCCGCCTGCATGGCGGTGGCAGACAGCCCGGCAAAAGCCTATAACCCGATGTTCCTATACGGTGGAGTTGGATTGGGTAAGACCCACCTGCTCCATGCGATTGGTAATGCCGCCCAGCAGCGCGGGCTGGAAGTCCTTTATGTGTCCTCCGAAGAATTTGCCAACGAATTGATCAATGCCATTCGCGCGCACAACACCCAAACTTTCCGCGACCGCTACCGCAGCATCGATGTGCTGTTGGTGGATGACATCCAGTTCATTGCCGGCAAAGAGTCAACCCAGGAAGAATTCTTCCATACCTTCAATACACTCCACAATCAGGAAAAACAAATCGTCATGTCCTCTGACCGGCCACCCAAGGCGATGGTTACGCTGGAGGAAAGGCTGCGCTCGCGTTTTGAGTGGGGATTGACGGTCGATATCCAACCGCCCGACCTGGAGACGCGGATTGCCATCCTGCGCTCCAAAGCGGAACGTGCCATGCGCAACGTGCCGCCCGATATTCTCAACCTGATCGCCCGCCAGATTCAGTCCAATATTCGTGAACTGGAAGGCGCGCTGACGCGGGTACTGGCCTACGCCGACCTTTCCGGTCAGCCAATGACCGCCGAACTGGTGCAAATCACCCTGGCGGATATGCTGCCGCAGCGTACCAACATCGAACCTACCCACATCGTGACCGCTGTCGCGGCAGCTTTTGGGCTAACGCGCGAACAATTGCTCGGGCGCGACCGCTCGCGCGAGGTTGCTTTGCCGCGCCAGATTGCCATGTACCTGATGCGCGAGGTTGGTAACATCTCGCTGCCGCAAATTGGCGACGCCATCGGCGGGCGCGACCATACTACGGTCATGTACGCTTGCGATAAGGTGCGGGACATGATCGAGCGCGATGACCGGTTGCGCCGTCAGGTAATTCAGCTGCGCGAGCAATTGTTCGGCCGCCCACTGACAGCCTGAGTTGCATTGACTGTATCGATGCGCTGGCAGTTCCTTCAGCCTGCCATATAGGCAATGCTGATGGTTCCAGGCCCGGTATGCGCCCCGATCGCTGGGCTGACCTCGCTGAGGATGCCCTCGACGGCGTTGAATTGCTTGACACAGCGGTCCAGCAGCTCCTGGGCAGTATCGGGCAAATTGGCGTGGAAAACCGATACGCGCACGGGCGTGTGTCCGGCGATATCGCGCTCCACCAGTTGCACCATGCGCTCGATGGCTTTGCGGGTCGAGATGACGCTCTCCACCGCCTCGATTTTGCCCTCGCGGATCTCCAGCACCGGTTTAATGTTGAGCACAGTCCCCATGAAGCGTTTGGCGCTGTTGATGCGTCCGCCAGCGGCCAGGTATTTGAGCGTGGTAACCGTGAAATAGACCCCGATTTTGGAGTAAGCGTCTTCGGCGGCAGCTTTGCATTCCGCCAGGTTGGCGCCAGCGGCGGCAGCGCGGGCTGCGGCCAACACCTGGAAGCTCAACGCCATCGACACCAGTTGCGTGTCGAGCACTTCCAGCGGCGCGCCCGGGAACTCGGTTTGCGCGGATAAGGCTGATTGCATGGTGCTGGAAATGCCTTTGGAAATGGGCAGCGCCAGAATTTCGTACCCTTCATCGAGAAATTGTTTGAAGACTTGCTCGAAGGCATACTCCGAGACCTGGCTGGTGCTCGGCAGTGAATTGGACTGCTCCATTAATTTGTAGAATTCACTGGCTGAAATGTCCACCCCATCCCGGTAGTCCTTGCCTTCCCAATGCAGCGTCAGCGGCAGGACGTGAATGCCGTACTGTTTGACGTAGGTCTCGGGCAAATAAGCGCTGCTGTCGGTGATGATTTTTACGGGTGACATGTCCCTCTCCCTGAGCTGCGATGACCATAAACAAATCGGCCGGCAGTGTGATGAAGTCATGACGTTAGCGGCCGGCCGAATGCATAACCAGTATACTCAAAGGTTGAAAATAGCGCAAGTAAAACAAACCGTTCGGTATGATTTTTGGAAGGCAATCTCGCGGCTGAATGGGAAGGAGGCATTGAGGACGCCTTTTGGGGTGGGTTTATATTTTAGGCACGCATTGAGCTTATCGAACAACAGAACAAGCAAAGGATATCTGTCACCTGTTTCACCTTGGCAAACCGGCTTTATTCTGATATCGTAAAAGCATAGCGCCGGTACCTGGTTAATCAGAAAAGGGAGGGTTGGATGCGCTCGCGCGGCTTTATGTTCCTTGGCGTTTTGCTCATCCTCTTCGGGCTGCTGGCGCTGGTCAGCAACCTGACGGGCATTGAATTGGGCAGTTTTTGTTTCCCGGTCGGTTTGATTTTGATCGGGTTGTGGGTGGTGGCGCGCCCAAAGATGGCCAAAGACGGCACTGCGGTCGAATTCAACCTGCTGGGGGAATTCCAACGCAGCGGCGTCTGGGCGGTCAAGCCGGTGGAAATCTGGTCGGGAGTAGGCGAGGTTAAACTCGACTTTAGCCAGGCCGAGGTGCCCGCTGGCGAAACGCACATCCATATTTATTCCCTGGTTGGCGACATCGTGCTGCGCCCCGCGGCAAACATGGGGCTGCAGTTGACGGCCAACGGCCTGGTCAATTCCATCAAGTGGCTGGGCGCCAAGCAGGATAATTTCCTCAACAGCGTGCAACTGGCCACCCCGGAGTTTGCGCAGGCTGAACGAAAACTTTTGGTGGAAGTCACGGCACTGGTCGGCGATATCAAAGTCATTTCACCCGGCGATATGGGCTAACTTCTGATTAAAATTTCTCATCCCCGTTATCATGTTAGGCTGGAGAGGCGATCCTTGGGCAAAACCAATTACTTAATCGACATGGACGGCGTGCTGATCAAAGGCAATACGATCATTCCGGGCGCCGATGCATTCATTGACCGGCTGCGGTCGAAGGGACACAAGTTCCTGCTTTTGACCAACAATCCGCTGCTCACCCCGCAGGATTTGTCTCACCGCTTGCAACGCAATGGATTATCCATTAATAAGGATGATATCTTCACATCGGCGATGGCGACCGCGCGCTTTTTGCATAACCAGAGACCGAACGGCAAAGCCTATGCCATTGGCGAAAGCGGCTTGATGGTCGCCTTGCACGAAGTGGGCTATATCCTGACCGATTTCGAACCGGATTACGTGGTGCTCGGGGAGACTAACAGTTATAACTTCGAGCAAGTCACCCGGGCAGTACGGCTGGTCAATGAGGGCGCGCACTTCATCGCGACAAATCCGGATGCAACCGGCCCAACCGATCACGGCATCGTCCCGGCGACCGGAGCCATGGCGGCCCTCATCGAAAAGGCTACCGGCCGCGCCCCGTTCTTTATTGGCAAGCCCAACCCGTTTATGATGCGCGCCGCGCTGAATCATCTGGGTGTGCACTCCGAAGACACCGTTATGATCGGCGACCGCATGGATACGGACATTGTGGCTGGTATTCAGGCCGGCATGGGAACGATTCTGGTGCTGACCGGCGTTACCACCCGTGAGCAAATTAACGATTACCCTTACCAGCCGCAGCGCGTTTTCAACTCGGTGGCTGAGATCGAGATTTAACTCGCGATTCGATCTTCAAGTTCAAGCGTTCTCCAGCCAGGCCAGCCATTGGCGCATCTGCGCCGGAGTTTCCAGTCGAAATTGAGCGCGGGTCTCGACTGCATCCCGCGAAACCCGAATGCAATAGCCCCCAGCGTCTAAAACAGGAGAGAAAGCTTCTTCGTCGTGCGCATCATCGCCGGCAAAAACGGGCAAGGCGTCTGGCGGCGTGTATTGTGTCAGGATGCGGTCGATCGAGCGGCGTTTGTTGGCTTCGACCGGGTAGATTTCCAGAAAACGAAGGCGATGCTCGATGGTAAATGCTGGCCCGGGCGAGAACGCCTCAATTTCATTGCGGGCGGTTGCCAGCACCTTCCGGGCATCTTCCGGCGCGGCAAAGCGTGCATGCAGCGCCAGTGCCCAGCCTTTGTCCTCCAGAAAAAAGCCGTGCTGACCGTCCAGCAGCTGCTGCCAGTGGGGTTTTATCCTCTCCATTGTTGGCCGCACCTGCTCGAAGGGCACAGCGGCGTGACAGGAGCCGTCAGGCAACTGCATTTCCAGACCGTAGGTGCCTGCCAGCAGCATCCCCTTGAAGGGCAGTAATTCGCGCAGGTGCTGCAGGCTGCGCCCGCTGACGATTGCCAGCAGGAATTTATCCCGGGTCGCCATGCGGTAAAGCAATGAGATCAGCTCCGGGTCTTGTAGAATTACGTCTGGTGAGGGGGCAAAATCTGCCAGGGTGCCGTCATAGTCCAACAGCAAACGTACTTTGCTTGCGCCTGCCAGACGCAGTAAAAAATCCTGCCAGGCTGCACCCGTCAACGGCTGCCCTCAAGTAAGGGTTTAATTTCGCGCTGGAAGATCGCCTGCCAGGTAAAATCCCGGCGAACGCGGCGGCGCAACTGGTATTGAGAATTTTCCTCGATCCAGTTCAACAGTTGTTCGGCCAGCATATCCGGCGCGGTATTTAACGAAAAGACGAATGCATCCTCGAGTGCAATTTCAAGGGCTGCCGGCACGGCTGTAGTGACCACCGGGACTCCCACCAAACCGGCTTCCAGAACGGGAAGGCCAAACCCTTCGTGGTGGCTAGGCATGAACATCAAGTCGCTCAAACGCAGCAGGCCCGCTACGCTTGCCTGATCGATTTGGTAGGGTTGAGCCGGGTTGGGACCAGATTCATACACAAAGCGAAATTCCTGTTCCAGATTCATGCGGCGGCGCAGGTCGAGCAATTCCTGAAAACAAGCTCCCCCGTTGATCTCATGCGGATCAGGTGGGCCGGTAACTACCAGGCGCGCCCGGTAATCGCTGCGTTTCAGAGCCGCCATCAATTCCATTGCATATTCGATGTTTTTAGCCTGCGTGATGCGCACCGGCATGAGCAGCACCAGGTCTGAGTCCCAAATTCCCAGCCGGTCAGCCAGCGTACTGGTTTCCGGCGAAATTCCCAGTAGCGCCTGCTGGTCGACTCCGTTATAAATCACACGCACCTTTTCCAATGGCAGGCCAAAGGTTTCGGCGGTTTCCTTCTGGCGCTGCATGGACACAGCAACATAAGAGACGTCCGGGCGCGCTGTGCGCAGCAAATTCCAGGGATATGCTTCCATAACCTTGCTGCGCGAGGTCGGGCTGGTCCAGGTAAGGTCATGGCACCAGGCATAGACTCCGTGGGTAGCGCCTTCGTCCATCAGCCGGAATAAGGCGGCGGTCAGCGGCAGGTTGAAATGCTTGGTCAAAACGTTATGCACCAGCAGCCGGTCAAATCGTGTGACCACCGGGCGCAGCACATCTGTCAAGCGCTGGGTGAGCGCTTCAAATTCCGCCAGGACTTGCCCTTGTTCCAGCGCCGCGGATAACCGCAGAATTTCATAATGCTGGGTATCCATTTCGGAAATCGGGAAGAACTCACAGCCTGCCGGCAGAGCTGAGGCAGCCCCGCTGCCGGCAATGACGGCAATCGGCATTCCAGCCTGTACAAATTGACGGGCGTGCGCCAGCATGACGGCTTCCACGCCGCCAATGACCGGTGGAGCCGAATAGTGCAGGAGGGCAGTTTTCATGGTCATCAGGACATCTCTGGGAGAGATTATAGTTTATAACCCCAAGGATTGAAGGGTATCAACCTGGCTGGCAAGCCAATCGTTAATATCGTGCTCCTCCACCAGCCGGCGCAAACGGGCGGCGCGCTGGGCGCGCTCTTCAGCGGGCATGGTCAATGCCAGATGCAGCGCTTCGGCGGTGGCATACACATCGCACGGAGAAATCACCAACGCGCCGGACTCGAGCTGCTGGCGCGCCCCGGTTCGTTCCGAGAGCACCACAACCCCATCCCGGCGGTTGACCAGCGGGCCTTCCTTGGCGACCAGGTTCATACCGTCAGCAATCGAATTAACCAGCAGCACGTCGTACAGTTGCAGCGCCGCAATGGCTCGCGGATAGCTTTCGCCGGTCAAAATGCGCACCGGCTCCCACTCGCTTGTGCCGTGGCGTGAATTGATCCACCCGGCAGCGGCGGTCAGCTCGTCATGATAATTTTGATATTCTTCGACATTCAGGCGGGATGGGACGAGCAATGCATAGAATTTTACCCGCCCACAGTGCTCGGGGTGCAAGTCGAGCATCTCGCCAAAGGCCTGGAAGCCGCGCACGATATTCTTGCTTGGCTCGGTGCGGTCAACGCGCACGATCAACGGATAGCCATCGATTTCTTTTTCCAGTTGGGCGGCCAACTGCTGCACTTCGGTGGAAATTGCCAGGCGCTGTACTGCCGTAACATCCACCGAGATGGGGAAGTCGCGCACATGGGTCACGTGGTTGCGATAGGCAATCCGTCCGCGTCCGTAACTGACATGCGACCCCGGCAGGAAAGTCTCGACTGTGCGTAAAAAATTGAGGCCATCCTCGCGCGTCTGAAACCCAAGCAAATCAACCGCCGTCAGGCCTTCCAAAATAGGCTGACGCATTCCAGCCGGCAGAAACCCCCAATCCTCGGAACCGGGCCAGGGGATGTGAACAAAATATGTCAGGGTGTAGTTCCGGCGGCGGCGCAGCAGGTTACGCAAAAGCCGCGGCACCAGATAGAGGTGGTAGTCCTGCAGCATGACCAGGGTATGGGTTTTTTCAGCCTTCAAGCGGTGGGCAATGACCGCGGCAAATTCGCGGTTGGCTGCCACATAGCCCTGTTCCCAGGCATCCCATGTGGCGCGGGTAATGGTAGGCGCACTGATGAAGTTCCACATGGAATGCTGCAAGAACCACAACAGCGGGTTGGCGATGACGTTGTAATAGCCTTCATACACCTCAGGGGAGAGCGGCACCAATTGCAAGTTAATGGAGGGAGCGCCTTCACCCAGTGATATTTGGCCGGATTGCCAGGAAGTTTCCAGCGAGTTGGCAGCGGCTGCCACCCAGGTCATCTCGACGTTCTCCGCCAGGCCCGTGAGCGCAGTGACCAGACCGCCCCCGCTGCGTTGGAATAAAAGGTCACCTTGATCGTCCTGAAAAAAGCTGACTGGAGCGCGGTTGGAGACCACCATAATCGAGCGGTCTTGCAGCCATTCCTTGCCATTCCTCCGGGATGAAACTATTCCTTCCGGTTGGACCATCCTGAACTCTTTTCTACAGATAATTCCTGGCTGGCTTGAATGGCCAGATCAATAAAAATCGCCGATGTCCAGCCGAAGATATTGGCTGCACGCGGCGGAGGAGCGCCGGTTTCAGCGTTGTAATACTCATAAATGTCGTCTTGCGCCATAACCATGTTCAAGGTCCGGCTGCGCAGTTCGGCGGCGAGATCGACCTTGCCCACTTTCTGCAGTGCTTCGACGAAAAAGTAATTCACGTTGGCCCAGACGGGGCCGCGCCACATGGTTTCTGGGTCGTAATGGCGATCATTGCGCGCGACTGTGGGCAGACAGTACGCTCCCCAAAACTCCTTGGGGTTGGTAAGATGGTTCAGCAAAGGAGCGGTTATTTCCTGCGGCAAAGAGCCTGTCCATAACGGCAGCAGGTTGAACGGCGTCATCACCCGCACCGGTTTTTCGTCCCGGAGCGCCCAGAACAAACCCGCTTCCGGATCCCAGAAATCCTGAATCATGCGCTGCACCAGCGATGCCGCCCGCCGGCGCCACATGGCAGCTTCGGTTTGCATGTTGAGCTTATCCGCAATCTGCGCCAGACAAATCATCTGATTGTGCAGATAGGTATTCAAATCCGGCGATTCAACCGGCATGCCCTCGTCCCACAGCGGGCTGTCGTCTAACCCGGAGGAATAAGGGTGGTTGTACTGCGCCAGGCCGTCGCCGTCGTCGTCGTTCATCGAGAACCACCAGGCATTCAAGCGAACCAGCGGCGCATAGATTTCCTGCAAAAATTGCAGGTTGGGGTCCGACTCATGCAGCTTCAAGGCTGACCAGGCTAAAATGGGCGGTTTGGTTACCTCCCCGGTGATCGGGTGATCGATGGAAGCAACCACGCCGTCGTCGAATACGGCATCCGGCAGCATGCCGTTGGGAAGTTGATGCGCCAACATGGACCGAATCTGATTGCGCGCCAGATCAGCATCGACGTGGCGGTAGGCCAGCGCATGCAGCGCATTATCCCACAGCCAGAGTCCCACATAATTGAGTTTGGAGGGCGCCATCGCCTCCATCGTGACCATACCTTGCGGACTGATAAGGTTGTTGGCCATCACCCACCAGGCGTAAGCATAGGTTCGCTGGTACTGCGGCTGGACAGGGGGAACACGGCCAAACCATCTTTCCCATCGTTGCTGGGCGGCCTGCAGCGCCATAGAGAAAGGTCTTATTATTTGCTCGGGCTGCTGCGAGGGTTGGATGCTGATAACTACGGCGCAATCCTGCCCGGTAGAGACCAGAATATCCACTTCATAGCCGCCTTCGACCGGCGTGATCTGGTTGCGTTCCAAAACACCGGTGGTCGAATAAGTCACGTTGCGCACCGACATGAATTTTCCGCCTTGCGGGGTGCTCTTCCAGTATTGCGGGAACACGCGGAAGCGCATTCCGGCGCGCACATCCGGCGGATAACCGAAAGAGAGGCTGCGTTCATCCTGAAAGGTCAGGTGGAAATCGCCGATGCGGGTGTGGAAGGTGATGACGGAAGGGCTGGTGTCGATCTCGAAGTCCAGCTCAGCGCCGTCCAGGTCGGTGAGATATAAGCCCTGAATAAACGGAGGGCGGTGCAGGTAAGCTTCGAGGTTACTGTCCAGCTGCGTAAGGCGTTCGGCCAGCTTGACATACAGACCGCTCAATTGGGGGTAACGGAATACCAGCAAGCGCGAGCCCCGGTCGCTAAACGGGACCCGGGTGATATCGATGTGGTTTTTCAGTAAATCGAGGTAATCCAATCCATTCACAGAGTTCGCTCCTTTATAAGGGATGAAGACAGCTAATTGGACCGACCGACGACTGCTAAAAATAGTCTATCCTATTCACATAGGCATGTCAAACATGGTTGGACGCGCGCAGCTGCCCCAGGCACTTCGCTGGAACAATGATCCATCCACGTCCATCCGTCCAATCATCCCCCGGTACGTTCGATTTGATCCATTCGCGTTCCGCGCGTTGCTGAACTACAGCAAGTTATAATAGGACAAGAAGCTGCCTGGTAGTAAACTCAAAGAAAATAAGTCTTGCGGGGTTTGTCATGGTTACCATCGATGAATTAATAAAAAAAATGCCCCCAGAATCACGCGACATTTTACGCGTAGTCTGGGATTCCCTTTCCCCAGCGGACCGGAAGGGATTTCTTTCTCTGCTGAGCAGCCTGCCGTCCAATTCCAACCTGGTGCGCTTGCTGTTGCGGTTGTCGACGCAACAGTTGCGCATGGCATTCGGTCAAAAACATCGGGTGGCAATCGTAGGTCCGACCAATGTCGGCAAATCAACGTTGTACAACCAGTTCATTCATCAAAAAACCGACCGGGCAGAAACCAGCCCGCTGCCGGGCACTACCCGCACGAATCAGCAGGCTGATGCCGGATTGTTTGCCATTATCGATACGCCCGGTGCGGATGCAGTGGGAGATGTTGGCGCACGAGAACAGGCTGAGGCGCTGCAGGCGGCTGAGCAGGCGGACTTCCTGATCATAGTCTTTGATGCTATTCAGGGAATCAAGCAGTCCGAACTGAACTTGTTCAGCCGGCTGCGCGCGCTGGGGAAACCCTATGTGATCGCGCTGAACAAAATTGACCTGGTGCGCAAAGAATCTCCGGCAGTGATTGCCCGCGCAGCCCAAAACCTGGGATTAACTGTTGAACAGGTGCTACCGTTAATCGCTAAAACCGGCGAAGGCATTCCGGAAATCCTGACAGCAATTGCCGCCACCGAGCCGGAAATGGTTGCCGCCCTCGGGCGCGGACTGCCGCAATACCGCTGGCAGTTGGCCTGGCGCTCGATTGTCAGCGCCGCTTCGGTCTCGGCGGTAATCGCGCTGACCCCGTTGCCAATCATCGACTTTGCGCCGCTGATCATCATCCAGTCAGCCATGGTGTTGAGCATCGCGCGCATTTACAATTACCGTGTCACCATCCAGCGCGCCCGCGAGCTGGCAGCCACATTTGGACTGGGGCTGCTGGCGCGCACGCTGTTTACCGAGTTGAGCAAGCTGGGCGGGCCGCCAGGTTGGCTGCTGGGTGCAGCCATCGCTGCATCGACCAGTGTGGTGATGGGCTACGCTGCTGCCACCTGGTTCCAAAGCGGAGAAAAATTATCCAAAGATCGGGTTAATGCGCTCACAAAGGAGCTCACCGCATTTTTCCTGGATTCGTTAAAGAGCATGGGGAAAAAACGGCCAAGCCGTCAGACTTTGCAGGAGCGCATCAACGCTGCCATGCAGGAATTACCACAGAGTAAGGAAATCGAGCTTTTCGATGACCCGGACAAAGATTAACCTTCAAAACCTGGCAAACACCCGCTTCGCCATCGCTGCCGGCCTGGCATTGGGTAAAGGCCTGCCAAATTTCATTGGCAGGCCATTGGCCCGGCTGATTGCAGATGAGATCAGCCGCAATCGGGACAGCGCAATGACGCGGGCGCTGCGCACCAACCTTTGGGTTGCCAGCAACGGCGTATTGAGCGCCGAAGCCCTGGACCAACAGGTTCAGCAAACCTTTCGCAAGCACCTGCGATCGCTGTGGGACTTTTACCACAACCTGAACCGGCCGAATAAAGTGCTCGACCTGGTGGATTTTGAGCCGAGCTTCCAAACCTTATTCGATCAGGCGAAGCAAGACAAACAACCCCGGTTATTCGTCACCGTGCACACTTCCAATTTCGAAATGGCAGGCCGGGCGCTGGCGCTACGCGGACTGGAATATCAAATATTGTCCTTCCCGCAGCCGCCCAGCGGATATCAACTGCAAAATAAAATTCGCCAGGAGAGCGGCATCGAAGTCACGCCAATGTCCGTGGAGGCGTTTCAAAAAGCGCGCGAACGGCTGCGCAATGGCGGTACCGTTTTGACCGGAGTGGACCGCCCCCTGGCGCAGTCGCGCCACATGGTACGCTTTTTTGGCCGGCTTGCGCCGTTGCCGGTGGCTTATGTTCAACTGGCGTTGCAAACCGGCGCGCCCATCATCATAGTCGCCTGTATCTCCAAACCGGGCGGCCGCTATGGCCTACTCTGCTCGGACCCGATAATAGCCCGAGCGGGCTCGGACCGAGACAGTGAGTTGGTTGGCAATGCCGAGGTCGTATTGAAGTATGCTGAGGATGCAATCCGTCCGCGGCCAACCGATTGGTGTATGTTTTATCCGGTTTTTCCCGAGGCAGAACGAGAAGTGCCGGTGTGATGGCAACCCTCTGGATGCCAAATTAGATCGTTGGGGTGGTATTTCTACTATCGAAAGGCTATAATGAGCTTGGAGGATCAGGGAGATGGAAGAAGAAAAATTAAAACACCACCAGCGGATTAATGACATCTTACTAGGTCCTCTGGAACGGCCTGCACTGGCCTGGCTGGCAAAAAAAATGCCGGGTTGGATCACCCCCGACTGGTTGACTGGGATCGGCTTATTTGCAGCCGTTCTGATATGTATCAGCTTCTGGTTGACAACTTATAATAAAAACTTTCTCTGGCTGGTCACCTTTGGTATTCTCTTAAATTGGTTCGGCGACAGTCTGGACGGAAGCCTGGCGCGGTACCGCCACATCGAACGCCCGCGTTACGGTTTTTTTGTTGACCATGTGACCGATACACTCAGTGAGATATTGGTCTTCGTCGGCCTGGGTTTGTCACCCTATGTCGATTTCCGCGTGGCGCTGATCGGCTTGATTGCCTATTTGAACATTTCCATTCTGGTGTATCTGATCATGGTGACCAAAGGGGTATTCCAGATATCCTTGTGGAAAATTGGGCCGACCGAGATCCGGGTCATCGGTATTTTGGCAAATATCGGTATTTATTTTTCGAATAACCCCAAACTGCCTGCGCCCTTTGGCCAGTTCACCTATTACGATGTGGTGATCGCCGGGCTGGGCTTACTCCTGCTGATCTTCTTCTTCTATCAGGCGGTCACGACCGGTATTGATTTATCGGCGCAGGACAACTACACCCGCGACCGCCGTGAGCAGCGCGCGATTGCAAAGCAGAATCGCCGCGAACGCAAGGAAAGCGAAAAGCAGCAGCGCCGTGCTCGCAAACAGCAGCGGGTTGCGAAAAAGACACCGGGTGACGTAACAAATCCCGTAAACTAAAAATTCGCTATTTGCGCGTCGCGTAAGGCGGAGAGCACGCCTACCAGGCTGGGGTAATCGTCCCGCAGCAAGGTGATCAATTCCTGGGTGGCGCTGCAGATCCAGGCAGAGTTACCGGCCGCGGCATGCGCCAGACTGGCCTGTTCCAGGTGGGCTGCCAGCAGCTCACCAAGAGGAACCTCTTCGTTGCGCAGTATATGCCGGAAATAGCCGAATTGCCCGGTCCCGGTGAAACGCACCAATTCTTCCGGGCTGCAGGTATAAATGGCATCCAGCGAAAGCGGCGGGCGCGGCGGCAGCAAGTGGCTGATGCGCCCGGCTTGCTCGTAACCGCAGAAAAGCACGCTAATTTCCACCGGCACATTGCGATTGATGCGGTTGTCGAGCAGGACATCCTCACTCAGGTTCGGCGTGGTAACCAGTTGTCGCACCAATCCGTCATCATCGATGTGAATATCATGAATAAGGCCATACACCTGATAGCCCGACTCGAGCGGGATGCTCACCAATCCGCCAAAGACCGGAATATCCAGTTGCGATACCCGGCAGCCGATCACGCAGCCGGTCGTACCGGCGCGCAGTAACCGTCCGATTTCGATTGCGCTCATGCTCCGTACCTCTTGCGGCCTTCCAAATCTTTGTGCGATTGTTTATACGATTTTTCGCCCGTTTCTGCACCTGCCCGACGCAGCTCGGCCTCGATCATCACCTGCAAGCTCTGCTTCTCCTGAAAGCTGACCAGCGCCACTTCGTGCGCGCGGTGCAGCGCATACGGGTACGGATGCGTGCCCATCTGGCGGCATTGCTGCAGCAGGGTGGCTTGTAGCAGTTCCACCAGGTCGGCCTGCCGGCTGACCCAGGCTGGCAATTCGACGCGCACCAAACCCGGTTTTTCGGCGCGTCCGACATTGAGATAGAAGAAGTGCAGCGCCATTTGACCTTCCAGACGCTGCTTGAATTTCTCGGCGGAGGGGGATTGAATGGCAAAGATGGCCGTCCGCTCCCCGGGATTCAAGCTATCGCGGAACAGATCGATGTCGCGCAATCCACCGAGTGGGCGATCCTTGCCCGCTTTTTGCAGCGCTTCATCCGGGTAAAGCGCCAGCTCGAGCAGGCGCACCACCAGATCGGAGCCGGGTTTGTCCACATAACCAGCGGTAATCGTGTTCATCGAGGCCAGGCTTTCCATGACGTCCAGGTATTCTTCAAACAGCCTGTCGAAACGCGGATCGCCTTTCGGCTCGCGGAATAGCTCCAGAGGTCCGTCGGTCAGGGTCAAGACCGTACCCGCCTCGGCAGCCGCCAGACTGGCCAGTTCCTTGCGTTCTTTATAATCGCGCATCAATGCGACCAGTTCCTCGGTAAGCGGACCGGTATCGTCTTCCGGCAGTTGGTATAGGAACAACTCGCTGCTGGTGATCTCGCGCGGAGTGGTCGCCTGGGCCGGCTGCATGCGGATGACGCCAACATTGACCAGACCAAATTCGACCGCGTCGTGGCGGTTGGGGTTGACCTGCGACCCGTCGGCTGCCAGCAGCACCGGGTAAGCGCCGGGGGTGGCAGCTATGTGGGTCTGGTTTAATGATTCGGTCAGCGGAACAGCGCAGCGCAAACCCTTGTCATGGGAGGCTGCATGCGCGACTTTATCCTGCAGGTAAGTAAGGTCGTCTGCATGACGCGCCAGCAACTCATGCGCGCGATCCAACCGCTCACGCTGCTGCTTTTGCCGCGCCGGGGCTAACTTCACTTGCTCCCGTACCTGTTGCTGAACCTGCTGGTAGTTGACCGGCATACAATCCCCTTTAATGATCGAACATTTGTTTGAATTATAGCGGAACAATTTCCAAAGGACAAGAAGAGTTCTCGCTTTTTTACAAAGGATTCGATATACCTAAACAATATGGATCAAGAGCGGATAATCAACGGATAGCTGGATATAATATAGCAAGAGGCCCGCTCCGCCATGTTTCCTTCGGACGAAGATCTGCTGCATCAAATCGCCAGCGCACAATCCAACGCACTTGCCATCCTCTACGATCGTTACGGCCGGTTGGTGTTCAGCCTGTCGCTGCGCATGGTCGGGAACACTTCGGCGGCTGAAGAGATCACGCAGGATGTCTTTGTTCAAGTGTGGAACAACGCGGCCACCTACCAACCCGCGTTGGGCAAAGTTACCACCTGGTTAACCAGCATTACCCGCTACCGGTCGATCGATTTATTACGCCGCAGGAACGTCAGACCGGATGGGCACATGCTGGAGGACCCACTGGAAGATCTGGTCCTTTCTGGTGGGAGAGAAGAGCTGCCAGAAGTACAGGTTGAAGCGAAAACCGATAAACAGCAGGTACGCCTTGCCCTGGCGGATCTACCGGAGGAACAGAGGGCAGTGCTATTCCTGGCGTATTTTCAAGGGCTAAGCCAGCCGGAAATGGCGGCAGCCTTGAACCAGCCTCTTGGAACGGTGAAAACTCGCGTGCGGCTTGGTTTGCAAAAGTTGCGCCGCATTTTAGAAGACGGTGAGCTCACTGGCCGCTGAGATCTATTCCTTTCTGTCATACGTAATAATGGAACGAAGAGAGATTTTTTATCGATGATTCAGCAACACCTGATTGACGAATTACCGGCATATGCGCTGGACTGCCTGGAAGAATCTGAACGCCATGCAGTCGAGCGGCATCTTGCTGTCTGCGCGGAATGCCGAACGGAAGTTACCGCGCTGCAGGATGCTGCAGCCAACCTGGCGCTGAGCGTAGCACAGGTGGAACCCGCTCCGCAGTTGAAGAGCGCCATTCTTGCGCGGATCGCTACCGTCCGAACGCCGACTCGCTCGATGAATTGGGGGGATTGGCTGAGAAATTTACAACCGGCCTGGGGCGTGGCAGCACTTGCCGTCATCGTGTTATTGGTGGTCAGCAATCTGATATTGTGGAACCAGGTGCGCACACTTGCACAAAATACACCTGTACCCAGCTTCCAGGTGGTCAGCCTGGCAGGCACCGGGCCTGCTGATACCGCCCACGGGGTGATGATCGTGACGGATAACGGCCGGTTTGGCACGCTGGTGGTGGACGCTCTGCCAGAACTGGACAAAGAGCAGCAGTATCAACTGTGGCTCATCCTCGATGGTCAGCGGACCAGCGGTGGGGTATTTTCGGTTGACTCCTGGGGGTACGGCGCGCTGGTCATCAGGGCGCCCCTGCCGTTGGATGCTTATTCCGATTTTGGCGTAACGGTCGAACCGGCTGGCGGCAGCTCGGCTCCCACCGGCGACAAAGTGCTTGGCGGGTCGTTTTAATCACGCCATCCCCCTGATTTTCGAAAACAAAATACAGCTCAGCTGGCTGCTGCCCGCACGCACAGGGCACCCTGCGGGTGGGGCAATCTGTGATTGAGCCTGTCGAAGCACCGGTGCGCCCCGTACTCATTAATTCTCGCTTTAGCCCAAGCGATACATCCGCTCCATGCTCTCCTCCGTAATCATATGTAACTTGATTATTTGAGGTAGATTTAGGAGGATGTTTCGAATGGACACGAAGAAAACAATGGTATACCGGATATTTGGGTTGGTGGTCCTGGCGACGCTGGTATTTACCGCCTGTCAGCCGGTTGCAGGCGACCAGGGCGCCCCTGCTGCCCCGACCGCAAACGCCTACTATACATTGCCCACTGCCGTGCCGACCATGGCAGCGGTTGAAACCGCAGCTAAGGTAACCGTCACGGATCAATCCGTGGACGGCGGCCAATTGACGATTGCCGAAGTGGACAGCCCGGGCTCTGGCTGGCTGGTTATCCATGTCCAAACAGACGGGAAACCAGGCGCTGTTTTAGGGTACGCGCCGGTCAAAGCTGGCGTGAATACGAATGTGATTGTTACAGTGGATGATTCCGAAGCCACGCCGGTTCTGTACGCCATGCTGCACACCGACGCCGGTCAGGTTGGCGTGTATGAATTCCCTGGCGCGGATGCACCGGTGCAGGTCGATGGCCAAATGATCTCACCAGCGTTCAACGTCACCGGCGGTAGCAGTCAGTCGAAAAGCACCTCAGACGATAGCGGTGGCTATGATGATTACGGCAAGGCATCCAACAGCAAACCAACCACCGAAGTTAGCAGCACGGGAATCGAAATTAAAGTCTCAAGTAAGACCGGGCTGGGCACTTTCCTGGTGGATGAAAAAGGCATGACCCTTTACCTGTACACTAAAGACACGCCAGGCGTAAGCAACTGCAAAGACGCCTGTTTGACGGCCTGGCCGCCAGTGTTGACCAGCGGCGACCCGCGCGCCGATGACGGCGTGACCGCCAGTAAATTAGGCACCATCACCCGCGACGACGGGTCACTGCAGGTGACCTATAACGACCTGCCGTTGTATTACTACATCAGTGATGCGGCTCCTGGTGATACTGTCGGTCAGGGTGTGGGCGGCGTATGGTTTGTGGTCGCTCCATAAGGGAGAGGTGTTTCGCGAAAATAAATCACCCGGTTGGAAGTCAAATTCGCAACCAGTGAGCAGGGGCAGGCGTCAGTCAATCGACTGGCGCCCGCCTTTTGTTTACGCATATTTAGGGGGTGAGTTAGCGAAAATACCATATTGGAATCCGTAATAAGTACGATTGCAGTCTCTGATCTACAGCCTATAATAGATTCAAATCTATTTGCGGTAGTTTAACAGAAAAGTTCGACGGGTTGAGCCCTTATAACGTTCCGTCAATAACGCATCGGTGGGGCTTGATCTACTTATTAATAAATCGAAGCCAGCAAGGGGCCAGAAAGGGAGGTAAAGGTCTTATGGAGGATGGGATCAGGTCAGGTTTTCACGTTCTTCAACCGTAAATATTTCATTCGATTGATCGGGAGGGAACCATGACTACTCGTAGAGAATTTCTAAAATTGGCTGCCATGGGCGGATTCAGTCTGTTTCTGCCCTTTAAGATCGATTTATCCAGGCTTTCGACCAGGGCGCTGGCAGCAGCCATCGCCACGCTGCCTCCGACCGCTATTCCGCAATTTGTCACGCCACTGGTGATTCCACCAGCTATGCCGCGCACTGCCAAGATCAAGCAAAAAGCGGGCAAAAATATCGATTACTATGAAATCGCGGTGCGCCAGTTTCAACAGCAGATCCTGCCAGCCGGCATGCCTGCCACCACCGTGTGGAGCTACGGCTCTGTCAACCACCCGGGTACTTTCAATTACCCGGCTTTCACCATCGAAGCCAAATACAACACGAAACTGCGGGTAAAATGGGTCAACGATCTCAAGGATCCGTTTACCGGGAACTACCTGCCGCACCTGTTGGCGGGGACGGTGGATCAGACCCTGCACTGGGCGAATCCGCCAGGTGGACCAGGTGGTACCGACACGCGCGGTACCGATCCAAACGCCTATACCGGTCCCGTTCCGATTGTGACCCATGTACATGGCGCGCATACTTATGAAGAGAGCGACGGCTATGCCGAGGCCTGGTATTTGCCAGATGGCAGCAATATTCCAGCCGGGTATGCCAGGGGCGGAACCTATTACGATAAATTCGCTGGAAAAGCTTCGGGAGTCACTGGCGCCTGGCCGGCCGGAACATCGATCTTCGACTACCCCAACAGCCAGCGCGCCACAACCCTGTGGTATCACGATCACAGCCTTGGCATGACCCGCCTGAACGTGTACGCGGGGCCGGCAGGCTTCTACCTGCTGCGCGGCGGACCGAGCGATAGGGTTTTAGATGGCGCCACCGGCTTACCTGGGGTACTGCCCGGTCCAGCCCCGGCGTTGGGGGATCTTCCCGGGATGAGTTATTATGAAATCCCGATCGCCATCCAGGACCGCTCGTTCAATGCTGATGGCTCGCTGTTCTATCCAGATAACCGCGCCTTCTTTGAAGGATTGGACAAGTCGCAGCTGCAGATCCCGTTCGTCCCGGATGCCACCTGTGACGACGAGGTCAGTGACATTTCACCGATCTGGAATCCCGAATTTTTTGGCAACACGATCGTTGTCAACGGCAATACCTGGCCGTACCTGAATGTTGAGGCTAAGCGCTACCGCTTCCGCTTCCTCAACGGCTGCAATTCGCGCTTCCTGATTCTGCAAAACGACGCCGGGCTTCCCTTCCATCAAATCGGTGCGGAAGGCGGCTTCCTGCCCGCGCCGGTGGCCCTCAATCAACTGCTGATGGCGCCGGCTGAACGCGCGGATGTGATCATGGATTTCAGTGGATTGCCGGAGGGTACGGTGGTCACCCTGCTCAACCTTGGCCCGGATGAGCCGTTCGGCGGTGGGGTACCCGATGATGATTTCGATGTGGCAGATCCAGCCACGACTGGCCAGGTGATGCAGTTCATTGTCGGGTCGGTGTTGACCCCGGACCTGAGCACCCCGGTTGCCCAGCTAGTGCTGCCAGCGCATCTTCCACTGCCGGAACCTACTGCCGCGATCCGCAGGCTTTCGCTCAATGAGTTGGATTCAAAAACTGTGAGAATCAGGGAAGAAGACGGGAGCATTGTTGAGGATTGCCTGAGTTCCGAGCCATTTGGCCCACGCGAGGCAGTCCTAGGAACTGTCATTGTGGATCCCGACACGGAGATGTTCATGCCGATGCCGATGGAATGGATGCACAAGATTACGGAAAATCCGGATGTTGGCGCGACCGAAATTTGGGAAATTCATAACTTTACGATGGATGCCCACCCGATCCATATCCATCAGGTGCAGTTTGAGGTGGTTGACCGGGTCGACATGGATGGCGTTGTGCGCGGCCCTGAACTCTGGGAGACCGGGTTGAAGGATACGGTCATCGCCTATCCAGACGAGGTGACGCGGGTCAAGGCAACATTCGATTTGCCTGGGCTATATGTCTGGCACTGTCACATCGTCGAGCACGAGGACAATGAGATGATGCGCCCATTCTTTGTCGGGCCGATGTCGTAAACTAGCCGTAGATAATTTGTAGGTCGGGTCGCGGGGCGGCGTGGATCCTTGGTTATCAACCATTCTTGCAGCCTCGAGACCCGACAATCCATCTGTCTATCCATGATTAACCAAAATAAAAGATCAAAACGTGAAGAAGTCCATACTTATCCCTGATTTATTCTGTCCAGGCTATAATCCGGCTTATGCAAGCCATTAGATTGATTAAACCCGCTCCAGTCGAAGATTTCCCTTTGGAGCTTGTTCATAGCGATATTCCCCGCCCGCGCGCCGGCCAAGTGCTGCTGCGCGTGTTGACCTGCGGGGTATGCCATACGGATCTTCACATCGCCGAGGGCGACCTGACCGCGCCCCGGCTGCCGCTCACCCTGGGGCACCAGGTAGTGGCTGAGATCGAGACGGTAGGCGAGAGAGTAACCAGCTTTTCGCCGGGGCAAAGGGTGGGGGTGCCATGGATGCATGCCACCTGCGGTGTGTGCGAATTCTGCCGGCGCGGCGAGGAAACCCTGTGTAAACAGGCGTGTTTCACCGGGTTCCACGTGGACGGCGGATTTGCCGAATTCATGCTGGCAGACACGCAGTTTTTGCTGCCGTTGCCGCCTGCTCTGACCGATCTGCAAGCAGCACCCATGCTGTGCGCCGGTATCATCGGATACCGCGCATTGCAGTTGACCGGTCTGCAACCGGGGGAACGGCTCGGTCTGTTTGGTTTTGGCGCCAGCGCCCACCTGACCATTCAGGTTGCGCGTTATTGGGGCTGCGAGGTGTATGTTTTTACCCGTTCTCAGCAGCACCGCCGTCACGCAGAAGAATTGGGCGCCGTCTGGGTTGGTGCCGCGGAAGATAAGCCGCCTCAGCCGCTCGACCGGGCAGTCAGTTTTGCGCCCAGCGGCAAGCTGATCCCTCTGGCGCTGGAAAAACTGCGGCCTGGCGGTACCCTTGCGATCAACGCGGTGTACAGCTCGCCAATCCCTGAAATGCGCTATGAACTTTTATACGGCGAACGCACGCTGCGTTCCGTAGCCAACGCAACCCACCAGGATGGCCTTGAATTTATTCAACTGGCGGCTGAAATTCCTCTGGCTGCCAGCGTGACGGAATACCCGTTGGAAGACGCCAACGAGGCATTGCTGGACGTCAAAAATGCGGCGCTCAACGGGCCGGCAGTACTGCGGGTGGCGCAGAGCCCTTCGAAATTGTATTAAACAGCCAGAACTGGTTCGGTTTCTTCTTCCGGCAGAATGACGATCTCGGTGGTAATTTCCGCTACGCCGCGTACCGTGGAGGCAACCGAGCAATATTTTTCCTCCGATAATCGTACAGCCATTTCTGCGGCTTCCACCGTCAGCCCTTTACCGCGCACTCGATAAACCAGGTGAATTTTGCGGAAGGTCCAGGGCGGGTCGGCCTGTTGTTCACCGGCCGCGCTGATCTCCAGCCCGGTCAACTCGATGCGTTTTTTGTGCAGAATCTCGACAACGTCCACTGCAGTGCAGGAGGCTAAAGCCACCAGCAGCAGTTCAGAGGGTTTCATGCCGACGCCTTCGTCAGGGGTCGAAATCACCACCGAATGGTTGGTGGAGTCGGTGCCAATGAATTTTTTACCGCTTACCCAGCGGACGGTTGCAGTTCCCAATGGTTTCTCCCGGTTACTCAGGTGGTTTTTTCCAACATGCCGATCAGTTCCGTCGCCAATTTTTCACGCTGCGAGCGGTCGCTGCCTTTTTCCAGTTGTTCGAGGAGGCATTCGCTGATATAGGCTTCCATATACGCCAGCATGGCGCTGTTGACCGCTGAACGCGCAGCCAGCAGCTGCTGGAGCACATCGCGGCACTCGCGGTTCTCATTAAGCATGGTTTCCACGCCGCGCAGCTGCCCTTGAATGCGGTGCAGCCGGTTGGTCATGGCTACGCGGGTCTCTTCGCTCTGCACTTTCATTCTAACCCTGCCTTTATTTTGCAAGACTACTCGAGCATGGATGTGAGTTGAGCCTGACACGCAGGCCGATCAACTTAACCTCAGCTAAACCCACCGTGCGACGTGCCGCAGGAACTGGCGCTCGCGCTGTAGCCCCCGTCGGCGGATTGGGTTGCGAATGCGCTAATTTGCTTGCGGGTTTCGATCGAATGGCATTGGGGGCATTCCGGCTGGCGGTCGAGTTCACTGAAACGCATCATTTTTTCAAAGCGCTGGCCACAGCTACTGCAAACATATTCATACACAGGCATCAGAGTTCACCTCAAGAAGATATACTATACTGGAGTATAGCATTGCCCGAGGAGAACGGTCAAGTGACAGAAATCATGTAAATAAAACCGAACCGGCGCTGACCCATTGAGCGCCACGGCATGCCAAAAAAATCGGGGGAGGGCATTCTCATTTAAGCCGCAGCTCATCCGCTGCATTACCGGCCTGAGTCATCTCCTGTCGCACGGCATAGTACAGGTTTTCGGCTTTCAATTCGGTCAAAGAATAACAGGGCGCTTCAAGGTTGTCGGCCAGCGCCTGCGCCAGCCCCTGGTCAAAGGCCACATGCTCCATATTGATCACCACGCTGTGAACCTTGTCCTCAGCGATTTGGGATGCAAACAGGTAGGCTTCCTCGTTGGGCGCCATTTTTCCCATTGCAACATTTCCCGCACCGTCCGTCAGCACGATCAGCAGCGGCATCACATCCGGATGAAGCAGTTGCTCGCGGCGCAGCACATCATACGCCAGTTTCAACCCGGCAGAAAGCGGCGTTTTACCGCCAACCGGGATATCGACCAGGGCGCGGTTGGCTAAGACCACCGAATTAGTGGGCTGCAGCACCAGCGTTGCGCGGTCTTTCTGGAAGACAATCAACCCAACCCGATCGCGGCGCTGGTAGGCATCCGTAAGCAGCGAAAGGATGGCGCCCTTGGTGGCCTGCATGCGTTCCGCCACCGCCATCGACCAGGACGCATCCACCAGGAAAAGGATCAGGTTGGCCGCGCGGCGCACGCGGATTTTCCGCATATAATCTCCGGGCTTTACTGAAAAGGCAACCCGTTTGCGGTCTTCCGCACGCTCACGCTGGAACGGTGCGGCTGCGCGTAAAGTGGCATCAAAGGCCAGGTCATCGGCTTTACCGGCTGAAGGTCGTGCCTGAATATAGCGCCCACGCTTACGCTCGGTATGGGTGCGCGAACGCCGCCCGGGGAAGCGGCGCATCATTTTATCCAACGGCGTGTCCAGGCGGCGCGGTTCGAACTGTTGGCCAACGCGCACGCGCTCACCGCCATCCCACCAGTTGCTGGTCTGCTGGTCGAAGACGTCGTCTTGTTGCCCGGGGTTGGGGGTTCCCTGAGGGAGCGTTTCCTCGGTGGTCGCGCCCTCAGTTATACTTTTTTTTGGCGCGCTTGCTCGTCTTCCGCTTCTACCGGTTCTTCGCTGCGCTGCCCGGTGGTCGAGCTGGCGCCTTGCAGCCCCTCGATGCGATCCTGCAGCTCCTCCATGGTGATTTCTTCCTGTTGGAAGGGTCCGCGCCGGATACGGTGTGGCAGCGCCAGTTCAGCGGCCAGGGCAATGTCGCGTCCATTGATTGCGCGGCGCCCATCGAAGGCTGCCTGAGCGCGCGCAGCTTTAAGAATGACCAGATCGGAGCGGTGACCATCCACATGCAGCGAGGCGGTTAACTGCGCAATCGAGAGCAGGTCGCGGCTGGAATAACCAACCTCTTCAATGAGCTTCCGGGCCAATTCGATCTGCCGGGAAAGTTCAGTTTCTTTAGCCAGGAATTCCTGGCGGAATTGTTCGGGGTTGGCCTCAAAGGCCAGGTTGCGTTCCATGATGAGCACGCGTTCGCGCGCCTCGCGGATGCCGTAAATCTCCACCGAGAGCGCAAAGCGGTCCAGCAGTTGCGGGCGCAGGTCGCCCTCCTCGGGATTCATGGTGCCTACCAGGATGAAACGCGCCGGGTGCGTGAAGGAGATACCTTCACGCTCGATAATGTTCATGCCCATCGCCGCTGAGTCGAGCAACACATCGACCACATGATCGTCCAGCAGGTTGACCTCGTCGATGTACAGCAGTCCGCGATTGGCAGCCGCTAGAACGCCAGGCTCGAAATGGCGCTCGCCCTTCTGGATGGCTTTTTCGATGTCCAACGTGCCCACCACGCGGTCCTCAGTGGCTGAGATCGGCAGGTTGACAAACGAGGTGGACCGGGTATGGAATGGGAGGATTTCACCGCGGGCGGAGCGTTCACGGCACTCGGTGCACCAGGTGATCGGGCGTTCCGGGTCGCAGCCAAAGCGGCAATCCGTCACCACATTAACTTGCGGCAGCAAGGCAGCCAGGGCGCGCGCGGCCGTCGATTTGGCCGTGCCGCGTTCCCCGCGGATCAACACGCCGCCAATACGCGGATCGACGGCGTTGAGAACCAGGGCGCGCTTCATGCGCTCCTGCCCAACGATGGCGGTAAATGGGTAAATTACAGGCATAGGTAATTGATTCCTTCAAAACCCAGGTTGGATTTTCTGGTGTAAGTTTACCACCGGGGGAGAAACCTGCGCAAGCGGAAGAATGGGATCGGCCGGAAGGCTTCGCTTCAGTGCCCGCAGGGGTATTGAAATCAGAGTAAATTCCCCATAGAATGGTTGTATTCTGACAAATGCACTTTTGTCCATTTACTCCGCGGGGGAGCGAAGAGAACAGGTGCGTAGCTGGAAGGGGGATGCATGGCAATCGTTTCAGAAACCCAAAAAACTCAAACCGTCAGCGGTCATCGCTGGGTCACTCTTGGGCTGATCCTGGCACTGCTCATTCTGCGTTATCTGGTAACCGCGTCTCAGATGGCATTCAGCAGCGTGTCCTGGGTTGCGCCAACCTACGAAGTTGGCACTTACCTGCTCACAGCAATCTTGCTCATCTGGGAAAGCCATTCTCTGCCCGATTACCACATTACCAATTTCGTCATCTGGCTGGTAATCCTCTTTAAGCCCTTAGAGACGATTTACCTGTCCAACCTGGCGCGGTTGAATTCTCCATTGGCATTTCCCAAAATCCCCGGCTTACTCATCTGGCTCATTGCCCTGGGATTGTTGTGGCATTTTCGAACCCGTCTGTTTACTAAAGGGGCGGTGCAAAAGCAGGATCTGCGGTGGGTGCTCCTGGGCGCTCTGGGCGGGTTGGTGGCGGTCCTCATAATTGCTTATCCCATGTCATTCCAGGTTTCCCCGCCTGATCCCCGCGGTAAATATTCTGTTTTATCCGTCTTGATCAACGGTCTAAAAACCATTCCGTATCAGATTGGGTATGCTGCCGTTAGCGAAGAGCCAGTCTTTCGCGGGTTCCTGTGGGGTTATTTGCGCAAGAATGGCTGGCGGGATGTGTGGATCTGGCTCTTCCAGGCCGGCCTGTTTAGTTTGGCGCACCTCTACTATATCAACACTGCTCCAATTAGTTTTTGGTTCATTGTGCCTCTACTCGCTCTCGTTCAGGGGTGGTTGGTCTGGCGTTCTCGCTCGATTGCCACCAGCATGGTAGCGCATGGTGTGGCGAACGGTTTGGGATATACAATGGGCTATCTGGTGGCGATTTTCCGATTGTAGCGGATGATGGTATTCAAGAACATTGCCCTCATGTGAGAGGTTGGCGCACGAACCGATAGACCATTCTGGTTCAGCACTGCATTGGCAAAATTAACGGCTATCCAATCCTTGCACTGAACTTAAAATTTCGTCCGCCTGGAAAATTCGATTTCGGGCATAACCGGTGATCTCGCGTACTATGCCAGCTTGTTCGAGTTTCGTCAGGTAGTCCTGAGCCGTCGAGAACTGGATTCCCAAACCTTCTGATACTTGCCTGACGGATACAATTGGCCGCGAAAAGAGGAAATCTACCACAGCCGACATTCTCTTTGGATTGCGGTTCTTGTCCACAAGGGCTTGGTATTTGTTTCGTATCTTCTGCAGGTGTTCCATGCGGAACACACTCGCACGGGCTTGTTCGCTCACCCCGCGCAAAAAGAAACACAGCCAGGCCTCCCAATCTCCTTCCCGTGAGACCTGGAGGAGCAGGTCATAGTATTGCTGGCGATAGCGTTCGATGTAGGCGCTAAGATTGAGCAGCGGCTGCGACAGCAGGCCCCACTCGTTCAACAGCAAGACGATCAAGAGCCGTCCAACCCTCCCGTTTCCGTCCAGGAAGGGATGGATGGCTTCAAATTGATAATGGACCATCCCAATTCGTATCAGAATTGGAATTTTATTTTCGGTGTGGATGAATTTCTCCAGGGCGTCCAATGCCAGATGCATTTCGTCCACGGGCGGCGGGACAAAAACAGCAGTGTCCGGGGTGCTCCCGACCGGGCCGATCCAATTCTGGCTGCGCCGGAACTCTCCAGGGGTCAGCGTACCCCCGCGAACATTTTCGGTCAGGATGGCGTGCAATTCCCGGATCAAACGCAAACTGACCGGTAAAGTTTTCAAACGTTCCAACCCGTACTCCATATCCCTAACGTAGTTGTACACCTCGCGGACATCATCCGTTCGCTCGAAGAAGGAAAGTTGAGCGGATTCATACGTGTAGAGATCAACCAATGAGGCATGTGTACCTTCGATGCGCGAGGAAATGACTGCTTCATCGCGAATAAACGGCTGGATCAATAGGCTTGGAAACGGAAATGAGCTGACCAGAGCTGCCAATCGGCCTAGATCCCGTTCAGCCTCCCCCAGAATGGTGACCAGCGGTAACGACCAAGTTAATTCTGGCGGCAGCGGATTGGGTAAAAACGCCCAAAAACCAGTGAGGGTGAGTACGGCCTTCCCGGCGGCATGGCTATGAAATTCTTTGGGGTTCATTGTGCAATTTCCATCGGCAAACAAAGGTTAAATATGGCAATCCCATATTAGCACTTTTAGTAGATAGTGCAAATAAGATAGGACTATATTACCACTTTGATAGCTAATTTAAATTTTAGATATTTGTATTTGCATGTTCTGCTACCCCTGCCTGATCGCAAGCCTTCAGATTTTTATCGCACAACCATAGTCATTAACGGTGGCAGGGGCGTCTTCCCGGACGTCCCTGCTTTTGAGCCAACACCGCTGAACAGATTTTCCAGCTTATGCGCTCATGACCCCCTGCGCGCCCAGCCACTCGCTTATGGTTGCATCAATCTGGTCGCGTACCTCACGGAAGACCGCCAGTGTTTCTTCTTCGTTGCCGTGAAAATCTGCCGGGTCATCGAACGGCCAGTGCAGCCGCATGCCCATGCCCGGAAAGATCGGGCACTTGTCTTCCGCCTTCGAACAGACGGTGATCAGATAGCCAAAGTGTTGTTTACCGATAAATTCGGTCAGAGCCTTAGAACGCAGTTCCGACGTGTCGATCCCAGATTCATTCAAAACGCGCAGCGTGTTGGAGTTCAACCCCTTTGGTTCCAGGCCAGCGCTGTACACTTCGAAATAATCTCCGGCGCGCTTGCGCAGGATGGCCTCTGCCATCTGACTGCGGGCTGAATTACCCGTGCATAAGAATAAAACCCTGGTTTTTGGCACTGCTGCCCCTTTGTTTTCTTCTATTCTAAATCACTTGTATTAAATTACGTCAAACGTCCGTTTATGGATTGGTTAACAAATTTTATATCGGCGGAATTCAAGAATTCCTGCTCCTTTGAGAAAATCACTCTAGTATCACCCTCTCCTTTCGTCTGTCTACCGATATAATAGTTAGATTACCTTAAATATCATAAATCAATGAGGCCTAAAACGATGAAAAATTACTGGGTAGGAATAATTCTCTTCATATTCATAGCAGGATGCTCACCAAAGGGATCGACCGGGGGAAATCCGTCGACCAAACAGGATGTCAAGGCCATCTTTGATATTCCGGCGGACCCCATCGCGGTCACGATCACAGCCGACGCAGACCGCCAGGCGGAGAAGGTGATTCCGGTGGAGGGCGGCTCACTCAGCGTCACTGCCAGCAACGGCAGCGTCTTTACCCTCGATGTTCCTGCCGGGGCGCTGGTAGTCGAGACGGTCATCCGTATGACCCCCGTCAATGCGCTCACTGGCCTGCCTTTTGGCGATGGAACAGCGTATACGGTGCAACTGGAACCGGAAGGTCTCCAGCTTTTTGCCGATGCCATCCTGACCATCACGCCCGCCGCTGAAATCCCGATCGACCACCAATTGTTTTTCGGCTACCAGGGGCAGGGCACGGATCTGATCCTCGCAGCGCCAGTGGTTGAATCGAGTGAAATCAAAATCCAGGTCTCGCATTTCAGCGGTTACGGCGTCACCAAAGGGCTGCTGGCGGATATCGAGCCGGTGCGTCAACGGCTGGGCGGCAGCGCGGAAGCCCGGCTTCGCAGCCGGATCGCTGAAGAGTTAGGCCGGGAGCGGCAAAAGCAATTGCTTGGCAGCGGCGAAGAGAGCTTGGACGTGGATTTTGAAGCTTACTTCAAGGAGTATGAGGAACAGGTGGTCAAACCACGCATTGCCGCTGCTGGTGAAAGCTGCGCTGCCGGGCGGCTGGCGCTGGAAACGGTTTTGGGGCACGAGCGTCAAAAGCAGTTGCTCGGAATGGCCGGCAGTGAAGGCGGCTTGCCCTTCGATGTTGGATTGATGGATACTGTGACGAACGTTTGCATGAAGGAAGAATATGAAATGTGCCGCGATGACCACGTGGTTCAACGCATTATTCCGGTCTGGCTGGGAACAGAAAGGCAGTACCAGCTTTTGGGGTTCGCCGAAGGCAGCCCGGCATTGGAGAATGCCAGAAACTACGTGCGTAAATGCCTGCGGTTTGAGCTTGAATTTCATTCTGACGGGATTTTTCATGATGGCGGGGGCGGTGGATACGACTCGACGGTGGAATCTAAAATTGTCTTGCAATTCAATCCTCAGGACTTCACCATGAAAGGCAAATCCGCGCTGATTAACACCGCATTTGAATTCAGGGCCCCAGGCTGCGCGGTCACCAGCAACCGCGGCGGAGGCGATTTTGAGGTGCTCGATCTGGCAATTGTCCCTGGCGAGACTTCAACCGCCAACCCGCTAGGCAGCGTCAAAGATTTCAATATGATGTACTTCCCGGGGAATACCAGCGAATCCGCATCGATTACCTGTGAAGATCAGCCCACATTCAATATGCCCCCCAGCCCGTTATGGACCGGTTTTTTCTTGCCGTTGCACGAAAGCGAATTGAACTTTGAAAAAGGCGGATTTGAAGCCAGCGGATGGGAAATACTTGGCGGTGAATATTTTGCCAAGAAGGAATGGACGAAAAATGATGCCAGCATCGACATAACCGAGGTCGGAACTTTCAAACTCTACCACCGGCCAGAATAATTTTCGGAAGAAATAATGTCTCTTAAAAAGTGTTGTGGGTACCATAACCGGTACCCACAACACTTTTTATTATTTTTCACGCTCAAAGCGCAGCGGTCGCATGCCGTTGAAGGTCACCAACAGGGAAACGCCCATATCTGCCAGCACCGCCATCCACAGGGTGGCCGCGCCGCTCAATGCCAGCATGATAAAGACCAGCTTGGTCGCCAGGGAGAGGACAATATTCTGCACCATCACGCGCTGGGTGAAACCGGCCAGTCGGAAGGCGTACGGAAGCTGGCGTAAATCTTCGCCCATCAGCACCACATCGGCGGTTTCCATGGCCTGCGCCGAGGAGGCTCCGCCCATGGCGATGCCAACCGTGGCGGTCGCCAGCGCCGGCGCGTCATTGATGCCGTCCCCGACCATGACCACTTCACCCAGTTCGCTGCGCAGCGCTTGCACCGCTTCGACCTTGCCACCTGGCAGCAAGCCCGCCTGCACCCGATCCACATCCAATGCCTGCGAAACGGCCTGGGCGGCACGCGGATTGTCTCCGGTCAACACGGCAATCGCTTTGCCAAGCGCCTTCAACTCCGCGATCACCTCCCGGCTCTCCGGGCGTAACTGATCGGCCACAGCCAGGTAACCGCGCACCCGATCGCCGTCGCAAACCAGCATAGTCGTTTGGCCCAATTCCTCAGCAGACTCGACCCAATCGCACAGGCGGTCTGCATGCGGATGCTGCTCATCGAACAGGTGATGGTTGCCAATCGTGGCGAGACGTCCATTAACCTTGCCTTGCAGTCCCATACCGGCCAGACTCACCACCGCTTCAGCCGGGGGATAACGTTCCGCCATTCCCCGCTGTTCGGCAGCCGTCACCACCGCTTGCGCCAGTGGATGATTGGAGCGGCGCTCGATCGAAGCTGCCAGCGCCAAAAGGTCGTCACAAGCTTCGCAAGTTTCTTCACAATCGCACTCCAGCGACCGGGCGGCGGATACCACCGGCTGACCGCGCGTCAGAGTGCCGGTCTTATCGAAAGCAACCGCTTTGATGCGCTGCAGCGCTTCCAGGTGTACGCCGCCTTTGATGAGGACGCCGCGCCGGGCTGCTGCCGTTATAGCAGAGACAATCGTCACCGGCGTGCTGATGACCAGCGCGCACGGGCAGCCAATGACCAGCAGCGCCAGTCCACGGTAGAGCCAGCCGTATGTCCCATCCGCCAGGTTGAGGAAAGGCTCGCCAAACAGCAGCGGCGGGACGACTGCCACCAATACTGCCAGCGCCATCATGGCCGGCGTGTAAATCCGGGCAAATTTGTCAATAAAGCGTTGGGCCGGCGCCCGCATGGACTGCGCCTGCTCTACCAATTGAATGATGCGTGCCAGGGTATTGTCCGTCACCAGTCGCATGACCTTGATCTCAAGTGCGCCAGCGCCGTTGACCGTCCCGGCAAAGACTTCATCACCGGCATCTTTTTCCACCGGCAGGCTTTCGCCAGTGATCGGCGCCTGGTTGATGCCGCTTGTACCGCTCAGGATCATCCCGTCCATCGGGATACGCTCGCCCGGTTTGACCAGGATCCGGTCGCCAATTTTCAGGTTTTCGACGCCCGTTGTCACTTCCACGCCGTCAGCAGTGATCAACAGAGCGCGCGCTGGGGCCAACGCAGCCAGGTCGCGTAATGATCCGCGCGCTCGCTCAGCAGTGTAGCCTTCCAGCGCTTCAGCGATGACGAATAAAAAGATGAGCGAGGCAGCTTCCGGAATTTCGCCAATAATCACGGCGCCGATTGCAGCCGCGGACATTAAAAAGTTGATGCTGAAGCTGCGATTGATCATCAGATTGTTGAATGCGCTGCGGGCGATTGGAAAACCTGCCAGCGCCAGCGCTGCAATTTGCAGGCCATTCGACCATAATTCGGGTATTCCGATCTGACGCAGCAGGAACCCAATCGCGATCAACCCACCCCCAACCAGAGCGAACCGGTTCTCGCGCGAACCCAATAAATATTGAATAAAACCAGGTAAAAATTTTGCCCGCTGCCCGGTTTTGGGCAATGGTTCGGGATCTTTAAGGCCATAACCAAGCGCTTCCACCCGTTGGCGTACGACTTCCGGCGCAACCTTTCCCTCGACCACCATCTTAGTGGTAGCCAGGTTAACCTCCACCAATTCCACGCCGTCCAGTTTACGGATGCCGCGCTCAATGGTCAGCACGCAATCTGCGCAATCCATTCCTTTAATTAAGTATGTTTGTTTCTCAGTCACGGCTGTCAAGCCTCCATTCTTTCCTGATGAGCAGTGTGCTCCAGTCCACGTTCGTACAGTTCACGAATATGCTCATCATCCAGCGCGTAATAAACGATGCGGCCTTCCTTGCGGTATTTGACCAGATTCAGGTTGCGCAGCAGTCGCAACTGGTGCGAGACCGCGCTCTGACTCATGCCCAATACTACCGACAGGTCGCAAACGCATAATTCATGGTCTGAGAGGGCTGATATGATGCGCAGCCGGGTTGGATCGGAGAGCGCGGAAAAAATCTGCGCCAACCGTCCGGCGGTCCGCCCGTCGATCAATGTGCGGCTGGCAGCCAACACTTCATCCTCATGGATGACGGTTTCTTCACAGGCAGCCAGCAGTTTGGTCATCATTTATCACCTCTGAATATATGAGCAAGTGTTCATATATTATACCCAAACTGAAAATAATGCAAGGGACAACTAGCATTACATTAAGGAATAGCAGTTTCGCGACTGTGGTTGGGCACGGTTACCTGCACTGCAGTCCCATTCCCGGGCTGTGATGAAACCTGCAAATTGGCGCCAATCAACTCAGCGCGTTCCGCCAACCCCAGCAACCCAAAATGACCCTGTCCAGCAAACTCATCCGGCGCTTCCGGCACCTCAAACCCTACCCCATCATCGCGCACGGTCAGGCGCACCGATTCCGGCTCGAAGTTCAATTCCAGACGCATCTGGGTTGCGCGGGAATGCCGCTGCGCATTGCTGAGCGCTTCCTGCGCCATGCGGTAGAGCGCCAATTCCACCTCACCTGCCAGGCGGCGCGGTTCACCCGCGGCAGAAAATTCCACCGGCGCGCCGCTGACCTGTGAACTTTCTTTTGCCAGCATATCCAGCGCGGCAGTCAGCCCAAGATCTTCAATGTACAACGGACGCAGCCCGCGCACCATGCGCCGTAAATTGGCGATGGTCTGTTCGGTCATTTGCTGCAATAGAGCAATCGAATCACGCTCATCCGGGTTAGCAGCGGACGCATGCAACAGTTGAAAACGCTGGTTGAGCGCGATCAACGCCTGCAGAGTATCATCATGCAGTTCGCGAGCCAGACCGCGGCGTTCTTTCTCGATGCCGTCATTTATCGCGCCAATATAACGGCGCAGCGCGGCCTGAGCAGATTCCAAATCGTCAGCCGTGCTGCTCAACGCATTTTGTAATTGGCGGATTTCGGCAATTCCGCCGACTGGTTTGCGGATGGCGGCAAAATCGCCGCGCGCCAGGCGGGACGCTTTCACCTCTAATTCCTGCAGAGGTTGGATAATCTGCCGCGCCCCGAACCACAAGGCTATTAACGCCAAAACCAGCAGCGGCGCCAGCAATAATGGCGCAGACTGGGTTGTGCTCAAAAACGGGGTGGCGATTTCTTCCCAGTTCTCTTCCAACACCAGCGCCCAACCCGCTTGCGGGATGGTGCTGAAGGCAGTTACCAGATCGCCGTGATGGCTGGCAACCGTGTTGACTCCACTCTCTCCATTGAGCGCTTCAGCCACGCCCGGAAGGTCCAGCGGTTGTCCCAGAGTAGCTCTGTCGCCAGAATAATACAACACCTCCCCCGCCTGATTGACGACCAGCATCCGCGCCTGGTTGGTAGTTAAGATGGATGCAACGGTTTGCTGTATGACTTGTTCAGGCGAAAATCCGCCGACCAGAATGCGGCCGTCCGATAGTTTCAAGCCGACCCACACAAGCGTGCCGCCAGGGGACTGCAGATCCGTCATCAAAATAGCCGACTGCGGCTGAGTGGCCTTGATCTGGACCCAAAAATTTGACTGACTGGCAGGCAGCGACTGCAAATCATCCCTCCCCTTCAGGGAGGAAATCAGGGCATCCTGAACATCATACAGCCCCAAACCGCCATTGAATTCCGCACTAATTAGATCAAGTGCCGGGCTATCCCCGGCTAGTGTCGCTCCGGCCTCGAGGATGCGGGCTGCAGTACGCAGGCTGTACACCTTCCGGTCCAACTGCATGGACAGGGCATCCGTAGCCGCACGCACCGCGCGTAAATTTCGGTCGCCGACCAGTTGCACCATCGCCTGGTGATGCAGCGACTGGCTGAGAAATACCACGCCAAACACCAGGATGGTCAGGGGCAGGATGGTCAGCAAAAAAAGCTGTAGCGTAAAGCCGCGCCAGCGCAATCCAGGGAACGGCAAAATTGGACTTGACCCCTTGGTCACAGCTTAGAGCCCCGATTCAGCGCCCGCCAGGCTGGCTGGCAGCAGACCCAGAGAAACCCCACGCATGACAGCTTCCGTTCGACTGGCAGCCTGCAATTTCTGAAATATATGCGCCAGGTGATTTTGCACCGTGCGGTCGCTGATATGCAGTGCCACGCCGATTGCCTTGTTGGTCAACCCTTTGCCCGCCAGGGTTAGGATTTCCAATTCGCGTTCAGTGAGCGGCTCGATCAGGGGCGCCGGCTGTTCAGCCCGGGTGATCAGACGGCGCGCCATGGTTGCGTCCAATACATCCCGGCCCTCAGCCACGTCCAGAACCGCGCGCACAATCTCGTCAGGTCCGGCAGTTTTGAGTACATAGCCGTTAGCGCCAGCCCGCAGTACCGCCTGGACGTACGGTTCGTCGTCGTAGGCGGTCAATACCAGCACACCGACGGACGGGTGGTTGGTTCGAATCCAGCGCGTGACCTCTATGCCGCTTAATTCCGGCATCTGAACATCCAGGATGGCTACATCCAGCGGCTGCTGGTCGACTAACTGGCAGGCTTCCCGCCCATTGCTCGCCTCTGCCAGCACCTGTATTTGGCCGCTGCGTTCCAGGAATTGACGGATGCCGGCACGCACCACCGCGTGGTCGTCCGCCAGTATTACCCGCACCTTGTGATCGGTATTGGTTTCCACAATGCATGAATTATAAATCATACCCATTGAAACCATTCCAATCCCATTAGGCATTAGTTCCACAAGTCCAATATCAAGGACATGAATTATGCATCCGTCAATCTGTTGGGCGCGTATAACCCTTTAGATCAACAACCTGGATCGCGCTTTCCGGCCGTAGGGGCGCGTATCACGCGCCCGCATCTTACAACTTCTTCAGAAACACACCACATTCAAGCCTGATGCTATAAAATTATTCCAAACTGGTTTTCAGGAACTTGCGATGCCGCTCCCGGAACGTAAAAAACTTCGGCTTATAGATTATGATTATTCACAAGCTGGTTTATATTTTGTCACAATATGCATTAACAACAGACGAAATCTATTATGGAATGACACGAATCCGTCTACATCCACACAATTAGTTATAGTTTCATTATCTAAGATCGGGCTGACGGTAGATTCGGCCATCCAAAATATTTCTGTTTATTACCCGAACGTTTCAGTTGAAAAATACGTGATAATGCCCAATCACATTCATCTAATTTTGCGAATATCCGGTAATGGCGGGCGCGCATTGCGCGCCCCTACAATTTCTCAAATCGTTTTACAAATGAAAGCCTATATTACAAAGCAATTGGGAGAGTCTATCTGGCAAAAGGGGTTTTACGACCGCATCATCAGGAACGATGAAGAATACCGCATGGTATGGGATTATATAGACACCAACCCCATTAATTGGCAGGATGACACCCAGTATGGATCAACATAAACTCCACGCTAGTTATCTATGGCCTTTCCTCTAGTTCTATCTGAAACGAATACAGGTACAGCACCAGGCTGCGAATTTGTTCGCTGGTGAAAATGTTCCCCCAGTAAGGCATGCCGGTGCCCATTCCGCCGCGGATGATTTTCCCTTCCAGCAGCGCTGGGCTGGCGCCCAGCAGCACCGCCGGGTCAGAAAAATCGGGCGGGCGGGTCGCTTCGCTGCCCATTTTGTCGTGATTCATGGGCGGCAAATCGCGCACCATCACCCCATCGCCCTTACCGCTTTCACCGTGGCAGGCCAGACAGTTCTGAGTAAATAATTCGCGGCCTTGCGCCAGCCACCCTGGGCTGCCTTGCAAACTCAACCCCCAGGCAACCATGTCCCATACCTCTTGATCGTCCAGGGCTTCATCTGCCTTCAAGTCTTTCCAAAGCGCCTCGGGGCTTTTCGACCAGATGGTATCGCCAACAGTCAACCCATCGGGCAACGCATTTGTTCTCCCTCTTGCTCGAGCGGTATCCGGCCGGTTTGGTGGGATAATCTGGGCTAAATGCGGCGCATCCAAATCCAGACCGAGTTGGAGAAACAGCGGCGGAACGCTGGTCGGCTGGGCGGCTGCAGCCGGACCTTCGATCACAATCGTTCCGCGCATGCGCCAGTGGTTAGCTCCACACCAGCGGGTGCAGTAGAAGGTGTATTCACCGGCCTGGTCGAAGGTCAGTTCAGTTTCACTGAACTTGCCCGGAAAAATTTCCACGGACGGACGGCTGCTCTGCCCAAGTGCAAAGCTGTGCACCACATCGTCCGAGGTCATACGCAGCTTGATGGGCACATTGACCTGTCCGTAGATAAACTCCTGCGACCAACCGCCGTTTTCCGGCATGCGTGCCCGCAGTTCTATGGTCTCAGGCTGAGCCGTGATCTGCTGGCCAAGCAGCGGCACAGCCGCCACCAGCAGGATCAAAACCGCCACCAGGCTTTTGGCTAATTTTTCCAAGTCCTTACCCGATTAACAGCCATAACATAGTTAGGGTTCCCGCCAGCGCGAACAATAACACCGGCGCAGCCGCCCACCGCCGCTCGCCCCGGACTCCCAGTTGCTCGGCGGTCTTCAGAATGGTCCTGCCCGACCAAATCAAGCCCGCTACCAGCAACACCGCCTCGATCACCGGGGTCGCGCTGAGCAGGTACGGCTGCCATTCCACGGCTGCAGTGCCAAATAGATTCCAACCCCAACCAAACGGGTCAGACAGCACCGGCCACAGGTAAGCCATCTTGCCAAAAGCAAAGGACACTGTGAATGCAATCCAGGACAGTAATCCAAGCGGCAAAAGCGCCCGGCTGAAACGGGTGAAAACCATTCGCAAGGGTTTACCGAGGTTACCAGTTCGCCTGACCAGCGCGGAGGCCCCGGCTAATAACGCTGGCAGCAGTCCAAAACTGGCCAACAGGAAGAAAGCCGCAAAGCCCCACCAGGCGGGGGAACCGGCATACAAAGCTGCATTTTTGAGCGCACCCCACGGACCTTGAAACACTGCCGAGTAGATCATCACGCTGCCAAGCAGGCCAAGCGACAGAAAAGCTTCGTCCAGCCGAAACGCCCCCGGTTGACCTAATTCGGCATCGAAGGAGCGGACGTTGAGCGTCATATTCGCGCCCGTTTCGGTGCGCAGGCATTCCAGGCACAGGCCGCAGTTGGCGTTGGCCTTCAGCGCCGCCGGATTATTGATCCACGGGCAGCCTCGCGGCCATTCTCGCACAGCAGCGCCCTTTTCAACCAAAGTCAAATCCGGCTGCGGACGCAGTTCCAACGGCGCCATGGTAGAGTAAAGCCCAATAAACCCACCCATGGGGCACAGGTAACGGCAGAAAGATCGTTGTTCAAAGACCACCGACACCACCACCGCGACAATAATCAACCCCACAAAAATCCAGGCGGTGACCACCGGGGTAGTTAAGGTCAGCGCTGAAAACAGGCCAATGGCGGCAAATCCAGCCGATTGGAGCCAGGTGTTGCGCAGACGGCGCGGCCAACGCAAGCCCAGATTAAACTTTTTCCCGCCCGGTTTAACCAGCCAGCCTTGCTGTAGCCATTCGCCGGGCATGGGGATCGGGCAAATCGAGCACCAGGCGCGGCCGCCGAACGGCAGCATAATAAGTTTGAGCGCAGACCACCATGCGATCCACACAAACATCACCGCAAAATTGCGGCTGCCAACCGGCGAGCCGATAAATCCGGTCAATATCACCAGCACAAAGCCTGCCAGCGTGATAGCACGCAGGATAAATTGCGGCCAGCGCGACGTCAGGAGGCGCCGCACCCAGGCGTAGCGGGTTAAATCGAAGCGATAGGAAGCGGTTTTTTCCATAGCACCAATAAGAGGCCCACCAGGCTTAGCAGCACCGCCCGCAGGAAAAGCAGGTTAGGACCGACTTGCAGCTTGCCCAACATGAATGGATGCAGCTGGCCGCAGGGTACCAGACAGCGAAAGCGGAATAACCCCGCTTGGTCGGCGGTAAAAGTCAGGCGGGCAGTTTGACCTGGATCGGCGCTGGCTTGCAATTCATAGCTGTCGATGTAGATGCCGTGAACCACATCGGTAGCGACCAGATCGATGGTCACCTGATCGCCCGGGTTAACCTGCAAGACGCCCGGCGAATAAGCAAACTGGCTGGCCTCGACGCGAAAATAGCGCTCCACAGGTTGAGTCGGCGGCAAGGATAACGGCGCCGTCAGGGCAAGGACAGCCAGGGTCAATCCCAGGATGGGCTTAGCGAGGGCAGAAATGAATTTGGGAAGGGTCACCAGCTAACCTGTTTTCTACAATGCAGCGGCTCAAGGCATATTCGAAGGGCCAAAGCGCGAGTAGTCTGCGTCGATAGCCACCCGAATTTCAGTCATGGTTTTTCCATCCCGCAGCATGCGCATGGCATCCTGGGTGATATCTACACAAATGCCGCAGCCAAGCGCATGAGTATCGAAAACGATTTCCTCACCCTCGGCTGATTGCACATAGCAGGAATAATTGGAAGTGTGTCCCATCGGGCCGCAACCGCAGTAACACGGGAGGTTTTGCAAAACGTCCGGATTGGCAGCCGCAAACTGGTAGGCCTCGCGCACGGTGACGGCCGCATCCTGCACTTCAGCCGGCATATCCGCCATCGGCGCCATCTTGAGATCACCGGAAGCGCCCCCGCCATCGGGAGAACACGCCGAGAGCAGCACGGTTATGATGCCAAGCACAGTCAGCATCAAGGCCGGAAATTTAACTTTATGGAAATGAAAAACAGATGTCATCTACACTCCAATTGGGGATGATTCTTTTAACGTATTGTGAGTGTATCCCCCGCGCCCTTTTGGCTGAAGTGCCAAATCGCGCAGAATGCCTTAGGCCAAACGGCCTATAGACACCGGCGCAATGTGCCGATGCGCATATCGGGTTGCCTGGCGTAAGATAGGTGTATGGATTTTGGGAAATCTCCTTTTATTGGTATCCGCCGCGTGCGGCGTAGCCCGTTCCTATGGGCAGCACTGGCTCTGCTCGTTTTTGGAGTCGGCGCTGCCCTGGGATGGGCCTGGCTGGGCTCGCCTGCCCAGCGCTCCGATCCCGACCGGTTCGTTTATGGCGAACCAGTCCAACTTATGCATGACCAGATGCATTACCGAATGATGAGCGTGACAATCGCGGCGCAGGATGCGAACAACGCTCCTGATATCAACTTACCCGTCACCTTCCATAATTTTGGAACGGTGAGGCGATCGCAGATTGCCAGTTGGACATTCGAAATTGCCAACCGCGGCAATGCCGCGCTGCTGATTTCATCCGGCTATACCACCTGTGGATGCACCACGGCTGAATTAAGTAGTGCAGACATTCCACCGGGCAAATCCGGGCTGGTCACAGTCTATTTCGACCCGCAGCAGGCTGCACCGGGAGCAGTGGTGCGCCGCGGGGTCATTCTCGAAACCAACGACCCGCAGCGCCCGGAAGTTGAAGTCTGGGTGCAGGCATCTGTGGAAAATTAATGAAGAATAACCATTTATGGAGGACAGGATGAACAAAATATTACTGGGAATTGTTATTGTATTTGCCGTGATCGGCCTGGTCGCTGCCGGTGTGATGGCGGCCAGCTGGTTCTGGACCGGGCAGACGCTGCCGAGCCTGGGTTGGGGCAATATGCCGATGATGAGCGCGCTGCGCCTGCCAGGTTTTATGGCGAACTGGGCTTCCCCTTCTAATGCTGCTGGCGCTGGCTGCGGGCAAACTTCGGGCGCGTATTCTAATTTTGGCGGCATGATGGGCGGACGCGGCTTTGGTGGCATGATGGGCGGAAGAGGTTACGGCGGCATGATGGGAGGGTACCAGGGATCGACTTCAGATAATGATGCAAATTCCTGCCCGTTCATCAACCCCAATGGAGCTGCGCAAACGGACACACGTTTAACCATCGAGGATGCCCAGGCCAGGTTGGAAACCTATCTGGCGGGTGATTCTACGCTCGAACTGGCCGAAATTATGGAATTTGAGCAAAACTTCTATGCGGTCGTGTTGGAAAAGGATACCGACCGCGGGGCGATGGAGTTGCTAGTCGACCCCTACAGCGGGTCGGTATACCCCGAGCACGGGCCAAACATGATGTGGAATGAAAAATACGGCCACATGGGCGGATGGTATGCGACTACCGGCGCGACCCTGACGCTGGATGAAGCCAAAGCTGCAGCTCAATCGGCGCTTGACGAGCAAATCCCGGGCGGTGAGGTGGAAGGCATGGGCGTCGCTTTCTACGGTTACTTCACCTTCGACTACACTGTCGATGGACAAATCGCCGGGATGCTCAGCGTCCACAACAACGGCCAGACCTGGGTGCATACCTGGCACGGCACGTTTATCAGCGAAGTTGAACTCGCGGAGTAATGGATTATTTTGCTGGCAGCTCGATCCGTAGGGCTGGCCAAAAGAGGGATTGCATTTTCCTTACTGCCATAGCTACGCTCCGTAGGGGCACGGGGATATTCAAAGGATAATTTATCAAAAGCTTAACCCCGTGCCCAAGAAATAAGCTATTTCCCTGCCAGGCACGGGGTTTTGGACATTTCTCTAACATTGAACAAAACCCCGTGCCCCTACCGCCTGCCCGGGAATGGAAAAGGTGCGTGATACGCGTCCCTCTAACAAGCTCCTTATATTTCCATCGCCCAGAAAGGCACCAACATTTCCTGCTGGCTGAGACCGCCGTGTCTTCCGCGCAGAGGATTTTCTTTGTTGGCCCACCACAGGTAAGCGCCGCCTTGCGGGATGAGCACCCAGTCACCAAGGCGTTCCGGCACACGCGCATACGGCTGACCGGGACCAAACAGCCCGGCTGACAAGGCTGCCTCCGACGGCACGATCAAAAATTCATCAGGCCAGATCTCTTGGATCACTTCCCGGGCATGATCTGCGCGTCCTGGCCGCAGGAAGAAATATGGCAGACGGTTTTCACCCGAAGGCGCCATAACCAGGTCTGCCAGCAAACCCGGATAGCTTGGCAATTCAAAGCGCGGATTCAGCGGGGTGTTGATTTGCCCATGGTCAGCCAACATAACCAATAATGTGTCACCCTGGGCGCGTTTTTGCAGCCGGGAGACAAAATTTTGCAGGGTACGGCTGAAAGTCTCGAACTCCAGCGTCACGCGCTCATCCTGCGGGCCAAAGCGGTGCGAAAGCTCGTCCACGTCGCTCCAATAGACATAGGCATAGGTTGGCTTTCCGCGCTGGCGTTGGAGCAAATGATCCAGGGTGACCCACAGGTCGCTCAGGTTACGGTAACCAACCACCTCTGCGCCTGTGAGCAGCATAGACGAGAGTCCTGAACGCGCAATGGCAGCCGGTTGCAGCGCGAATACGTCCACACCTCCCGTGGATAAATGCTGCCCCAACCGCGGCGCCGGCAAGAAGTTGGCAGGGTCGAAACCGGCGCGCTGCAACCCACCGACATCTCCGTTAAACGCTGCCGGCGAATGCTGGATCATATTGGCAATCAGACCGAACTCCTTCAGCCACAACTCATAACCCAGAATGCCATGCTCGGACGGATAGGCGCCTGTCCACAAAGATGTCAAAGCCGTAGCAGTGGTGGACGGACTGATGCTGGTCAGCGGCGCCAGCAGCGAATCAGGCAGCCAGTTCTTCCAGGGTGTCTGCTCCAAAAAGGTTTCAAATAGATTCAATCCCAACCCATCGACCAACGTCACAATGACATGCTGGTAGCGCCTGCCCAGTGATTCAAGGAAGGCTGGCGCCAGCGGCATGGCGCTGAGGGTAGGCTGGCCAAGCCATTGGCAGACCGATGCTGGCAGGTTGGACAATGAATAACCGTCATAAGCCGGGTAAACCGCTGACGGGCCGGCATCCAGCCCTGGCAAACGGCGAGACTGGAGCAACGGCAGCAAGGTCGAGAGGAGATCAGGCATGCGGCTACCTTAATTTAGGAATGGCTATATCTTACTACAGGGTCGATTTTTAGGCCCACACACTTTTCGGTAAACCAATTTCAACCTTGACTTATAAAAAAATAAGTTTTTCGATAAACAATTCTATTTTGATAGGAGTAATTTTTAGCGAATCCGGTATAATCAATACTACAAGCGCTGAGCTGCAGCCTAAGTTCGATGCCGGGTTGTAGATTTCTGGTCACGCAGGTTGAACCATGTTGGATTGGGGGAAGGAAAATCATGCGGGCAGCTTAAACCAGATCCAGGCTGAGGCCTGGAAGAGTTTATTTAACACTCTGGATTCGAATTCTCAGGTTTTTATCCTTTTCGACCGCAGTCAACGGGTGATCGCTTTCAATCAAGCGGCTGCGAAAATGACGAAGTCATTAAGGGATCGATTTCCGGCTAAAGATGACCCGATCCAAAGCTTTTTTCCATCCAATTTGCATGAGCCATTGGCAGAACCGATTCGGGCTGCACTGGAGGGACTTGAACTCAGCCTGGATCTAAACCTTGGCGATCGGGCTTACACTTTGGCTTTTTCACCGCTATACCCCCTAGAGGGACAACCCGACGCAATTCTCCTCAATATCGTCGAAACCCACGCTCCCAAATCAGATAAAGCTCCGGTCAGCGAGCCAAATGTACTCGTCGAGGAACAGGTTGCTGCCCGCTCTGCGGAGTTGGAGGAAACCAATCGTAAGCTGCGAAGCGACATCGAGCAGTTGTTAACCTCCCAGGCTGACCTGCAAGCCAGCGAAACTTTTTTCCGTCAATATTTTCTCCGGCTGCCTGATCCAATTCTGATCTGGGAAAAAGATGAGCAGGGCGAGTTCCGTCTGGCCATTACTAATCAAGCTGCCGCCGACCTCACAGGCTCCAGTATGGACGACCTTCACGGCTTACTTCTTGATGATTTTTATTCTCGTTCTCTGCATTTTATCGGGCCGGTACACACCGCATTTTCCGGTATTGAAACGCGTCAAACGGAATTTCCATTCATTAGCCATTCATCGCCGGAACAAAAGTGGGTTTCCTGCGATTGCATTCCCCTTTCAGATCGATATGTGCTCAACATCCTGCGTGATATCAGCCAACAAAAAGATCGGCAGCGTCTGGATGAGAATGATCGCAATCAGATCGAACTGCTGCGCCAGGCAATGACCGCCTTCACCTCCGTGTTGAACATGGACCAGGTGCTCGAAAATGTGTTGAGCTACTTGGATAAATTGATCCCCTACGACCACGTGATTCTCTATCTGGTTGAGGAGAATCAATTGCACGTCCAGGCTTCCGGCGGTTTTTCCGAGGAAGACGACCCGCTTGATTCCACTATCCCGCTTCACAACCCGCAATTCGAGGCCATCAACCGCAACCGTCAGCCGCTATTTTTACCCAATGCACTGGAGTACCGCCCGTTTAAGGCGCTTGGCCTGCTTAACTGCGGCGAAAGCTGGCTGGGCGTCCCATTGATGGGCCGCGGTCAAATTCTAGGCTATATCAGCATCTACTCGGATGCGCCTGCGGTCTACGACAATGAGCACGCTCGCCTGGCCGAGATTTTTGCCAACGAGGCATCCATTGCCATCGAAAACGCGCGCCTTTTCGAACAGGTTCAAATATTGGCGGTGACGGATGAATTGACCGGGTTTTTCAACCGGCGCTATTTCTACGAACTGGTTGATATGGAACTGGCGCGCGCCCGGCGTTATCGCCACCCAGTTTCATTGATAATGATCGATATCGACCATTTCAAGACGGTCAATGACAGCTATGGGCATACTGTGGGGGATCTCTTGCTCAAAGAAATATGCGCGCTTATTCACAAAGCGGTGCGCGATAGCGACATCCTGGGGCGCCACGGCGGTGAAGAATTTGTGCTGCTTCTGCCAGAGACGGCACTCAACAAGGCTGTCGATGTTGCTGAACGGCTGCGCCGTCTGGTGGCAGACCATCATGTCACGGTCGGCGATCGGGATATAACCATTTCGGTTAGCGCTGGCGTGGCAACCTTTGACGACCATTGCCGGACTGCGGATGATCTTTTCCGTTGCGCGGATATGGCAATGTACCAGGCCAAACAGGCCGGTCGCAACCAGGTGCATGCCGACCGGCGGTAACGTGATTGTCCCGAAATCAAACCACAAGTTCCGTAAAGATTTAACTAAATCCCGCCAGTTAAAGTATCGTGTTCTTGCATGACAGCGCTTTAACTGTTCTAGAGCGTTAAAAAGGGAAGTTCCTGGGCAACGGCTAGAATGATCTTAAAATCCCTGCTATAATTTTTATCTAGATACCTGACAGTTTTGTTCAGCCGTGATGGCAAACTTGAACAGGGTGACGATTGCATGTCATGCTGAACGCCGGACATGCTGCTCATTAGGGTACCGATGTCACGCTCAACGATGTCACCCTGAGCATAGCGAAGGGTCTCCCGACTGGCTCCGAGATACTTCACTCCGTCCACTCACAGAGTGCCCCACCCGAAGGGTGCTCTGTGAGTGCGGGTTGGATGATAAACTGTCAAGTGACAAGATTTTTATTCAGGGATTGAATAATAAATTCGAGGGTTTGGACTCATGCGGCGTGAAGTATTAACCTGGAACGATGTCGACCAATTGATTGATCATCTGCTCCCCCAATTTGAGACCGAATTTGACGCCATGGTTATGATTACCCACGGTGGCATTGTCCCGGGTGGGCTGCTGGCGGATGCCCTCAAAATGAGCATCATCCTGACCGCCTCGGTGGATTTTCCGGCCGAATTGGAACAAGAGACCGAGAAAGAAAAAACCCGTTGGATGGCCTGGCCGAAATTCTTGCAGTTCCCCGAAACCGAATTATTGCGTGGGCGTCGTATCCTGA
>Ga0209212_1000923_pt1 | contig 52585 bp, 46 predicted proteins | sample RifGroC2_FD_183996 | JGI IMG/M metagenome (GOLD analysis project Ga0209212, IMG submission 183996) | Groundwater microbial communities from Rifle, Colorado, USA - Groundwater C2 (SPAdes) (version 2) | ecosystem: Environmental > Aquatic > Deep subsurface > Groundwater | place: Rifle, Colorado...
AAATAGATTGCCACATCAACCCTTCGGGCTTACTTGGTTACTGGCGTGTAACGGCATTACGGTCGGGCAAAGCCCGACCTTCAGCCTCAGCTCGCAATCCGCTCCTCGCAGTGACAATACACTACCGGATAGATCCGTCGCTTTGCTCAGGATTACATTTTTATAAAAACGATATTTTAATCGTTATCAAATATTTTGTTTATAAACTTCTTTTGCGTCTTTTTCAATGTTAGGTGTATTAATTTCAAACAGGTGGAATCTTGCTGGACCTAAATTGACTTCGACCGCATTTTTTCTTGCCGAATATCCACTGAGAATTCCATAGGAAGGACATAAATCTTTAAGATCTTCCATTGGTTTCAATCCGGGAATCTTAATTTTTCCTATCTGTTTTGAGTTCACGTCTTTATTTGCGACCGCAAGAAGTGTTTTGCCGTTGTAATATCTTGCATAAGCAATAATTTTGTCGTCTTTGTTGTTTTCAACTTCTAGAGGAATATAAGAGCCTTTTGTAATTACGTCCGCGTAATTATTTCTTATTTTTGACATTGCTGTCATGTAATCGCCTATCTCAGGATTTTCTCCGGCAGGTTTTCTTGAAAGATTAAATATGTCTACCCATTGTGGATTTACGTGTCTTACATTATTGTCGGTCATTGATTTTTCAGCAATTGTATTTTTATAAGGATAAATATATCTGTCGCCTGACTCAAATCCTGTTACATAATAAGGATTAGTCATAGGAAGAGTCATTTGAACTCCAGTTGTCATATTGCAGTAAGGAACTCCACCGTTTGACATCGGGCTATTATCATCGTGTGTTGCAAATGAACCTATTAATGATTTACCGGGTTCAAATTCTTTAGACATTTCAAGGTTTTCTTTCATGTAAGCATGAAAATCTTTTGCTTTTTCCATATGAGGGAAAATATGATATTGTCCGTAGAAAGAATCAAAACCGACTTTTAATAAATCTTTTGGTCTGTCATAAGGCATGTTCATCATTGGAGAAGCGTCTTCATAGACATAGCTTTCTGCGAGGAACGCAAAATTAGGATCTTTTTTTCTTGCATACGGAATAAGCTCGTCCCAGAATTCAACAGGTTTTGCCCTGCCTACGTCTGCCCTGACTCCATCAGCGCCTATTTCTTGAATAAGGTCAATCCATTTTTTATGCTCTTCAACAAGTGCCTTGTTTAGAATTCTATGATCTTCATCAGCCCATGGTTCCATCATTCTGATATCCTGCCAGCCCTGAGGAACTTTGGGGAATCCTTTTGAGTCAATTGCAGCCAATTCCGGTCTTTTTTCATACATATCAACAGACATACAGCTTGGAAGGTCAATCATTACGCTGATTCCGCGTTTGTGACACTCTCTGATGAATTCTTTCGCCTGTTCTTTTACATCTCTCGGGTCATTTTTATCGCGAAGAATCGGATCTATTGTCAACATATCTTCAGGCGCATAAACCGAACCCGCTGTTCCTAATGCCTGTTTTTTCCCCGGGGGATGAATAGGGAGCATGTGAATTGTATTTATGCCGTATTTTTTTAATTCATCGAGTCTTTCAATGTCATTAAGGAAGTTGCCGGTTTCTTCGCCTTTATCCAGATCAATTAAACCGTCGCCATTTTTATCTTTAGCATTGAAAGTTCTTGGAATCATAGCATATATAACAGCTTTATTGTCTTTAAAGGTTTGTCTTAAATCATTTTTCCATTCAACCTGTCCCTCTGTCTGTAATGCGTGAACGAGTTTAACAGAAGTTACAGTATTTGGAGCATTTGCCTCAATAAGTTTTTCAAGTAGGGTTCTTTGGCAAACAACTTGCTGTTTCATCATAGGAACATATTGATAATTAACAGGCTCATAAACAGATCTTATCGGTTGTTGCGCGTAAGAATTAACAAAAGACATAACAAACTGCTTCTGCTGCGGTGTTGAAATACCGGCAGATGGAACAGCATATTGGTTATGTATGTTGTTTACGCCCATTAATTGCTTCCTTTTTCTACGTATACATCAGTATTGTATTTATTTTTCTTTCCGAATTGTGAAATTGCCAGTAAACTTACGGCTACAACAGGCACTGCCACGAATAATACTCTTTTAAGCCATGTATTTTTGATTCCCTGTGCTGTAGCGGCATCTCTTATCAAACTTTCAAAAGATTTTCCGACTCTTACAGCCCAATCACTTCTGTTTGTGGTTGCATTACCGATGAAATTTCTGGTAGCTCCGTCAATTTGACTTAAAGGAGTTTTAATATCCTGATGATATTTACTAATTTTAGTCTTTAAGCCATTATCCGCGCCTAATATATTTTTAATTGGAGCAAAAGCTTCATCAATAAATTGTCCGAAACCTTTTGCATCTTTTATTCCGCGATGTTCGCCTTTATTTGACCAGAAATCAATTCCAAATCCGCTAATTAATTCTTTTACAACTTTTTTAGAAGTTTCAGGATTTTTAATTTTTTCAAGAACAAGCAAAGTCTTATAGAAAGAACTTTGTGTATTCATTACTTTATTTCTGATATTTGTTAATTCAAGGCGTACCGCGTCTTTTCCGGCAGCCTCAAGAGCAGGAGAACCTGTAGTAAATTTTCCGGTAACACGTTTTATTTTTCTCCAAGATCTTATTAATTTAGCGGCGGCTTTTCTTTCCCTGCCTATAACTTCTTTTGCAATTTTTGCCGTTTTTTCTGCAGCTATGTTTAATTTTTCTTCATTTCCGGGTTTTGCAAGCTCTCTAAGATGCTGTTCAATGTATTCAGGCGCTTTAATAGGATCGCTTGCGATTAATTTTATTGTCTTTTCATCCATTCCAAGAGTTTTAAGAATTTGTCTCGGAGCATTTTCCCAATGATTAGCGGTTTGAGAATCAGCTACGTTTGCAATTGTGGCTTTTGCGTAATTATCAACAAGATTTTTTCTTGCTACAAAATCATGAACAGCTTTGAATAGATTTTGTAATTTTTCGCCTGCAACTTCAATTTTAGAGTGTTTTTTGAATTCTCTGTGTAGTTGTTTTTGAACTTTTTCGTAAACTTTATTTCTTGTTTCTCTTTGTAATCCTTCTACAGAAAGGAGTTTTTCAGCCAATGATTCTCTGACAAGCTGTTTTAAGCCTATTCCGCCTTCTCTGTTTAATTCTCCGGCTGTTTCTAACAATCTGTTAAATTGTTTTTGATCTATAGATTGTATAGCTTTTTTTACAGCTTTAAAATGTTCCGGTGATCCGCCAACTATAGCTTTTAGTGCGTCATCGCTAAGAGAAATCGCACCATGCAAAGCTTTTGTTACAGCTTTATCAGCTTTAACTGCAAGTTTTGATGCTCCAACCAGTTCTTTAAGTTCTCTGGATATGCCGTCACCAAGACCAGTTCCGTCAAATTGTTTAAATAAATCCCTGACCTGTTTTGCACCTTTAACATCAAGTTGAGAAGTTTTGCCTGTTCCAAGGATTTTACTTAATTGTTCCAAGCCTTTTTCACTACCGGACATCAATTCTGTTTCGGAAAGTTTGGCAAGCCCTTTTTCTGCTTTGTTTAATTGATATCTTTCTATTGCTTTACTAACAGGGTTTTCAAGAGTATTACAAATAAGCGCTGTAGCAATAGGAGTTGCAAAGCCTGCGGTAAGCATCATTAAAGTATTACCTTGAGTAGCAACCTGTTTAGCTTTTTCTTTAATAGCATCTTTTCTGTTTTCTATGTTTTGAGGAACTCCGAGTTTGTCGCCCATTTTATAGAGGTCTTTATCCTTGTATAAATCCCATGTAATGTACTGGGCATCTTCAAAAAATCCTTTTCTTCTTCCATAAGAATCAACATATTGCTGATTTATGTCTACACCTTTGGTAGCTTTTATTGCAGTACCAAGAAATTTAGGCCATAAGGACATGGAAGCAAACCATGTTGCAAAACCGACAAATTCCATCATTTTAGCTTTTGGATTTTTAGCCGTTGAAGCAAGGGCTGCAGCTATGCCCAAACTTCCGAGGAATCTTGCGCCATCGTTAATTCTTCCGACTGTATAATCAGTTCCTTTGCCATTAACGGCATTTACAAAATAAACGCCTGTTTTTGCAAGACCTGTAACACTACTGGCCGCAGATTGAAGTGCGTTTTCTTTTACAATATAACCTTTAGGGCTGTCAGGTTTAACATTAGTATTTGAAATACCTTCCTTTTTTCCATCTTTCAATGCAGCATTTTGAGCGACAGAAATTACATTTTCCTGTTGTCTTGAGTTTATGAAGTTTTGGATGTAAGGATTTGCCATTTACTTTCCTTGTTTGTCTTCTCTAACTGACTCTATCGCTCTTTATAATTTAATTAGCTTTTTTGTTTTTTCTTTAGTCCGGGAATATATTCTGAAATATCAACGAATCTGTTATGTTTTTCCGATGTAAGCTGTAAGATTCTTAAGTTTGCAAGTATCGGGGCTATTGCTGAAGTGAGTATTATTGCCTTGCCGATTTTATTGTTTTTCCAAAGTGCTTTAAAACTTTCTTTCATCGGAGTTATAAGGTTTCCTTTTATGATTTCTCCTGCTATGGTTGCTCTTTGTTTTAAATTCAAAAGTGATTTAGTACTAAAAATATTTTTAATATTTTCACTAAATGCTTTTCCTCCTATGTTACCCCAAGCATCCTGTGCGGCAATCGCTACACCAAGTGCCACAAAAGGAGCTGTTAAGGCATATTTGAACGCTGTTGAAGAGATAATAAGCTTTTTAATAGAACCTTTTAATGTTGCATCAGTATCCTGAACGTTTTTATCAATTCCAAATTTTTTAGCCAATTTGTCAAATTGTTCATTTACAGCTTGTCCGTTTTCCTTGGTTTCATCGCCCGACATCAAGTCAAATCTGGTAAAATCAACGCTTTCAGGGACTTTGTGGTATTCAATTTTCTTGGGAGAATAGCCTGTCGTGGAAGTAGCTCTGCAATCAACCACGTTTTCGTAAGGATGATTTAAATCCACGCCTCTAAAGAATTTCACAGGAATATCAATGACTTTTTTGGCGAGTTCCGCGCCTAAATAATACAAGCCTACGCCTACGGCAATTTGTTTAGCTCTTATAACAGCAGAAACTTTTTCCTGTGTACCAAATCTTGTTGCTCCAAATGCAAAAACAGCAGCCAATAAAGGGCCGCCTATAAAATAAGGAATATTTCCAAGACTTAAATACTCATAAAAGTTTGCGTTCGGATCGCCTTTTAACCCTCTGTAAGCATATTCGGGAAGTTTTGCAGCTTTTTTAAGTTCAACCTTTAATTTTGTCAAAGAATCATTTGGCAGCATTTTTGATTTAAGCTTCTTTTCGCCTGTTTTATCGCTTATTGTTTTGACATAAGAAACGTCTTGCACCGCAGGAGTAAAATCTGATTTTTTTGCAGCTGTATCAGAATTACAAACAGATGTATCCGCAAGAGGAGCATTCTTTTGATTGCTAACCTCATTTACGGATATGTTTGTGTTTACTGAAGTAAATTTCTTAAACACTTCAAAACTGTTAATATTACTTCCCATTTAAACCCTCTAAAGATATAGCTGCATGTATATAAACAGTTGAAAACAAAAAAAGATGCTAATTTTTTTCCTTTTTTTTTACAATAATTTACAATAATTTATTTATATAAAAAACATGCTATATTTATTCAATGAAAACAGCTTTTTTAAATTTTATACATTATCAAAATCCGGAAATTTTAATTAGAATAAGTGTTTCTCTTATTCTGGGTCTTGTTATAGGACTTGAAAGAGAAATGACAAACAAAACTGCCGGATTAAGAACGCACATACTTATTTGCCTGGGTTCTACAGTTTTTACAATCCTTTCACTGCATGGCTTTACAACAGAAACCATGCACAATGGAGTTATAATACAAAATGATCCCGCTCGTATAGCCGCGCAAATACTTACAGGTATAGGTTTTATAGGCGGGGGGGCAGTTCTTCATTACGGGGTTAATGTTTATGGATTAACAACCGCCGCTACTATCTGGATTACAGCAAGTATAGGCATGGCTGTCGGAGTCGGTTCTTATGATCTGGCAATAATCACAACATTACTCACTTTTGTTGTCCTTGTTGTAATCAGAAAATTTGAAAGCGGTTTTCTTGCGCAGCATATAAATAAAGGGGCTACAATAAGGGCTTCTGTTGTATGTTCAAAGGAAAACATGTCAGAAATTCAGGACTGGTTTTTCAAAGAATTTAAAAACATTGAAGAAGTTGATGCTGACAGAATCTTAAGCAAAAAAAATCAGGTTAAGTTAACTTATATAATCAATGTGGTTGATAAAAATCCTGTTAATACAGTCCATAGAAAGTTGCTTGAGCTGGAAAATATAGAATCCCTTGCTTTAAAACAAATTATAAAATAATTTTTAGCTTACACGGAATGCCGTTTATCCGCTTTCCGTCCGCTTCGCTGACTCGCTCGCCTTTTATTTTGCAGATAAAGTATTTACAGGGGTCTTCTTCTGGAATTAATGACCTGTTGAAACTCTTCATCTTCATGATAAGGAGTAAAACATTTATCAATTAAAGCCATGTCTTTAATTATAGGGTTAAACTGAATTGCAATACTTAATTCTTTCAGCGATTTATTTTTATCACCCATGTCCGCATAAGTGCATGCCCTCTTATAAATCAAAAGAACGTCTACAGAATTGCTTTCAAGCGCATTATTAAAGTATTTCATAGCTTCTTCAGCCTGCCCTAAAATAAGATATAAATCTCCCATTTTATATTGAAGAATAATATCATCCGAATTCAGATCAAAAGCTCTTTTATAAAGCGTTAACGCAATATCGAACTGGCTTGTCTTTTTAAAACATTCCGCCATATATTCATAAGCTTTGCCTTCTTTTGGATTTAACTCAATTGCTTTCTGGAAATGCTTAACAGCTTCTTTTATGTTACCAATTTCATAATAAAGAATCCCCAGATCAAAAAGACAAAAATAGTCATCAGGGTTCATTTTAAGAGATTTATTATAACTTTCAATAGCTTGTTCAAATTTTTCCATTCTGCTGTAAGCTACGCCTTTATTGTAATTAGCAAGCGCAAGGCTGGGTTCTTTTTCTAACGCTTTGTCATAGCTTTCAATAGCTTCTTCATAATCCTGAATATCAAGAAGAAAATTTGCATAATTATAAAGAATTTCATAACTTTCAGAATCTGTTTCTACAGCCCTTAAATAATATTCTTTTGCTGTTTTTAAGTGATTTCTCGCCGCTTCGATTTTAGCAATATTTACCCATGCAAAAGATGCCAGCTCAGGACACTCAATAACTTTTTCATAAGCTTCTTTAGCTCTTTCAAAATCGCCTACTTTTTGATAAAGTTCTCCGATTTCAAGATAATTTAAAAAAGGTTGTATATCACCCAATATTTTAGCTCCCTTATTTCTAACTCTAATTTTAATTATACCTAAATAATAAAATAAGGTGAACAGTAAAAAAACGGCAATAATTATTACCGCTTTTAAAAACTTATAAAAAATTTTATTATCTTAAATCTTCAGGTTTAAACTTAGAAAACGATTTATAATTATCGTTATTTTTGGCTAACTCAGTATGAGTAAGTTTAAACAATCTGTTTAAAATAGGATTTGACTGATTGGAAGAAATATTCACAGGTTGTTTAGCCTGACTTTTTTGTTCAGGCTTAAAATCAGCTGTTATTAATTTGCCAATTTCTTTATTTTTTCCTGTTTCTTCCATTTGTAACCTGTTTCTTGTTTTTTATTAATTTCTATTATACTGATTTTTTCAAAAAATAAAAATGAAAAGAAAATTCTTTTCTAATTATATAAAAACTTGAAATATTCTTAAAATTCAGGTTCTTAACAAAAACTTTACTAATTTTAATATTTTTATTTTTAAGAGTAATTTTTTTGGCTCGCTTTCCGGCAGCTTCGCTGCCTCGCTCGCCTTTTTATTTTTTTAAAAATCTGAACAAAATATTCGTCAATATTAACTCAGTTTATAGGTATCTTCAGGTTTTAATTTTCTTGTCATAAGCTTATTAACGACTTCTTCAGGCTTAATGTCAGTATAAACAGCTTCATAAATTGCCTCTGAAACAGGAGTTTCTATGTTCAGTTTTTTAGAAAGTTCTACTACAGCTTTTGAAGTTTTAACGCCTTCCGCGACCGTACCGACTTCTTTAAGAATATCATCAAGCTTTTTACCCTGACCTAAAAGATATCCTACCCGATAATTTCTGCTTAAAGGACTGCTGCAAGTTGCAATCAAATCCCCTACTCCGGAAAGTCCGTATAAAGTGCTTGGATTTGCGCCTAAAGCAACACTAATTCTTACCATTTCAGAAAGACCTCTCGTTAAAAGAGCTCCTCTGGCATTATCTCCAAGCCCCATTGCTTCAATAAATCCTGATGAAATAGCTATAACGTTTTTCAAACTTCCGCCAAGTTCAACACCAATTACATCATTATTGCTATAAAGCCTAAATTTATCAGAGACGGTAAGCTTTTCCTGTACAAAATTAGCTGTTTCCATATCCGTACATGCAACTGAAGCCGCAGTTGGAAGATCTTTAAGCACTTCTCTTGCGAGAGTAGGACCTGAAAGAACGACAACTTTATTTTCAGGCAATTCCTGTAAAATAACTTCGCTCATCCTGTAAAGACCGGGTAATTCAAGCCCCTTGGAGGCATTTACAACTATCTGATCCCGTGTAATTCCTGCTTCTTTAAGTTTTTGGCAAACAGGTCTTATCCCTGACGTAGCGACAACAAACAATATAATTTTTGCGTCTTTTATTGCTTCTTCAAGATTAGAAGTTATTTGAACTTTATCATCAAGCTTTATTTCAAAAGGAAACCTTGTTGATTTGGTAGTAATAAGCTCTTCTGTAAGATCTTCTTCTCTTGACCAGAGACAAATCTCTTCAAAATTGTCATTTAAAAGTTTTGTAAGACATAAACCCCAACTACCCGCGCCTAAAACTGCTAATTTCATTATTTATTCAAAACCTCTATCACATTCCAAACCTCACTTTATATCTTAAATCAAAGACAAAAAATATTAAAATGTTATATTTTCAGAAAACATGATTTATAATAAATAAATAATTTATCAATAGAAAATAACAAATGGGTTTCTTGTCTTATTTGACATATTGTCTTAAAAACGACAAATTATTGAGATGGTCTGACAAATGCATGCCTCTTAAAATTTATGTCGCGCCTTTTCGGTGGTATAAAGAAAAAGGGAATGAATATTTCTATTATGCAATGATAAAAGAAGCTTTTGATATCTGGAAAAAAGCTTCAGGCGGGAAATTATCTTTTGAGTTTGTTGATAATCTTTATGCTTCCCAGATAAATATTGAATGGAAACGTGTGGACAGAAGTTCATTAGGACATTGTTTATTTAATTTTGATAATGAAGGCAGACTTTTTTCCGCTGAAATAGAGATAGGGCTTTCTGATGGTCTTATTCACCGGCAATATGAAGACAAAAACGAAGTCAGGCATACTATTATTCATGAAATAGGGCATGCTTTAGGGGTTAATCACAGTCCTTATCCTGAAGATATAATGTATGTGCCGCATCAATACGGAGTTACTTCTGTTTCAAAAAGAGATATACTCACTTTAAAATGGCTTTATAATTTCCCTGTCGGTGTAACACAAAAGGAAATTCTGGCGCATTATAATCTTAATTCCGCTCATACTCTTGATCATTTGATTTATTTTCTGGAAAATCCGGATAAAAAACCGAATAAAGAACCACTCCAACAAAAAATGCCAAAGCTTCAGCAGGAAAAAGTTTTGCATTATGAGCAGGATACACTTGCGGATATTAATAAATACAATTTATCCCTGCAAAACATAACTGTTTCTTCAAATATGCAGGAATATTTTAAGAAGATAAGAATACAAAAAGATTTAGAGAGCTAAAGATTAAGGCGTTTTACTTATAAATAGTACTAATAATCAATGACGTTTTTTGGAAAGTAATGTATGATGAAACTATTACAAAAATAAAAAACTCGAGTGGCAAATGAGTAAAAATATAGAGATAAAGAGGCTTTTCTCAACTTTTTTAGTGGCGGTTTTTCTTTTAAGTCAAAGCATGCCTTGTTTTAGTCAAGAACAACAAATTCCGACAGGAATGCAAAGTTCGGGAAACGCGATTCAGGGCGGCGTTGATTATAGCGAACTTGAAGAAAACAAAGATTTGTTTACGGGGCAAATAGAAGCTGTTCAAAAAGGCGCTAAGCTTAAAATGACGGTTTCCAGCGTTATAAGCAGCGGTTTTCATCTTAAAGGCGACGAGTTTTTCGCGGAAATTACGGACGATTTCTCAACTCAGAGCGGAATAGTTATTCCTTCCGGCACTGTTGCCCATGGGACGGTTACAGAGCTTAAGGACAAGAAACGTCTTGGTCGAGATGCTTATATGTCAATAAAATTCGATTATTTAATAACTCCGGACAACAGAAAAATTCCTATTGAAGCAGGAATGACTACAAAAAGAAACGCGGCGGTTTCTGCGGCAAAAGTTGTTCTTGAAGATACAGCTTATACTGTTGCGGGAGGAGTTATAGGCGGGATATTGGCTTTTAAAATCCTCGGATTAGGCGCAGCGGTTGCAAGTCATGGTTATACCGTTGCAGGGGGAGCAGGAATAGGTGCTCTTATCGGAATGACGGCTTCTCTTGTCAGAAAAGGGCATGATGTCTTAATTCAGCCGGGCGACGAAATTAAAGTGAATGTAAATGAAAGTATTGCTCTTCCTGTTATGTCAGAAAAAGCTTTGAGAGATGAAGAGCTTATTCTTGACGGGCTTGATGTAAAAATCATAGGGTATTCCCTTGAAAAAGACCCGTTTGATGAGTTAAACACAATTACTTTAACTTTGGATATAAGAAATAACACTGATAAAACTTTCAGTACTTTTGATATGGCTCTTTTAAGCGATTATAAAACAGTTTATTATTCTTCCCCTTTTGGTGATACAAGTATGTGGTTTAGAAAAATCACTCCCGGCTCTGTAATGAGAGGCAGATTATCTTTTTCTGTGGACAATCCAAAGAAAAGACACTGGCTTGTATTTTATGACAATAGGAATAGAAAACCTCTTGCCAAATTTTCTCTTAAAAATGCCGAAAGAGAAATAAAAAAGGTTTCAAATAAAAAAATTAAAGTTATCCCGGGTTTTTAAGATAGTTCATTAAATTTTTAATATTTCTGTCATTTTTAGCATCAGGATTAACTTTTATAAGATTATTAAGAATTCTTAAAGCTTCATTGGATTTTTTATAATATATTAAATATAGGGCAAAGTTGTGAGCATAATTTAAGTCATCAGGTTTCTGTTTTACAAGCTTTGTAAATTGCGTTACAGCCTTATTAAAATCGCCTGTTTTTTCATATACAAAAGCAAGACCGCTTATAGCAGCATCAAAAGAAGAGTTAATTTCAAGCGCTTTTTGATAACATGTAATAGCGTTCTGATATTGTCTGGAATAATAGTAAAGATTCCCGAGCTTTGTCCAGTTTAAGGCATTTTTAGGGTCTTTTTTTACATAATCCACAGCTTTTTGTATTTTTTTATCTAGTCTTCCATCTTTATTACCAATAAATACATCGTTTTTAACAGAGTTAACCATAGGTGTTTCTCCGTTAGCAAAATTAGATAAATCAGGATCGAGTCTATAAAGAAGCTTTAAAGTATTGATATCTCTTTGAGATAAATTTTTTATATAATTTGACAGCTGAAAGTACATGATATCAGCCTCTTTAGGGCTGTGTCCCAATATTCCCAAAGCATGACCAAGTTCATGCTGGGCAAGATTAAATAATTTCTCTTGAGAATATGGACTATTAGCTGCATTGGTTGTTTTTAATTTAATAAAATTTGGTTTTAGGAAATAACCTATTGTATGGGTTGTTGAAAGACCAGCTTTACCAGGGTCTAGGGAAGCAACAAAAGTAACAATTATATTAGCATTTTTATAATTGTTTGTTAGAGTATAACTTATTGTTTTAGGCTCCGATATTTTTACCCAGGAATCCATTGCTGCTACTACTGCCGTATAATATTCGGAAGGTTCTATATAAATTTTTAACGGCATTTTGGATATATTCCAGCGGGTAATTTTGCCATTATGTGCTGCAACTTGTATATAATTATCACCAATTGGACTTCCAAGAGTTATTGGAGGTTCTTGTGATTCTCCTGAATAATATCCGTGAATTTTTGAGATTGCAATTGAAGAAAGTTTTGCCAGTTCACTATTTGGGGATTGTTCTATTACTTTTTCGTACTCTTTTTGAGCTTTTGCAAGATTATTTATGCCTACAAAGCTCTGTGCATAAATATATCTGCATTTTAAATTTTCAGGATTTTCCGCAAGTTCATTTTTAAATAATTCATTAGCTTTTGCATAATTGCCTTTTTTAAATTCAACTTTGCCCCATTCATAATTTTTGTAAGCAAAAGCAGAATTTATTAGACTTAAGGAAATGATTAAGGCTATTATAAAGATTTTCATTCTTTAAACTTCTTTTGTTTAAAACACTAAATAAATTTTCAATATAATTATCGGCTTAAAATAAAAAAACTTTTGTTGGCTTAAATTGTAAAGTTGATAAACACTAAAAATATCTAAGTTTGCTGAAAACCAGTGAAACTCATGAAAATCATGTTACGAACTATTACAAAATTTTTCATGATACGCAATTTTGCATGAACGAAATACTTTATATATATATACGATATAGCTTCCTGAACTTACTTCCTAACCTTCCCTTCTAGCAAGATTAGGCCCTGAGATTACTCAGGGTTTTTTTTTAGGCTTAGAAAAAATATATAAAAATTAAGGGGATTGACTAAAGAGGAAATATACTCAAAAATAAATCTATTATGATGATAGATTACGATAAACATTCATTAATTATTGATAATAAAAGAACCGTAATAAACAGTGCCTCTTTTCATTATTTCAGGTGTCCGGGAGTGGAAACCTGGAGGGATAGACTTAGTAAAATTAAAGCTTGCGGATATAATACCGTAGATCTTTATTTTTGCTGGGGTTATCATTCACACAAGCAAGGCGTTTACGATTTTACGGGAATAAAAGATATAAGAGCGCTGTTGGACTTAACAGCGGAATTAGATTTATTTGTTATTGCAAGACCCGGTCCGTTTATAAATGCCGAGGTTTCTTTGGGAGGGCTTCCCGAGTGGCTTTTAAATATTCCTGAAATTTTTATCAGAAATAAAAAAGACGGGGATTTTGTTTATTCAGAGCCTTATATGAAGGCTTTAAGAGAATGGTATTCCAGAATTATCCCGATAATAAACGAATATCATAATATAATTACATTCCAGATAGAAAATGAGTACTTTACAAATGAAGCGGAGCCTGATTATTTGCAGGAGCTTTATGATATGGCACGTTCTTTAGGTGTAAAAGCTCCGATATCCCATAATGATGCTCTTTCTGTAGGCTTATATTCTGATATTGTTAATATTTATGCTTTCGATACATATCCGACAATCAATTTGGATTATGATTGGAAAGATTTCCCTGATTCTTTCGGGGTTTTGGATAATGCAGAAAGTAATCTCGGAGAATGTTGCGAGGATGCCCCTCTTTTTATAGCGGAACTTCAAGCGGGATGGTTTGATAAATGGGGCGGCATCGGATATGAAAAAATATGGTCGCAATTCAAGAAAGAACATATAAATATTGTCACAAAAACAGCTCTTTCGCAGGGAATAACAATGTTTAACCATTATATGGGCTGTGGAGGAACGTCATGGGGAAAACTTGCAAGTTCTGAAGTTTATACTTCCTATGATTTTGCCGCTCCAATTTCTGAATCAGGCATCCCCAGAGAAAATTATTACAAAGCAAAAGAAATAAATTATCTTTTAAACTCATTTAACTTTGCTTCAACGAATTTAATAAGTGAAGGCGCAGAAATAATTGGAGAGAAGAGAGAAAATATTTTTGCAAGGCTCAGACAGGACAATTTAAATAACTGTAAATGGCTTTTTATCAGGAACTTGAACAAAGATACGCAAAAATTAAAGGTTTTAGATAGCTATGATATAAATATTAAACCTTTTGACATGAAAATCATGCCTGTCGATTTGGATTTAAATGCATGCCGAATAAATTTTTCTTCTTTTGAAATTTTCGGCAGAGTCAATAAAGATAATCATGAAATAATTTTCTTTATTATTGATGAAAATTCGGAGATTTTTGTTTCCGACTATGGTGATTTTTCTTGTAGTCGAAATTGTCATTCTGAGGGCTTTAGCCCGAAGAATCTGTTAAATAGTGAAAATAAACAATTGGACAGATCCTTCGTTTCACTCAGGATGACATCGAAGGCTTTAAAAGATTTAGATTCTTTTAAATTTGCTAAACAGGATAAAACAACCGAATTTATTTTTATAAGCCCTGAAACTGCTGATAAAACATGGGTTTTTGATAATAAAGTTCTTATCGGGGCTGATTTTTTAACAAATAATTTTGAAAAAGCCGCTTTTGGTCAGGATGGAGAAATTAAAATCTTAAACTTAGAAAAAGATGCAATTTGGGAAGTGAAAGAAGTAAAAGTTTCTCAGCAAGAAGCTTTGCCTGAGTTAACAAACTGGAAAAGCTTTAGATGCTCGCCCGAAATAGACTTAAATTATGATTATTCAGGTTGGAATTTATTAACAGAGCCTGAAAAATCAGATTGTATTTCAAATAAAGTTTATGATGACTATATCTGGTATAAAACCTCTTTAAAACACGTTCCTGAGCAGATTGAAATAAACGCAAAGCATTGTTATGCGGTTTATTTAAACGGAAAACAGATATATTCGCACAATTCACATTCTTTTGAGCATGGGCATGAACTTTCAGAAACCATAACTTTTAATGTCGACAAAAAACATGTAAACAAAACAGGAACTAACGAACTAACGATTCTCGTGCAGAATTTGGGATTTGATAAAGGGTTTCAGAATGAACTTATTATGCCGAGAGGAATAATCTCATTTAAAACTATTCCCTGTCAGGAAATTGAATGGAGAATAAGAGGCGAATTGACTCCGCAGATTGAAGAATGGGATTTTGCTCCTGAAGAAGACCTTGAAAATTCCTCGGAAAATTCTTATTTAATCTGGTTGGGTGCAAAATTTAGACTCGTTGAAAATAATAATAAATATAATCCCCTGTTTCTTGATTTATCAGAAGCGGAGTTTAATTGCGAAGCGGGAGTGAAAGCTCGAAACGGCGATGCGAATGCAGCGGCGGTGCAGGGCTGTAACTCGTTCAATAAAGCCGATATTTATTTGAACGGTAATTTGATTGGAAGATTTTGGAAATCAAAAGGTCCGCAAACAAAATTTTACTTGCCTGAAGAATTTTTACAACCTCATAATAAGCTTTCATTAATAATATGGGATAGAGAAGATGATAGTAAGGATTTAAAAGACTATAAATCAAAACCATTGTGTGTTAAAATAAAAATAGGAAATATTAAAACTTTTAGTCTGGTTTCTGTTGAATAGCTGGTTTGATAGTTTTGAAAAAATACAAGAGGTTTAATTTGACTATTCTTCCAAGTTTTTTACTTAAAAAAATCTACAAAAAAGGCAGTTTGCGGCATATAGAAGAAGGAATTGCCTTTGATTTAAAAAATATTTTAGCGCCGGGACTTATAACAGGAATTAATTTTGTAAAAATTAATGACACTCTTTATAATTCTTCTGTTATTCAGATTATAAAATCAGGAGCAGAAACGATAGCCGAGCAAATTTCTTCAGAAAATCCTTTGCTTGTTAAATTTAATGAAGAAATTACATGTGTTATGAAAAGCGGATTAAAGCTGCAAGAAGGAATAAACAATATAATCGTAGAATTAACAAGCTATGATGTAGGCAAAGTGCAGGTAAATCTTTCTGATACCATATAGTTTTTTGTCACCCTGAACTTGTTTCAGGGTCTAAGATTCCGAAACAAGTTCGGAATGACATTGATTGCAAATCAAAATTAAAACTGTTTTCTTACGCCGCTGGCAAACTGTTGTTTTCTTATTTTTGAGTCTTCTTCGGCTTGTATTTCTTTTTCTTTAAGTTCTTTTAAAAGTTTTTCAGCATCTTTTTTATATGCATCGTTAGAATTGTCAAATATTATAACATTGCCTTTTGTTTTGCCTTCTTTTAACAGGTTTTTAACGGCGTCACTTGTTGTTGAAGAGTCTTTTTTCTCCGGTTTTGCAACATCTTTGAATTTATCTATTTCTTTTTTTAAATCTTTCTTGAATTCTTTAGATAAAGTTTCTGTTTTTAATAAATTATTCCTTAATATAACAATTTCAACGCGTCGGTTGTCTTTTCTGCCTGATTCTGTGTTATTAGAGGCAATCGGTCTGCTGTCGGCATAACCTAAAGCACTGAACCTGTCTTTTGAAATACCAAAGTTGCCAATCATGTGACGAACAATAGAAGAAGCTCTAGCGGATGATAATTCCCAATTTGAAGGATAAACAGCCGAACTCATCGGTAAATTATCCGTATGTCCTTCAACTCTTACTAAATGATTGGGGAATTTTGTTTTAAGTATCTTTCCAACTTCTGCAAGGGTTTTGTAAGAATCTTTTTTTATTGTAGCAGTGCCGGATTCAAAAATAACATTTCCGACTAAATTTATTACAAGACCTCTTTCGGTTACTTCCGCTTTAATTCCTTTAGTTTCATTTAATTTTTTGCTATCCAGACTATCCAGAGCATCTTTAAAATCAGATTCTTCCTTTTTTGCATAAGGCGCATCGAGTATTGGAGGAATTAAATTCTGATTATCCTGTTGCCCGCCTGAATCCATTACCTGATTACTTTTATTAAGCATTCCCGGATCACCCTGAAGAAGAGTCGGAGAAGATGAAAAAGCCTTTGCAAGAGAGATTTTTAAATCTTTGAATTTAGCAAGATCAATCTGGGAAAGAGCATAAAGCACAACAAAAGTTGCAAACAGCAAAGTAATAAAATCAGCATAAGATACGAGCCATCTTTCAAGATTTACGTGTTCTTCAGCATGTTTTTTTCTTGCCATTATATTTCCAGCTTTCTATTAAACCATAACTTCTTCAGAAGATTTTTTGCCGCCGTGAGATGCTTCTTCTTCAAGAATAAATGCTTGAAGCTTTCTTTCAATCAGGGCAGGACTTTCTCCTGCTTGAATTGAAAGAATTCCTTCAATCATCATTTGTTTTGCAAGAAACGAATGGTGGTCTTTGTTTTTAATTTTAGTATTTATGGGAATAAATACTAGATTTGCTCCGATTAGACCGTAAATAGTAGCAACAAAGGCTACCGCAATACCTGCTCCGAGAGCAGAAGGATCAGAAAGGTTTTTCATTACCTGAATAAGTCCCATTACTGCGCCGATAATCCCAAATGTAGGTGAATAAGCTCCTGCTGCTTCCCAAACTTTTTGATCACTTAAAGATGAAGCTTCCATCTGGGCAAGTTGTGTTTCCATTAAATCCCTGACAAGAGAAGGGTCAGCTCCATCGCTCACTGCTTCCAGTCCGAGTTTTATGAGGGAGTCGCTTGCATTTTTTGCTTCTTTTTCCAGTACAATAACGCCTTCTTTTCTGGCTTTTGTTGCATATCGCACAATTTCCGCGATAATTTCTTTAAATTCTATATGCTGAATAAAAAATACTCTTTTTGTCGCTTTCATTGCAGAAAGAAGTTGTTCCTGAGAAAAACTAAAAATAACCGCCCCGAAAGTTCCGCCAAATACAATCATTGCAGCCGTTATCTGTATCAATGACCCTATTGTACCGCCTTCCATGGCATATGCAAGCATAATAAGCGTTATACCGGCTATAGGACCTATTAATGATGTTAAATCCATATTTTACTCCAAAAATTTATAATTTTTCCAATTTTATTCCTATTAAACCCGAATTTTTAAAAAGAGTAATCATACAGTTAAATTAAGTGTATGCAAAGCTAATTCATGTAGTCATGATAGCAGAAACAATATAGCCGTTTTGATAGCCAATAAGATTAGAAATGTAATGTGTAAGAAATTTTGTATATGGTAAAATTTTAAAGAATACATGAATTGCTATTTAGTTAAGATTGTCATTGCGAGGAGGCACGAAGTGCCGACGCGGCAATCTAAATATTATGGATTGCTTCGGGCAGGCGATAAAAACCCGCGCAATGACAGCCAGAAATTAAAAATTGGGGATTAAAATGATAGATTTATTGTTAAAAGTTTTGGGAGATCCAAACGCAAGAAAAATAAAAAAAATTCAGCCCACTGTTGAATATATAAATTCTCTTGAGCCGGAGATAAGTCAGCTTTCAGACGAAGAATTAAAGGCAAAAACAGCGGAATTTAAACAAAGATATCAAGAAAGACAAAGATCAGATGATTTATTAAGAGATAAGGCTTTAGAAAAAGAAGCATTGGATAATATTTTGCCGGAAGCTTTTGCTGTAGTAAGAGAAGCAGGAAAAAGAACTCTTAACATGCGTCATTTTGATATGCAGTTGATAGGCGGAATAGTTCTTCATCAGGGACAAATATCAGAAATGAGAACAGGTGAAGGTAAAACCCTTGTTGCTACTTTACCCGCATACTTAAATGCGCTTACAGGCAAGGGTGTTCATATTGTTACAGTAAACGACTATCTGGCAAAGCGCGACAGCGAATGGATGGGCAAAATTTACAAGTTTTTAGGGCTTGAAGTCGGTCTTGTGCTTTCAGATATGGCTGAAAAAGACTTTGACAAGAAGAAAAAAGCTTATGCGGCAGACATTACTTACGGTACAAACAATGAATTCGGGTTTGATTACCTGAGGGATAATATGTCAGGAAGCATTGATCAATGTTGTCAAAGACCTTATAACTTTGCGATTGTCGATGAAGTTGACAGTATTCTTATCGATGAAGCCAGAACCCCTTTAATTATAAGCGGAAGACTTGAAAAATCAGCCGAAACCTATAAAACAATGGCAAAAATTGCTCCATTACTTCAAAAAAATGTTCATTACGAAGTTGAAGAAAAAAACAGAAATATAATTTTTACGGAAGACGGCATAGATAAAGCCCAGGAACTTTTAAATGTTCAGGATATTTTCGATGCCTCAACACAGCTTGCGCATTATCTTTTACAGGCTTTAAAAGCAAAAGAACTTTTTATGAGGGATACTGATTATGTTGTAAAAAACGGCGAAGTTGTTATAGTTGATGAGTTTACGGGAAGAATGATGGAAGGTCGCCGCTGGAGTGACGGACTTCATCAGGCTGTTGAAGCAAAAGAAAACGTAAGAATACAAGATGAAAGCCAGACACTTGCAAGTATTACTTTTCAGAATCTTTTCAGACTCTATCCGAAGCTTGCAGGTATGACAGGTACTGCGGTTACTGAAGAAGCGGAATTCGGCAAAATTTATCGTCTTGAAGTTACGCAAATCCCGACAAACAGAATTGATATAAGAGAAGACCTTCCTGACGTTATTTATAAAACCGAAACACAGAAATTCAAATCTCTTGTTGAAGAAATTGAAAATCTCCATGCGCAGGGAAGACCTATACTTGTAGGGACAATAAGTATCGAAAAATCAGAGCTTTTGTCCAGAATGTTAACCGCAAAGGGGCTTAAACATAACGTATTGAACGCGAAACACCATGAAAAAGAAGCTGTTATTATTTCTCAGGCAGGCAGATATGGGGCTATTACAATAGCAACAAACATGGCAGGTCGCGGAACAGATATTATTCTCGGAGGAAACCCTGAATTTCTTGCAAAAGAAATGCTTACAGGTGTGAAGAAAGATGAAATTTCTCCTGAAGAGTATGAAAGAATTAAAAACGAAGCTCTTGATAAAGCCTATCAGGTAACACAAGATGAGCATGAAAAGGTAGTTGAAGCCGGAGGGCTTTATGTTATAGGTACAGAAAGACATGAATCAAGGCGTATTGACAACCAATTGAGAGGAAGAGCGGGAAGACAGGGCGACCCCGGTTCCACAAGATTTTTTCTTTCGCTTGAAGACAACTTAATGAGGATTTTCGGCGGGGAAAAAATCAGCGGCTTAATGAACATGCTTAATGTAGAAGAAGATATGGCTATTGAAGCCGGAATAGTAAGCAAAAGTATAGAATCAGCCCAGAAAAAGGTTGAGGTATACCATTTTGATATAAGAAAACACGTACTTGAGTATGATGATGTTATGAATAGACAAAGAGAACTTTTCTATGCGCAGAGAAGAAAGGTTCTTGAAGGCGGAAATATCTATGAAGATATTGTTCATATGATTGAACAGGAATTAAACAGGATTATGTCTGTTTATATAAGTCCCGAAACCCCTTATCAGGAATATGACGATGAAACACTTACTTCTCTTGTAAAAGCTATTCATTCGGTTATTCCACAGCTTTCAAGCGTTTCTCTTGAAGACGTAAAAAACATTAAGTATGTTGATTTGCTTGAAAAACTCAAAAAAATGGCTATTTCAACTTATGAAAATCATGAAAACGACATAGTTTCTTTTTATAACAAAATTATGCTGGAAAATCATGAAGAAGGAGAGTATAAATTACAAGTTCCCGGTTCTGAAAACAGTATAATGAGAACTCTTGAAAGAGATACACTCCTTAGAATTATTGACAGCAAGTGGATTGACCATCTTCATAATATAGACATCTTAAGAGAAGGCATAGGTCTTAGGGCTTACGGACAGAAAGACCCTCTCATAGAGTACAAAAGAGAAGCTTTTGATTTGTTTAACGATATGATGCATGAGATTCAGAGAGAAACTGTCGCACATCTTTTCAGGACAAAATTTGAGGTTCAGGTTGTGCATATGCAGGAAGAACATTCTGATGTGATAGATACACCACTTTCAAGGGCTGCAGAAGCATTTGTGCCGGATTTTTTAAAAGAAAATCAGGTAACTTCAGGTGAAAAAATAGGAAGAAACGACCCTTGTCCTTGCGGAAGCGGTCAGAAATATAAAAAATGCTGCGGAAGCAACGTTATAAAATAAAAATATTGAAAATTCCTTGTACTTTTCAATAAATATGTTAAAATAGAAAATACAAAGAAAAATTCAAATGCAATACGAAGTTATATTAACGAATGAAGCTAAAAAAGATTTTAATAAACTTACAAAAGTTGCTCAAAAGAAATTAGACAATGATTATGAAGATATTAGGAAATACGGAACAGACGTTGCTTATATCAAGCATTTAGAAGGAAAATTGTTCGAGATAAGGACAAGTGATTTAAGGTCTTTATATACATATAAAGAAGGGCAAATCATTGTAATAGCGATTATTTTTATTAAAAAATCACAAAAAACTCCTGAAATATATAAAAAACGAGCTAAGAAAATTTTAGAAATATAGGAGAATAAAATTATGAAACTTGTCTATATTAAAGATAATGAAGGTTTTGCCCGTAAAAAACCCATTAATAAAGTTTTAGAAAATGAAATAATAATAACCGAAGAAGAATATAAAAAAATTACTGGTTATGAAATTATGCTTGAATTAACTAAACGTGGTGGAAAGCGTGAAGGTTCCGGACGTAAAAAATTGTACATTTGCCGTAAAAAGGCAACCTTTGATCTTGACGAAACAGATATAATCAGTTTAAAAGAATATGCTAAAAAGCATAAAATCAGTAAAAATAAAGCTATAAGCGAAGCAATCCATTATTTAACAAGAAATGAAGCATAAGCTTTATCAAAAAACGGAGAAATAAATAATGAAATGCAACGTAGAAAAAAATATAAAAGACTGTACTTGTAGCTATTCTTGCTCCAAAAGAGGTATTTGCTGCGAATGTGTGGCTTATCATCGCAGCAAAAAAGAACTTCCGGGATGTTTTTTCCCTTCACATGCCGAAAAAACATGGGATAGGTCTATTGATAATTTTATTAATAGTTGGAAAAAATAATTATGACCATAGAATATAAAAAAGAACTTGAAAAAATCAATCAAATCCTAAATCAGGTAAGAGGTTGTCTTTGACCCTGAATTATCGCAAAAAAAGATAGACGAGCTTGAAAAAAAGCTTCAAGAGCCTGATGTCTGGGATAATCCGCAAGAAGCCCAGAAAATTGCGCAAGAATTAAGCGAAATTAAAAATAGTTTTGAAGAATATAAAAACTGGAAAACTCAGGCTGATGAAGTGGAAATTCTTATTCAGCTTGCGGAAGAAGAGCAAGATGAGTCTGTTTATCCTGAAATAGAGGCAGTTTTGGCAAAATTGACTTCCGCGCTTGAAAAATGGGAACTTCAAAAAAAACTTGGCGGAGAGTATGACTCTTCTGACGCGATTTTAACCGTAAATGCAGGTGCGGGAGGAACAGACGCACAGGATTGGGCGCAAATGCTTCTCAGAATGTATCTTAGATGGGCTGAATCAAAAGGCTGGAAAACCGAAATTCTTGATACTTCGGAAGGAGAAGAAGCAGGAATTAAAAGCGCGACCATAAAAGTCAGCGGAAAATATGCTTACGGCTACGCGAAAGCAGAAAAAGGAGTTCACCGATTGGTCAGAATTTCTCCGTTTAACGCTAACGGAAAACGCCAGACAAGCTTTGCTTCTTTGGAAGTCAGCCCTGTAGTTCCTGATATTGAGTCAAAAGTTGAAATTAATCCTGATGAGATAGAAGTTGAAACAATGCGCGCAGGCGGAGCGGGCGGTCAGAATGTGAATAAAGTTGAGTCTGCCGTCAGAATAGTTCACAAACCAACAGGAATTGTTGTAAAATGCCAACAGGAACGCTCTCAACTTCAGAATAGAGAAAACGCTATGCAGCTTTTGGCTTCTAAACTTCTTGCATTAAAGCAGGCAGAGCATGAAAAGAAAACTTCCGAGCTTAAAGGTGAAGCTATGGATGTGAATTTCGGTAGCCAGATAAGGTCTTATGTTTTTCATCCGTACAGTATGGTAAAAGATCACCGCACAAACCATGAAACAGGCAATGTTGACGCTGTGATGAACGGCGAAATTAACGAATTTATTGAAGCTTACTTAAAGAAATATTCGTAAAAATTATGAAAAAAATCTCTTTAAAAAACATCATAAAAACCCTGATGCTATTGGTTTTTTCAATTTTATTCGTTAAAGCTTTTTTTATTGAGCCTGATAAAATTGTTGTTAATAAAGTAACACTCAAGCTGAATAATTGGGATAAAAAACACGAAAATCTTAAAATAGCGATAATTTCAGATATTCATTTTGGCGCGCCTTTTATAAATGCTAAAAAATTGGAGAAAATTGTAGAATTATCCAACAAAGAAAATCCTGATTTGATTTTATTTCCGGGTGATTTCGTAAGTAATGGTGTTATTGGGGAAACTTTTGTAAAACCTATTTTGGTGGCTGATATTTTATCAAAATTAAAATCAAAATATGGCATGATAGCTGTTCTTGGAAACAATGACTGGGGTTATAACGGTAAAAAAGTAATTTTAGCTTTAGAAAATAAAAAAATAACAGTATTGGAAAATAATGCCAAAGAGTTGATTATTAACGGGAAACCGCTGTGGATTGCGGGAGTTGCAGATTTAATAAAAAGATTTCCTGATATTGATAAAGCATTAAGTAAAATAAACGACAAAACTCCTGTTTTATTGTTAAGTCATAATCCTGACGTTTTTCCGTTTGTCCCAAATAGAGTAAATTTAACTATATCAGGACATACACATGGGGGACAGGTCAATCTTCCTTTTGTAGGAAGGTTAATTGTACCGTCAGGATTTGGTGATCGTTATGCTTTTGGTCATATTCATGAAAATAATAAGGATTTATACGTCAGTACAGGTATCGGAACAAGTATGATTCCTGTAAGATTCGGTGTTCTGCCGGAAATTGACATTTTGACGATTAAAAACAAATAGTCTGAAAAAAGCAAATTATACATATACTGTTAATTAAAATTTACAAAGAAATTTTAATTAATGAAGTTTTGATTATGTTTGAAATAAACTTTAAAAAGGGGTTTTGTATAAGCATTTGTTTTGAGGTTTTTGATGAAGCTAGTTGTTAACGCCCTCTTTCTTACTCAAAAGATTACAGGGGTACAAAGATACGCAATAGAAATATCTAAAGAACTTAAAAGGATTTTTAATGACAAAATAAAATTTGTCGCCCCAAGCAATATAATTCATCATGAGCTTGCAGAATATCTGGATGTAGAGGTTATAGGGAACTTTACGGGATTTTTATGGGAACAGGTCGATTTAAAATTTTATCTTTCAAGAAACAAAAATCCTCTTCTTCTTAATATGCGTAATACCGCGCCTTTGTTTCATCCGAAAAACATTATTGTTATTCATGATTTGATTTTTATGAAGAATAAAAAATGGTTTTCAAAAAAATTTCCTTTTATTTACAGGTTTTTTGCTCCGATTTTGTTAAAAAAGGCGTTAAAAATAATAACTGTCAGTGATTTTTCAAAACAGGACATCATAAAAACTTTTAATATAAACCCTGATATGATAGAAATTGTTTACAACGCTGTTTCAAAGGAATTTCAAGAATATTCGAATGAAAATTTTGAAAATAAATACGGAGATTATATTTTAGCTGTTGCATCGTTTTTAAGCCCTAGAAAAAATCTTTGCAGTGCCATTAAGGCTTTTAACAAGTTGCAGGTTCAGGATTTGAAGCTGGTTATTGTAGGAGCTGAATTAAAACATTTTTCAGACCAAAATATGCTTGATGAAATTAAGTTAAATAAAAACATTATTTTAACAGGATATGTAAATGATAAAATTCTTGCGAATTTTTATAAAAAAGCAAAACTTCTGGTTTTCCCTTCTTTTTATGAAGGTTTTGGGATTCCTGCGATTGAGGCAATGTCTTGCGGATGCCCTGTTGTAGCTTCTAATGTAACCAGCCTTCCCGAGGTTTGTGCGGATGCGGCTTGTTATGTTAATCCTTATATGGTTGATGACATAGCTAATGGAATGAATAAAATTTTAAATAATAGTGAATTAAGAAATGAGCTGATTCAAAAGGGTTATCAACGGCAGACAGAATTTAGTTGGGAAAATTCCGCCCATAAGTTAACTAAAATTATTGAGAATATTTATACTAATAGCGAATTTTAATATTTTAATATTGCTTTTAAAATTGATTTTATCTTACTAAAATAACTTGAATTGCTAAATAGCCAAAACTGTCATTGCGAGCGACCAATGGGAGCGTGGCAATCTATCCAAATTACAACGTTAGTTAGATTGCCACGTCGGGGCTTTGCCCCTCCTCGCAATGACAACAACAAATAACGGAATGGAAAAAATCATGATTGATGAAAAAAATTTTAAGTTATCGCCTGAAGGATTAAGTTTAAAAGACCGTAAAAAAGCTCTGGACAATTATTTTAATCATTTGGAAACCCAGAGCAAGCATTTTTTAGGCTATCAAAATGTCCAAACATTAAATTTTGAAGAGGATATTAAAGAATTTCTTAATTATCATATTAATAATATTGGCGATCCATTTGTTTCAGGAAATTATACACCGAACAGCAAGGCGATAGAAAGAGCTGTGCTTGATTATTATGCAAAACTCTGGCATGCCAAAACTCCGCATGATTTAAAAGATCCTGAAAGTTATTGGGGTTATGTGCTAACAATGGGAAGCACGGAAGGTAACCTTTACGGGATTTGGAATGCGAGGGATTATCTGTCAGGGAAACGGCTTTTAATTGACAAGGGAAACGAATTTAAAACAAAAAAACACAGAACAAAATATATTCATGCTCTTCCCGTAGAAGGAAACCCTAATGCCTACACGCCTGTAGCATTCTTTTCGGAGGATACTCACTATTCAATTATTAAAGCGATGCGAGTCCTTCAAGTTCAGACGTTTTACGATATAGGAAAAAAATTCTATCCCGGTCAAAATCCTCTAAATTCGACAGGTGAATGGACAAAAGAATTTTTTGAAGTACCTTCTTTGAATGGAAACGAAGGTATTGGGGCAATTGATGTTGAAAAGCTCACTATTCTTGTGGAATTTTTTGCATCTAAAGGTTATCCTATCCTCATTTGCTGCAATTATGGAACAACTTTTAAGGGAGCTTATGATGACGTGAAACTTATCGGCGAAAAACTCATGCCGATTTTTGAGAAATACGGTCTGGTAAATCGCGGCGTTATTTATGATGAAGAAGGACATTCAGATGTTCGCAACGGTTATTGGATTCATGTGGACGGAGCTTTGGGGACATCATATATGCCTTTTCTTGAAATGGCTTATAAACAGGGCAAAATAGACTCTTGCGGTCCTGTTTTTGATTTTCGGCTTCCTTTCGTTAATTCTATTGTTACAAGCGGACATAAATGGATTGGAACTCCTTGGCCATGCGGGCTTTTTATGACAAAAGTGAAATATCAGCTAGTTCCGCCGGATGCGCCTGAATATATCGGCTCTCCTGATACTACATTTGCAGGTTCACGTAATGGCTTATCGCCTGTACTTATTTGGGATTTCCTTGCTCAAAATTCTTATGAAAATTTGATAAATAGAGCTGTTAGATGTGAAAATCTTGCAGATTATGCGGAAGAACAGCTTAAAATTGTTCAGGAATATCATCCTGAAATTGATTTATATGTTGAACGAACACCGTTAGCTTTAACAGTGCGTTTTAGAAAACCTAATGAGCAGATTGTTTATAAACATTCTCTTTCCTGTGAAACGCTTTTAATTAATGACGAAGAAAGGCATTATGCGCATATATTTACTATGGATTCCGTAACTAAAGAGGTTATTGACGAATTCATAAGTGAGTTAAAACAGCCTGATGCTTTTGATACAGGAGAAAAATCGGCAAAAGGCTTAAAAGAAGTGCTTCAAAAAGCCGTATTTTTAAGTGAACGCGGACGTGGTTGGAGATAAATTTTTAATTAAAACCATAATGTAATAAAATGGTCTTATATAAAATTTAAAGGGTGAAAAAACATGAAATATATCTTTATAACAGGCGCATCTTCGGGAATAGGAAGAATTTCCGCCATTACTCTCGCAAAAAACGGTTTTCAAGTACTGGCAGGGGTTAGAAAACAAGAAGACGCCGAAAAACTAAGAGATGAAAATCTTAATATCACACCGATTTTTATAGATGTAACCAATCGGGATTCCATCAGCGAGGCTTTTAATAGAGTTTCGGAAATAGTCGAGGATAACGGGCTTTATGGGCTTATAAACAATGCAGGAATCGCTGTAGCTGGACCACTCGAGTTTTTGCCGATAGACAGGCTAAGACACCAGCTTGAAATAAACGTAATCGGGCAAGTTGCCGTAACTCAAAAAATGCTTCCGCTCATAAGAAAAGGGCAGGGAAGAATTATAAATACAAGTTCCATAGCGGGATTTACAGCTTTTCCGTTCAAAGGAGCTTATGCCGCATCAAAATTTGCTATCGAGGGTTTGTCAGATTCTTTGAGAAGAGAATTAAGACCGTGGAGAATCCCTGTTTCCATTATTGAGCCGGGTGTTATAAAAACCCCTATCTGGCAAAAATCCATAAACCTCGTGGAAGATATAGTCGCAGAAATGCCTCCCGAGGCTGAAAAATATTATGGGGTCGTCTACAGAAACCTTCTTGAAAGGACTTTAAAAAGAGTTGAAAGAAGCGGAGCCGCCCCTGAACAGGTTGCTAAGGCAATACTTCATGCTTTGACCGCTAAAAATCCTAAAACACGCTATCTCGTCGGGCAAGACGCGCATTTTCTTTCAAAAATTTTAACGAAATTACCCGACAAGCTTGTTGACAGCTTCATCTGTAAACGTGTTGGGCTTGATAAATGTGAGTTTGAGGGATAAAAATTTAAATTACTCCCACATTAATGCATCTATCGGACCAAGTAATACTGCTTTGTTTTGCTGCTATCCGCCATAATAACGAAATTAAAAAAATAAAAGTTTATTTAAGTATTCTTTTTAATATAAAAAATTATTCTATTTTATTAGCAAATAGTATTATATCGTTTTGGTAATTTATATTATATTAATTAGGCTGATTTTATGTTTTAACCGGACAGACTCCAAGATTGAGCAGGAGAGAAGGGGATTAATATGAATAATATATATAAAATTAAAAGAATTTTATTATTTTTTAGTTTAGCGGGTTTACTTTTTAATTTTTCCGCAGATAAAGCAAAGGCTACTAAAAATCCAGAGAAAGAACCTGTTTTAAAAGAGTCTTCAATTCAAGAAAATGTAAAATTGCCGTCTTTAGGAGAATATAACCAGTCTAAAAAGCTTGTAGCCAGAGAATATATTCTTGGAGCAAACGATATAATATCAATAGAATTTTTGGGTATTCCAGAATTATCAAAAGAAATAAGAATTCAGCCGGACGGAAGAATAACAATACCTTATATGGAAGATTTTCATATTGCGGGCAAAACAGTATCAGAAGCGCAGAATGCAATTAAAGCTACTTATAATGAATATCTTGAAAATCCAAAAGTAAGCATTAAACTTGTTCAAACAAAACCTTTTATTGTTTATGTCGCGGGAGCAATATTAAATCCGGGAAGTTATGAATTAAATACAGTGACAAACCAATCTCCTTATATATCAAAACCGGAAGCGTATATTGAAAGGAAAACGCCTTTATTATCAAATATTATAGTTGCGGCGGGAGGTTTATCGCACGATGCCGATATTGAACATGTTGTAGTTTCCAATGATCTTGACGGATCTTTTTTTCAGGTAAATTTATTAGAATTGATAAAAAACGCAAACAGTGTTCAAGATTTATATTTGACAGCGGGGGACAGAATATATATTCCTAAACTTATTTCCAGAAACTTTATTGATCCTGAAAAATATAAAATTTTAGTTTCATCAACTTTATTTCAAAAAACAATACCTGTAAAAGTTATAGGATATGTTAATAATCCGGGTCTTGTTACTCTAAATTCACAGCAATCGGCGAATTTATCATCTGCTGTAGCTCAAGCCGGAGGATATCCAAAAGAAGGGACATATTACCCGCGGAAAATTTTAATCAGCAGAGCGGATAATAATGAAAAACTAATTACTTTTGCGGTAAATCCCAGAGAAAAAGATATATTGTTAATGCCTAACGATACAATTTATGTTCCTGAAAAATTTATACCGCAAGTAGGAACGTTTTTTGATTATGCGGCGAGATTATTTGCGCCGTTTTATTTAGGGTGGGCTACTTTTAAGTAATTAACAAAAATATTTAAGTAATTTTAAAAAAAAGAGGCTGATAAATTATGTTACCTATAGAAAAAAACAATTTGACACAACTTATTAAAAAAGAAAAAAACCTGATCTTAACAGGGCTGATTGCCGGATTATCACTTTTTATCTTTTATTACATTTTTTTCTATGTCACGCTTTATACGTCAAACAGTAAAATTTATGTAAAAAATATTGTAAAATCAGATTTTGTCGCTAATCTTGACGGAGGAAATTCCGTTGCATCCGAAAGCGGATACAGCAACCCGCTTTTTAACCTTTATGAAGTTTTGAAATCAGAAAATATAGCTTATAAAGTTTATCCGATAATTAAAGAAAAATTTCCCGAAGATTTAGCTGTTTTAGGCGCTGATTCAAAAGAAGCTTTTTTTGAATCTTATGTAAAATTAATTAAGGCTACTACAGAACCTTCTACTGACATAATTAAAATTAAATTTATGTGGCCTGATCAAAAACATGCGCCGGTAGTTTTAAATGAAATTTTAAAAGTCTTTAAACAGGAAAATCTTATTATTAATAAATCAGGAGAAGCCCAAAGAAGGGAAGTTATTGATAAACAGACACTGGAAATAGTTAAACAGCTTGAAGATGTAAGAAATAAAATAAAAAATCACAAGCTGAAAAATAATACGGCAGATCTTGAAACTGAAACAACAAATACTATAAAGATAAGAATGGATCTGGAAGAACAGGCTAATTTATTAAGTTCGCAAATACAATATAACAAAAGAAAATTAAATGAATTCGCTTCCGAATTGAAACTTAAAAACGCTGAAGTTGCCTTACGCGCAACAGGTATAGGAAATGATCCTTATCTGGTAAAATTAAGTCAGGATCTCGCAATAGCAAAGCAGAATCATGCAAAATTGAGAGCTAGATTTAAAGATAAATATGTGGATGTGATTTCTGTAAACAATGAAATTGACCAGCTGCAAACGCTTATAAATCACAGAAAACAAGAAACCGCCGTTAATGTTGTCATTCCAAGAGCAATTTATGACGGACCTTCGTCAGAAGTTGTTACCAATTTTGCTTTAACACAGGCAGAAATGGTTTCACTTAAATCTCAATGGAAAGAATTAAGAAAAGGCATATATTCGCTAAAAAAACGGGAAAGAAGCCTCCCAAAAGCCCAGATGGGACTGGATGAACTTAAAAAACTCGAAGATGCTTTAGCGGGAGCTTATAAAAATATTAAAGAAAAACAGTTGGAAGCCGGCATTAGAGAAAGTGAAATAATTGATAATATAATTATTTTAAGTCATCCTTCAAAAGCTACTTCATTAATAATATTTATAATTACAAGATTTTTCGGATTTATTCTTCTGGGTGTTTTATTAGGTTTGGCAATAGCTTATATAAAACAGGCTTTAGAAGATAAATGGGTTGATATGGCAGAAATAGAAACTTATACAGGACAAAATGTTCTTGGTTCGATTCCATGGGTAAAAAATCTTGATGATGAAACAACAGAAAATATTATGGATGCTGCTTATACAAATCTTGCCGCAAAAATACTCACAAAAATGCATTTAAATAAATCTTCCGTTATTACATTTATATCAACAAACAAATCTCAACCCAAATCAACAATAACAGAAACTTTAACCCGAAAATTTTCTGAAATGAACAAATCTGTTTTATTAATGGATCTTGTTTTAAAAGAAACTAAAGAATTTGATCTTCTTGAAGCCGTTAAATTAATTAATAAAGAACTAAGAAATAACAACGAACAAAATACAGAAAACATACATAATATTTTAAAAGGAGCTATCAGAAAACAATCCTATAATTACGAAACTAAAACATTAAAATTAGACAAAATAGAAACAAGCAATAAATGCGAAAACCTAAATGCTGTTATTACAAGCAAAGGTTTTAAATATATTTTAAGCTCTCTTAAAAATCATTATGAATTTATCTTTATAAATGCGCCGCATGGTTTTATTAGCCTGCCGGAAATACAAAATCTTAAGAAATTGTCTGAAAATGTTACTATACTTTCTTCTTTAAAAACAAACAGGCAAGAATTAATTAAATTTGTAAAAAATATTTCTGATTCTGATACTAAAATACTTGGAATAATTCCAAGAGAAGAAAATGCGGAACTGGAAAAACACATCAATACTTTAGAAGAATTCAGACTTTTAGAATTATACAAAATTTCGGATAATATTTTAGAAGAAGATGAAGATACGATAAGTGTTAAATAAGCTCTCCCCTGAATATAATCATTTATTTAAGATGGATGCGGATAACTACAATTGCATTATGTACATAATTATGTCATAATAATGTTATAGTTTTCAGATGTAATTTTTGAGAGAATAAATTATGCCGCAAATAAAACCAATAAAAGATTTAAGAAATACTAATGAAATTTCGGATTTATGCCATAAACAGAATGAACCGATATTTATTACAAAAAACGGATATGGCGATTTAGTTATAATGAGCATTGAAACATACGAGCGTCAACTCGGACGCGCTGAAGTGTATAAAAAACTTAGCGAAGCAGAAGAAGAAATTTCTCAGGGCATCCCTCTATTAGATGGTGAAGAACTTTTTAAAAAGCTAAAAAATAAATATGTCAAAAAATAGTTATAGTTTAAAATTTACTCCCAAAGCAGGTGAGGATTTAGAACAAATATACAGCTATATCTCAGAAAAACTCTTTGATATTACTGCCGCAAATAATTTACTTGAAAAAATAGAACACCGCATAATGAGGTTAAAAGAATTCCCTTGTTCATGCGGTTTAGTTTCCAATAAACTATTAAAGAGTAAAGGTTATCGTAAATTAATAGTTGAGAATTACATTGTTTTTCATTTGGTTAATGAATCAGAAAAACAAGTTGTAATTATGCGTATTCTTTACAGCGCTCAAAACTATCAAGATTTTTTATAACGAAACCAGATAAAGCAGTTTTCAAGATATTAGTCCATATTTTCAAAAGCAGTCTTTTTTTGTACGCAAAATAATGAATAAGCTGAGAATTTTTTCAAATCAAAATTACAGCATAAAAGTAAAAAATGAAAAATTATTATATAAATTGGCGGAAAAAAGCAAAAATAACCCGCCCCATAGTAATGTCGTTCAAAAAACAAACTATAACCGCAAGAATCAAAAAATTTCAGAAGTTTTTTGTTAATTGCGACACAGTTTTTATAATAAGCCGGAAAAACGCCTATTGCCTGTCTTGTCGGACTTAAAAACTTTACTAATCCTGAAGATATTTTAGGATTTAAAAATTTGTTTAAACAAAAAGAAGGGTCATAAAGCGTCGGATGAAAATGCAGTGCCAATCCTTCAGGTCTTAAACAAAAAGCGATTAATTTATGAGTTGATTCAGGATTATTAATATGTTCAAGAAACATTTTTGATACAACCAGATCAAACTTATTTCCAAATTCTTTCAGGTCGGTTTCAAAATTTGCATTATTTGCATCAAAAATAATGCTTGAATCATTCATTGTATTTTCCATAAGTTCTTCTTTGGAGATGTCTAAGCCTGTTATTTTAAGAGAGTATTTTTCTTTTAAAAATTGATTAAAAGATGATGTTTTTCCTGCTCCAACTTCGAGAATATAAATATTATCCGAAAAAGATTTTGATTTGCGCAATTTATCTAAAATGTTTTCCAGAAATAAATTATAATCCCGCCAGGCATTATCAGCGCCGTAATTTAAGGGCAGTTTGAAAAGTTTATCGAATAACTTAAAATAACCGAGAGATAAATTTTGATTATATTCAAAGAATTTTTTTAATATCAGTTTCATAATAATTTCTTCAATTAAATAACTACATTTTTCTGATTTTTTCAAGAACAAAAAATTTATTAAAAGTTAAAACAGGTCTAAATTCTTTAATTATTCTGAAATGTTTTTTTAATGCGTTTTTAACTTTTTTCACGGAATAATTTTTTCTGCCTATTTCCCAATAATGCTCACCGTTTAAAAAATTTATTTTGCTAAAGAAAAGAGGCATTCCTGCAATAAGTCGCAGAAAATTTTTCTTTAAAATCTTTTTAATAAGTGAAAATTTGATAACAAACTCAAAAAAACATGTTGCATGAGGTATAGAAATAATTACATATTTTTTTGATACTCTGCGCAGTTCGGCTAAAGCTGAATCTACGCTTTCCCATGGCAAATGTTCAAGAATTTCTGATGCCAGTACAACATCAAACGAATTATCTTCAAAGGGTAATTCTCTTATGTCGGCGATGTAGTCCGGTTCTAAATTTTTATCAAAATCACAGGTTGTTACCTCCATACCATGTTGTTTAAAATAATTTGATACGGTTTTATTGCCGATTCCAATTTCAAGAATATTTTTCGGATTTAATTTTCTTGTCTGGTCGATCTGATAAAAATAACGTATAAAAGTTTCTAAAGTATCATATTCTTCAATATAATAATGTTTTCTATCAACCTGAACATCAAATCCTTTATTTGAGAGCCTTTTCGTCATTAATTAAGAGCCTTTCGCAACTGTTAATCATAAAATTCCATTAATAACATAATTTAACAATTTATATTATTGGTAATTTGTTTTATTAATTGTTAAATGATATTACTCTAAATTATCAGTAACCGGAGTAATATCATACGGGAGGATATTAATGCTATATCTTGAAAGACGGTTTATACATTAAAACTCTCAAAGAATTCCAAAAATTGAAACAGATATAACAAGTGTTAAATAATGATTGAAGCAATATTTGAAAAATTATCAAATCTTCCGGATAAATTTTGGCAAAGATTATTTATGGTTTTTGCAGCCTATATTGGAGCGCAAATAGCCATAAGGATTTTGCCTATACCATTTATGGCCGATGAAAGTTTCCTTGTGGCACTTTTTGCGATTTTCTCATTTATAGGAATCTATTTAATCCCTAAAATACTGATTAATCCTTTTTTAAACTATATAATTATCCAATTAATGTTTTTCTGGATAGTTCTGGACGTGTTTTTAAAAAAAACCGCGCATATTTCCGCAAAACCACATGCGGCTATATTTGGTTTTGCTATAGTAGCGGGAATTATTTATTTTTTTAAAAATTTTGATTATTTATGGAAATTTATTACTTTTAGATTTTTATTTATATTTTTTGTAATAAATATAATTTATTATTTTTGTTATTATTCTGACTTCAATGTAAATCTGGTTAATTTGACCGCAGCAGGGGGATTTTCTGAAGATCAGGCAGCAAAAACAGTAATTTTTCTTGATAGTTTAGCGGTTTTTGTAAGTTCTATTGTATCACTGTCTTTGTTGGCAAAATTAAACAATAAAATAGAATTAGACAGCATTATTTATAAAACAAGCAAAATCTTATGCGTCTGTTCCGTTTTATCAGCGTTTATATATTTGTTTATCGGCGAAAGATCCGTACCCGGCGTTCAAATTTATTTGCCCATCTACTTTTTTTTGATTTTAGGTTTTAAATATTATATTGATAACATGGAAAAAACGGATTGCGAGCAGAGGCTTTCAGGGGAGCAAAGCTCCTCTGAAATGCCTTTTACCGTTAAGCTCAGTAATTTAATAACTTTTAGCTCCATAGTTTTATTCGGAATTATGATTAAAATTTGTAATAAATCTTCTTTAATCGCAATTTTAGCGGCAATTTTTTTATTTGTTTTAATAAATTACAAATTAAATCTTAAATTTTATATTCCCGAATTTTTAAAAAATAAAAAATCAGGAATTATATTTAGTATTTTACTTGCGGGTTTACTGATTTTTATAGCGATAAAGTTTAATATTCCGGAAATAGTTCAAAAAAAACTGGAAGGTACTTTTAATTCCCTTACCGGCGGCGGAATCAACTCCTACTATATTAGAAAAAGCAATTGGAGGCTTTTTGGTGATTATTGGATAAATAATTTAAATACATTTAATTGTTTATTTGGTTTTGGAATTGGCAAATCAAGAGAAATTATTTATTATATAACCCAATCCCAATATAGTTCTCTGTATTATGTGCAAACAACCCATAATCACTATATGGATATGTTTTTCGATTACGGAGCCGTTGCTTTATTTTACTTTACTCCGCTCATATTAATTTTTTACCGAAATATATTGAATTTAATAAGCAAAAACACGCATAATAATATTAAGCTTATAAGCAATACGAGCTGCTGTCTGATAATATTTTATTTTATATATCATTATTCTGATGGTTTAAGAGTGCCTACGGCTATAATTTTTTTCAGTTCCCTAATGCTTCTTGAGGGATTAAAGTTCAAACTGCAATTATTTCAAAAAAGATAAAATTTCTTTTGAAAATTTATCCCAGTAAACATTTGCAGTGTAAAGATTTTCAACTTTATTTCTTCCATTTCTGCCCATTTTTATAACAAGATCAGAATTATAATAAAGTTTTTCAATAGCCGCGCTTAAAGCGTTGATATTTGCGGGTGGAACAAGAATTCCGTTTATTCCGTCATCGACAATCTCGGGAATCGCCGCAATATTACTTGCTATAACAGGCTTGCCATACAAAAATGATTCTATGTTAGTTAAACCGAAAGCTTCAAACCAGTTGCAGGGCAAAACAGTCGCGATACAGTTTTTATATTCTTCTTCCAGAGCTTGTCTGTTTAAATACCCCAAAAATTTTATATTATTGAGATTTAAACATTCTTTTTGTCTGACTAAATTTTCTTTTTCATCGCCATCACCTGCTATATGAAGCTGAATATCCGATGAAACATTTTTCATCGCCTCTATCAAAAAATGCACGCCTTTTTCTCGATCAAGTCTGCCTGCGTAAAGAAAATAGTTTTTATTATTATAAACAGGTTTTATTAATAATTTTTCTTCTTCAATAAAATGATTTATAACTTTTATTTTTTTAGAGGGAACTCCGGCTCTTACGGCAAGATTTTTCAAAACGCCGCTTAAACATATAATCGCGTCGCATTTATTAAATAAATTTTGGTTTCTCACAAAAATAAAGTTTAAAGAAGCTACTATGCTTGCTTTTAAGCTTGAAAGTTTGCATTTGTTTTTTATGCAAAAAATTGGATTCCCTTTTATGCATGGTTCTTCATAACAATATTTATCTGAAAAAGCAAGCAATCCGCCGGGACAAAATAAGCGCGGATCCTGAATATACATAATTATTGGGATATTAAATTTTTTGCATGCGTCAAAAACAGCCGGTGTTAAATGAAACAAAATATTATGCGTTATTATTAAATCAGGCTGAATTTCCTTTAAATAATTTTCAAGATTGTTTTTGGCTTCAAAATTATAAAATATATTGATAATGTCTTTAATACCGCTTTTTCTTTTATCTTTATATTGCGGAAAATATTTTGAATACTCATAATCAGCTATAAAATAAGGCTGTTTGTCAGTTGTAAAATAATAAATTTTATTGCCTTTATTTTTGAATAAATTTGAAATTTTCCAAACGGAATTTTCTGCGCCGCCGTATTTTGTAAAAAAATTATTTATATGCAAAATTTTCATTATTTATTCTCTTTTACAACTTTATTATAAAGTTTAATCAATTTTTCATAATGAATTTCAGGAGTAAAAAGCAGTTCAGTTTTTTTTCTGCCGTTAATGCCAAATTCAATTGCCTTTTTAGGATTTTCGTATAAAAATTTTATTGCGTTTGCTAATTCTTCAACATTTCCGGGTTTTATCAAAATACCGTTTTCATAATTGTCTATAATTTCGGGAATTCCTCCGATATTGCTTGCAATTACAGCCTTGCCAAAGCAGAATGATTCTACTATAGTTAAACCGAAAGCTTCAAAACAATTACTTGGCAAAATACTTGCAATACAGTTCCTATATTCTTCTTCCAGCTCTAATCCCGATTTAAAGCCTTGAAATTTAATATTTCGCAAAGAATGTTTTTCTGCAAAACGTTTTAAAAGGTCTTTTTCTGAACCATTTCCCACCAGATGAATTTCAATTTCTTCCGGCAATAATTTTGCCGCGTTTGTTAAAAAATTAACGCCTTTTTCTTTCTCCAGCCGTCCCGCATATAAAAAATAACTGTTATTTATTTTAACTTCAGGCTGAATTTCCAAATATTTTTTACCCGCAAAGTTTTGAATTAAATTCAGTTTATTTTTATTTATACCGGTTTTTGCCGTAAAATCCATAATCGCTTCACTGGGACAAACAAAAGCGGAAATTTTTTTATAGAATCCCATCATTTCATAAAATGAATATATGGATATTTTAAATAATTTATTTATCAAATTATCTTCTATACATTTGTTAATTAAACAGTTATGTTTATTAAGTCCTTTGCAATAAACCTTTTCACAGAGTTTTTTTTGTCCCAGCATAAGAGTGCCGGAAGGACACAAAAATCCGGGTCCATGAATTGTTAATACAACAGGGATTTTCCTTTTATAACCTTCATTTAATATAGCCGGAGTTAAATGAAAAGATGTTGTATGCTCATGAATTATATCCGGCTTAATTTTATCAAGAAATATCCCCAATTTTTTAACAGCTTCAGGATTATAAAAAGGTTTATAAAAATTCGTTATTTTTTCTAAAAAACTTAAATTTTTAAAATCTATATGTTTAGGGAAATATTCTAAAAATTCATAATTTTCATCATAATAAGGTTTTTTGTCAGTACAGAAATAATAAACTTTATGACCATTTTCTTTAAGAAGTTCAGCTTCCTGAAACATTATAGAATTAGAACCGGATTTAATATGAAAATAATTATGAAGAAAAAGAATTTTCATTTACAAACCCCTTTGTTTTAAAATTAAGTCCCTTTTTATTAATCTTATTTGCCTGTATAAATTAGCAACGGTCAATAAATAGATACGCACTATGAAATTTCCAAAAGAAGACCTGTTGGTAACGCTGTTATGTTTTCTCCAGAACATAAGTTCTTTATCCAGATAAGTCAGGTCGTTTGTTCTTGAAGCGACTATGGCAAACCACCAGTCATGAGGTTCATTAGGCGGTATTGGACTAGCTTTTATAACGAGATCTTTTTTGCATAAAATTGTACATCCCCGCACAATCGAAATATTTGCAATCTTTTTAAACGAATTACCCGTAAATAGCTCGGATTTGAGATTACTTTTTATGTTTTTATTTAATAAAATGCCGTTTTTATCTATCATTCCGGCATTTGAATGAATTAGAGAATACAAACCTATTTCATTTAATAAAGTTTCGATTTTTTCGGGCAGCCAAATATCATCCTGATCAGAAAATGCGATATATTCACCTTTACAAAGAAAAGCGGCTTTTTCAAAATTTTTTGAATAACCAAGATTTTTTTCATTTATAAAATATTTTAATCCGTATTTTTCTTTATATTTTTTAAGGATTTCGACGGTTGAATCTGTCGAACAGTCATCACAAACAACGACTTCAATATTTTTGTATGTTTGGTTATAAATTGAATCAAGCTGCTCATGAAGATATTTTTCGCCGTTATATGTTGCCATTGCTATTGAAACAAGTTTATCATTATTCATCATTAATTATTCTCATATTTGCCGTATTTATTTAAAATAAAATCCCTAAAACCTTCTAAAATTTTGCGGAATTTAGCTTTTATATTTACTCTGTCAAAATAAAAGTTAATAAATATTCTTTTAATTTCGCTTAATCCATATCTAAAAAAAAGACAGGGAAAGAAAAAAAAGTATTTTGACAACATATACAAAAAATTTCTTGTTTGATAATAAATTCTAATCGGAGAATGTATAAATAATTTTTCATTAACAGATACTTGTTTTCCTAAAGAATGATTAATCAAAATATTTTTAAATTTTATTATTTTATAATTTTTTAGCAACGCCCTGAGATTATAGTCATGATCCACTTGATCAATAAAAAGTTTTTCTTCAAATTTTCCAATTTGCTTATACAACTCAAGATTTAGTAAATTTCCGGAAGTTATAGCAATTAAAGCCGTTTTAAAATCATAAATATTTTCTGTTGTTTTATCAAAATTTGTTGCCGATTGGCGATTAGCGCAAATAAGAGCTATTTCTTCCGAATTTTCTAATTTATCAAAACAATTGAAAAAATATTTTGCATTATCATCTTCAAATTTGCTATCCTGATCCATGGTCAAAAGCCAGGAAAAGTTTTTTTGCAAAGCAAGTTCTGCTCCTTGATTTAAAGCTTTGGCAATACCAAGATTTTCATTGTTTGAAATATAACAAATTTTAGGATTTAATTTTAATTTTTCTATAATATCAAGATTTGAATTTTCAGAATTATCAATGGCAAACAAAATATCCACATAATTAATATAGCTGTTAATATTTTCTATAACATTTAATTCGGGATTATATAAAATTATTACGCCGGATATTGATATTAGTTTGTTATTCATTTTATTCTCCAGAAATTTTTAGCTTTGTTATGAATTTAATTAGTTTTTCAATTTATCGACAATATTTTTTACATTATTTTTATCAAGTTTTTGATAAATTATTTCTTTATTTTTAATTAAAATTTCATCATCAAGTATAGAAAAATCCAATTTGGACAATTCTGTGATTACTTCTTTCTCAAATCTGTATTTAATTACTTTTGCGGGGTTGCCCCCAACAATACTGTAAGCGGGAATATCTTTTGTTACAACGCTTCCGGCTGCGATAACAGCGCCTTTTTTGATTTTTACCCCCGATAAAATAAGGCTGTTTACACCAATCCAAACATCATCTTCAACAATAACAGAGCCTTTAGTTTTTGTTTCGCAGCTTTGACCAAGAAGTTTAACCAAAAACGGATAAGTGGAAAAACTTTCATACGGGTGTTCTCCACCAAGTAAAAATATTACATCCGAAGCAATGGATACATAATTACCTATAACCAGTTTTTCTTCTAAATGTCCAAACATATAAACTTTTAATCCGCCATATGTTTTTTTCCCGACAGTTACTTTTTTTTGATCAAAAGTATTGATTAAGAAAGTTTCATTATGAAGATTGTTTATTCTCCATATAATTTTTTTATAAATCTTGTAAAAAATATTGTTTTCAAAATTTCCAAGTTTATTTAGTAATCTATTAAAAATATTTATATTTAACAGATTTCTTAATTTATTCTTGATAATTAGCGCAGGATAAAGAATCAATGACAAATAAAAAAACCAATCATATTTGTAATCTTTCATAAAACAAAAAAATTCCGATTTTTTGTTAATAAATTTGATGCAATAAGGAAGAATATGATTAATTAATAAAAGTTTTTTTTCTTTTTGAAAGATATTTTTGTCTAACAAACCATTATTCAAATATTCTTTATATAAAAACAGATAATTTTGTCCAAAAACTTCTGCAATATTATAATCAATATTTTTTTTAAACGGTATGTTAATAAAATAATTTTCATTACAAACAATAGCAGGTTTTCCCATAGCTAAAAGCCGAAACAAAAAATCTGTCTGAACTAATAATAATTTATGATATCTTGAGAAATCCGGTAATTTTTTGAAATCGTCTTTCCAAATTCCAAATCCCCCAATCCATGTTGAAAAATAAGAAACATGCGATACAAATTCGTTTAGATTTTTGCAAACTGTTGTCTTTTCCTGAATTTTTTTATTGCCGTTCAAGAAAAAAATAATCGGTTTTTCTTCGGCATTTTCTTTTATTATTTCCACGATTGTTGATAAAGCTTCTTTTTTTATTAATAAATAATCATTATGCAGTTTTGCAAAAGTTCCGGTTGCTACAGAAAGTACGTTTTCATAATTTTTTACAGCGCCGATATTGACTTCGTTTTTCAAATATATAATTTTTTCGGGAAATCTGTCAGTATATTTTTTTATAACTGATGAAGTATTATCTTGTGAACAATTATCAGCAATAACAACTTCTACGTCATTTGTATTTAAAAAAACACTTTGACTTACAATACTTTCAAGTGTTTTCTCCAAAAATTCCGCTCTATTATACGTAGGAATACATATAGATAATACCGGGTTTGATTCAGACATTGTTTATCAACTCCCTGTAATTACTAAACTTCGAATATTCCCTACGTTTTGTAATAAAAATTAGCCAATAAGGAATTAACATTACCAAACTTGCGATACAATAACTCCAAATAGTTACAGCAGTTGATGCAAACAATTTCATACTCAACCAAATAGCCATGCCGGTTAAAATAGCGCCTACAACAGATGGCAACATGTAGGGTTCTTGTTTATGAGCCCGAAGATATGTTGCCCAATTTGATGCCAGAAGATTTATAAGACCTATAATAATTAATAAAAATATTTCAACGGGACTTAATATGCGATTATCCCAATGAAACATCGGAAATAAAACGGCACAAATAAATAACAGCGAAAGACCGCCTGTACAAAACACTAAAATACTTTGTTTTAATGTAATATTAAATAATTTATCAAGATTTTTGCGTTCATTTCTGGCTATAAACATATTAAATAAAGGAGTTTTAGCACTTGGCCATATATTAGCCGCCATTAAAACAGACCATACAAGAGAAACAGATAATCCTGTTTTTCCGGCGGCTTCAGCGCCGGCATAAAACATCGCAGCCGGTGTTATGAACTGAAATATAAAATAACCTGATATCCAGCTCAAAGCATATCTCCATTGAAGAGGCAACGTCTCCGAAAACCAATTGTAGGGCCTTTGAGTCTTTGTTTGAAATATTTGTTTCCATAAATTTGGAGAAACGAAATAAAACAAAATTATGCCTGATATTATATTTAAAAACATACCTACAAAAAGTCCCCATAATTTAAGTCCTAATAAAAGCGCTGACCATAGACCCAAATTGCTTATTAACAAACTAAAAAAAGTACACTTTTGAACATCGGCTACTTTATTGCATCCATTAAGAATTGAGCTGAACAAAGAAACTGATAATATTGCCGCTCCGGTAAAAGAGTACATTATCCAGGCTAAAATTATTAAAAAATCACCGCCGGATTGTTTTAAAAATATTGAACCGATAAAAGTAAGCAGGCAAAATGCGATTGGTATTATAAAACAATAAAATTTCAAGGCAAATTGAATAAAAGAAATAAACCTTTCAATTTTTTCATCGGTGCCGGAGATGATTCCGTCAGTATTTTCTGTCAAATGCGCAAATTCATGACCGACAAACTGACTAATTATATTTAAAAAACCCATTTCGGCAAATACGGCTAAAGATCCAAGACTTAAAAAGGTATACCAATAGCCCTGTTCGTTTGGGGTCAAACACCTGATAATCAAATACGCCGTAACAGAAATTCTGATCATCCCAAAGGATTTATTAATAAGAGAAAAAAATATAGCTTTATCGATGCCTGTTAACGATTTAATTTTTTTGATTTTTTGATTGTTGTTAATTTGGCTAATACTTGAAATCAAAATAACCTCATCATCAAAGATAATATTTTTTGTAAATCTTCAATAATTGTTTCTCGATTTAATTTAAAAAAATATAGACAGGCTACTAAAAATTAATTAATCGAAAAGATTAGAAATAAGATTCCTTATGCGATTGCAACTTTATTCTATTCTCGTTAATAAGCTTTTTAATACTAAAGAAACAAAAGGATTTTTATGATAAGCCTTAAACAATTAAAATCAGATTTCTATGAAGGAAAAATTAACAAGGCGGATTATATTGATAAAATACATGAAATACATAAATATTTATTCGAATATGCTGATTTTATTAAAAATACGGATATTTCAAAGATAGAAATAGTAGAAGAAGCTGTAGTTATGTCATTAGCAATTACGGATGCCAAAATAATCTGTAATAAAAATGATAAAAGAAATCCGGCCGTAGAAATATTAAATTTTAATTGTGTTGAAAAACCGGAATTAAACATGATGAGAAAACTTATTAAAGAAAACTCTGTAATTCTGGATATTGGCGCTAATATCGGCTGGTACGCGGTGAATCTTCCAAAATTAATACCGAATGTCAGAATTTATTCTTTTGAACCCGTACCTGAAACCTTTGATTATTTAAGACAAAATATTGAGATTAATAATTTAGAAAATATAAAGATATTTAATTTTGGCTTTTACGATAAAGAAAAAATAATACCTATAAATTTTTATCCTGAATATACAGTAAGCTCTTCCATTGCTAACTTGTCGGAAACAAACAAAGTTGTGAATATACCTTGTAAATTTAGGACTTTGGATAATTTTATAAATGAAAATAACTTGAAAATAGATTTTATTAAATGTGATACCGAGGGTTCTGAGATATTTGTTTTTCAAGGAGGGCTTGAAACTCTTAAAAATCAAAGACCCGTTATATTTGCGGAAATGCTTAGAAAATGGACTGCAAAATTTAATTATCATCCAAATGAAATGATTAAATTATTTAAAGACATCGGATATAAATGTTTTTGCATAAATGGTGATTATTTATCAGAAATTACATTAATGACTGATGAAACAACTGAAACAAACTTTTTCTTCCTTCCTGAAGAAAGAAAAAGTTTTTATAAAAATTTATTATTAATAAATTAATAATTCGCGACAGGGGAAAAAATGAAAGTTGTAATTTTAGCAGGCGGATTTGGAACTCGAATTAGTGAAGAAACTGATTTAGTACCAAAACCAATGATTGAAATAGGCGGAAAACCAATTTTGTGGCATATTATGAAGATTTATTCACGGTACGGGCTTAATGAATTTATAATATTGCTCGGTTATAAAGGATATTTAATTAAAGAATATTTTGCAAATTATTTTCTTCATCATTCTGATATAACAATAAATTTATCCGAAAATACCCGTGAAATTAATTTAACTAATAATATTGAGCCATGGAAAATATCGTTAATTGATACCGGTTTAGATACTATGACGGGCGGCAGGATTAAGAAAATACAAAGTTTTTTCAAAAAAAATGAAACATTTCTGCTTACTTATGGTGATGGAGTTGGGGATATAAATATATTTGAATTACTGAATTGTCATAAAAAAAACGGAAAACTGGCTACAGTTACTACAGTTCAGCCTTTCGGAAAATTTGGAGCTATTAATGTTGATAAGCAGGGAATTGTCAAATCTTTTCAGGAAAAGCCAAAAGGTGATAATTCCTGGGTAAATGGCGGGTTTTTTGTGTTGGAACCAGAAATTTTTAATTATATAAAAGATGAAAACACAGTATGGGAAAAAGAACCACTAGAAAATCTTTCTAAAGATGAACAACTGGTCGCTTACAAACACCACGGTTTCTGGAAACCAATGGATACTTTAAGCGATAAGAAAGAATTGGAAAAATTATGGAATTCGGGTAATGCTCCCTGGCAAATATGGGATGACCGGAGCAACTGCTATAACGTAAAAGAAAAAGTATAAAAGCTGTAACCAGAGGCTTAAAGAAGTAAAAATGAGAGCATCAGACTATATTATCAACTACCTCGCCGATAATAAAATTAATAAAATATACGGTTATATCGGTGGAGCTATAGCGTATTTAGCAGATTCTCTCTATAAACACCCTCAAGTAGAAATGGTAAATATGATACATGAACAAGGGGCTGCTTTTGCCGCTGAAGGATTTGCCAGAACAACGGGAATAACAGGCGTGGCTATCGCAACAAGCGGACCGGGCGCTACAAATCTTATAACTTCTATAGGCAGCTGTTTTTTTGATTCAATCCCCGCTTTATTTATAACAGGACAGGTAAATACCTATGATTACAAATATAATAATCCGAGAAGACAAGTTGGTTTTCAGGAAACAGATATCGTAAGCATAATTAAACCAATAACAAAATATGCCGTAATGATATCTAATACAGAAAATCTTCGCTATGAACTTGAAAAATGTTTGTATTTATCCGCGCATGGAAGAAAAGGACCGGTGTTGCTGGATATTCCAATGAATATTCAAAGAGATGACATTGATTTTGATAAATCAAAATCATTTTTTGACAGCGAAGAATTTCAGGTTTTATCTTGTAAAAATAATATTTCAAAAGAAATTTTGGCGGATATAGAGCTTATTATCAATACTTCTAAAAGACCTGTTTTGCTTTTAGGCGGCGGAATAAGATTGGCTTTCGCTAATGATGAATTAAAAGTTTTTATTGAAAAGACAAAAATCCCTATAGTCCATTCATTAATGGGAACTGATGCTGTAGCCGGTAATTATAAATACAATATGGGTTTAATTGGAGCTTATGGTAACAGATATGGAAATTTTACACTAGCTAACGCCGATCTTATAATAGTTTTGGGTTCTAGACTCGATACAAGACAAACAGGAACAAACCTTAACTTATTTGCCAGAGAAGCAAAAATTATTCATGTGGATATAGATGAAAATGAATTAAATTGCAAAAATATTGCCAATATAAAGTTAAAGACCGATATAAAAGAATTTTTAAAAGAAATAAATTTAATCAATTTCAAACTTAATCTTGATTTTTGGCATAAAAAAATTCTCGAATATAAAGATAAATACCCGTCAGTTCAAAATATAAACGGCGTTATCAAAAACCCCAATCTTTTAATAGCTCAAATTTTTAACTGTTTAAAAAGCGATGATGTTGTTTGTGTTGATGTCGGGCAACATCAAATGTGGACAGCTCAATCATGTTGTGTTCAAACAAATCAGCGGATTCATTTTTCCGGAGGAATGGGATCAATGGGCTTTGCATTGCCTTGCGCTATAGGCTCAACTATAGCGACGGGCAAACGTTCCATTGTTATAACAGGCGATGGTGGTCTACAAATGAATATTCAAGAACTTGAAATATTAAAAAGAAGAAATCTTCCCGTGAAAATAATTGTTATGAACAACCAAAACCTTGGTATGGTCAGACAATTTCAGGAAATATATTTTGAAAGCAGGCTGCAATCAACCGTAATTGATTACAGTGTGCCCGATTTTGAAAAAATAGCAAAAGCTTATGGTTTATCGGCAAAATCTATATTTTATTACGAGAATATAAATGATATTCTCAAAGAATTTTTAGAAGACCCGCTGCCGGGCTTGCTTAATATATATACTGAAAAATTTACGGTTGTTGAACCCAAGTTAATAATTAACTACCCTATAGAAGATATGCACCCGTTCCTTGACAGAAAGGAATTTGAAAGCCGGATGATAATTAAGTCAGCCGTAGAGTCTAAAAATGTACAGTTTTTATAAAATATTACAAATTAAGGAATAATTATGTATAGCGACATAGTGAAAGAAGATTTAAAATACATAACCGACGCTGATTTACCCTGGAATTTACTTGAAAATTCTACAGTTCTTATTTCGGGAGCTAACGGGTTTTTGCCGTCTTATATGGTTCATACGCTTATTTATTTAAATGAAAAATATAATAAAAATATTAAAGTTCTTGCACTTGTCAGAAATAAAAAAAAAGCAGAAAAAAAATTTAGAAATTATATTAATAGAAAAGATTTTGAACTGATTGTTCAGGATGTATGCGACCCGATTAAAACAAATATAGATGTGGATTTTATAATACACGCCGCCAGTCAGGCAAGTCCAAAATATTACGGGATAGACCCTATCGGTACTTTTAACGCCAATGTAAAAGGTACGCATAATCTTATTAAACTTGCGGAAGAGAAAAAATCTAAAAGTTTTCTGTTTTTCAGCAGCTGCGAAGTTTATGGAGAAATTAACGAAAACCAAATACCCACAAAAGAAACTGATTATGGATATTTAGACTCGATGAATGTCAGATCCTGTTACGCCGAAGGCAAAAGAGCAGGAGAAACAATGTGTATTTGCTCGCACTATCAGTATAATATTCCCGTAAAAATCGTAAGACCTTTTCATATATACGGTCCCGGCATGAATCTTGATGACGGAAGAGTGGTTGCAGATTTTGTAAGATATTTGGTAAATAATACAAATCTTGTTTTAAATAGCGACGGTAGTGCTACAAGAGCTTTTTGCTATATAGCGGATGCTATTATAGGATTTTTTACCGTACTTTTAAAAGGAGAATCCGGTCAAGCTTATAATGTTGGATTTAATAAAGAAACAAGCATTCTTGAGCTTGGCAATATTCTCATAAATCTTTTTCCTGAAAAAAATTTAAAAGTGATTAAAAAAGAAAATAAATTTCAAAAAGGCTATATAAAAAGTAAAATAACACGAGTTTGTCCTGATATTTCAAAAATAAAAAAACTTGGCTGGAAACCTGTTTTTTGTATTCAAGAAGGTTTTAAAAGAACAATAAAAAGTTTTTGAATAAATCTTTAAAACGCCTGGTCAATTGAATTATAGAAATTAAAATCATTTAAAATCTTGCAAATCCAAACGTTTTTAGCTTGTATTTCTATCACTCCGTCTTTTTCAGTAAGAGTAAGTCTTGAATAGTCGCAAAATTTTAAAATCCCATTAAAATGTACAGTATCTTCAAAAGACATGGGCTGATTTATAAGAAGCCCGTCCGCATCAAAAATTCCTATATCTCGGGAACTTTTCCCCGGGGGAAGCTTGCGAATCCATTTGTAGTCAGTTATTTCTATTGTTTGATTTGTTTTGTTACAGATAATTGCACCAACATGGCTTTTTGAATAATGCACAAACTTTTTATATTTTGACAGAAGTTTGTTTGTGTCTATATCAAAGAATAAAAAGAGAAAACTCATTAAAACAAAAGCCAGCAGGCATATCGGCGCAAATAATATTTTTATTTTTCGGGTTGTCATAACTTCCCTCTTCTTTTGAAAGTAAAAGTTTATTATATTTGCGGAAGCGGTATTGTAAATTATCGAGGTGGGGAGCAAAGTGGGGATTTAAATTAATTCTCCCGAAGAAAATACTATACATGTATAAATGAGTTAGTTTCCGCTTCGCTATAATTATACAAAATTCGGGAATTTTAAAAAATGCAAAAAGCAAAGTTAGCAATAGTTTCAGATCAAATATGCGGAGGAATTGGCGGAGCTGAAAGTATTTTATTTTGCGCTATTGATTTATTTCCCGATTCTCCTGTTTATACAACCGTCTATAATCCTGAAATAATACCCGGGCAATATAAAAATACAAAAATCATCCCCGGTTTTATCCAAAAACTCCCGCTGGCAAAGAAGTTTTATAAGGCTTATTTACCCTTAATGCCTCTTGCTATGGAATATTTAAACTTGCAGGAATATGATGTAATTTTTTCTTCTCACCATTCTGTGGCAAAAAGCGTTATTCCCAGACCTGACGCGTTTCATGTTTGTTATTGCCACTCTCCGGCAAGATATATATGGGATTTGTTCTGGACATATTCAAAATTAAATAATTTTAATAAATTATCAAAAATCGCTATTACGGCAATTTCGCAGTATTTAAGAGTACTGGATGTAACAAGTTCTAACAGAGTAGACTTATTTCTCGCCAATTCCACATATACAGCCGCCAGAATAAAGAAATTTTACGGAAGAGAATCCCATATACTTCATCCGCCTGTTGATACAGATAAATTTAATTATGAAGGAGAAGGGGATTACTTTTTTATGGCAGGAAGACTGGTTGCTTATAAAGGGTTTGAGCTTGCCGTTGAAGCGTTTAACGAATCGGGAAAACGCCTGATTATCGCCGGAACAGGGACTGAATATCAAAAATTAAAAGCCAAAGCAAATAAAAATGTTAAACTTGTCGGAAAAATTTCGGATGAAGAACTTGTTAAATATATGAATAACTGCAAAGGGTTTATTTTTCCGGGAAAAGAAGATTTTGGAATTGTAATGGCAGAAGCCCAGGCTGCCGGAAAACCTGTTATTGCTTTTAACCAAGGCGGCTCTTGCGATATTGTTTTAAATAATGAAACAGGGATTTTATTTGAAGAACAATCTGTAGAATCTTTGAACAAAGCTGTTTTGCAATCCGAAAAAATGCCCTGGAACAATAAATTTATTTCCAAACGCTCAGAGATATTTGATAAAAACCTATTTAAAACCGGATTAAAATTTATACTGGAAAACAAAAGTATTGATGAAAAAAAATTAGCGGTGTTATAAAATTTTATCCGGCTTTATGCAGAGTGTTAATATTTGTTTTGCCTGAAAAAACATCAATAATCGGTTGGGATGCCGTAAAAATTTCTTCTCTTAAAATCATCGGATCAGAAACTTCAAAATCAAGGTTTTCAGAAATTTCAGGATCAACAATCGGATACATAATATTTTCCTGCGCAAGCCTGTCAGCAACATAAACATAACTTGTAAGCAATTTGTCGGAAGATTGAACCGGATTATGATGAAAATTAACATGTTCACCGATATCATCGGACAAATTCCATTTAAAAATTAATTCTTTTCCTACTTCAGTGTGCGCAAAACCGAACAATTTTTTTTCTATGCTTATTCTTTCACCGCCCAGCACAAATTGATTATGAGCTTCTCTCGCATAATTGCTGTTATACAACTCCAGAACTATTTTTCCCACATCATGCAACAGACCGGCGATAAAGGCTTCTTCTTTTCTATTATCATTTAAGCTTTTAGCGATTATTTCGCATCCTACAGCGCATCTGATTGAATGTTCCCATAAATCTTTTCCGCATACGGTTACTATCATAGGTTTTATCGCCGAGCTTATAATTAAACTTCTCAGTCTGTTCAAGCCGAGCAATACGGCTGCCTGTGTGACATTATTTACTCTTGAAGAAAAACTGAAATAAGCGGAATTAACAAGTCTTAATAATTGAGCGGTTAAGGATATATCTTTTGATATTGTTGCGGATAATTTTATAATATCAGGTTCGGGTTTGTTTAATTGATCGAGTAAATTCAAAACAATTGAAGGCATAGAAGGAATATTGGGCATACCGTCAATAAAATTTTTAACATCTTGTGACATAAATTAATAATCCTTTTCCAGACGCAAAAAATGTAAATATTTATATATTTTAAAATAAGCATAAAAAATATACTAATTGTATTTGTATTTATATATACAATATTACAATTTATTTACAATTTGTTTGTAAAGAATTTTATTGACTTCCAGAGCGAATTTTTTTAAATTTTCAATATTTTCCTCAGGTGTATATAAAATTACAATTCCATAAGTTTTAACAGGTTTTCCCGTTATTTTTTTAAAGATAATCGCGCTCCAAAATTCTGTTCTGGTCGCGTAATTCGCCTCCAAATCCGTATACCAGTATATAAATAAATATTCTTTGTCCGCTTTTTTTGTCTTTATAAAATTTGCGGTTAAATCAGGCGAGAGCGTTAATTTTTTTTTATTTAAAAACTTAAAACCTTGTAATTTGTAACAAATTTGCGGATCATGAATCTTTTTTTTATTGTCAGCTAATACAAGAGCCATTTTAATATCATTATTATTTGTTTTTTTGTAAACTCTTAAAATAAGGTCTTCCGTTGACATTATTTTAAAAATACCGCTATTTTTTTCAAGTTTTAAATTTTGTCCGACCCAACCGTTAATATTTTTAGGAAATTTTTTAGTAACAGAAAAATTGCTTGCAGCATTTCTGTTAAAATCAATATTTGCCATTATAAAAATAAAAAACATGCTTAAAAAAAGGATTATTTTTTTATTGTGAAGCAGCAATTTTGTCGTCCTCAATAAATTCATTTATAACTAAAATAATTAATAAAGATAACGCGAAAATACCAAGCCCGATGTAATAATGAAAATTTTCCGAGCCTTTAAGTCCGTTATAAATAATATAAAAATCAATTAATAAAATTCTTATAATATTGCCGATAAAAGATATTGCTAATGAAAACGAAATAATCAAAAATTTTTTAAATACAGAAATATTTTTAAAATAAAATAGCAGAAAATTTATTACAAGCAGGGAAGAAAGGGATTTTACGCCTGTACAGCCTGCTTCAACCGTGACCAGATATTTGTCTATAAAAATATTAGAGCCGAGAGAATATGCGCCTATGTTTAAAAAATTAAGTATTTTAGCGGATATATCCGCTAAAAAAATTTGCAGCGGGGTTGTAAGCCTGAAAATTGGAAGCACCGGAATTGATAATGATAAAAGAATAATTACAGGAAGAACAATCATAAAAAGATTTTTCCCGTAAAGTAATAAAAGTATCCCCGAAAATAATAAAGGCAAAGATAAGCCGCTTAACAAGTCCATATCCGCTTTATTTCCCGTATAATAAAACAAAAGTCCTGTTATTAATGGTAATAACCCTAAATTCGTCGGATTTATTTCGGTTTTTTGGAGTTCTACGGCTTTTGTTTTAAAAAATTGAACCACGAAGATAATTAAGAAAGGGAAAAAAGAATAAAACGAGTCAAAATTAAACCATTCTTTTGTCCAGTTTGGAATATATTTGAGGTACAAAACACTTAAAGCAAAAAAAATAATTAAATCAAAATTAAACTTTGCCGTCATTGCGAGGAGGGGCTTTAGCCCCGACGAAGCAATCCAAAAAGCAAAAATTGGATTGCTTCGTCGCAAGCTCCTCGCAATGACAGTTAGGCTTTGATTGCAAATTGGTATAAGCATTCATATATTCCTCTTTGAGAAATTACGCCTTTTTTGAAATAACCTATCTAAAGAAAATATTTTAATGCCCGCTATTAAATACACAAAAGAGAATAAAAATAACGTCATTAAGGTTTTTATATTTATTTTTGTATGAGTTAAGTTTAAATAACTTATTTGAAAAAAAAGGCTGTCATTAAGTTGTTTTATCGCCAGATTATATTCCGACGCGGGGATATTTTTTTTATTTTGATTATAAACGTAATTAATTTTTTCTTTTGAGGTTTTATTTTCTGCTTTTAACGCTTCTATTTTATTATTTTGTACAGATTTCATTGATATTCCATACATAATTATATTAAGTGAGAGAAAAGAAAAGAATAAAACACAAAGAGAGCCGAAAACAACTCTTGTTGAAGCGGTGATTATTTTATTACGTCTGAAATTTGAAAAATTCAATCCCAATAAAACAATTAAAATTCCTAATATAGGCAATATAGATATATCTGCGATTCTTTGTGAAACTTCAAACACCCAATCAGAGTTTTTTATTGCGACAGGAAATAATAAACTGTAAAAATCTAAAAAAGAAGCCAGAATAACTGCAATTCCAAAAGTTATTAATATGATTGAGATATCTTTTAATTTCATAATAATTTACCTTTATTTTTATTAAATCCAAATATTCCGCCTAATCCTATTAACCCTAAAATCATTGAAGAAGGCTCTGGCACAGGTATATCAGCATCAAGTTCTATTTGTGCAGCATTATCTGACGGCAACCCTTGAAAATCAGCAATTAAATATACCCCCGATGATATAGCTTGATCAGGATCAATCAGTATTTTTAAATTATTTGAATGTGTTGATAAATAACTTGATATAGAACTTTTATTC
>Ga0209212_1000924_pt1 | contig 52561 bp, 50 predicted proteins | sample RifGroC2_FD_183996 | JGI IMG/M metagenome (GOLD analysis project Ga0209212, IMG submission 183996) | Groundwater microbial communities from Rifle, Colorado, USA - Groundwater C2 (SPAdes) (version 2) | ecosystem: Environmental > Aquatic > Deep subsurface > Groundwater | place: Rifle, Colorado...
TTCCTTCCTGATCGGAATGGCCACAGGATACTCGGAAGTTGAAATCGGTTACGGAGAATATATAGGTTAACCGCATGAATTTAGACCCCTATTCGCCTCGAATGCCTTCGACGTTGGGACAGCCGTGGTATTGTAATCATTATTTCTGTTAATTTCGCCGTGGCCCGCCTCTCCCCACGGCATGCAACGATCGATGGATTGTCCGATAAATGGTACATAAAAGGACGGGACGTGGCGCCTCGCCGCGTCCGTTACGGCCATCGATTGGGAAAACCATTTACTTATCAGTAACATGCCGGGTCCATGGTTAGGGTTGGCACGAAAGTTGAGATGGTTTGGGCATGGCCATTATTATTTGCGAAAATAAAACAATCGAAGAGGATGGTCCGTTATCGCACGTGGATATCCCACGATCGGTTGCTGGTAGAAGTCCTGCGGCGAACTCCAAAGGCTGGGTCCTCGATAGGATGCATCCGGGTTTTAAATCATCCCAATCGTTAGGAATAAAACATGATTTACTGCACGAAAGGGGCATCCTGCTGAGGCTGCCCAATTGGGTCTTCGTGCCCCCCCCTTTCGAGTCATGAATCTTACCCTTCCGCAGGATTGTTCCAACCTGCGTCTCCCGTTATAAACAAAGAAAATAACTAAAGACTTGTGACGGATGATGGGGGCAAGCAAGGAGCAAAGGTGGTCGGAGGGGGCGTTCAAACCCTCATTTTATTTTCCCGGAAGGCTCGTTTCCTCTCCGGAGAGATGAACGGATTCCAGCGGTCGAGAAGGAGGATAAATGAGAGCAGTCGTAGGGCGCGTGGTGAAGTTGGTTGTCGCGGCGATGCCTTTCCTCATCATTGTGGGGCTCCTGGGGGCGGCGTTGTTTATAAAGCCGAAAGCCGTCGGAAAGACCATCCAGCCGCCCGTCATCGAGAGAAGGGATCGGTTCTACGGAATCGTCGTTCCCGAACAAAACGTGGTCTGGATGGTCGGTAGCGGCGGCAAGATCGTACGCAGCGACGACGGCGGGAAAAAATGGATGGCGCAAAGCACTCCGGTCACCCTGCACCTTCAGGACATCGCCGCCTGGGATGGGCAGCGCGCTGTCGCGGTCGGCAACCAGGGGGTCGTCCTGGTCACGGGGGACGGAGGAAAGAACTGGAAGGAAGTCCAGGCGCCAAAATCCTCCGTGGCGAACAAATTGATCCGCGTGACGGCGTTTCCCGACGGGAGCGCATGGTCCGTGGGGGAGATGGGCGCCGTGCTCGTGTCCCGGGACTATGGAGCGACATGGGCCCGAAGTTCGAAAGAAGAAGACGTTGGCTGGAACGGCATCACCTTCATCGATGCCAGGAACGGTTGGGTCGTCGGGGAATTCGGGCGGATGCTCCGTACGAAGGATGGCGGTGCGACCTGGCAACCTTTCAAGAGCCCCACCCAGGGCAGTCTCATGGGCGTTGCGTTCCGGGATGGGGCGAATGGAGTAGCGGTGGGAATGGAAGGGGTCGTGCTGACGACCGCGGACGGTGGGAGATCGTGGAAAGAAGCGAAGAAAGCGACCAAGGTCCATCTCTTCGACGTGGCCTGGACCGGGGATTCCTGGCGGGCCGTCGGGGGGAAGGGAGTCTCGCTGACGGCGGACAAGACGGCGGCGCATTGGACCGCGGCACGACTGTCGGATACCGATCTGTCATGGCATACGGTGGTAATCCACCGGTTCGGGACGACGTACGTTTGCGGCGGGACGTCCGGCGCAATAAACAAAGGGAAATGGGACATCTTCAAAGCAAGCTAGGGGGGTGAAAAATTGATCGAAAAATTTGCCGAGTTCTGCATTCGCAGGCGCGTCGCCGTCGTCATCGCCGTGGCGTTGGCGACCGTCGTTCTTTCCTACTTCGCGCTCCACGTCGAAGTGAAGACGGTGTTCAGCGACCTCATGCCGCAGCGCCATCCCTACTTGAAGACGCACAACCAGCACAAGGAGACCTTCGGTGGTTCCAACATGGTCAGTATCATGCTGGACGTCGATAAGGGAGACGTGTTCAATCCGGACATCCTGCAGAGAGTGAAGCAGGTCACCGACGAACTGCAGAAGGTGAGAGGGGTCAACCCCTATCAGGTCGTCTCCCTGGCCTCGAAGAAACTCAAGGAAGTCACCGTCTCCTCGACGGGGATCGACTCTCGCCCCTTGATGTGGCCCGACTTGCCGAAAACCGACGACGAACTTGCCGCGCTGAGGGAGAAGGTGCTCCAGAATCCCCTCATCATGGGGGTCTACGTCTCGACCGACCTGAAATCGACGCTGATCACCGTCGATTTCTACGATCAGCTTGTCGACTACGAAGTGGCGTTCAAGGAAATTACCGAGATCGTCAACCGCGTCAAGGCCGACGGCATACGCGTCAGAGTCGCAGGCGAGCCCATTCTCTACGGGTGGGTCCGGTATTTTCTCCCGGAGACATTGCACATCTTCTTGATCACGGTTGCCGGCCTCACCGCGTTGTTATTCCTGGTGGCGCGCACCTGGCGTGGAACCCTGCTTCCTTTGCTCGCGGGTTTTATCAGCTCCACCTGGGCGCTTGGAATAGCCAAATTGATCGGCTTCCATTTCGATCCGCTGGTCATCGTAATCGCGTTCCTCATCACGGCCCGTTCGATCTCCCACTCGACGCAGTTGGTGACCCGCTTCGACGATGAGATCGCCGGTGGAAATGACGACATGCGCGCTGCGGCGAGAATCAGCATGGCGAGTCTTTTCAAGCCGGGAATGTTGGGCGTGGTGGCGGACGCAGGCTGCATGATCGTCGTCGCCATGACCCCGATTCCGCTGCTGCAGAAAATGGCCATCGTGGGCACGGTCTGGGTTCTGACGATCGCGATTGGCGCCGTCGTCATGACCCCGGTGTTGCTGTCGTGGTGCCGCAATCCGAAAAAATACGCCCATCCCCTCAACATCACCGGCGCAATACAAAAATTCCTGGATCTTTGCGTTTACGTCGTGACCAGCCGCCTCCGCTATACCGTACTGGCCGCCGCCGTGGTCGTGTTCGTCATATCCAGTCTTTACGCGTTCCAGCTCAAGGTCGGCGATGCAAATCCGGGTTCTCCGATTCTGTGGCCCAACTCCCGCTACAACAAGGATTGCGCGGAGATCAATGCCAAGTTCCCGGGATCCGATCGCATGTTCGTCGTGTACGAAGGCGACAAGCAAAATGCGATCAAGGAGCCTTCCATCCTTGAAAATATGGGCCAGTTCCAGAGATTCATGGAAGCCCAACCGGAAATAGGTGGAACGGTATCGATCGCCGATGTCCTTCCCTCGGTGAAGAAGATGATCCGGGAAGACAACCCCAGGTACGCGGAACTCGGGAATGACTTCAACGAGAACGGAGAGTTGCTGTTCCTGCTCATAAGCGGCACGGATCCCGGCGACATCGATCGATTCGTCGATCCGCAGGCCAAGAACGCGGCCGTAACCCTCTTCTTCCGCGATCACCAGGGCGAAACCATCCGCACAGCAATAAGCCGGATCAAGGAGTTCGCCGGGAAAAACTCTCTCACGGAGGCGCCGATCCGTTTGGCCGGAGGATTCATCGGCGTCCTGGCATCGATCAACGAAATCATCCTGTCCGGGCAGATCGAAAGCATCGCGCTCGGACTGCTGGTACTGGTGATCTGTTGCACCGTCACGTACCGGTCCACGGTGGCCGGGATGTTCTTCATGGTTCCGGTCATCCTTTCCAACACGATCACGTTTTCGTACATGGCGTTCAAGGGAATCGGAATGAACATCAACACCGTGCCGGTGGCCGCGTTGGGGATCGGCCTCGGAGTCGATTACGCCTTTTACATCGTCGATGGGATCAAGGAAGAGCTGCAGCATAACAATGACTTGTCCGCGGCGATTCGCAAGTCGCTGCACAGTGCGGGGAGGGGCGTATTGATCACCGGCGGCGCCTTGATTTTAAGCGTATTCCTCTGGTTCTTTTCCTCGCTCCGGTTCCAGGCCGAAATGGGAATCATGATGGGACTGTGGCTCTGGGCATCCGCGTGGAGCGCTTTGTTTATCGTGCCGTCGATGGTGTACGTGTTCCGCCCGGACTTCATCGTCGGTAACGGGAGAGTGCAGGCTGTAAACGAAAAAGCGGCAGCGGAGAGCTTGATCGGTGGTGCGCCGGAATTTCAGAAGTCAAACTGAGCGAAGGGGGGAGACCGGATGGTGATGACGATATGGCGATGACGATCAGAAGGTGCTAGGGCGACGGATTCTTACTCTGGAAAACTCCGAATAACGCGGGGGGGGGGAAATGAGAAAACTGCTGTTCAAGAGTGTGATGTCCATGTGGTTCCTGGCAATGTTTTGCGGGACGGCATCCGTGCCGGGTCCGGCAGCGGCTGCGGAGGATCAGGAATGGAAGCTGAACTTCGGGGGATACCTGAGAGAGCATATGTCGATGAATCTCCAGGATCATCCGGAAACGAGTGAGAACGATCAATTTACCCTGCAGATGTTAAGGAGCGCGGTGCAAGTGGAAGGGGATGCGTCCAAGGGGGACATTCGAGTCCATGCCGTCGGGCGCGTCGTCGGTGAAATAAAGACGGACTACTTGAAAAGTTTGGAGAAGATAGGGGCTGGTGGTGGGGATTTGATGTCCCAGTACAACATCTCGGATTTACGGGAACTTTTTATCGATTTTAAAGCCCATGAAAGAGTGATGCTGCGGATAGGGAAACAACAGGTGGTGTGGGGGGAAACGGATTTTTTCCAGGCGATGGACGCCGTACATGGATTCGACTACACATGGCGCTCCTTCCTGGAAGGGGAGAACGAAGATTACCGCAAACCTCTTATTCTCGGCAACGCGATCATTCAGGTGCCCGAACTGAATGGGTCGTTGCAACTGCTTCTCAGGCCGGGGTTTGACCGTGACAAGGACATCGGGAGCACGTTCGACATCTTCGGGGGAAGATGGATCGTTACCCCGTATGGGGGTGTGAACTTCTTGAACCCCGCGGTATTCCCGTACAACTTGCATCACCGCGACGGGGACGCCGATGATCCCACGTGGGGGGCGCGATGGCTGGGGAAAGTCGGGGACATTACCTACTCTCTGGCGTATTTGAGGACGCTCGGGCCGGATCCGGTATTTAATCCGTCCTATGGACCGTTCAACGGTATTCCCACGACACCCGGGGCCGTCGGGGAAACGATCTATCTGAAGAACGATCGGTTCGGGCTGACGGCGACCGGTTATTCCTCGATCGCGGATGCCGTGTTCAGCACGGAAATCGTCTACATCAAGGACCAGGGTTACAATTTTGGCACGGCTGCCAGCCCTATCCCGGGTCTTGACGGAGTCATTACGAAGGATACCGTAAGCGCCATGGTCAGAATGGATAAGAATTTAAACCTCACCGGGATCTTGGGGACCAACGCGCCCTCTTTCTTTACCGTCCAGATATTCGATAAATGGATACCGCAATTCAAGCAATCGGACAATGTCGTGGACTTTGCGGGTTTCTCGGCGCAGAGAAAGGAACATAACGTTGTCGGAACGGTCGTCCTCGCCCTGAATTACCTGTCATCCAGACTCAATCCCCAGATCGCCGCCGGGTACGACTTCACTTACGGCGGCAGCTTCCTGATCCCGAGCGTTGCGGTGGCATTTGGAGACAAGTGGCGCTTGAACGCGGAAGCCGACCTCTTCTTCCCCAAAAGCCATAATGACACACCGGGCGGCGATTCAAGCGACACCCACCTGATCGGCTACTTTGCCCATAAAAACCAGCTTTCCGTTCGCCTTACGCGCCAATTCTAATGGTAGGAGGAACAAAATGAACCGTAATAAAGTCGCGGCAGTCGTCATTTTCGGGATCCTTCTTGCGTGGTTCGGGGCGGTCGCAGTGGCCGCCGAGCTTCCGGAGGGGACCGTCATCACCAAAGCCAACCTCGACAAGGTCAAGAGCGATACTTTTGAAGGTAAGACCATCGGGAGCATGCTGACCGAAAAGATTCAGTGGCAGATCATGAACTACAACCTGAAAGTCCGCATCGTCCATTCCAAGCCGGTCACACTGGATCCCAAGCTGGTCGAGGCCACGAAAAAATACGCGAAAGAAGTCAAGTACGATCCCAAGAATCATGAAGTCAGCGGTTACAAAGCCGGGATTCCGTTCCCCGAGATCGATCCCAAGGATCCGGGAGCCGGGTTCAAAGTCGTTTGGAATTTCTATTACGCCTCCCCCGAAGGAGACGCGCTGGACGGAATCTGGGACTTTATCCTCGTGGACGGCAAGAAGGGCGTTGAGCGTCGGACCTCCTGGAAATACTACAAGATCTTCAACAAAGGGCGCCTGATGGATGGGGTTCCCCCGGTCGGAAGCGATCCCTCGATTGCCTACAAATACTTCTATATTGCCGTGGCTCCGCGGGATCTCAAGGGGACGGGCACGTTCACCATCGCCTACGACTCGAAGAAACCGGACGAAACCTGGGCGTACATCAAGTCGGTCCGGCGTATCCGGCAGCTTTCGGGCGGCGCCTGGATGGATCCGGTCGGCGGCATGGATCAGATGTACGACGAGATCTACGGTTTTAGCGCTCGTCCGTCCCGCTATCCGGACTGCAAGTATCTCGGGAAGCGCTGGCTCCTGGCGCCCGGGCACCAGAACAAGAAGTGGAACAAGGCCTCCAAGGGAAAGACGACAACCGAGGAGTTCCCGATGGTCGACCTGAACAATCCTCCCTATTGGAACCCGATTGTGGATTGGGAGCCGACCGAGGTACACGTCGTTGAATTGATTTCACCGCAGGAGAATCCCTACAATTCCAAGCGAATCATGTACTCCGACACCCGGGCTCCCCACTTCTATTACACGGAGAACTACGACAAGAAGGGGGAATTCTACAAATTCGTCTTCTTCCCCATGACCGAGCTTACGGCGGAGGACGGCTACAAGATGAATTCGGGCAACTTTAACGGGTGGTGGATCAACTTCAAGCGCAATCATGCGACCTTCTATGCCGAGCAGGGCTTCAAGGCGAATCCTCCGTATGCCAATGAGAAATCGTTGTCGCTCGGATTGCTGGAGGAATCGGCGAAATAATCCCCTTGTTGGTTGATAGGTAGATTGCCGACCCCGGGCGGGCTCTGCTCAGAGAGCCCGCCCGGGGCGGAGCAGGATGCATGTTGGCTACGGAATCGGCCAAATATCGGGACCTTGCCGATAGCCGAGGATTCAACCTCCGAGTCTGTGCGATATGTCAAGGCTATAAAAAGGAGATAAATATGGAATTCGCGAGTTTGGGGTGGATGCAGACGTTACAGAAGAGATGCAATGCGCATCCGGACTTCAACACGGCGACCATGTGGGCGGACGTCAAGATCGTGATCGCGTTTGGAGACAAGCGGTATTGGCTGAAATTGTATCGGGGGAAGATCATCGACCTGATGGAATACCTGCCGATGAAAAACGCGCTGGGATACGACATCCTCGTCAGCGGAGCCCTGGACGTATGGGAGACCGTTCATGCGCGGAAAAAGGTCTTCTGGGAGCCGTTGGATTTCGGGCAAATCGTGATCGACGGGAACCTGATCGAGTGCAACCGGATGCACGAAGCGATCTGCCTGATCGGGGACATCATCCCCGAGATTCAATAAGGCCGAGACCAATAAAGGGGGCAAAACCATGTCGTTATCGCATACGGAGATCACCGGACATTACGTAATGGTCGAAGGGACAAGAATCTATTACGAAGAATGCGGAAAGGGGACGCCGTTGGTTTGCATCCACACGGCCGGCGCGTGCTCCCTCGAGTTCTACCTGTTCCTTCCCATCATGGCCCGGAACGGATTCCGGGCGATCGCGATCGACCTGCCCGGCCACGGGAAATCGTATCCCAAGGATTGGCAGCCCTTCAGGGTCATGCGCGAGTATGCCGCATTTACGTGGAAGGTCATAAAGGCCATTTGTCCGAACGAGAAGATGGTTGTCACGGGGTCTTCCATCGGCGGCGACATGGTCACCGACATGGCCTGCCATTATTCGAAGGATATCCTGGCCGTACTGAGTCTCGAGGGCGCCGCGTATACTCCCACGTTCCCGAACGTGAACATCTACGAGGATCCGCACGCCTGCCCGGGATGGCGCAACATCATGGAGCGGGCCGCGGATGCGTCGCTGTACCGTCCGATTCCCGAGGGGAAGCGGATCGAAAATCGCTGGATGCACCGATACGCCTGCCAGGAAATCGCCGTCGGCGACCTGCAGTGCTGGGTCAATCACGATGTCCGTAACAAGCTAAAGGATGTTACGTGCCCCTACATGGCATTCAAAGGCGAAGCGGATTACTACGTGCCCGAGGAGTTGCTGGACGCCACCGTCAAGGGGATACCGAAGGGGCTCGGGGAAAAGGTCGTAGGGAAGAAGATGGGGCACTATCCGATGTTCGAGCAGCCTGAAGCTCTAGCAGGAATTTTCATGGAATTCCTGAAACGGAGAAAGGTCATATAACGCTTTTCGCTCGACCGATCGGAACGAGAATCCATTTGGAAAAGGATCAAGGGATGGCGCCTCCGAACAGCGGAAAGATCGATCTCAAAGGTCAAGCGGCCATCGTGACGGGTTCCGCGCGGGGAATCGGCAGAGGCATCGCTCTGGCCCTTGCGCGCGAAGGCGCGGATCTCTGTCTGTCCGATCTGATCGACACCCGGGAGACTGCGATCGCGGTGCGGAATTATGGAAAACGGGCTGTCGAGAACCGGTGCGACGTCTCACGCAAGGACGACGTACGTTCCATGGTCGATCAGGCGATCGGTGCATTCGGCAAGGTCGACATATTGATCAGTTGCGCGGCGATCTGCCATCGGACGCACATCAAGGATCTGTCGGAAGAGGAGTGGGACAACGAACTGGCCGTGAACCTGAAGGGAACGTTCCTCGTAGTTCAAGCGGTTCTTCCCCACATGAAGGAGCGGAACTACGGAAAGATCGTCTGCCTGGGGTCGGTCGCCGGCAAGGTCGGCGGGTTGATTTCAGGGCCGCATTACGTGGCTTCGAAAGGGGGGATCCACGCGTTCATCAAATGGGTCGCGAAGGACGCCGCAGCCCATTCCGTCTACGTAAACGGAATCGCTCCCGGGCCCGTCGAGACGGAAATGACCAGGGGGTTTCCCTATTCCTCCGGGATGGTCACATTGAAGAGGCTCGGGACGGTGGAAGACATCGCCGAGGCGGCCTTGTTCCTGTCATCGCAGGCTTCCAACTGGATCACGGGAACGGTGTTGGACGTCAACGGCGGCATGACGATGAATTGAGGTTTTGCCTGATCTACCACCAAGGAGAGCCAATCCGAGGAGATCCGGGAAATGCGAAACTATCCACGACCAGTTGAAAAGTTTATCTCCGTGAACAAGGCCGATGCGGGAATGGTGTGCCCGGCGTGCGGCAGCCACGACGTGAAAAAGTACCCGGTCGTAAGCGAAGGCGGATGGTGGAACGTGGCGAAATGCCAGGTTTGCCTCCATTCCCTGGAACGGTCACGCTCGGAGCAAAGGCTCGGACCGATCTCCACGATATCGGACCTGTTGTGACGCACGGGGAGGATCGTAATCCGTTGATGAACGATTGGAAGAGGAGGGATGCGACGTGATCGGACTGGACATCGGGGGAACGTTTACGGACGTTATCGCAATCGAAGGTGGAGAGATCGTTGCGACGAAAGTTCCGACCAATCCCTCCGCCATTGAAAAGTCCGTGCTCGAGGGCGCCAAGGCGATCGGCGTCGAGAACAAAAGTACCTTCAACCACTCGACGACCGTCGGCCTGAATGCCGTCATCACGCGAAGACTTCCCAAGGTTGCGTTCCTGACTACCCTGGGACACCGCGACATCCTGGACATGGGCCGCGTCTGGCGTCCACTGGAGGCGCTAACGGATCCGAACTGGCGGCGCTCGTTCGGCGATGCGAAGGCGCCGCTGGTCCCTCGGTATCTGCGGAGGGGGATCGAGGAACGCCTGAAGAACGACGGAAGCGTCCTGATCCCCCTGAACGAGAATCAGGCGCGCGAACAACTTTCTGTATTGAAGAAATGCAATGTCCAGGGGATCGCGATCTGCCTGCTGAACGCTTACGTGAACCCGGAGCATGAGGTTCGGCTCCGTAAACTGGTCGGAGAGGTTCTCGGAGACATCCCATGCTCGATTTCCTCCGAGGTTTCGCCATTGGCCAAGGAATACGCCAGGGCCTCCACCACGGCCATCGACGTGTTCATGAAGATCGTTTTCGGGGACTACATCCGCAAACTGCTCAGTGGGCTTCGCGACCTGAAATTCCGGGGGCAGGTCAACCTGGCGGATTGCGCGGCGATGCTCGTACCGGAAACGGCGGCGATGGAACGTCCGTTCCGGATCATGTACTCAGGTCCTGCGGCGGGGACGATCTCGACCGCCTATTTCGGAAAACTTATCGGAGACGAGAACATCATCTGCTGCGACATCGGGGGGACATCGAGCGACATCAGCCTCGTGCAGGGGGGCAAGCCGTTCGTCAATACGACCTTCGAGATTGAGCACGACATGGTCGTGAACACCCTTGCCAACGAGATCTTCCCCATCGGTGCCGGCGGCGGAAGCATCGTGGCCATCGGCTCCACGGGGGAGATGAGGGTGGGTCCGGAAAGCGCCGGTGCGGATCCCGGTCCGGCCTGTTACGGCAAGGCCGCCCTTGGCGGCGCAAAGCCGACCTTGACGGACGCGTGTATTCTCATGGGGATCCTGGATTCGAAGATGTTCCTGGGAGGGAAGGTCAAGCTTTTTCCCGAGTTGGCGAAGAATGCGTTCGAGGCACTCGATACGAATATCCCGTACAGCCTGAGGATCCGGTACGCGTACAACCTGGCGCTGAACAACATAACGGAGGGCCTTATCGATATCATCGTCCGTCACGGGGTCGATCCCAGGGACTATTCACTGATGGCGTACGGGGCGGCCGGCGCGATGCTCCTCCCGGCCATCATGGATCAGATCGGCGTCCGAAGGATCATCGTTCCTCCCTTCCCCGGCCTATTTTCGGCCCTTGGGCTTTTGAGTTCGGATCTCGTGTACACGACGAATCGGAGCGCCTACCTGACCTTGGCGCCGGATGTTTGCGACCGGATCAATTCGATCTACGAGGGCATGGAGGAGAGCCTCCTGCGTAATATCGCCAACCCGGAACGCGCGATCATCACTCGCACGTTCGATGCGCACCTGGCGGGCCAGACATGGGAGACCCCGTTCATCAGCGTTCCGCCGGGCAAGGTCACCCAGGAAACGATCTCCATCATGCTGTCGAACTTCCACGACGAATACGACAAGCGCTGGGGAAACCGGTTCGAGTTCATGCCTGTCGTGAGTGCGACGTACCGGACCCAGGCCACGATCCCCGTAGACAAGGTGAAGTACAGGGAGCTGCCGACGCGGGGGGCCGAACCGTTGCGACCCGCGGGGAAGACCACGTTGCGGCACTTGTCGGACCGGGACATCGAGGTCTTCGAATACAGCCGGGAGAAGCTTTGCCAGGGAGATGTCATCGAGGGGTACGCGATCATCCGGGAATCGATGTCGACGATCCAGGTCGTGGGCGGACAGATCGCCACCGTCGGGAAGTTCGGAGAAATCGTCATCGAGAGGAAGGCATGACCATGGCCGACAAACTGATCAAGGAGCTCAGCGATCAGGAATTCATGGAGCGCTACGGTTGCGACCGGTTCACCGCCACCGTGGTCTCCAACCGGTATCGCTATATCGTCCAACATATGTGCGGAGGTCTGCTGAATACCGCGTTCTCGATCATCCTGCGGGACTGGTACGACTTCGCGGCGACGATCTCGGGACCGCCGAAGCTTGATTATCCAATGACCGCGGTGAGCAACAGCCTCGTGCTATTCCTGTTCACCATGCCTGAGGCCGTGCGGAATACCGTAGAGGAGTACGGCGTCGAGAACCTGCGACCGGGAGATGTCCTGATCTGCAACGATCCGTACCGTACCGGGACGCACGTCAACGACTGCTGCTTCATCCGGCCGGTTTTCCACCACGGCAAGACGCTGGTCGGCTTCGTGAACATCCAGGCCCACATGCTGGACATGGGGGGAACCGTTCCGGCGGGATTCAGCGGCACAAAGAAGCACATCTATGAAAACGGGCTCGTCCTTGGCGGGCAGCTTTTTTACCGGGACGACAAGCCGTACAAGCCCACCTGGAAGCTGATTTTCGACAACACGCGGTGGGGCGAACTGCTGATCCCGGACATGAAGGCGATCTATCAGAACCTCATACTGGGAGAGAAGATGGTCGAGGAGACCATCGACCGCTACGGAATGGAGACATACCTGGGAGTGATGAGGTACTCCTGCGACGTTTCGGCGGAGTCGATGCGCCGGGGCATCGCAAACGTCCCCGACGGCGTGTACGAGGCGGAAGAACTGGTGGACTGCGACGGCGTGGATGACACCGAGGAGTATCGCATCAAGGTCCGCATCACGATCAAGGGAGACCAGGCGGAGGTGGACTTGAGTGGGACGTCCCGCCAGGCCCGGACCTCGATCAACGCGGGATGGCTGGACGCGAAAACCGCCATCGGCACGGCCTTCAAATTCCTTTTCGATCCCAAAATGCCCATAACGTCTGCCGCGTTGAGACCGATCGACATTGTTTTGCCGGCCGGAAGCATCGTCAACGCGTTGCCGCCGGAAGGGGTCATCTTCCTTTACTGGGAAACCACCATGCCGCTGCTTCTGGCGGTCTGGCGAGCCCTCAAAAACGTCTTGGGGGAGAACGCCGTTGCGGGAGATTTCTGTTCCCTCAATATTCACAATGCCAACGGCGTCTGGCCGGATACGGGGATTCCCTGGGTCACGATGGCCCAATGCGGAGGGGAGCATGGCCCCTGGGGGGCGACGAAGGTGGGCGATGGGGACAGCTACACGGTCTTTTCCCTCGCCAACAATCTGGATCCCGCGACCGAGGCGATCGAATCCGATTTTCCGGTCGTCGTCACCCGGAAGGAGTATGTCGTGGATTCGGGTGGGGCAGGGAAGAACCGAGGCGGCGCAGGCGTGCTGAAAGACACGCTCTGGATGCACAACACCGAACACTATTCCATGCCGCTGCATTTCAAGATCCCGAGCGGATTTGGAGTATTTGGCGGAAATGACGGGAAGACGGGAGGATGCTGGGTCTGGGGACCGGAGGCATTCGACCTGGTCAAGGAAAAGCGGGTCCTCGGGCTGGAGGCGAAGGTTTACGGGAGCTCTGTTCCCGTCGCGGGGATGCTGGACCCGGTAACAAAAATGCCGGACCGCGAGGGAAAGTACTTCTACTCCTTCCGGGTTCCCGTCTGGCAGACGAAACCGCACACGATCTTTCGCTACATCACCAACGGCGGCGGCGGGTGGGGCGATCCGATGACCCGGGATCCCGAGAAAGTGAAGAAGGATGTGCGGGACGAGTACGTCAGCATCGAAGGGGCGAGGAGAGACTACGGAGTCGCGATCAAAGGTGACCCCTACAACGATCCTGAGAACCTGGTCGTCGATATGCAAGAAACCGAGAAATTAAGACGCAATGCGTGATCGAGCGCCGATGTCGCCCTTATCAGGAAGGAGACCCATGCATGTCGGCTGACGACGGGAAAGGCAAACTGGCGGTTGTCACCGGTGGGGCAAGCGGGATCGGAGAGTCCTGCGCTGTGCTGCTGGGCGAACGGGGTTTCCGCGTCGTGATCGCCGACCGGGACTTGGAACGGGCATCCGCCGTGGCGTCTGCGATGCGCGCAACGGCCTACGCGGTGGATGTTTCCGACGCGGCATCGGTCGAAGGGTTGGCGAAGCGGATCGAGGAGGAATGCGGCCCCGTCGAAGTGCTCGTGACGAGCGCCGGCATCACCCAGAAACCGCTTCCGCCGGAAGAACTCCCGGTCGAGGACTGGGATCGAGTCATTTCCGTCGACCTTCGCGGGACGTATCTGTGTTGCCGCGCGTTCGGAGGCGGTATGGCGAGGCGGTCGGGTGGAAGCATCGTAACCATAGCGTCGGTGGCAGGATCGCGCTCGATGCCCCTTCATGCTTATGCGCCGGCAAAGGCCGCCGTCATCAGCATGACGCGGTGCCTCGCCGCCGAGTGGGGGCGGTCGGGCGTGCGGGTCAACTCGGTGTCGCCCGGCTACACATTAACCCCTTTGGTGAGGGAATTGATAGCCCGCGGGCAAAGGGATCCTTCCGTCATGGAGGCGACCTCCGCCTTCGGGAGACTCGTCGAGCCGCGCGAGGTGGCCGAGGCCGTTGCGTTTCTCGCATCGGACAAGGCATCGGCGATCACGGGCGTCGATCTTCCGGTGGACGTCGGCTGGCTTGTGGCGCCAACCTGGGCTACTTACGGGGGCCTGCGCCCGGATCTCAGACGATCCGATGCCTGAGGTCGGGGCACCGATCGAGCCGATCGATCCGACATGAAAGGGACAATGCCGTCATGAAGGATCGACTCCTATCGATGATCGAGACGATGGTGCTGATTCGCAGCACGGAGAACCGGCTCGCAAAGCTGTTTGCCGACGGTGAGATCCCGGGTTTCATCCACCTGAGCATCGGGCAAGAGGCTGTTGCAGCAGGCGTCATGTCGGCGCTTGGTCCCCAAGACACCATCACCACCACGCACCGCGGCCACGGACATGTGATCGCCAAGGGGATCGGGTTGGACCGCTTCTTCAGGGAAGTCATGGGCCGGGCCAATGGAATTTGCGCGGGGCGAGGTGGGTCCATGCACGTGGCGGACATGTCCGTCGGGGTCCTTGGAGCCAACGGCATCGTCGGGGCCGGCATTCCCATCGCCCTCGGTAGCGCCTTGGCGCACAAGGTCCGGAAGACAAGCGCGATTGCCGCCACGTTCTTCGGGGACGGTGCACAGGCCGAGGGAGTGCTCTATGAATCATTGAATCTGTCCTCCCTCTGGGGATTGCCCCTCCTGTTCGTCTGCGAAAACAACGGATGGTCGGAATTCTCTCCTACCTCCCGACAGTTCGCTGGAACCATCGAGGGGCTCGCCCGAGCGTTCGGGCTGAACTATACGAGGGTTGACGGGAACGACGTCGAGGCGGTGGCGCTGGAGACCGAGAACGCCGCGATGAGTCTTCGGGCCGGGGGGAACCCCCATGTTCTCGAATGCATGACCGTGCGGGTGAGAGGGCATTTCGAGGGCGATCCGCAGAAATACCGGGATCCCGGGGAACTGGCCGGTCTAGAGGCGAGCGATCCGATTGCCCGGGCGGCGGAGAAGGTGCGGGCGTTACCGAAAGGTGATTCGGATTTGCGTGCCATCGAGGAGCGGGTGGCATCGCGGATCGAGGATGCCGTTCGGAACGCCAGGGAAGACCGATTGCCCGATTTCCGCCAGGCCATCGGAGATGTTTACACGACACGGCGGGAGGGATAGCCCATGGCGGAAACCCGTTTCGGGAAAGCTATCAACCTGGCCCTTGTGGAGTGCATGGAGGGGGATCCCTCCATCATCCTCCTTGGCGAGGACATCGGCCAGGCCGAGGGTTCCTTCAAGGTCACGCGCGGTCTTCTGAAAAAGTTCGGTCCGGAACGGGTCCTCGACACACCGATATCCGAGGCGGCGATCGTTGGTGCAGCTGTGGGAGCGGCCATGAGCGGCCTGAAGCCCGTTGTGGAGATCATGTTCATGGACTTCATCACGCTGGCGATGGATGCGCTTGTGAACCAGGCGTCCAAGGCACGTTTCATGTTCGGCGGGCAATGCTCGGTACCGATCGTGGTTCGCACCCCGCATGGAGGCGGTCTCAATGCCGGGCCCCAGCACTCGCAGTGTCTCGAAGCCTGGCTGGCTCACGTGCCGGGCCTCAAGGTCGTGTGTCCAAGCACTCCGTCGGACGCATACCACCTCTTCAAGGCGTCGGTCGCCGATCCTGATCCCGTGATCTTCGTCGAGAACAAGGCACTGTATGCCGTCTCCGGGGAATTGAACCCGGGGGAAATCCCTCAAGATATCGGGCGTGCCCGCACTGTACGGGCGGGCAACGACGTGACCGTCGTGAGCTACGGGGCGGCGGTCCACACGGTGTTGGCCGCCGCCCAAATCCTCCAGTTGGAGGGAATTTCGGCGGAAGTGATCGACTTGCGGTCTCTCCAACCATGGGACGAAAAGACGGTATTCGGGTCCGTGGCCCGGACCCATCGCCTCGTGATCGTGCACGAAGCGGTGAAATCGTTTGGTGTCGGTGCGGAGATCGCGGCCCGGGTCGCCGAAGACGCTTTCGACGAACTGGATGCGCCGATCGTGCGCATCGGCGCGCCCTTCATGCCTGTTCCCTTCGGTAGGTCGCTTGAAGAGCAATACATTCCTGCGGCCGCCGCCGTGGTGGCGGGAGTCCGAAAAACGCTTTCCTAACCAACGGGGGTAATCGATGAGCGACAAGCTGGTTCTGATCGAGAAAAGGGGTCGTGTTGGAATTATGACCGTCAATCGCCCCGACACGATGAACGCCCTGAACACGCCGATGCTGGAGAAAATCGAGAACGCGCTCGGGATTCTCGAGCGGGACAATGACGTGCGCGTCATCGTGATCACCGGGGCCGGCGAAAAGGCCTTCGTTGCGGGCGGCGACATCGCAGAGCTGAATTCCCGGAAAGGGCTCGCGCATTACTCCGAGTTCGGTGAAGATGTCGAGCGCATTTTTCGCCGATTCGAGACTTGCGACAAGCCTACGATTGCGGCCGTCAACGGCTGGGCTCTCGGAGGCGGCATGGAATTGATGCTTGCCCTGGATATCCGAATCATCTCCAACACCGTGAAAATCGGATTGCCCGAGATCAAGCTTGGCCTGTTCCCTGGAGGGGGGGGGTCTCAGCGTCTTATGCGGCAGATTCCACTGTGCCGTGCCAAGGAGATCATGTTTACCGGCGATCCTCTAAATGCCGTCGAGGCGGTCTCCCTCGGCATCGCGAACCGGGCCGTTCCGAAGGAAAAGCTCATGGACGAGGCGCTGTCGATAGCGGAGCGAATCGCCGAAAAATCGCCTCTCGTCATCCGTCTCCTGAAGCGCTCGATGCTTCACGGCTCTGATATGCCGCTCCCAGCGGCGCTCGCGTATGAGCAGGCAATGATCGGCCTTGTCCTCGACAGCGAAGATGCGCACGAAGGCTGCTCCGCGTTCGTCGAAAAACGCCGCGCCGAATTTGTAGGACGGTAAGCGGAGCAAGTCAAAATGTTGCGCGACCTGTCGATGCCAAAATTGGGCCTGACCATGACGGAGGGGCTCATCGTCGAGTGGAAGGTTTCACCCGGCCGGAACTTCTCGAAGGGCGACATCCTGCTCGTGGTCGAAACGGAAAAGATCAACATCGAGATCGAGGCCGAAGACGCGGGCACGATGGGTGAACTTCTGGTTGCGCAAGGGGATGTCGTGCCCGTGGGGACGGTGATCGCCCGTTGGCGTCTGACGGAGGACGACGGTACGCCGACATACTCCCGTCCTGTTCTCATTCCGGGAATCGAAGGCGATGACGCAACCGTCAGCGAGGCCGAATCGGAACGTTCCGCCGATGAAGGAGCGGTCGTCCCACGGATGCGTGCGGCGGAGAGCGCTACTCGCCGCCCGGATTTCCGCACGATCGCGACACCTCTCGCCCGCCGGCTCGCAAGGCGCCACGGTGTCGACCTGCACCTCATCCGCGGGAGCGGCCCGTCTGGGCGGATCAAGGCCGCGGACGTGGAAGCGGCGGCCGCGAAGCCGTCGGGACCGTCGAGTCCGTCCGTCGAACGTCCGCCGGCGATCCCGCGATCCGCGTCGGTGGACCAGGGAACCCGGGCTGCTCCCGGACCCGCTCAGGCCGTGATGGCGCGCCGGCTTGCGGCCGTGAAGCAATCGGTGCCCCATTTCTATCTAGCGTCCGAGGCGGAGGTTTCCGCCCTGTTGACTCTCAGGGAGTCGCTGAATGCGGATCCCGGATCCCGGCGGATCTCCATCAACCATTTCGCGCTGGCCGCCGTGGGACGGACGCTTCTTGATCTGCCGTGGGCGAACAGGGTCTGGGTTGACGGGGACCTGAACACCTTCTCGAGCACGGATGTCGGGATCGCAGTCCACACACCACGCGGATTGTTCGCACCCATTCTTCGGGACGCCGGCCGGCTCGGTCTTGCCGGAGTGGCGACGGAGGCGTCGCGACTCGTCGACAAGGCCCGTGAGGGCCGCCTGGATCCAGACGATATGGCGGGCGGCGCAATGACCGTCTCGAACGCAGGGATGTTCAACGTGACCTATCTCACACCGATCATCAATCCCGGTCATTCGGCCATACTGGGGGTCGGTAGCGTGCGGCAGGTCTTCCGTCCCGACGAGGGGGGGCAGCCGGCGCTGCGGCGGGAGATCGGTCTCGTGCTGGCCTGCGACCACCGTGTCTTCGACGGGGTTGCCGGCCTCGAAATTCTCAACAGGATCGTCAAGTACTTCGAGAACCCTCAAGACCTTCTGACAATACCGGAACGCACGAGGTGAACGGGATGGATCTCGCGCTCAATGAAGAACAGGTGATGATGGCGGAAACCGCCAAGCAGATCGGGAAGAAGTTCGGCCTCGACTATTGGCGGGATCTGGATGCGCGAAAGCAGTTTCCGAAAGAGCTGTGGCAGGCCATCTGCGATGCCGGGTTCTGCGGCGTGGCGTTGCCCGAGGAATACGGGGGCGCCGGGCTCGGAATGGTGGATATGGTGATCATCATCGAGGCCTTGGCGGCAAGCGGAGGGGGATGCACTCTGGGCCAGCTGTTCATGATCAACCCGATCTTCGGAGGTATATCCGTTTCGAAGTTCGGGACGGAAGCGCAAAAGCGCGAGCTCCTGCCGCAGCTCATAAAGGGAGAGATCAATTTCTGCATGGCGCTGACCGAACCGGATGCCGGGAGCAACAGCCTTTCCATAAAGACGTTCGCCGCCCGGGATGGCGACGGCTGGCGACTGAACGGGCAGAAGATCTGGATCACGGCGGTTCCTCAAGCCCGTAAGATGCTCGTGGTCGCCCGCACGAAGAAGCTTGAAGAGGTCAAGCGCCGGACCGAGGGAATTACGATGTTCATCATCGATGTCGACCGGAAGGGTCTCGAACACACGCCGATCGAAAAGATGGGCACGAATACGCTGCCTTCGAGCGTGGTCTACTTCGACGACGTTCGGATCGAGCCGGACGAACTCGTCGGCACGTTGCACAACGGATGGTACGAGCTGCTCGACGTGCTCAACACCGAGCGCATCGTGACAACGGCCGGGTTGGTCGGGGCCGGCGAGCTTGCCATAAGGCTGGCCGTCGACTACGCCAAGGAGCGGTGCGTGTTCGGGAAGACGCCGATCGCCGCGTATCAGGGCCTCCAGTTCCCGCTGGCGCATGCCCACGCCGAACTGGAATGCGCCCGGGTGATGAATCGCTACGCCGCGGGCCTCTGCGACTCGGGAAAGTCCTACGGCACGGAAGCCAACATCGCCAAGCTCGTCGCCGCGCAGTCGGCGATGGCCGCGACGGATCGGGCCATCCAGACGATGGGCGGCATGGGCTACGCGAAGGAATACCATGTGGAGCGGTTGATGCGGGACGCCCGCCTGTTCCGGATCGCACCCGTATCGGAGGAGATGATCCTGAACTTCATCGCGATGAACAATCTGGGCATGCCTCGGTCGTACTGATGTGCCGCGGCCGCACGCCGGTCGAATGCATAGGGGGAGCTCGGACATGGTGAATCTCAGCACATTCCTGAAGTGGCATGCGGCCCGGACACCGGACAAGGTCGCGCTGGTATTCGGGCCGGAAAGGATTACCTACTCCGACTTTTACGACCGCATCCTCCGCATGGCGGCGTTTCTTCGGCACAAGGGCATCGGCGAAGACGATGTCGTCGCCGTCTTTATGAAGAACAGCGCGGTCTTTCTGGAGATCGCCTTCGCCACGAGCCATCTGGGGGCGGTCTTCCTGCCGATTAACTACCGCCTCGCGCGGGACGAGGCGGAATATATTCTGGGTGACGCCGACGCCTCCGTTCTTTTCGCGGACGATGAGTTCGCCGATATCCTTTCAAACATTCCTGGCGTCGAAACCGTGTTCATCGATGACGCAAGCCGGCACGACGGCCGAAAGCTCGCCGGAACCGGCCTGCCGATTCCTGGGATGAACGCGAGAAAGACCGGCGACCTGTTCCGTCTCATGTACACGTCCGGCACGACGGATCGGCCGAAAGGCGTCATCCATAGCTACGAGAACTTCTACTGGAAGTCGATGGCCCACGTCATATCCCTGAGCCTGTCGGGGGACGATCGCTGCCTCGTCGTCGGGCCTCTGTACCATGTCGGTGCCTTCGACCTTCCCGGCATCGCGGTCCTCTGGGTTGGAGGGATGTTGTACATCGAGCGAAATTTTGATCCCGGCGATGCCCTGGCGTCGATCGAGCGAGAGCGACTGACCTGCGCCTGGCTGGCTCCCGTCATGCTCGGGCGGATTCTTTCTGCAGAGGACCGCCACCGGTACGATGTCTCCAGCCTCAAGTGGTGCATCGGCGGAGGCGAGAAGACGCCCGAATCGCGGATTCGGGCGTTCAGCGAATACTTCTCGCAAGGGCGATATATCGACGGCTATGGCCTGACCGAGACCTGCAGCGGCGACACGTTGATGGAGCCAGGAATGGAAATCGCCAAGATCGGTTCGCCGGGGCGCGCGCTGCCGCACGTTGAGGTGCAGATCCGGGACGACGACGGCAAGGAACTGTCGCCCATGGACGTCGGCGAGATCTGCGTGAGAGGCCCCAAGGTGACCCGGGGGTACTGGAAAAATCCCGCCAAGAACGCCGACAGCTTTTTTGGCGAATGGCTCAGAACCGGCGACGTCGGGTATCTGGACGAGGACGGTTTCATTTATCTCACAGACAGAAAGAAGGACATGATCATCACCGGCGGGGAAAATGTCGCATCGTCGGAGGTGGAGAGGGTGATCTATCTTCTTCCCGAGGTCGCCGAGGTCTGTGTGATCGGTGTTCCCGACGAGAAATGGGGGGAGACGGTGACCGCCGTGGTCGTTCCGCGGGAGGGAAAGAGCGTCGACCAGGCGATAATCGAGAAACATTGCCGGGAGTACCTCGGAGGCTTCAAGGTCCCGAGGAAGCTTATTATTCGCGACACGCTCCCCCGGAATCCGTCCGGCAAGATCCTCAAGCGCATTTTGCGCGAGGAATACAGGGCCGGCTGAGGCGATCACGCGATACCGCTTTCATTCGAAGGAGGAAGACCGTCATGACGATTTCACGATTGCTTGCCGATTTCGTCTGTTCCCTCGAGATCGAGAAGGTTCCGGCCGATGTTCTGGAGAAGACAAGGAATTGCCTGCTGAACGGGTACGGGATCGGTCTTGGCTGCCAAAACACGCCTTACGCGCCTGTCGCCCGCCGGGCGGCGCTGGCCATCGAGGGCGAGCGAGCCGACGGGGCGACCCTGCTGGGCGACGGCCGAAAAACGACGGTTGCCGGCGCCTCGCTCGCGAATTCGGCCCTGTTCCATGGGCGTGCGCAGGAAGACACCTGCGGGGCCGCCCATCTCGGCACGATCCTCATTCCCCTGCTGACGGCGCTGATCGAAACGCGCAGGGTTCCCGCGTCGCGCCTCCTGCCGTCGCTGATCGCCGGGTATGAAGTCGGCGGCCTTCTTGAGAGCACGTACGCGGGGAAGACGACGCCCAGTGGTTTTCGCGCGTCGCCGCTATACGGCGCGATCGCCGCCGCCGCGGCCGTCGGCAAAGCGATCGGCCTGAACGTCGAACAGCTTTCGGCGGCGTTGGCCAATGCCGCGTCCTTCACCGGGGGGATTCTCCAGTCCTTCAGCGACGGAACGGACGAGTGGCGCTACCAGGTCGGGGTTGCCGGGCAACTCGGCCTGGTTTCCGCGGAACTCGCGCACGCGGGATCGGTATCCGCACCGAACGCGTTCGAGGGGCGTGCCGGTTTTATACGCACATTCGCGCGGACGGAGCCCGATCTCAAGACGCTTAAGGCCAAGCTCGGCTCCGACTGGTCGATCCACAGGGTCACCTTCAAGCCGTACCCGGTTTGCGCGTTCAACCAGACGCCCGTGATCGCAGCGCTTGCCCTGCGGGAAAAAGTCGGCCGGCGCGACATCGCTTCCGTCCGGGTCCGAATGAATCCTTACGAGACCGGTTACGCGGGCATGGATTCGAAGGGACCGTTCAACAGTATTTCCGGGACATTGATGAGCATACCGTTTTGCATCGCGGGAACGCTTGTGCACGGAGATCCGACGATGAAGATAATGACCACCTATGACGATGCCGAGGTGAATGCGCTGGTGGCCAGGACGGAGCTCGTTCCCGACGACGGGGTCAACAAGCTCTGCTGCATAATCAACGTGGATCTCGAAGATGGGACGCGGATCGCCCAGGATCAGCGGATGACCGTGGCGAACTATGATTACGACCGAAAGGCGGTTTCCGCGCTGATCCGACGGATCGGCGACGAGTCCGATCTGCCGGCGAAGGCTTACGAGTACCTGGAAACATTCGTGGAGAGCCTGCCGGGCGCGGACATCAGCCTTGTGCTGAAAAGCTTTGCGATGGTGCCGAAGGCAGTTTCCCCGCAGTCGATGTGATGCGGCGAATCGCCTTCGGGGAGGTTTTGATTGCTGTGAACGAATTGCTGAAAGGCTAACTCCATGGGGCATGTTCCCTTCAATCTGGTCATCATCGGGGGTGGCCCAGGAGGATACGTCGCGGCCCTCCGTGCTTCCCAGTTGGGGATGAAGACGGCTCTGGTCGAGGGAAAACACCTTGGCGGCGTCTGCCTGAACTGGGGGTGTATCCCCCTTAAGGCGCTTCTCCGCTCTGCGGATGTTTTTCGCCTGGAGGAAATAGTGAAGCGATCGATTCCGGCATCCATGATCGTGATCGGGGAAGGCGTTGGTGAATGATGGGGGGAAAATTGCCGCCGCCATCCAGGTCGGAGAAGCCAAAATCGATCTCGAGGCGGACAAGGCCATTCTGGCGGTCGGCATCATCGGAAACGTCGAGAACCATGGTCTCGAAAGCACGAGGGTCCGCGTGGAAAAAGGTCATATCGTCGTGGATGAATGGCTTCGCACGGGGAATCCACATCTGAGTCGCGCCGGGCCAGGGTTCGTCGGGAATCATTTCAAGGCCATACCCGAACGGATGGAGGAGCTGGGAAACTGAATCCGTGTAGGGGGAACAAAAATCTCGTGCACGGGCCCCCTCCTTTTGCGCGAGCCCCCCTACACGGTGCACCAATCATCGGCAAATAATTGTATTCACAGCGGTGACGGCATGCAAAGATTTTCTGCGGTCGGGTCGTCGCGGGGGGAGCGACCATGGATGCAAACGCCAGGCGACGCAAACGGAAAAAGGGAGACTCAGCCTCCAGATCGGAAACGGTTGCTTACATGGGCGGAAAAGACATTCGTGTGGAACAACTCTCTCCGGGAGTCTTGAAGATACGGCTTCCAACCCCGTACAAGGTGGGAGATGTCAACGCCTACATTTTTATTGGAAAGGGTTGTTTTGATATCATCGACCCGGGGTGCGGATCGAAGCCGAATCTCCTCCTTTTGGAAGAGGTTTTAAGTCGGTTCGGACTCCGATTATCTCATGCAAGAAGAATATTTCTGACGCATGGACACGAAGATCATGGAGGGCTTTCCTCCGAAATATCCGCGGTATCCGGCGCGATAATATCGCTCGGGCCCGGTGATAAGGACCTTTTCGGGACCAATGTCAGGAATGTCTTTCTATCAAACCGCGATGGAGTGATGGGCCGTTTCCACCGGCTCGGATTCCCGAAACGCGACTTGGGGCTTCTTCCTGGATATTTCGAGTCCAGAGATTATTACAAGACACCACCGGGCCGTGCTGAAGGCTTAAGAGATGGGGAATATTTAACAGCGGGAAACACGAGGTTGAAGGTGATTGCGGCCCCAGGGCATACCCAGGGGTCCGTCTGTTATTATTTGGAGGAGGATGAAGCTCTGTTTTCCGGTGATACACTGATCGACCACATTACACCAAACCCCGGCGCCTCGATCTACAACGATATATTGTTTCGGGATGAGATCGACTACAATCCGCTCGGGATTTTCTTGAATACTCTTAACAGACTGAAAGACCTTGGTGCAAAAGTGGCATATCCCGGACATGGGAAGCCGGTAGATAGTCCCAAAGAACTTATCAACGGATATTTGGATCATCACAAGAAAAGACTGCGCCAGATATTGTCTTCATTAGATGACGGTCCGCTGACGTGCTACGACGTGTCAAGTATCGTTTTTGGAAATTGCGGCAAGATCGATGAAGCTGTCCTTCAGGTCATGGAAGTGTACGCCCATCTGATATGTCTGGTGGAAGAAGGACAGGTTATGGATTCGCTGATGGATGCCGGTTGCCGAATGTACAAAAGAACGGGTCGATAAATGATGGCACCCCGAGTCCGGACCGGGTCAGAGTGGTGAGGTGACTGCGGGAGAGCGATGAGTCTCTACGCGCTTGAGAACATGCGGCCGAACGTGGCTGATGGGACGTTCGTCAGTCCAGCTGCGCACGTCATAGGGGACGTTCATATCGGGACCGGCTGCTGGATAGGCCCGGGAGCGGTGATCAGAGCCGATTTCAGCCCGATCCTGGTCGGCGATTACACGGCGATCGAGGAGAACTGCGTCGTCCACTCGCAGCCGGATATCGAATGCCGAATTGGTGATTTCGTGACGATCGGCCACGGCGCGATCATCCACGCCGCCTCGATCGACGACTACGCGACCATCGGGATGGGGTCCGTGATCGGCATGGATTCGCGGGTCGGTCTCTGGGCCATCGTCGGGGAGGGATCTGTCGTGAAATCCCGGCAAGCGATTGCACCGGAGACGATCGTCGCCGGAGTTCCTGCCCGGTTCATCCGGAACCTGGACGAGGAACGTAAGGCATTCTGGCAGGACGGCAAGCGACTGTACCGGGAACTGGCTCGTAGGTACCTCGAAGGCTTTCGACCTCTCTGAACCGGCGTACGTCGACGTACGGAACAGCGGCACCACAAGGCCATGTTCAGAACGTCGAGCACCAGATCAGAGAGCGGATGTTTTTCCGCTTCGCTGCAAGGAGATGACGAGCATCAAGATGGTGATGATCAAGCCATAGTCCAGCTCCACAGCTCGGGGATCCACTTGAAGCCGCCGCCCTTCACGGTCCGGACGTGGCCGATCCCGGGGAACGGGAGGTGGTAGCCCAGGACCCGCAGCCCGTCGGTTGCCGCCCGGTCGAGGAGTTTGCGCCGCGTCTCCGCCCCCAGCTTCGGATCCGAGTCGAAGGCGGAGGTCCACTCGGGGTGGGCGAACATCAGGACGTGGTGGTGGACCGTGTCGGCAGCGTTCAGCAGCGTCTCCTTGCCGGAGGAGACGAGCAGCGCGATGTGTCCCGGGGTATGACCGGGGGCGCTCAGGACTTCCAGCCCGGGCAGGATCTTCTGTCCCGCCGACACCGGGGTCAGGCGGTCCTTGATGGCTTCGAGGTACCGCTTCGCGTTGGCGGCGAAGACCTTCTTGTTCGCCTCGGGGATCCGCAGTTTCGACATGTCCGGGGCGGGCCCCGTCCAGTAGTCCACCTCGGTCTTCGAGGCGAAGTACGCGGCGTTGGGAAAGACGGGCTTTCCGGCGGCGTCGAGCAGCCCTCCGAAATGGTCCCCGTGGGCGTGGCTGATCACCACGGCCGTCACCTGGGCGGGCCGGACCCCCGCGGCGACAAGGCGCTCCGCCATCTTCCCGAGGCTGGGGCCGAAGAGGTTTCCCGCGCCGGTATCGACGAGCACGAGCTCCCCGCCGATCTTCAGGAGCAGGGTGTTCACCTCCAGGGTGAGCCGGTCCGTCGGGAGGAAGGCGGACCGCAGCATCCCTTCCAGCTCCTCCTTCGACGCCTCGGGCGCCCAGGTCGGCTGGATCGGATTGAAGCTCAAGCCCCCGTCGTTGATCACGATCGCCTCGATCTCCCCGATCGAAAACCGGTAGTACCCGCCCGCCTGCGGGCCTTTCAGGACGGGAGCGGCGGCTTTCGCCTCCGGGATCCCGCTCCAGGGGAGCGCCGCCATTACCCCGGCGGCCCCGGCGATCTTGAGGGCGTCGCGCCGCGTTAACGTCACCTTGCCGAACCGTTCGTCCTTCAACATGGCCTTCATGGGTTTCGTCTCCTTTTATGCGATCGAGGCGTACCTTGGGACATCGCCGATTCCATTTTCCTAAGATGGCGTGTACCCATTTCCGGCTGCGTCCGGCGGGTAGATTCCCAAGGCGGCGCTTCAGTTGACACTCTGTAGTTTATAAGCTACATTTAGGCCGTGGATACCACCGTGAGGGACTATGTCACCGGAAACGGCAAGGTTCCGTTTCCGCTGTGGCTGAATTCGCTGTTGGAGAAGAGAAGATGGCGACGAGTAAAAGTTACACGAAAGAGTTGATCCGGGAGTTGAAGGACCCGAGGGAAGCGGCGGAATATTTAAGCGCGGCCCTGGAGGACGGGAACATGGAAGTCTTCCTGCTGGCCCTGAAGGACGTCGCAGAAGCCTTGGGGGGCGGGTTCTCGAAACTTTCCAGGAAAACGCGTCTGAACCGTGAAAACCTCTACAGGATGCTCTCTGAAAAAGGAAATCCCGAATTGCGCAGCATGGGAGCGCTGCTCGATGCCCTCGGCCTGAAACTTACAATTGACGTTAAGAAAGCCTCTTGATGGAGCGGATGGCCGGGGCTTGAATGTTGTTTCAAATGATTTTATAATTGGTATCAAGTGATGCCAGGGTAGGAGATGGAGACATGATCACAGCCAGGAAAATCGCCGATGTCATGGGGCTTAGGGGCGCGGTCCGCTCGTTGGGCGAGCTGACCGAGATCGTTTCCCGCGGGCTTCCCAAGTCCGCCTTGCGCTATTGCGTGGTGCGCGTCGTGAGCGACCCGAGAGAGCGGCGGGAGGTCATGGGCCGCATCGTTCCGGCAGCCACCTACAAGCGCCGGAAACAACATCTCCGGCCGGAGGAGAGCGAACGGACCGAGCGTCTCGCGCGCGTCATCGCCACGGCGGAGCACGTTTGGGGCGACGCGGAAGAGGCCAGGCGGTTCATGACGGGTGCGCACCCCGAGTTGAACGGAAAGACCCCGCTGGAGACTTCTTACGCCGAGTTGGGAGCGCGTCAGGTGGAAGAACTTCTGTGGAAGCTCTTCTATGGCCTTCCGGCGTAAGGGGCCGCTCCGCGTCTGGCGCATCGCCGACAATCGTCACCAGATCTACGACGGAACCGGCGCGATGGTCTGGGGAGCCCGTTGGAATTCTCCCGGTCATCCCGTCATCTATGCCTCGGCCTCCTTTGCCTGCGCCATGCTGGAGCGGTTGGCCCATGCCGGGATCGGCAGCATCCCGAAGAATCAGCACTCGATCACCATCGACATTCCCGCGATCGACATAGAGGAGATAACGGCCGCGGATGTTTCCGGCTGGGACCTCCCGGATCTGTCGGTGAGCCGCGCCTATGGCGACGGATGGCTTCTTTCGAAGCGGACGGCGGTCCTCGTCGTCCCTTCGGTCGTCGCAAGACCGGATTGCAACGTGCTGATCAGCCCCGCGCACCCGGATTTCCGCAAGATCACGCATTCGAAGCCGGAACCCGTCGTCTGGGATCGGAGACTGTTTCACCGGAAAGGCCGCAAGCTGTGAGTCCCGGCAGGACGCAGGTTTTATGCCCGCTCTCAAGGTTTCGGAATATCATTTCCCATAGACGCGATCGCGTCCGAAAGGGGTTTCGCGGACCATGCCGTTCGAACTGAAGCTCCCCGACGTGGGAGAGGGGATCGCGGAGGGGGAGGTGGTCCGCTGGCTGGTGGCCGAGGGGGCCGCGGTCAAGGAGGACGACCTGCTGGTCGAGATCCTGACCGACAAGGCGAACATCGAGCTTCCCTCGCCGGTGAGCGGGACCTTCCTTAAGATCCTTGCGCAGCCCGGACAGGTCGTGAAAGTGGGGGAGCCGATCGCCCTCATCGAGCTCGCGGCAGGGCAGGCTACCGCAGCGCAGCGCGCCGTGACGCCGTCCGATCGTCCGGCCTCCGTCTCCCGCGAAGCGACGGAACCAGGACATGGGACGCCTTCGGGGAAAGCCGCCGGCGCGGACGGAGAGGTACTCGCCACCCCGGTCGTCCGGAAACTGGCGAAGGACCTCGGGGTGGAGCTGGGCGCGGTCCGTGGGACCGGACCCGGCGGGCGGATCATCGAGGAGGACGTGCGGCGAGCGGCGGGGCCGACGTCGCCGGCGGGCATCCCCGCGGAGTCCCCGCCGGAGGAGCGGGTCCCCTTCAAGGGAAGACGCCGGATGATCGCGCGGAAGATGGTGGCCGCGAAGACCCGTGTTCCGCACGCCTTGCTGGTGGACGAGGCCGACGTCTCGGGTCTCCTGGCCGAGCGCGCGAAGATGCGGGAGATCGGCGAGCGGGAGGGGGTGCGGATCACCATCCTTCCCTTCATCATGAAGGCGGTCGCCGGGGCGCTTCAGCGGCACCCCGCCCTGAACGCCTCTCTCGACGAGGACCGCGAGGAGATCGTCCTCAAGAAGAACATCGACGTAGGCATGGCCGTGGACGCCGGGGATGGATTGGTCGTCCCGGTCGTCCGCAACGCCGACGCGAAATCGGTCATCGAACTGGCCAGGGAGATCGATCGGCTGTCGGCGGCGGCGCGGGAGGGAACCCTCGCCCCCGGGGAGCTGGCCGGCGGCACGTTCACCATCTCCAGCGTCGGTTCGATCGGGGGGCTGTTCAGCTACCCCGTCATCAACGTCCCGGAGGCGGCCATCCTGGCGGCGCACAAGATCGTGAGCCGGCCGGTGGTACGCGACGGGGAGATCGTCCCCCGCGATATGATGTACTTGAGTCTCTCCTTCGATCACCGTATCGTGGACGGCGGAGCGGCGACGCGGTTCCTGAACGAGGTCGTACAACGCATCGAGGCGTCGGCGATATGAAGGGGAGGATCTCCCGATGAAGCAGTTCGACCTGGTGGTGATCGGCGCGGGCCCCGGCGGCTACGTGGCGGCGATCCGCGCCGCCCAGCTTGGGATGCGCGTGGCGGTGGCCGAGCGCGACAAGCCCGGGGGAGTGTGCGTCAACTGGGGGTGCATTCCCTCCAAGGCGATCCTTTCCTCCGCAGGGTTGTACGAGGATATGCGCAACGCCGAGGCGTACGGGATCCGGTGCCAGGGGCTTTCCGCGGACTACGGCGCCGTCATCCGCCGAAGCCGGAAGGTGGCGGACCGGATGTCCCGCGGCGTGACCTTCCTGTTCAAGAAGAACGGGATCGAGCTGTTCCCCGCTGCCGCGACGATCCTCTCGCCCACCACCGTCCGGGTGGGGGAGGAGGAGCTCTCGGCGAAGAACATCCTCGTGGCCTCCGGAACGGCGGTGCGGGGGCTGCCGGGGATCGAGCCCGACGGGCAGGTGATCCTGACCAGCGACGACGCCCTCGCGCAGGAGACGCTTCCACGCTCCGTGATCGTCCTCGGGGGCGGCGCGGAGGGGGTGGAGTTCGCCTACGTCTACCGGGCGTTCGGCGCCGACGTGGCCATCGTCGAGATGGAGGACCAGCTCCTTCCCCGCACCGACCGCGAAGTGGCGAAGGAACTGGAGAAAGCGCTCGGTAAACAGGGGATCCGGGTGTTGACCTCCGCCTCGGCGAAGAGATTCGACAAGGCGACCCGGACGTTGACGGTATCTTCCGGCGGGAAAGAGGAGACCCTCACCGCCGAGAAACTCCTGGTCGCCGTGGGGCGCAAGGTGCTCTCCGCCGGGCTGGGGCTGGAAGCGTGCGGGGTGGAGATCGAGCGCGGTTTCGTCAAGGTGGACGACCGGCTCCGAACCGCCTGTCCCACGATCTGGGCCATCGGCGACGTGATCGGCGGGATGATGCTCGCCCACAAGGCGTCCGCGGAAGGCGTCGTCGCGGCCGAGGCGATCGCGGGGAAGGAAGTTCGTCGCCCCGACCCGGACCGGATATCCGCGTGCGTCTTCTGCCGCCCCGAGGTGGCAACGATCGGCCTGTCGGAGGAGGAGGCGAAGCGGCGCGGGATCGAATACAAGGTGTCGAAGTTCCCCTTCACCGCGCTCGGGAAGGCGGTCGCCTCCGGGCACACCGACGGGTTCGTAAAGATGATCGCGGACGCGAAATACGGTGAGGTGATCGGCTGCCACATCATCGGCGCCGGCGCACCCGACATGATCGCGGAGCTCTCCCTCGCCCGTTCCCTCGAGGCGACGTTCCACGAGATCGGCCGCACCGTCCATGCGCATCCCACCCTTCCGGAGGCGATCCGGGAGGCGGCGCTCATGCTGGGCGGCGAGGCGATCGACCTATAACCTTCCACAAGAGGATGCCATGACCGAGCAGAAAGACCGGGAGCTGTATCGCTGGCTCCGCCTCATCCGCGAGTTCGAGGACCGGGTCTCCGCGCTGGACAAGCAGGGGAAGCTCATGGGCGGGGTCTACTCGGGAAAAGGGCAGGAGGCGGTGACGGTCGGTTTCTGCCATGACCTGCGGTGGGACGACTGGATCTTCCCGCTGCACCGGGATCTGGGCGCCTATCTCGTCAAGGGGGCCGACCCGAAGCGCCTGATGGCGCAGATCTTCGGCAAGCGGGACGGCTTCGCGAAGGGGAAGGACTCCTATCTGCACGGCGGGGACCTCGCGAACGGGATCTTCGGCGCCACGTCCTGCCTCGGCGCGTCGTTGCCGGTGGCCGCGGGGATGGCGTACAAGTTCAAGATCCGCAAGGAAGACCGCGTGGCGATCGCCTTCTTCGGGGAGGGGGCGAGCAGCCGGGGGGACGTCCACGAGGCGATGAACTTCGCCGGCGTGCACAGGCTCCCGGTGATCTTCGTCTGCGAGAACAACTTCTACGCCTACTCCACCCCCAACGAATTGCAGTTCGGGGTCGACAACGTTGCGGACCGGGCGGTGGGGTACGGCTTCAAGGGCGAGGTGGTGAACGGGAACGACCTCCATGCGGTGATGAAGACGGCCGGGAAGGCGATCGACCGCGCGCGCAGGGGCGACGGCCCGACGCTGGTGGAGTGCAAGACGTACCGGTACCACGGCCACTCCGAGCACGACCGGGCGGACTACCGATCGGAGGAGGAGGTCATCACCTGGGAGAGCCGGGACCCGATCTTCCTCTGGGAGATCTACCTCGAGAAGAGAAAGTACGACATCGCCGCCATCAGGAAAGGGACGACCGAGGAGGCGACGCGGATCGTGGAAGAAGCGGTCGCGTTCGCGGAAGGAAGCCTGTCTCCCGAGGGACCCGAGGCGATGGAAGACCTGTACGCCATGCCGATCGACACGGAGGCGCCGTAAGCCATGCTCGTCACCTACATCGAGGCGATCCGGCAGGCCATGGACGAGGAGTTGACGAGGGACAGGAATGTCCTTCTGATGGGGGAGGATGTCGGGGTGCTGGGCGGCGCCTTCAAGGCGACGGCGGGGCTCCAGGAGAAGCACGGCGCCGACCGGGTGGTCGACATGCCCATCTCCGAGTCGCTGATCGTCGGGGCCGGTGTCGGGCTCGCGGTCCAGGGGATGCGCCCGATCCTCGAGATGCAATTCATCGACTTCATCGCCTGCGGCTTCGACCAGATCGTGAATACGGCCGCGACGCTCCGCTACCGCCACGGCGGGCAAACCGCCTGCCCGATCGTGGTCCGGGGGCCGTCGGGCGGCGGGGTCCACGGCGGGCTGTACCACTCCCAGAACCCGGAGGCGTGGTTCTGCCATGTCCCCGGCCTCAAGGTGGTGGCCCCGGCGACGGCGTACGACGCGAAGGGGCTGCTCAAGTCCGCCATCCGGGACGACGACCCGGTGATCTACTTCGAGCACAAGTTCCTCTACCGGCGGATCAAGGAAGAGATTCCCGCGGAGGAGTACCTGGTCCCGATCGGGAAGGCGGCGCTGCGCAAGGAGGGGCGGGACCTCACCGTCATCACCTACGGCGCCCCGGTCCACGCGGTGATGAAGGCGGCGCGGGACATGGCGGCGGAGGTGGATATCGAAGTGATCGACCTGCGGACCCTCCTGCCGATCGACTGGGCGACGGTGAAGGCTTCCGTGCGGAAGACGGGAAAGGTGTTGATCGTCCACGAGGCGCGCCTGTACGGAGGGATCGGGGGAGAGGTCGCCGCGCGGATCGCGCAGGATTGCTTCGAGGAGCTGGACGGGCCGGTCATGCGGCTGGGGGCGCGGGACACCCACACGCCGTTCGCCCCGGCGATGGAGGCGTACGTCCTGCCGAACCAGGAGAAGATCACCGAGGCGATCCGGAAACTCGCCGCGTATTAAACGCAAGGAGCGTGAAGCGATGCTTATCGACATCGTGATGCCCCAGCTCGGGGAAAGCGTGGTGGAAGGGGTCGTCGTGAAGTGGCTCGTGGAGGTGGGGGAGCTGATCGCGAAGGACCAGCCCCTGCTCGAGATCTCCACGGACAAGGTGGACGCGGAGATCCCCTCGCCGTCGGCGGGCCGGGTCGCGCAGATCCTGGTCAAGCCGGGAGAGACGGTCCCCATCCAGGCGGTGCTTGCGAAGATCGAGACCGACACGGCGGCGTCCCCGCCCCCACCCGAACCGGCGCCGAAATGGGACGAGGAGACCGAGGGCTTCCCCGGCCACATGGCGCGGACGTCGGAACCGCCGATTCCCGCGCCCCCGCGCGTCGAGCCTTCCGCTCCCGCGCCGCCGCCCCCCCCGGCGACCGGACGGATCCGGATCACCCCCGTGGTGGGAAGGATGGCCGCCGAACATGGCCTGGATGTGACGAAGATCCCCGGCACCGGAATCGACGGCCGGGTGACGCGGAAGGACGTGGAAGGGTTCCTTGCCTCCGGAGGCGCCGCCCTCGCCGCTCCTCGGGAAACCGCCCCCGCACCGGCGGCGAAACCGTCCCCTGTTTCTCCCGCGCCTGCCACGGCGCCCGCTCCGAAAGCGGCGGCCAAGCCCGGAGGGGACCAGGTCGTGCCGTGGACGCCGATCCGGAAGAAGATCGCGGAGCACATGGTCCGGAGCAAGCAGACGTCGCCCCACGTCCACATCTTCGCCGAGGTGGACATGCACAGGGTGGCGGTGGTTCGCGCCAAGGCGAAACAGGAGGGCGTGAGCCTCACCTACCTCCCCTTCGTGATCCACGCCGCGGCGAAGGCGCTCCGTGAGACACCGATCATGAACGCGACCGTCTCGGGCGAGAGCACGGTGCTGAAAAAGGATATCCACATCGCCGTCGCGGTCGACACCGAGAAAGGCCTTCTCGTCCCGGTGCTACGCCACGCGGACCGGATGTCCCTGAAGGAGATCTCCGCGGCGATGGATGACTTCGGCGCCCGGGCCAAGTCGGGGAAGATCTCCCCGGACGAACTCTCGGGAGGCACCTTCAGCGTCACCAATCCGGGGATCAAGGGGAACCTCTTCGGAACCCCGATCATCAACCAGCCCCAGGTGGGGATCCTCCGGCTGGGGCAGATCGTGAAGCGGCCCGTGGTGATCGACGCGGACGGCGAAGACTCCATCGTCATCCGGCCGATGATGTACCTCTGCTGCGCGTACGACCACCGCGTCATCGACGGCGTGGCGGGGAACGGCTTCCTGTACCGTGTCCGGGAGATCCTCGAAGCGGGGGAATTCTCCTAGTGCACCGTCTGGCAAATATCTTGGCATTCGAACGCCGCTGCATCCGCTCCGGCTTCGTTGCACTCCCTCGCCGTACTTTCAAGTACGCCTCGGTCGTGCGCCTTGCCGGGCGCGGCGCATCGACGTTCTCGGTGCTTCAAGCTATTTGCGAGACGGTACACTAGGCCGAAAGGGCGCACCGTGGAGATCGTCTGGCTGGGGGAGATCGCGTACCGGGAGGCGCTCGAGCTCCAGCTCTCCTACCTGGATCGCAGGGCGACCCGGCGGATCCCGGACACGTTGCTTCTTCTCACCCACCCGCACGTGTACACGCTGGGACGCGCCGGAGACGAGGCGAACCTGCTCGTCCCTAAGGAATCGCTCGCGGCGGAGGGGATCCCGGTGGAGCGGGTCGGGCGGGGCGGCGACATCACCTACCACGGCCCGGGCCAACTGGTCGGCTACCCGATCGTTCTGATGGAAAAGCCGGACGTCCACAAGTTCGTCCGGTCGATCGAGGCGGCGTTGATCGACGCCGTGCGCGCGTTCGGCGTCGAGTCCCGGCGGATCGAGGGGCTGACGGGCGTCTGGGCGGGGGAGCGGAAGATCGCCTCCATCGGTGTCGGCATCCGGAAGTGGGTCACCTACCACGGCTTCGCCCTGAACGTGACGACCGACCTCTCCTGGTTCCGGCGGATCCACCTGTGCGGCCTCAAAGGGAGGGAGGCGACGTCGATCGCCGAGGAAGCGGGGAAGGTCCCGACGATGGAGGCGGTGCGCGACGCGGTCGCCGCCGCCTGCAACCGCCACCTGGAGGGGTTCGCGTGAACCGCCCCCCGGGGAACCGTCCCGACTGGCTGAAGGTCCGCGCCCCCGCCGGAAAGCGCGTGGAGGAGGTATCGGAGGCGCTTGCCCGCCACGGCCTCCGCACGGTGTGCCGCGAAGCGCGGTGCCCCAACGTGGGAGAGTGCTGGGGGGCGGGTACGGCGACCGTGATCCTGCTGGGGGACGTGTGCACGCGCGGTTGCGCTTTCTGCAGCGTGACCGCCGGGAAGCCCGCTCCGCCCGATCCCTCCGAGCCGGATCGCGTGGCGAACGCGGCGGCTGAGCTCTCCTGGCGGCACGTGGTCGTCACCTCCGTCACCCGCGACGACCTCTCCGACGGCGGTGCGGCCCACTTCGCCGCCGTCGTCCGCGCGCTGCGGCGGGAGGCGCCGGGAATCACGGTCGAGCTGCTGGTCCCGGACTTCGCCGGAGACCCAGGCGCGCTGCGGTGCGTCGTCGACGCCGCCCCCGACATCCTTGCGCACAACGTGGAGACCGTCCCCCGCCTCTACCCGGTGGTTCGGAAGGGGGCGGAGTACGGCCGATCCCTCGATCTTCTCCGCCGCGCCGCCGCGATGCGTCCCTCCCTGATGCTGAAATCCGGGATCATGGTCGGGTTCGGGGAGACCGAAGGGGAAGTGATTGCGGTCTTCCGGGACCTGTTCGCCGCGGGGTGCCGCTCGATCACGGTGGGTCAATACCTGCCGCCTTCAAGGGATCATCTGCCGCTGTCCGAATACGTCTCCCCGGACCGGTTCGACCTCCTCGCGGAAACGGCGCGCGGGATCGGCTTCGATCGCGTCCTGTCGGGCCCCCTCGTCCGGAGCTCCTACTACCGATCCCGGACATGAACGTCAAGCCTGCGACGCGGAGCATCCTGCACCTGGACCTCGACGCGTTCTACGCCTCGGTGGAGGTGCTCGATCGCCCGGAACTCCGCGGGCAGCCGGTGATCGTGGGCGGCGACGAGCGCCGGGGCGTCGTGGCGGCCGCATCGTACGAGGCGCGCAAATCCGGCGTCCACTCGGCGATGCCGACGGCGACCGCGAAGCGGCTCTGTCCGAAGGGAATATTTCTCCCCGTCCGAATGTCCCGCTACGCGGAGATGTCCGACGCGGTTTTCGCCGTCTACCGCCGGTTCACCCCCCTGGTCGAGCCGCTCTCCATCGACGAGGCGTTCCTCGACGTCACGGGGTGCGAGCGGCTGTTCGGCGGCGCGGAGGAGGTGGCCCGGAAGATCAAGGCGGCGGTCCGGGAGGAGACGGGGCTTACCGTTTCCGCCGGCGTCGCCTCGAACAAGTTCCTCGCCAAGATCGCGTCGGACCTCGGGAAGCCGGACGGCCTCACGATCGTCCCGCCCGGAGGAGAGCAGGATTTCCTGGACCCCCTTCCGGTGGGGAAGCTGTGGGGGGTGGGGAAGGTGACGGGGGAGGCGCTCCTGAAGCGGGGGATCCGCACGATCGGCGATCTGCGCCGCTCGTCGCGGGAGACGCTGGTGCGAACCTTCGGCGCGCACGGGGAGCACCTGCACGAACTGGCCCGCGGGATCGACGACCGCCCCGTCGAGACGGAACGCGAGGCGAAGTCGGTCGGGCACGAGGACACCTACGACCACGATCTGCGCGATCGTGGAGCGATGCGGCGGGAGTTGCTTTCGCTGGCCGACCGGGTGTCTTCGCGTTTGCGCGGTGGCGGGATCAAGGGGAGGACGGTCACGCTGAAGGTGAAGTACCACGACTTCGTTCAGGTGACCCGGGCGATCACCCTGGCCGATCCCACCGACGACGGGGGGACGATCTACCGGTGCGCACTGGACCTGCTGCTCGACACCGAAGCGGGAGCACGCCCCGTGAGGCTCCTCGGGATATCGGTGGCGAAACTCGTACCCGCGGCGGGCGCCCCGAAGAAGGACCGCATGGAGCAGCTCGGCCTCTTCGGCCGGGCGCGCACGGCGGCCCCGGAGCCGCCGAAACCGGTGGACCCGGAGAAAAAGGAAAAACTCAACCGCGCGGTGGACCGGATCCGGGAGAAGTTCGGTCCCGGAGGGATCGTCCCAGGGGCCCTCCCGCGGGAGAAACGCAGGGGGGAATAGCTCCCCCCGCTCTCACTTTTTCGACGGTTTTCCCTCCCGGAACGAGTGACAGGTGATGCACGCCCCCTTCTCGGCGTTGTGCTCCTTCATGTCGCTGTGGCACTCGAGGCACAGGTCACGCCCGGAGATGGCCCAGGCGTGGGGTTTGTGGCAATCCGTGCACGCGGCTTCAGAGTGGCCCCCCTTCGCGTGCAGGCCGCGCACCTTGTCGTGGCACTCCTTGCACGAGGTGAGGGGTTTCGCCTCCCCGGGTTTCTGATGGCAATCCGTGCACGTCATCTTCATCATCGGCGCAGAGGTGTTGAACTTGTGGCACTCCACGCACTCGGTCGGCGGCCGGTAGCCCGCGGAGTGGCACTGGTTGCACAGGATCCGGGCGTGTTTCCCCTGCAGTTCCACGGGGTGCCACGGCAACTTGCTGTCCGGCGACTCGGCCCCCAACGGCATCAGCGGCCCCCGCTGGGGCATCGTGTGGCACTCCGTGCACCCCATGCTCAGGACCTTCCCCTTCTTCGAGACGTGACGCTCATCGTGGCAACGGAAGCACCCCGGCCAGTTCCTGTGGCCGATGTTGGAGGGATATGTCGTCCAGTTCACCTTCATGTCGGGAAATACGCTGCGGTCGTAGATCTCCGCCGCCGTCTTCGCCGCCTTCTCCACGTCGGGCTTTCTCGCCTGGAAGACGGTTGGGTACTTCTGCCGGTAGAACCCGGTGATTTCCGCCGTCAACCCCTCGTGAGCCTTCGGGCGGGTGGGGTAATCGCGCACGAGGGCGTCCACGACCACCTTCTTTACCCACGGGAGCGTACGGGAGATGAGCCCGGTCGTCATGGCGCGGTCCACCGCGGCCTCGGGAGGCATGTAGATGTGCGTGGGCCGGTTGTGGCAGTCCATGCAATCCATCTCCTCCTTCGGGATGGCGGCGAGCTGTTCCTTGCTCCCCTTGTAGTCGAGGCTGATGTACTCCTCCACTAGCTCCCCGTCGGCAGTGCGGACCTCGATCCAGGGGATCTCCTGCTTCTGGCGGTCGACGGCGATGTAATTCACCTTGTGCTGGATGATCATGTGCCAGTGGATCCCCGCGGTCCCGCCCAGCGTGGCGCTGCCTCCGCCCGTCTTCACCCCGAGGCTGATCTGTTCCGGGGTGTTCTTCTCGTCGTACCGGAAATGGGGGATCTGCATCAGCTGGGTCCCGAAGAACTTTGCCGGCCAGTGGCACTCCTCGCACGTCTCCCGCGCGGGGCGCAGGTTCTCGATCGGGGTCGGGATGGGACGCGGGTACGACTTGGTCATCACGGCGAGGACCTGGCGGACACCCGAGATCTTCGCCTTGACGAACCAGGAGGCGCCGTGACCGACGTGGCAGGCCACGCAGCTCACCCGCGCGTGGGGCGACGCCAGGTACGCGGCGTACTCCGGCTCCATGACGGTGTGGCACAGGGTGCCGCAGAAGGAGACGGACTCGCTGTACAGGAAGGCGTTGTACGTGATGAAGGCCATGAAGACGGCGAGGAACGTTCCTCCGAGGGAGATGTAGACGAACCGCTTCCTGTGCCGCGGGATGTTCAGATCGACGAGGGGGTACGGGAGGGCTTCCTCGCTTCCCACCCTGCGTCGGCGCAAGCTCTCGTGCCGCATCCCGTACAGGAAGACGGCGCCACCCACGGCGAAGAACATCGGGAATACCATGTAAGTGAAGATGCCGATGTAGGGACTGGGCTGCTTGGCGCTGTATTCAAGCGCGAGCGCGAAGATGATGAGGAGGATGCTTCCCCCCGAGATGATCACTCCGATAAGACTGACCGCGTTTCGGTACAAGCCGCCGCGACGCGGCGCTTCTTCGTCCGCCATGACCGTCCCCCGCTAACGTAAAAGATTATCGGAAGAGATTACAGGGATGCGGGCGGTTTTGGAAGAAAAACGTTCGGAAAAAAATCCCCGGATGGATTCCGGAGGCACGCCTGCCGGCCGCCGAACTCTCCGTATTGATTTTAGACGGGAGGGTGGATACTATATTTCTCCCGGCAACGCGCCGAAGTGGTGGAACTGGCAGACACGCCATCTTGAGGGGGTGGTGGGGAAACCCGTGCGGGTTCAAATCCCGCCTTCGGCACCACCGCAATATCTAAAGGGAATCCGGATTAACGCCGGGTTCCCTTTTCTTGTTTTTTCGGCCCGTGGGTCCAATTTGGGTCCCGCAGTTATTTTTTGTGGCGATTGACCCCACTGCGAGACGTGAAATGCAGGTAGCGCCATGGATCGCATGGCTCAAATGTAGCTCGCGGGATTCATCTGAGATTTGAACGCCTCTTAGGCACTCAGTGGGCTCGGTGGTAGAATCCTTTCCGTGAGGAGAGGCTATGCCGCGAGGAACAACGGTCACAGGCAGGGAATTTGAGTACTCCGGTTCGTTGGACGGCGGGTTGATCGTGCAATTCAAGAAATCGACGCTGAAGATCCCCCCACACATCGTGCAGGTGGTCCGGAATGAAATCTCGATGAGGAGCCCAGTCTTGATGGGCGCATGCTTCAAACCTCTTGTCACTGACTCCGTTGGAGAGACTCTCTGGACAGAGCATAAGGTCTCGCCGCAGGTGATGAGCTATGTGTTGCCGCTACTGGTTGAAGAGGGCTTCTGCAGGGTGAGTGACACCAAGCCGCTTAAAATTTACCTAAATACGCCAGGTAGATGATGCTTCTTGGCAGTTTAAGAAAAACGGTAGGGCACCGGAAGGACGTACCTGGGACGTGCTGCTGGGGCATCTGCTGGAAATGTGACTGGATGGGATAGACCCCATGGAAACCACGGAAAGAATCGTCGAGGCATATGTCCGGTATCTGAAGGGGTGGTTCACGATCCCCAACATCAAGTGTAAGGGCCAGCTGGAGATCGATCTGTTGGCGATCGATGTTGCTGCTCATGGCGGGGACCGCCGCTACCATATCGAGAGCGGCGTCTCGATTTCCGGGGGCTTCTCTCGCCTTACGAACAGACCCTTCTCCACCGATGAACTTAAGGTGCGCGGAAAGCAAGCGAGTCAACGCAGGACCCTTGGGTATTTCACGGAGCGAAAGTTCGGAGATGCAGGTGTTGTTGAGAAACTCAAGCTATTTGGGTTCCTGGCCGGGAACTACAGAAAGGTGGTGGTCTCTTGGGGCTGGGATGATGACGTTCCTCCAGCGGCGGCACTAGCTGATGTAGAGCTATGGGACTTCAGGGAGATTCTGAAAGAGATCGCACAAAGGAGCCAGTCGGACCCCACCTATTTCACGGATGACACGATGCGTACCCTGCAACTGATGGCCATGGCGACGAGGGGAACCCGTCTGGGAAGGGAGTAGTGCATGTGTTCGATCTTTCGGGCCATCCGAAGGATACATGCGCCTACGCATGGTCTCCGCCGGTCGAGGGATGATTTAGGCGACGGTTTTTTGCCGCTCTCGGCATACCACCGATCAATTCGCCCTTGGATGCGAAAAGGCGGCTATCGTGCAGGAGCACCGAGCGGAGTCGGGACCAATAAAAGAGTCTTGATAAAAATATAATACCGCTGTAATGTTTTTATTGACATCCGCTGTAAAATCTTGGTAGGAGGTGACGCATGGCACCAACTACCGCCCGCAAAGTTGCGGATTACATCATTTGGTATTCGCACAACCACGGCGATCCCATTTCAAACCTAAAGCTGCAGAAGCTCTTATATTACGCCCAGGCGTGGTATCTCGCACTTTACGATGAGCCTCTTTTTGATGAGAGGATTGAGGCATGGGTGCGCGGCCCAGTCGTTCCGCCCGTATATGGAGAATTTAAATTAAATTCCTGGAACCCCATACAAGAAACTCCAGATAAACCATCATTCCCCCCTCAGGTTGAGGCTCACCTGAACGAAGTTATGGAAGTATATGGTGGGTATAATGCGCTTCATCTTGAACAGCTTACTCATAGAGAAGATCCTTGGAATATTGCACGAAATGGGTTACCTGCTGATGAGCCATCTAACAATGTAATTTCGCAAGAAGATATGAAAATGTACTACAGAAAGGTGGCTAGTGACAAGGATTAGAAAAAATGCTCTTGTAGTAGGCACAAAGAACATCCCCGCACCACGCCCATTAGACCAAAGGCCAGAACAAAGGCACATTTGTTTTTCATTCAAATACTTAGATGTTGCAATCAACGAAAAGTTCAGATTATGCCATTGCACTTACGAATCATATGAAAAACTATTCAATAGACTAAAGGCTATATCAATGATGACATTACGGGAGTTTAGGACTTGTGATAAAGATGACGGATACCGCATCCATAGAATTTCGTGGGATAGAACCAGCGAAATGAACGGATTCACTTGTCTAAACGAACAAATAAGAGAAAATGAGGCGTGGCAATTTCAACTCGGAAGAAGGAAGGGCCGAGTACATGGATTGTTAATAGAGGAGATGTTTTTTATAGTATGGCTTGATCCACGCCACCAGCTTTATCCAATGGATCAATAGGATTAAATGCACTTGACACCACTAGCGGAATATGCAATATGCATATAAAGAAGGTGGCCGTGGTGGGATTCGAACCCACAAGCTCGCCGGAGCGGCGGATTTAAAGTCCGCTGTGGTTGCCAATTTCACCACACGGCCACTAACATGTCGTCCCCTTGTTAAAGGGGGATCTGGCAGGATGGGGTAGGACGGCCTTCGCGGGGTGCCCTACCCCATCCCTTTTTATTTCACCAGCGGGCCGCCCAGACGGCCCTACGACCTAATGTTTTTTTCATCGCATTGCGCCTCCTTTCCTGGCTCGCCTATTTGCCCACACGCTTATACGTGTTGGGCGAGCGGCCAGCCCCTGCTTCAACAAGTTCGATCTTCTTGGCCTTCTTCCAAAGCCTATAGGCGATAGCAGATGCCCTGCGGCTCAATTTCTCATACGTAATATCAGGGAATTTAGGCTGTACAATTGCAACAATGCCAGGAACATTGAACGGCCCATCTGCCTTCAACATTGCCTGCCTGATCTCTTCGCCCCCTGCGGTTTTGTCGCTTCCCCGTTTTCTCAAAATAAGTTTGGGCCTGGAACTTGGAGCGACAGGAGTGGGCACGATTTCTCCTCGCTCTCGGATCAAGGCGTCAATCATCCCCAAGTGTTCCTCGTACCTCCGAACAGCGTTACGTGCCTCAGTCAACTTCTTCTCTATTTCGGCCCGGAGTTCTGCTACCGTAATTTGTGCCATCCGCCTACCCCTCCTTTATGGATAATGATTGATTCTATATATGCCTCTTCACCCTGTCAATCTTTCTGGAGGGGGTTTTTGAGATTTATTTTTGGGGAGGCAAAAGGTGATAAGAGCGATGATCCGCGTGGGCACCGAAATTGGTTTGTGCCACGCTTGTATGACACTATGATTTGCTTATCGCGCACTGTGGCCTTGCAGGCTTTTAGCGTTTGCGATTGTCAACAGTTCCGGGAAACGAAATTAGGACACTACCGATCCTGAAGATGCCCCGATGGATTAGGGCAGTGTATGCGGAGAAGTGGAGTGGGAACAACTTGGAGCTGGTGTAATTCGACCCGAGTGGGAGGTTGGGGTTTTTCTTTTCCATCAGCTGGTAATGGTAGCGGGATCGCGTTCAGCTTCTCCACCTGTTCCCGTATGTGACTCTTCCCGAGGGAAACGTAGTGCATGGTCATCTGCAAGTCGGAGTGCCCCAACGCTTTCATGATGGCGAAGGGATCTGCTCCGGCCATGCCCATCTGTGACCCGAACGTGTGGCGTAGCCCATGAACGCAGATATGAGGGACCCCGGCGCGTTCGCAGGCACCTTTCAAACTGTCCCGGATATCGGTCAGGGGGCCGTTCCTCCCTGGGAAGACCAGCGAGCTTTTCACCTTACGCTTCTCGGCTCGTTCCCTCGCCATTTGTAACGCACTGATAGCCGACTCGCAGAGCGGGATCGTCCGGACCGAGTTGGCCGTCTTGGGTCGCCATGTATCTTTCGGCCTGACGTGGAGCAGGCGATTCTCGAAGTCGACATCGTCCCATTCTAGGTGCCGAAGTTCTCCCTTTCGAATTCCGGAAAACATCAGAAGTTGAAGCATAGGGCGGACGTCGGTGCGAGCGGCGGCGAGGACCTTGCCGATCTCCTCGGCGGACAGGAATCGAGGTATCTTCTTCGGTACCTTCACCCGACGGATTTTCGGCATCTCTTCGATGTACTTGTTCTCGACCCCGAACTTGAGGATGCAGGAGATGACTTTGAGCTCGCTGTTCATCGTGCAAGGGGAGATGTTCTTGTTCATCCTTAAGATCTTGTAGGCTTCAACGCTACGCACATCGACGTCGCTTGCCAGGCCGGTGAAGAAGGGTTTCAGATGCGCCCGGACCGCGATTACCCTTTCGCGTATCGTTTGAGGGGCGAGGTTGATCTGCGTCCAGCGGAGGTACTCGTCGCAGAGAAAATCGAATGGGACTTTCTTCGGCGAAACGTCCTTTCCCTTCTCCAGCCGCGTCTCGAGCTCCCGAAGGCGCTTCAAGGCCGCCTGTTTCGTATCCCCGGCGATCTCACGATACTTCTCCCCCCGGAAGGTTACGCAGACGTACCACCGGGGTTTACCGTCCCGTCTGATCTTTTTGTAGACGCGGCTCACGCATGATCTCCCTTGGATCGATGGCGGCCTTCACGCCCCGGATGTTGGCCAGTACAATCCTTCAAGGGTTACGCTATCTCCTTGCGCAGCGTGTCGAGCTTCTTCAGACCGACGCCGGGGACCTCGTATTTCCAGAAGGTCCACCCGTCCACCTCGCGGCCCGTGACCTCTTTCCCGGCGCGTGAAGGGCTGTTGAAGGTCTTGCCGTTGACCGTGATCGTCCCGTTTTCGTTGACCGTCGCCTTGTGCTCGACCCCCTTGTACGTGACTACCAACTCCTTCGGGGCCACCTCGAGGGACGCCAGTGCGGGGGTGCGTTTGCTGGCCTTCTTCTCTACCGGGGTCTTCGGAGCCTTCGACGTCTTTTGCACCTTCTTGCCGGCCCCCTTTTTCACCGACTTTGGCTTTGCTTCCGGCATCACCCAGGTCTTCCCGTCCGTGCTCTTGCTGGTCCTCTGTTCCGTGGTGTTCTTTTTCTTCGTCATGGTGTTATGCCTCCCTTTCTTTTTTGTGCGCCATTTTCCAAATCTTCGCGGCGTTTCCGTCGTCGCGGATGCTGCGTGCGTAAGAAATGGCTTCTTCTTTGGTCTGGAAATGAAACACCCACCCCCCTGTGGAGCACCGAACAGCGACTTGGTAGGTCATCACCACCTCCCTATTTGTCTAGCCCGTGGATCTTCCGGGCCTTCTCGAACCCGACCCATTCTCCGTGGAGACCGAGACCCCGGGCCGCCAGCTCTTCCCTTGCAATCCGGTTCAGGTCGATCTCGCCCCTTGCCACGGCGGCGAGCACCTTCGCATCTGCGATCTGGATGAACCCGATCTCGTCTACCGTGAACGGCCCCGCGGTATACCCGGGTTGTTTCGCCATCTGCCTAGCACCCCCTAAATAGTTGTGTTTCATGGTGATTCCCTCATATTGGCAGTCACACTCCTACCTCGGGGGGTACTCTGAATCAAGGCAATTCTGTCGGGGCCGATCGGCTTGATTTCTAAAGGGAAACGGGGCGTTCCGCACGATCTCGGGCGGGGCAGGTCCATCAAGTCTTACCGAACCTTGTGAGCATTTTGTATTCGCGGCTCACGCATCAGCTCCCGGAGATTGGCGGGGGACTTGACGTCATGCACGTTCATCGGGGCGACGATCCGCGAGGCGATATATCGGTCCATGTCCTCCTTGCGGAACTTGAGCGCCCCACCGATCTTCACGTGGGGAATCAGGGTTTTCAGGCGCTCATAGACCCAGTCCTTTGACATGCCCAAGTAAATCGCTGTCTCCGAAACGGAAAACAGGGGAGAATTAACCCCGGAATCCGACTTCATGACACCTTCGATTCGCGTCATCTGGTTTCCCTTGGGGTGGACATCCTGCAGGTCGGGTGCATTTCGATTTCCCTATGCTCAATCCACGCCACCAGCGCTGCTGGTGAAACGAAAATCGTCCCGCCTCGACGGTGCGCCGGAAAATCCGAGTAGCGGTTGATGTACCGCCCCACCGTGCTCACGCTCACCCCGAGTTTGTTCGCCACCGCCTTCTTGCCGACCAACCAATCACTCAACGGAATAACCCCCCTCGCGCAGTTCTTTCCGAAAGCGCCGAAAATCTGACGAGCATTTCCCTTGGAACTCCTTCGGGATCGAATCCCATCGCATGCCCGATAGGCTCGCCCTCAAGAATCCCGACCGATCGCAGCGCTCCGCGAGCAGCGCGATATCGACGCAATACTCCATGCGCTCGTTGGAGAAGTCACATTTGACCGGAGCCGGGGGTTCCTTGCGGTACTTGATGGTCGACGGGGCCTGGACCAACGTCCGAAGCTCCACTGCTCGCATGAAATGGCCCCTGGGTGATCTCGGCACCTACATCTCCTCCATGGGCTGCGTCATCGTTGCCATCGGTTCACCTCTGAAAACTGAACCTCATGAACCTCATGAACGTTTTCCGCCCCTTCTTATTAGTGCCCTTCCTTTTCCTCTCGTGCGGGTGCTTGGAAAAAGGTTCATGAGGTTCATAAGGTTCACCCCCCGCATGTGAGCCTCCACTGTGCGGCCCCGCTGACTTTGCCCGCGGCCTTGATGCAAACTGTGAGGCCGTCGCCAAGTTGGTAACGGCGGTCCCTAAGTTGGCGCACAAGGGTGCCGAGCCGCGTCCGCTGAGAGCGTTCGCCCTTCTCCCCGAGGGGGAGGGTGCTTTCAGGTGACGAGGCGATTTCCCACAAGGCCGCCACGCCGACAGGGGTTTCCTGATGCTTTTCCCACCACGAGGAGAGGAAAGCCCGCATTTCCGCACCTTCGCTGTCGGACTCGTCGTAGAGGGCACTCAGGTTTCCCAGGAAACCCGGGATGCCGGCGTGATGAAGAACGCCACCGAGCACGTTCGCCCAGTTCTCGAACATCCCCAAGGTTGGAAGGTCAGAAGGGATAGGACGACCCGTTGCAAGCCATGCCTGAATGATCGTGATGGCAGACCACGCGAGGTCCGCTCGGTGTTCGGTTACCCAGGCGCGAAGGTCCGGATGTCGGAAACCACTCCGCTGCCAAGGGCGGTCTACCTTGGCATCAAGCCTGATGCGGACGGTCCGCCGGGAGATTTCGCCAGAAAGAGCCGCGTTATTCGCCGTCGCGATCCACGCGCATCGAACGGGGATGCGGACATTATCCGAGGTTCCGAGTTTTCGATCTTCCCAGATGGTCGCCGTGATCGCAGAGGAGACGGCAGCTGAGTCGAGACGACCGCGGAGATTGTCAATGAGGACCGCACTTGCTCCCCCGCGTAGGACCGCTGTTATCCGTTTCCGCCATTCGTCCTCGTCGCGCCCTTCGGTCATTGCAGCCATCGACCGTCCGAGGGCAGGGAACATCAGCACGTCCACGAGGAGAGTTGCACCGGTACCCTGCGTAGGCTTTTCAGCCAAGTAGAGCGGCGTTGCCCCGTGGATGAGATTCCGAGCGAAAAGTTGAAGGAGGAGCGCGACGGCGTGCGCCCGCTCCGGGTCTCCCGTGAAGGGGAAGTCACGCAAGAGCTCGTCGAGGATGAAACCCCTTGCCCGCTCCCTTTCTGCAGCCGTGGGATCGGGGGACACGGGGGGGACTCGGAAACCTTTCGCTGGCGCATAGTAGGTGCGGCCTACCGGGTCGTATCCCGGGCGGGTGTGTAGCGTTCCGTCCGGCCCGAAAGCAGGGGCTTGGATGACAGCAGAGATTCGAGGGAGAGGAATCTTCGGAAGGGCGAGCATATCGCGTATTACAGGTGACGGCGGAAGCGCCGCTTTATTTTCGAAGCCATCCTTCGTCTTGACGAATCGAATCCAGTCCGCCGACCGTGCCACTTCCCCGCGGGTCCGGTCTTCGGTCAGGGGTTTCAACGTCGGGATGTTCTCATCGTCGGTTTCGATTCGAACTGGCGAGTCGCCGAAGAGGAAGAGTCTTTCCGGCTTGTTGGCCTTGACAACCGCATCCCACGCCGCTGCTGTGACATCTGCGAGGTCCTGGTTGCCGGCGTCGATCGCCGGTTTCGCGGTCGTTGCCGTGGCTGCCTCAACCTTCCGTGCCTCTTTGAGGGCCTTCTCAAAAACTTGGTCGAAGGCGGCTGGATCGCGTTTGAAAAGTTCCGCCGGATCCTTCACTCCGTCGATGGCTACCTCCAAGATGTCGCCGATGAATCCGATCTCCCGCAAACGGGACGGGATCTTCGCGGCGAAGGTGTCCCCGCCTCGGTCGGGCTCCCGCCAGTAGAAGATCTGGTCGAGCCCTGCGACGTGCTCGGCCTCGATCTTCCCCCCCATATCCGCGCCTGGAATCCCGATAGCCGGGAAACCCCGATGCCAGAGAGTCCAGCAATCGGATTCGCCCTCCACGATGACGAGGGAGCCACGTTCTATCGCATCCTTCTGGCGATCGAGGCCGTAGGGAACGGGGGAGCCCTCCCCGGGGAGCCACACGGAGCCCGACTTCGCGGACAGCGTCGTCCGCGCACGCTGGCGAGATGCGAGGCAACCGTTCGAGAGGCGATAGGGGACGAGCACGCCGCGGAGGTCCGGCCGCCCTTCCCCTCGAAAATCGGACCGGTTGTCGAGCCCGATGCCCCGGAGGAAGTCTTCCGGGAGCCCCTTATCCCGGGCCAGGGCCGCTACAGTTACCGGATAGAAAGTGGGAGCAGATCGGTGCGAAGTGTCCCGGCGACGGAAGAGGTCAGCCATCCGAAGACCTGCTTGCTCCACGATGGATTCGATAGTGCACCCTGCAAAGCAGACGAGGAGTGCCCGGCCATCGTCACCAGACGAGACGTGAAGGGAAGGATTTCGGTCATCGTGCGCCGGGCATAAGGCCATGTAGCCCGTACCATTCGGCCGCACACCTTTGAGACGAGAGAGAACCAGGTCAACGGGCCCTGTCATCGCCTAGTCACGCGCACCAGGTTTAGAACTCTTCTGGACGTGACAATTTTTCTTGAGGTGGCGATGAAGTAGGTGGGAATTCAATTCGCAGTTTCCTTCTCCCGATCCTGCAACCCACGAAGGAACGATTCCACGTCGGATGCCCGGAACCGAATTAAACGAGAGGAAACGCGGATTTTCGGAAGGATACCTTTTCGGGCGAGCGTATAAACGGTTGCCCGTGAAATTCCGAGGTATTTTTCAATGTCCTCGGCGGAGTAAAGGGTATCAACGGGGGGATTGGTGACCATGCCGTGTACCTCCTCGTGTTGCTAATCGTCGCAACAAAGAAGATAGCGCGGCTTTATTTTTGTGTATCGACCGAAAAGAGCACTAAAAAGCTAGGTTTGGCGCACCATAGAAACCACTTTAGGGGAAGAAGTTTGGAAAAATAGTTATTTGGCGCACCAAAGTTAACCTCATACTCTTTGGTTTCTGGCCCTCCATGCAAAAACATAGTTTTTCAAGGTATCGCGGCTTATACCTCTGTCTGCCACTGAATTGATTAGTTTCGAAAATACATAAACAGCGGCCTCTTGAGAAGGTTCTTCTATGAAACTCTTCCTCAATAATGTCCGGAGCGTATCTCCTTTGTATTTTCCATAAAACTTTTCGTATAGTTTTCCCACAAAGGCATATACTCGGTTTGCTGTTAATTGTCCGCCTCTTCGTTTCTTATTTTTTGTTAATGCGTCATCTATAGTGTTGTAGTATTCATTTACGAACCAGTCGGGGAGACCGCAATAAGCCAAATACCTAAGCGCTTTATCTACATCTATATCCTTTTTAAACACCAAGTTTAGATTTACCATTTCCGGATCTTCTACGAGGCCACCGGGTCCATGATCTGAACAATTCAAAGATGTTTTTATGAAGTCAGGCGTAGGTCTCCACGGATCGAGTGTCCGTTTCCATATAGCCTTGAAATCCTCCTGGAAGTCTTCGGCAAGACGTTCATAGTCTTTTTTTGTCAGGTTCTTCTTGTATCCGGGAGCGGGGGGAAAATAAACAGCCTTCGTCCCGTTTGCCTTGGCGCTTCCAACCGATGCAGACGCCGCCGCCCCTGTTACTAATACGGTCACATCTTGTCTTTTCCTTGGGGGTTCCATACCCATGATCCCCGTCTCCTCTCGCGGTATTCTTAGTGTATCCGGGGAAACAGGATGAGGAAGCCAAACTTGTCGGCCCGTCGGGCTTTCCCCGGAAATTCGGTCAATCGATAATCCTGCCGTTTCCAGGATTCTACTAGATGAGCATGGAATCTGCGACACGGAAGCATCTCAGTCACCAAGATGCCTCAGATCGAGTCAATACGTACCACCCATCTTGCCATCCCCCCGAGAAGCGGTTATATTTTTTGTAAACTGAAAAATTGTCCGAAGCGAAAGGCCCTGGGGCATCCACCGGGGTTTTTTATTTGGAGCGAATGTGGCGTCAAGGCCGGAGGGTGCTAATCGAACTTACAGTGTCACGGACCTTCCCCCGGATTTCCCGGCGCACAGGTGCGGAGGGACGATCTACGCATCGCTGGCCACTCTGGGCGCATGGTGGAGAATCGATCGATTATGAAGTGCCCGACATGCGGAATGGCAACACTCAGTAACTAATGAACTCCACACATATGAGGTTGCTCATCGTTAAGATGTATATGACGGCAATTTGTAGACAGATGTATCCCCTTGACAAAATTATGAGGGGACGTCCATGATTTGGAAAAAAGGAATTTATATGGCCTCTCAATCTGTCGGAATCGAAATTGCACCGGCGACGATAGGGCATCTCCTAGAAGAAAAAAATCTTCAGGTGCCCCTGAGCCAGCGGTCCTATAGGTGGGAAGAGGAACACGTTACCGAATTATATCAAGACATAAACGGAGCAATACTATCTAACTCAGATGAATATTTTATTGGTTCTATAGTAGGAATAAAGTTAAAAGGCTTTACTGACATTTATGATGGTCAACAGCGGCTGGCAACGTCCATGATTCTAGTCGCTGCTATTAGGGATTATTTCCACGCATCCAATGATGCGAAAACCGCACAACTTATAGAAAATGAATCTTTAATATCTACGCATCGACAAACACACGAAGAAACACCACATTTTAGATTAAACTCTGAAGATCAACAATATTTTCATAATAGTATTCTGCTGCCACCCGATAACAAATCCCGCCGAGATGCGAAAGCGCAACGCGACTCTCATAAAAGGATTAGTGCGGCAGCAAAAATCGCATCCAATTTTATTAAGATATCAATCGTGGCAGGTCTTTCACCAGAACAAGCAAGCAAACATCTTCATCGGTGGTTGGATTTCATTAGGGATGCCTTGCGCGTGATTTGGGTTCAGGTGGGAGATGAAAGAACCGCTTTTACCCTGTTTGAAACAATGAATGATCGGGGTCTCCGCCTATCAGCCGCTGATCTTCTGAAAAATTGGCTTTATGCTATGGGAGAAGATCGACGTGATGAGATTATTCAGAAATGGCAGTCAATGGCAGCGACATTAGAGACTATCGAAGGAGAATCTGAAAATGTAGTAGAATACGTGAGATGTTATTGGATAACAGGACACGGTAATACTAGAACAAAGGTGTTATACGATGAAATAAAAAGAGAGACAACTAACAAAACAAAGGCTCTTGAATTGGCGTCCGAATTGGAAACTGTAGCACAAGATTATGCTGCAATTCTTCTTTCGTCTCACGAAAGATTATCTAATAGAGGAGCAAATGTTAGGACAAAAATTGAAGTAATAAGGTCTTTAGGAGTAACGCAAGTTCGGCCTCTTTTGTTAGCTGCATTCAGAAAGTTTTCCTCGAAGGAATTTGAGAAACTACTCGACGCATGTGTTTCATGGTCCGTTAGGACTCTGATATCTGGTGTGCCTAGTGGAACGCTGGAGGGTTACTACTCACGTAGCGCTCTCGAAATAACGAAAGGCACCCATAAAAAGGCTGCCCCAGTGAAAACAGCTATGGCAAAAATTATTCCTGACAATGCACGCTTTAAAGTGGCCGTAGAGAATGCAAGCGTAGCGAACCAACATTTAGCTCGCTACTACTTGCGTGCTTTGCAGAGATGTGAAGACGGAGAAAAGGAACCTCAGTATATTCCTAATCCAGGCCGAGAAGTCACTTTGGAACATATACTGCCATCAAAACCTGGAAGCGATTGGAATCATTTTACATCGGAAGAACAGAAGGTTTATTTGAACCGCCTTGGCAATCAAGTATTACTTCCAGCAACAGTGAATTCAAAAATTGGGAATGCATCATACACAGTGAAAAAACCTGCCCTTGCAGCCAAAGGAAACTTTTCCCTCACAAAAGAAGCTGCAATTCATGCTTCTTGGGGAATCCCTGAAATTAAAGCGCGCCAACAACGATTGGCCGATTTGGCGATCAAGACTTGGCCCCTCGACCCTTAGATTATGCTGACGCAATGTACGAAGGGCATACAGTTGAACGGTAGGTAGTTATTAACCCAGTGGTCCATTTTGGCCTGTTCCTGATCCCACCGTTGAAGGTGTAGATTCGAGATACGATTGATAATGTGTCGGGAGAATTTCTCTCGCGAGAAGGCCGGGTATCCTGCCAAGGAGATCCGGCCTTTTTCATTGGAGCGGATATGGACATTCAGATCCAGGTCAAAGGCGTTGACGAACTGGTAAGAAACCTGCGGGATCTCGACGTCAATCGCATCCCGAACTATGTAGCACGAGCGCTGACAGAGATTGCGAATCAGACGCAGGACGCGATGATCTCAAACGCACAATCGAATCTGACCATACGTGGCAGTTGGCTTACAAAGGGCACCAAGTACGGCATCAATCGCAAAGCGGCGACCAAGAGCGACCTGACTGCCGTGGTGTCGACGACTGCGCCGTGGATGATCGAGCAGGAAACGAAGACAATCATCACGCCACGCAAGGCGTCGTCGTTGGCAATGCCAAGGATCTGGCAGCGAGGTTCAAGGCTGGCAGTCACGAAGAGTCCGAAGAACATCCCGAATACGATCAAACTCAAGTCGAGGTTCGGCAACGAGATCATCTATCAGCGGCAGGGGAGCGGCAGGCTGGCGACCCTCGTGCCCCTGTTCATCCTGCGCAAGCAGACGCCTGAGCCGCAGCGTGTTCACCTGATCAAGACAGCGACAGAGATGGTTAACAAGATCGCCACGCCAGTCATGGGTGGCATGGTCCAGCAGGCGATACAAGAGAACTCCTGATCCATAGGTACTTCCCGGGCCTTTTTACCGCGGGTTCCCCGCGACCCCGGCCCTTGGTTACAGACTCTCCAAAAATATTGATTTCGCTTCGCTTGGAGGCCCCTTGAAAGTCGCCTTAATGCACCCGTCCAAGGTCGTCCCGTATGCTCGTAACCCCCGGAAAAATCAGGCTGCTATCGCCAATGTGGCCGCCTCTATTCGGGAGTTCGGCTTCCGGCAACCGATCGTCGTAGACAGCGAAATGGTCATCGTCGTCGGGCATACCCGATACTTGGCTGCGCTCCAGCTTGGTTTGGAGAAGGTCCCGGTCCATGTGGCGGAGGGGCTCACGTCTTCGCAAATCAAGGCGTACCGGATCATGGACAACCGTTCCCACGAGGCCTCGGAGTGGGACGACTCTCTCCTGGCAATCGAACTGACCGAGCTTCAAGATGCGGATTTCGACATGGATCTGACCGGGTTCGATGAGGACGAGCTTGCCGAGAAGCTGGCGGCAGGGATCGTCGGGACTGAGGGGCTAACCGACCCCGACGAGGTACCGGAGCCTCCCGACGATGCGATTACAC
>Ga0209212_1000925_pt1 | contig 52527 bp, 35 predicted proteins | sample RifGroC2_FD_183996 | JGI IMG/M metagenome (GOLD analysis project Ga0209212, IMG submission 183996) | Groundwater microbial communities from Rifle, Colorado, USA - Groundwater C2 (SPAdes) (version 2) | ecosystem: Environmental > Aquatic > Deep subsurface > Groundwater | place: Rifle, Colorado...
CAGTGTTAACCTTACCGTTAATCTGTCTGCTGCATCTGGCAAGGCAGTAAGCGTGCCATTCAGTGTAAATGTCAGCAGCACAGCAACAGGAGGAGGCACAGACTACACAATAGCAGCCAGCCCGCTTGCCTTTAATGCTGGCGAGACTACAAAGAATATAAGCATAACAATAAATAGTGATACAACAGATGAAAATGATGAGACCATTGTAGTGGATTTAGGCACGCCAACAAATGCTACCCTTGGCGCAACAACAACCCACACCTATACAATAACTGATGACGATGCAGCGCCCACAGTAGCATTTGCAACAGCCAGTTCAAGCGGTGGTGAATCTACAACCAGTGTTAACCTTACCGTTAATCTGTCTGCTGCATCTGGCAAGGCAGTAAGCGTGCCATTCAGTGTAAATGTCAGCAGCACAGCAACAGGAGGAGGCACAGACTACACAATAGCAGCCAGCCCGCTTACATTCAATGCTGGCGAGACTACAAAGAATATAAGTATAACAGTAAACAATGATGCGACCGATGAGAATAACGAAACTATAATAGTTAACCTCGGCACGCCAACAAATGCTACCCTTGGCGCAACAACAACCCACACCTATACCATCACAGACGACGATGCAGCGCCCACAGTAGCCTTCAGCACATCAAGCTCAAGTGGAAACGAGACAGTTACCCCTGCAAATATAGCAGTAACACTGTCATCAGCATCCGGACTTACTGTTTCTGTGAATTACAGTGTAACAGGTGGAACTGCTACAAGCGGGACAGATTACAGTCTTTCGGCTGGAACGCTTACCTTTAACCCAAGTGAAACTACCAAAAATATAAGTATCACTATAATTGATGATGGCGTTGTTGAGACAAATGAAACTATCATTGTAGGCCTTAATACTCCGAGCAACGCAACTCTCGGGGCGATTACATCGCATACCTATACTATCATGGATAATGACGGTGATACCACCCCGCCTGACTTTAGCGGTACCTTTAGTGGCGCTGATGCTGGTAGCGGAGAGACGGTAAACCTTACATGGACTCAGGCTACTGACACACAGACATCTCAGGCAAGCATTATCTATGAAATATGTCAATCTTCTATCAGCGGTGGATGCAGCACATTTACTACGAGCTATAGCACAACCGGTTCAGGTTCATACAGTGTTGCAGGCCTTACTAATGGCGCAAAGTATTTCTTTAAGATTAGGGCAAAAGATCAGGGCAATAATACAACAGTGAACCCAACAGAGGTAACTGCCATACCTTATAACCGCACCCTCTCAGTCCTTGGCTATAATATGATTGCTGTGCCTGGCGAGCTTGGCTCGGGCCAACCAACATCTATCTTTGGAGATGACCTGAGCTATGTGAGGGTCATGGGATGGAACGGTTCGTATACACTTCCATCCTTAGTTGAAGAAGGCAAAGGCTACTGGATACTCAATAATACCAGCGACCCTGCAATAAAGATAGATATAGACAGCTCAGCCGGCGATTGCGGCAGTTATCTGTCGCCTTGTTACACTGCACAGAGCAGCTCGGTTAATGTGAATTTTGCCGGCCTAAAAGGTTGGCAGCTTATAGGAAACCCATGCCTCACCAATATAAGTGGTTCGAATATAACTGTGACAATAAGCGGCAATGCAGCAGCATGTGGTGGCGATACCTCGTGTACATTCAACGAAGCTGTTACTGGCAACTTTGTGCGGAATACAATCTATCACTGGAATGGCAATAACTATACAACAGATGCGCCACAGCTTACAGTTGGTGAATATACTGACCCGTGGTTTGGCTATTGGTTGTATGTATATAATACAACGCCGTATGCATTCAGTATTACAATAACCTGTGGAACGCAGTAAGAGGATATTTGTGCTGTCAGGAGTTTCGGGGCTGTTGCCCAAACAGAAATGTCATTCCTCCTCCCCCTGTCCCCCTCATGGAGGGGGATAAAGGGGGAGGGCGGGAATCCAGTTCTTATAACCCCCGACTGAATCTATCAGGGGCAATACCTTATGGATGCCCGATAGAGACTTTCGGGCATGACAGGCTTAAGAAATATGTTTGGGCAACAGGCCGTTTCCTCCTGACAGCAGGGTGGCACGGCACGCTCAGCATAAGCCTCATGATTGAGATGACATATTTACAAAATCCCTCCTTACCTCCCTTTTCCAAAGGGAGGAATAATCCCCCTCTTTGGTAAAGAGGGGCAAGGGGAGATTTCTCATGCGGGAGCTTTGTAACCTGCTTTGTTAAGATGTTTGATTCAAGTTGCAAACTTGAACCCGCAGTGACTCGTCATTCCGGCAGGTCTAAAGCCGGAATCCAAAGGTTGTTAGGATAAAAAAACTTGATTCCCGTTAAAATAATGCGGCAATGACAGCCGTAGACAGCTTATGTTTTGAGTTTCCATTGGAGGGTCTTCACATGAAAAAAATATTGTCAGCCATAGTATTTATCTCTGTAATAATCATGAATACGCCTGCGCATGCTACCTGGCATTATTATTATAAGTGGGTTATCCTCATGTGGCAGGATGATGGAACTGAAAAGGGCAGACTCAAGATCGGCACTACTGAGACAGCTACTGACGGCTATGACCCCCTCTACGAGGTAGATGCGTTTTTTGCAGGTTCTCTAAGGTCATATTTCTATCATCCTGAATGGGGGAGGGCAAGCAGTCTTGAGGGAGCTTCTGATCATTTTTGGGCTGACATACGTTCAACCACCCTTCCGCAGACATGGGATTTTTCCGTGGAGGCATACCGCACAGACAGGAATGTCAAGGTTTATTGGGATTTATCATATATGCATCCTGAAATATGCACGAATGTGGAGCTGACCATGGCTGATATGGAAAATGGCGAGACAATAGTATTGACAGAGAATCCAACTGCTTCCTATTCATACTATAATGCGTCAAGCTCACCGCACACATTCAGGGTAAGCGCAAAAGAGATACCTGTTGTGAAAGATACGCCGACGAATCTGGGGGCAAATCCAGGCGGTGGACAGGTTGTCCTCCACTGGAATACTGTTCCTGCTATGGCAGGCTACAGGGTCTATAGGGGCGAGAATGGAGGGAGCAGGGCGCTTATCAGCGGCGACAGCCTTATTACAGATACGAACGGAGATGGCATAGTTAGTTTTGTTGATAAAAATCTTCAGAAGGGTAAAACTCCCATCACATATAGCTATGCAGTAACTGCTGTGAATGCATCTGGTTGCGAGAGCGAGCAGACAGCTACTGTGGAGGTGACAAGATAGGCAACTCCAACCCCCCGTTTTTGTCCCGAAAATGCGTCATAGTCACATTACCGTAGCGTTGCCCTTTATGGGCAACGGTTTTTCGTTGGCACGCTTAGCGTGCCGTTGGGGATAAACCACAACGCTACAAAAATCCAATTTTCATGCTCCTTCGGCACGCTAAGCGTGCCTTTGTGAGCCGTAGGCTCGTGACAATTTACCCCGAATCTATGATTAAAAAGTTTAAGATATACACAGGATTTTTTTGCTCTGAAAAGCCCCTTTCAAATCCCCCCAGCCCCCCTTTGCTAAAGGGGGGATTTTTGGAGCGAGGCGACCATGTCGCCGTACATACGGCATCCGCCCGCCTAAGGCGGGCAAACAGTTGCCTTGCCCCATGTTGTGCGTCAAAGAAGCATTGGGGTTTATCCCCGACGAATAAAAAGTTGCCCATAAAGGGCAACGCTACACCGCACAGATTCATTTCTCTAGATGGGAATGGATTAAGGGGAGTGTGAGGGGTAGTGCAATAATGAAAACGCATCAAACTAAAGTTTGCTGTTACAATAATTTATGATAAGAAACTTCAAGTTTATATGGTTAACATTGCCTGTGCTTCTTTTCTGGGCCTCAACAGCCACGGCAGGAAATATCACTAATCTTAGTGTTACTGCTGACCCTACAATTGTTGACATCTATCCATTAAATCTTGGCACATCAACATCTACAACTATTTCAACTTCTACATTCAATGACAGTGATACTACTAAAACTGCCAATGATTTTTATGTCACGATAAAGGTAAGAAAGCCAAACAATGTAGATGAAATAACCCTCGTAAATTTTAAAAAGAATGGTCAGCAGGGTGATTACTATCCTTATGGCGCGCTCTCTATCACAGGAGGCGGCGGCAGCTATAGCCTTTCATATACATGGGACACATACGGCACAGAGACACCGGGTCTCTATGACATCTCTGTATATATCTTTGACGGAACTGCCGGCAGTCTTGGCGCTGAAAACGGATTTTCTCTCAATCCTGATGAGATAGAGCTTTCAACAAGCGGCATACCCGGTTTTCCAGTAAGCGCACCGTCTCTTGGCGCTGTGTCTGTTACAGCGCCTGCTGATGCAATCATTCAGAATCCTGGTGCAGAGACTGGCACAATAACAACATCCTTTACTGATGTTGATGGCCATGCTTCTTCAAGTTTCTTGGTTACAATAAAGGCAAGAGAGCCTGACGGCAAGACAGAGAGGACCCTTGTTTCAGGATATTCAGGCATTACAACAGGAGAGGGCGGCGCATTGAGTATAACAGGGCCAACAGGATGCGCTACGCTTTGTTCTTACACCCTCAGTTTTTCAGGCTGGAACCCGTCTGATGTTGGCAGCTATCCTAATGGCTATAATGACATTCAGATATTAGTTCAAGACCCAGATGGCATTTCAACGATGAGCGATTATGCCACAAATTCTAATAAGTTTGCCATTACAAGCAGTGGAGGCCCGCCATCTGATACAGTTGAGCCTATTATCTCGTCTGTAACAGCGTCTCCGAGTTCAGTTCTTGCTAACAGCGCTACAACTGTAAATCTGGCTGCAACTATAACTGATAATGGCGGAGAGACAGCTTCCTTTACCCAGCATTTCTTTAAATTAAGGCATCAGAGCGGTGCAGTCTACGGCCCGTTCACTGGAACTATATCAGGCTCTTATACTGATACCTACTCCCTTAATGCCACTGGACTTCCGACAGGGTGGTATGATATTTACTATGAAATTAAAGATACTACTGATGGTTACGGCGCTGTAAGCGGTTTTGATAATAATAGGGAAAGGCTTTATATATATCCCAGTGTGACAATAAGCAGTGTAGCAGTGAGCGCTTCAATTGTTGACCGTCAGCCTTATAATACAGGAGGTATTTATCCCATATCAACTACTATTACTTCAACTCTAAACAGCCCAAGCGCTGCGACAGATTTCTATGTAACCATCAAGGTGAGAAATCCTGATAACTCTACTGTCCAATCCCTCGTTTCTTCAAAGAAAAATGGCGAGGGTGGGGTGAGCATAACAGGTAGCGCCCCTAATTATACTATTTCATATACCTGGACGCCTGTCTCTACAGACCCTGAAGGGCTCTACGACATATCCATCTCTGTCTTTGACGCAGCTCAGAATTCTACAGGCGAAAGCGGCTTTAACGATAATCCTGATAAGGTTCAGGTTATCGCAGACCCCACTATGCCATGGCCGCCGTATGAACTCAACAGCGCTCCATCTATGAGTTCAGCATCTGCTGGAAATGTGTGCGTTGGAATCGGCTGTTCATTTGCAACGAGCGTGAGTCTCAGCGCAGAATTTACTGATGTTGAGGCAGAGGCAGCCAGCAGTTATAAGGCAAGTGTCAGCATCCGCAGCCCTGATAATTCTTCTGAATATGTCCTTATGACTGACCAAACTACTGGCTCAACTACCTGTAATACAACCTATACTGATAGTTGCAGCCTTACAGTTACCAATCTTGGCTCTGGCAGATACAGGGCAGACCTTGTCTGGGATCCAAAAGACAGTTTCTTTGATTCAACCAAATATGGTTATTACGATGTGAAGATGGTTGTTAAGGACAGTTATTCTTCAGGCGGTGAGAGCAGCTATAACACAAATGAAAATATACTGTCTATCACAAGCAGCGATTTTCCGCCTTTGCCCAATGCCCAGCCTGTTATAACATCAGTCTATGCAACACCAAATTCAGTCCAGCTTGAAACAGCGCAACAAGTAACATTTAAGGCAGTATTTACTGACGATGATAACCCATCAGATACAGGCCGTTATTCTGGCGCATTTAAGGTAAGGGGGCCTGATGGAAGCATAACATCAGCCTGTACGCCAGCGTCAACAGATTTCACTAATACAGGGAGTGGAGCTTTTTCAACATCCTGCACATGGACTCCGCCAGGCACCCTTATAGCAGGTTATTATGATATACAATTTTCTTTAACAGATAATGGCACATCAGGCGATGCCGCGGATGATGTAATGGTTGTAAATTCTTATGATTCAAATACAGATGAACTTCAGTTTATTGCAGCAACAAATCTTACGCCAAATCCCCCATCTGCCGGTAATATGAGTCAGATTCTGGGTGCTGCACTCACTTCAATTACCGTAGGCGGCTGGACAAGAGAGAATCCAACAACAGTTATCTTTAGGGCTACAAATGTAACTGACCAGAATTCAGTAGATGATTTATACCTTGAAGTAGAGGTAGAGCCTGTAAACACAGCCTTTGATAATAATGACGGGGCTGATGGAAGCGATACCGCCACATCTGGAATTATCTGCACACCAAGTTTCCCGGTTCATTATGTTGCTCCAACAGCAGTAACCTTAGAGGTTTCATGCTCAGGCTTTGCTACGAATACTTCATACCATTGGCAGGCAAGGGTTAAGGATGTAAGCGGAAGTGCGAGCGCATGGACATCATTTGGCGGAAATACTGACCCGAATGATGCAGACTTTAGGGTTGATACAACAGCGCCTTCTGTCTCATCCACCACACCAACAGGCGGCGGCACAGGCGATGTGTCTACTAATATTACGGTAAACTTTAACGCTGGAGAGAATATAGACTGCACAACAGTAACAAATACCGGGTCTGAGGCCACATCCACATTCTATATAAAAAAGGGCGGAACTACATGGGTAAATGCCTCAGTATTATCATGCTCAGCCACTCAGATTGTATTAGACCCAACAAGCAACCTCACACGATTTGATAGCTATACAGTCTATTTGACAACAGGCATCCAAGACCAGGCAGGAAATGCCAAGGCAGCTCTCGAAACTTTTGTGTTTACTGCCACAGAGGCTGCTGCTTCGCCGAATGCGCCTTCAGCAATAGGACAATACAAAACTGACGGCTTGACTGCAATTAGTGTTGGAGCGTATACAACCGAGACCGGGGTTAAATTTAAGGCAACAATGACAGACCAAAACTCAGTAGATGATATATATCTTGAGATCGAGGTTGAGCCAGTAGGAGTTGCATTTAATAATACTGCTGGCAGCGATGCATCAGGTGTTAGCTGTTTACCAGATGCCCCGCACAGGTATGTAAGCCCCACGCCTGTTACAGGCGAGGTTTCTTGCTCAGGGTTCACGAGCGGGGTTTCATACCACTGGCAATACAGGGTAAAAGATGCAGACACTCTTGCTACTGCATGGACATCTTTTGGCGGAAACACTGACCCGAATGACCGTGATTTTGGAGTTGACACAACAGCGCCTTCTGCAGGCATAGTTACGCCCTCTCCACAATCAGGCACATACATTGCTACGCCATTCAGCATATCCACGACATTCAGTGACAGCGGCTCGGGTGTGGCATCATGCGAATATACTACAAATGGCACAACATGGTCTGCCGGCGCTGTAAGCGGAACAGCCCCAAATTATACTTGCAGCATTACTGGCCTTACATGTACTGACGGACAAGCATTGACCTTGAATATGAGGGCAACTGACGGAGTTGGATATGTTGGCACAGGTGCCTCAATTTCCATGACATGCGATGCAGCACCTCCCTCATCCCCTGCAGTAAGTGACGGAACAGGCGCGGACATTGATTTCACCAGCGATACATCCAGCCTCTCAGCAAACTGGACAGCCTCAACTGATGCAAAGAGCGGTCTTGCCAGATACGATTATTCTATTGGCACAGGCGCGTGCGGAAGCGCCAATGAGGCGAATACAAAGACATGGACAAATAACGGCACAACCGCGAGCATGACCTCAAGCGGGCTTACGCTCACAAGCGGAACAACCTATTATGTGAATGTAAAGGCGTATGATAATGTAGGGAACTCTACCTGCGCATCATCTGATGGAATAACTGTTGACACGACCCCTCCATCTACAGGCATAAGCGGCAATAACAGCGGGAATTGGACGAGCTCAGACCAGACCATAACTCTAACACCAACTGACGCGTCAAGTGGAGTTGCTGCAACAAAATACTGCGTTGATACATTAAACACCTGTGACCCAGTTGCAACAGGCACAACTTATACAGTGCCATTCTCAGTAACCTGCGCCTCTGGTTCGGCTTGTACAAAGTATATAAGATACTATTCAACAGACAATGCCGGCAACGCAGAGACTGTTCAATCAGCAGTCTCCAGAATAGATAAGGTGAAACCAATTGATACGTCCCCATTTAGCATCTCAGCCGGTGTTGGCCAGTGCTCGCTTTCCTGGGGCATAGCTACAGATACAGGGAGCGGATTAAGCGCTACAGATGCATACAAGCTCGTTTATTCAACTACAGCCTCGCCGAGCATAGACTGTTCAGATGGCACAGAAATACCAGCGGTAACCACAGGGCAAAGCTATACCCATACAGGTCTTACCGATGGCTCAACCTATAACTACAGGGTCTGCGCCATTGATGCTGTTAATAATATATCAAGCGGTTTAACAGGATCATGTACGCCTGGCGATACCACGCCTCCAACTGTAACCCTTGACACGACACTGGACACTGCGACATCCACTTCAACTTACGTGGCTGGGACAGGATTCAACTTCTGGGCAAAGTTCAGCGACAATGAATCAGCAGTAACCTGCCAGTATACAAAGGATGGTTCAAACTGGACTGCTGGCACAGTAACAGATGAAGGCGCTGGCATTTATAAATGCGATGCAATAGCCGTTACATGCACAGACAGCACACCGGTAACATTACGGATGAGGGCAACAAGCGGTGGAGGAACGATAGAGTCCACATCTGTGGGAAGGACATGCGATGCCTCAGCGCCGACAACTTCAGCCGCTGCCGGCGGTGGCTATACTTTTGATACATGGACAACAAACACCCCTATCAGCATTACCCTGTCCGCAACCGATGGCACTGGTTCAGGCCTTGCATCAGGCTATCCGAAATACTGTTATGATAGCGCCACCTGTTCTCCTGCAACATCCTACAGCGTTCCATTTAATATAACCTGTAGTTCTGGCACAACATGCACAACAAATGTAAGATACCAGTCAAAGGATAATACCGGAAATACAGAGACAATAAAGACCTCCATTGTAAAACAGGATTTGCAGACACCCACTGATGTCTCATTTACCGCATCAGTTGCAAATCAGACGTGCAATCTTTCATGGAGCGCATCTGATGCCGGCATTGGACTTCACACAACTGAGGCATATAAGCTAATAAAGGCGCTGGGTTCTACCCCTCCTGCAGACTGTACAGGAACAGACCTGACCGGTAATAGCACCGTTACATCCTATAGTGATACAGGGCTTACAAATGGCCAGGCATATTCATACAGGGTCTGTGCCATAGATGCATTTGGGTGGATGTCTGCTGGAAAGACCGCAACCTGTGTCCCAAGCGAGGTAGATTTAGATCCTCCAAGTAAGGTCACTACCCTCATTAGTTCATCACAGTATGCAAGGGGGCTCTATCTCCAATGGACTGCGCCGTATGACGAAGGGTCAATAGGCGCGGGCACAGTTGCGTCATATGATTTCAGATTTATAGATGCTGTTGACTACCCCAGCACACTAACCAATAATAGTGACAATAAGTGGGATACGAACTGGGACAGTACTTCCTATTGGGGAAACGGCTCTCTGCTAAAAGCCGCAAAAGAGCCTTCACCAGTTGCTGGCAATACATCTCAAACCATATATTTCTACTGTGTAGAAGGCACTGACAATAAAACCTGTGGAACTACATCAGAAGGCCAGAAGAGCCTTTGGCCGAATACTCTTTACTATTTTGCTATGAAGAGCGCTGATGAAAGGCTTCCAGCCCAGGGAGGGCCAAATTACTCAACTGTTTCTAATATAACTAATCCAACACTCACAACTCAGGCCAGTCATACAGCGCTTCATTACAGCTATAATATCATTGGCTTGCCGTATAGCGCCACCGGTGGAGTATACCTGAATAACATCTTTAGTGATGATATTGCCCCAAATCCAGTTACCATGATGACATGGGATTCAAGCACAACAAACTGCCCGTCAAGTTGCAGTGATGCGCCTGGCGGTATTACCTATGCAGGGACATGGGTAACGGTTGATGCTTCTACAACGTCTCCCTCACCAGGAAAGGGCTACTATCTTTATGCATATAATGAGACATCTGTGCTTGATCTGGAATCCAGCCAGGGTATTGAGAATGGAAATAACTATGTTTCTATACCGCTTGAAATGGGGTGGAATACCATATCCAATCCATGGCTTAAGAATGTGAAGGCAGATGGAAATGTTTGGATATGCAAGGGCTCAGCTACAAGTACATTCTCGCCTGCAACAGGATGTGGCGGTGCCTATGGAACAGACTACATGACCCTTGCAGATGCCACAGCCGGTAACTGGATTGCAAATGGTTTTTACTATTTCCAGAGTGGCAGCGACTACAGTTATGACGACTATCTTTCGGCTATGCTGAGACCTTGGTGGGGATATAGAATATATATGAAGGCAGGGCCTTCGGATCCAATAACATTCAATAATAACACAAACAACGGGAGTTATATCTTTGTTATAAAGAAACCGTAAGGAGAGAAATGAAAAAACTCTTTATAATAACACTATTCCTATTAGCCATTATTCTGCCTTCCTATCTTCATGCCCAGCCATTGTGGAAGGCGAGTATCATGGTTTCCTATGGGAACAGCAACAACAGGCTTATATTGGGAGCTGACCAAACTGCTACTGATAGTTTTGAAAATCGCTGGGAAGTGGGCGCGCTACTCGGTGGTTATATCAAGGCATATTTTGACCACCCTGAGTGGGGCAATGCAAGATATTACTGGCAGGACATCAGGGATGTTTATCTGCCAAAGGAATGGGTCTTCTATGTAGAATCCGGTTATGTCAACAGTAACATAAGCCTTGAATGGATAATGAGCAATGTGCCTGATACTGTAAAGCTTTATCTTGTAGATACTGCTTTAAATATGACAATTGATATGAAGAACCAGTCCTCCTATACCTATACCAACACATCTGCAGATGCAAAGATATTCACTGTCAGAGCAGAGGGGTATATTGAAGGTATAGAGCCTCCGCCGCCTTCAGATGATACAACACAGCCAGAAACCATGATAACGACTGTTCTCCCTTTATCTATAAATTATCAGACCATTGCTATCGCCTACACAGCTACAGACAATACAACCCTTCCAGATGCCCTCATATTCTCATACAAACTGGATAGTAACGCATGGTCAGCATGGTCTAATAGCAAGAGCATAACATTGGATGGGCTATCTGAAGGCGCTCATACCTTTTATGTAAAATCAAAGGATAAGGCAGGTAATGAGGATGCAACACCTGCTGAGGCTGCATTTACAGTGGATACTTTATCACCTGCACTCATTCTCTATCAGCCAAACCCTTCTGAGCTCTGGCCGGCAAATGGAAAGATGGTAGATGTTATCATCTCAGGCAATGCTCAGGATAGTGGTTCTGGTATAGCATCGCTCAGTTATATTGTTAATGATGAATATGGGCAAATTAATCTGGCAGGCAATGTAACCACTGGAAGCGACGGGAGTTTTGTATTCAATATCTCCCTTATGGCTGACAGAGACAGCAAAGACAGAGACGGAAGGATATATCTAATTACAATGGATGCCTTTGATAAAGCGGGTAATATGACTACCCAGGGCGCAACAGTAACCGTACCTCATAGATAATTCTTGTGCTTATAGTAATTCTCCCCCTCTTTTATGTATGTATGGAGCAAGGCAACCGTGTTGCCGTTTATGTATTTTAAAGAGGAGGAGAAAGGGGGAGTCCGGGGATTTAGAAATTGTTTGTCTCCACAACCCAAATCAAAGGAGGAAAAGAAAATGGACAAGATAGCGTTTCACTTTTTTTGTGCTGCCAGGAGGTTCCTCCTGACAGCAGTAGCAGCCCTTCTCATCACAGGCATTTGCGCTGTGAATGCGTATGCTGCATGGGCAAATGACCATACGGTAAATAATGCAATATCCACAGCGGCATATGACCAACGGTATCCCACCATAGTAACTGACGGCAGTGGTGGGGCTATTATTGTATGGCAGGATTCCCGCAACGTTTTTTCCAACATCTATGCCCAACGCATAAATGCGAATGGCAATGTTTTGTGGACAGCAGATGGCGTGGCAATATCTACAGTAGCAAGTCGGCAATTATATCCAACTATAGTAAGCGATGACAGCGGCGGGGCTATTATTACATGGTTGGATTACCGTAGCAGCGACTATCCCGATATCTATGCCCAACGCATAGATGCGAATGGCAATGTTTTATGGACAGCAGATGGCGTGCCAATCTCTACAGTAGCATATCACCAATGGTATCCCACTATAGTAACTGACGGCAGCGGTGGCGCTATTATTACATGGCAGGATTCCCGCAGTAGCTACAACGATATCTATGCCCAGCGTATAGACGCGAATGGTAATGTTTTATGGACACCGGATGGCGTAGCAATCTCCACAGCAGCAAATAACCAATACTCTCCAACCATAGCAACTGACGGCAAAGGTGGGGCTATTATTACATGGAGTGATTCTCGCAGCGGAGGCGACCCCCATTCCGATATCTATGCCCAACGTATAGATGCAAATGGCAATGTTTTATGGACACTGGATGGCGTAGCAATCTCCACAGCAGCAAATAGCCAAGGCTCTCCAACCATAGCAACTGACGGCAAAGGTGGGGCTATTATTACATGGAGTGATTCTCGCAGCGGCAATTACGCCGACATTTATGCCCAAAGTATAGATGCAAATGGCAATGTTTTATGGACACCGGATGGCGTAGTAATCTCCACAGCAGCAAATAGCCAAGGCTATCCAAGCATCGTAACTGATGGCAGTGGCGGGGCTATTATTACATGGTGGGATTATCGCAGTGTGTATACGGACATCTATGCCCAGAGGATAGATGCAAATGGCAATGTTTTGTGGACAGCGAACGGGGTACCAATCTCCACATCAGCAAGTTGGCAAGAGTATCCAACCATAGTAAGTGATGGAAGTGGCGGGGCTATTATTACATGGATGGATTACCGCTGCGGCGGCTACTCCTGCTACTCCGACATCTATGCTCAGAAGGTAGATGCAAATGGCAATGTTTTGTGGACAGCGAACGGGGTACCAATCTCCACAGCAGCATATGCCCAACGGTATCCAACCATAGTAACTGACGGCAATGGTGGGGCTATTATTACCTGGGATGATTACCGCAGCTACTGGTGGTCTGACATCTATAGCCAGAGGGTATATGCGATTGGAACAATTAACTTATTTCCTACCCTCTCTGTTTCTGTAAATGGAAATGGAAGTGTAGTCAGCAGCCCTGCTGGCATCAATTGCCCTGGTGATTGCAGTGAGGCATTCGCATACGGGACATTAGTAACCCTCACTGCTACACCAATGAGCGGTTGGATTTTTACTGGCTGGGAAGGTGCATGCACAGGCACAGGCGCATGCACATACAATATTACCGTAGATACCTCCGTTGCTGCTAACTTTAAACAGATATGGTTTGAGGAAAGCGACCCTGCTATTGCCTATACAGGTACATGGTCTGCATCTGCCTGCTCATCGTGCAGTGGCGGTGCAATGAAATCTACCAGTCAAACTGGCGCAAAGGCTGATTTCTCCTTTAATGGAACAGGGGTCAGGTGGATAGCCTCTAAGACAAAAAACTCTGGCAAGGCAAATGTATATATTGATGGAGTATTTGCGGGAACAGTAGACCTCTATAACAGAACGAGCCAGTATCAGGTAGTAGTATTTGAAAGAACAGGGCTTAGCCCCGGAAATCATATACTAACTATTGAAAACTCGGGTAAAAGAGTATCAATAAATATAGACGCATTTGAGGTGATACCGTAATAGGTCAAAGTAGCGCCGTCCTTCATGGGCGACGAATTCTTATGCTCCCGAATATTTCAATCATTGTAGCGCCGACCCCTTGTGGTCGGCTGTTTTTGTCCCGACAGGAGTTTCCTCCTAACGGCAAGCAGAATATGTTTTTGTAGCGTTGTGGTTTATCCCGATACTTCGGGATTTATCCCAGACGAGAAGATGTTGCCCATAAAGGGCAACGTTACGAAAAAAGGGAAAGACATCAATAAAAACCCCTCGGTAAACGCGGGCGCTGCGATGCAACAGGAAGCAGGAGTTTTTCTGAATGATGTCAATTTAATTTTGAAGCTATTTATAACTATGTGAAATGAAAGGAAAAACAGTGGGAGAACCCGCTGTTTTGTTTTTGGTTGATTGAAAAATCTTTGACATTAATAGTCATTTTTTGATATATTAATAGAAGAAATTGTAATTCTTAAGTGGTTGTTGTCAGCAAGCCCAAAATCATGCAGACCAATTCATTTATAGCGAACCATGTACCGCGTGAGGGGGTGTAGTAAATGCAGAGATTCTTACTCCTTACTTTGCTATTCCTTTTCTTCGCTATTTTCCAAATCATACCTAATGCCTTTGCAACAGGCGGCGCATTCAAAGACACAAAGCACGGCGGCGGAATAGTTGACGGAATAGATTTTGAGGGGGTTAACCGTGCCTTAAGTAATCCTGATTACCCCACAGGTCTATACAATGTTGATAACTCTGAGGCTGGTCAATATCAGTCCGGTGAATGCGCCCACTGCCATGAGCCCCATGCAAGCTTTGGAGATATAGAGCCAGCACCAAACAGTACAAACCCAGGGTTCAGCGGTGGCATGACTTCAGGAGAGGCTGCTGGGCCTGACCCTTATCTTGTCTTTGGCGCGTTTGACAGCAGCGGTTCGCAGGGCGCTTATTCGAAATTATGCTGGTACTGCCATGATAATTTCTTTGGTGGTGGTGGGCCGAGAACAGGGTATTGGAATTTTTATCAAGGCGGCGGTATTGTGGGCGATCCTTACCAGCAATCCAGTCATTATAAGTCTTTAAACTTTTATTGGCCTGGCGCGACAAACATATTACCATATGGCGAATCATTTCCAAGGACTAAAAGGTCAAGTTCTGGCGGCAATGTGGGTAGCTGCCTCAACTGCCACACGCCGCATGGGATAAGCAGTTCTGCAAATTATTCAGGCGATGTTGGAGCAGCTCCGACAACTACTAATTATACTGCTACCAATACCACCCCGACCGGCCTTATCCCCAGGCAGCTAATAGCATGGGAAGAGGCGCTCTGTTTAAGGTGTCATGATAGGAGCAATGCCGCTGATACCCAGGGGGGCGTGCTTGGCCCTGCTGCAACAGATATAAAGAGGCAGATAGACAATTATCTATCAACCTCGAGCTTAGGCAGTGGTCATCCTGTAAGGATATATTTTGACAAGCATAATCTAAGCCAATATAACGATAATAGCAAGAGTCCTCCCCTATCACCAGGTTGGTTTACAGTTGCTAATGGCAACATTCATGCTGAGTGTGTTGACTGCCATAACCCTCATGTGGCACAGGGAAGGGGAACAAACATGGCCTTTCCTTTTTATGGAAATGTATTCCAGAGGAGCCGCAACAGTGCAGAGACAGCATATAATAGCTGGAATACGAATAGATATGATAGTCCTTCTGATTCTACCTCAAGTCTTGTAAAAATTGGGCCTGTAAACAAAGGGGTATGGGGTATTGTTATTTCCGATCTAAATACAGGTATCGTAACAGGCATTGATACAAATCTTGACCCTAGTTTTAATGATAGGCTCTTTCAGCTTTGTTTAAAGTGTCATTCATATTGGGCATGGGGTGTTCCACAAGGCAGTACCACTCCCGGGACTTGGTATTCCCCGACTACTACAAGGACTACATGGGATTCTGGCGATGGGACCGCTGCCTATACCACCCGCCAAAATCGGCCTATGACAGATCAATCATGGGAGTTCGCATTAAACAGGGTTTCGTATCATCCGGTATTTGGAGCTGGTAAGAACAGACCTGAAATAGGTGTTAATGGAGTATCTGAGGGAGGCGCTGGTGATGATACAAGAAATCCATGCTGGTGCTCTGGAACTACCTGCCCACCTACGACAGCTTCTTATCCTACACAGGGCAGATTTGGCAACGGAACCTGTACTGACAATGGCGGCTCAGGCGTTGCCACTGGTACACGGCAAGACCTCGCAAGCACTTCAACGGCTGCAACGCTCTCTCAAACCTTTGTGCCGCCATGGTTGCATACATCAAGGATAACCTGCGTTGACTGTCATGAGGACTCCACTTCAGATGCATCTACAACACCAAGGGGCCCCCATGGCTCAGCACGGCCTTTTATTTTAAGAGGGCTTGATACGAGTATCAGTTTTCCGATTTGTACTAATTCTACCTGTACATCTCCCTCCACAGTTAGCTATAGCGCTATCACTGACCCAAATAATTTTTGTCTAAACTGCCACAGGGCTGATGTGTACGGATACAATGGTGTAGCCACCACCTATAAGTTTTCGCGTCTTGACCATATTAATCTTGATAACGATAATCCGGGAAGGATATTTGTTACAAGCGCATCAAAGGATATGCCAAATGGCATTATATGTATGCTTTGTCACGGTGCTGCAACGAACCAACTTGGGCTTATCCATGGTAATGATAGGACCACAACCACTAATTGTGGAGGTGCTTGCACAAATTCTGCCCGCTTACTTGCCATTAATGGTGGGAGTACTGCAGCGGATGGTGAATGGAGGGCTTATACAAAGGCTTATGTTGATACGGCTGGTGCATGTAGTAAGGGAGGTGCAAGTGCATACTGCGGGCATACTGGAGACGGTGGATGGGCAACCATCACAGCCCTTTACAACTATTAAGGTAAATTATGGATAGAAAACAAAGGATTATTTTCTTTTGCATTAGCTTCTTTTTTGTCTCTTCAGTGATAGTTGCCTTGAATAATGTGCCTGTTTTAAATTGGTATGTTAAAGATATTAGTGTAGATGATACGGTCGGTATGGGAAAGAAAGGGGATATATATGTAAGGGGTAAAACAGAAAAGACTTTGTATGCCTTTAATCAAATTGGTAAAAAACTATGGGAATACAAATTACATCAGGCGCAAATAGGCGTCCCTTTTATAAGGAAAGAAGGCAATATATATATTACGGTCACAGAGTTTAAGGAAAATAAAAATTATATAGTGATGCTTTCTTCTGATAAAGGTCAAGTTGAGTGGAAGACAGAACTTCCTTCTGTTTCGCTATGGACCCACTGGCTTCATAACCTTACCGCTGCCTCTGATGGAACAGTATATTTGGTAGCTGATACGAAACTTATATCTTTAGATAGGAACGGAAAAATTCTCTGGTCCTCTGAATTTGCAGCCCTACCTTCTCCTGGTACCCCGGCCCTTTCTCCTGATGAAAAGATAGTTTATGTTTATAGAAGAAACAAGGGAGGACTCTATGCTATCAATAATGATGGAACTTTAAAATGGAAAAAAACAGAGGAATATTTCAGTAATGCATCCCCTCCTGTTATTGGTATTAATGGCGATGTTTATATTGCTGACGGAAACACAGAATCCGTTTATGCGTTCAACTCTTCAGGGCAGATAAGGTGGCGACGCCATTTTCCCGGTAAACTCTTACATGACACATATCCTGTTGTGGGAGAGGATGGGGTAGTTTATTTTCAGGTAAATGAAGATAATAAGAATGGGATGATATATAGCCTCAAGCCTGAGAACGGAAAGGTTAATTGGAGTTTTCCGATAACGGGTGGAATATTGGCATCATCTGTTTTGATAAGTAAAAAGGGGGTTCTCTATTATCCGGCACCAGATGGGCATATATATTGTTTGAACCTGAGCGGGAAGCTGTTATGGAAGTATGATGCATTAAAAAATTCTGAAAAGAGACCTTATGTTCCATTTTCATCCTTTCCAGCCTTTTATAATGGCAATTTTTATATAATTGCTGCTGACGAGAGGTTGCTGAGCATCAGGGTTGAAGAATAGAAGTGTATAACGGGGTGCGCCGCTGCATGAATAGTCTGGTTTTTTGCGAGGCCGCCAATATCGAGAGGTAAAAACCCTCATAGTCTTTGTCCTCGTTTACAGCGTTTACCATTTTTCCTGTAGACTCAACGATCCAAATAAAGAAGATGTTCGCAAGGTTGTAGGAAAGTATAACGCTGCAATTATTAAGGAGTTTGTCTGTTTGAAAGACCGAGGGTGGAGGTTCGCAAAAGGGTAGCAAATGAATTATTATTTTATAGGGAACTAAATATGATTAGTATTCTTGTAATGTTAAATGACTATTTCCACGACTTTGCAACAGCTGTCGTGATAGTTTTAAGCTATACAATGATGTTGTTAGTGAGGTATGTTCAAAAAGATATTCAAAAAGATTCAATCGCATTTCTATTTGCCATATATCCAAAGGCTGTCCATATCAGTGGCGGACTAGTAATTTTACTTTTGATGGCAGGTATTGTAAGGGCATTTACCTATAGCCAATATGAATGGAACCAAATGGTTGGTAATGACCAGGTTTGGCTCATTATCGTAAAACACATAGTGATGTTTAGTGTTTTTGGATATGGATTATACCTCTGGGTTAAGATGCATAAAGTGCTTAAGTTAATGAAGGAGAGGTAGATGAGGCTTCTCGAAGGAATATTTCTCTGGACAGCAATTGGTGTCTACGCTTTTTCCTTTCCATGCTACTATTCTATTTGACTTGTTTGATATTTAGAAGGGATGAACAACTAACTTTTAAACTAATAGTCTAATGAGATTACTTTTAATGCTGAACAACTACTTCCATGACATGACTGTTGCTATAGCAGCTGTCGCTGGTGTTACAATATTCCTGCTTGCAATAATAGTTCAAAGGAAAGATAGAGAGATACAGAGAATGATGGTATCAGTGTATCCGCAGATAAATTGGTTTTTAATTTGGACGAATCTTTTTGTTTTGGTTACCGGGTTTGTTAGATTACAGAATTTTAAGGCCTTTGAATGGGACAATGCGATAGAAAACGGCCAGATTGAGGCATTAATAATAAAACATACTATATTGGTTATTTTATTTTCTGGCGGAATAATCCTGTGGTTATTATCGAGGAGAAAGATTCGACTGATGCGGCAACAACTGTAAGTAGATAGAAAATTATTGACTCATATATTGTAACGGTGTATAAGTAATTTTGTGAACGGTATGTGGGAGGATAAGAGAGGCTATATATCGCGCGGCGCATTATTTTGGATTGTTTTCATTGTTACCGTAATCTATCTTGGAGTAAAATTTATTCCCCCATACTTTAGTTACTATGTATTTAAGGGAGAAGTTGCAGGAGCGGCAGATACCGCGCATGTAAATTCTGACCAAGTCATAGTTAAAAATTTATTGGAGGAGGCAAGGGACTGGGGGCTCCCTATTAAGCAGGAGGATATTATTGTAGAAAGGGGAGATTCTGAAATTAGAGTTTCTATAGTCTATAAAGTGGATGTGAATTTTTTTAATAGATATACAAAATCGCTTTATTTTGATATATATAGTGTTAAGCCAATAAAAACAAAGTAATAAGATTACCCTTTTAATTTGACCCGGCGAGGTTAAGAAAGGGATTAGACATGAAAATTTATCTTAAAATTAATTTAATACCTCCTTGCCAATTCGAGAGACAAGGAGGTATTTTTTTATGAACGCCCATGAGCCTTCGGCTCACAAAGGGGGATTAAAAGGTTGCTTTGTCATGCCCGAAGTTTTAATCGGGAATCTGGTTTTATTGTCGCCGTATCCCCGATAGAAGCAGTCGAGGACGGAATAATCCCCCCTTAGAAACTTGTCCTCGAATGATTTTAGCGAGGAAGGGGGGTAAGGGGGGATTTTGAGCATTTTCGCAGGAAACTCTCACGAGCCAGCCTTAGGCGAGCTCACAAAGGGTGATGAAAATTCTCACCCTCCCCTTAATCCCCTCCCATCAAGAGGCTGTGTCATAATGTCATTGCGAGGGAGCGCAGCGACCGAAGCAATCTGCAACTTATTGAAAAACAAGAGATTGCCACGCTCCCTTCGGTCGCTCGCAATGACAAAAAGAGGATTATGACACAGCCTCCTTGCGGGAGAGGGCAAGGGTGAGGGGTATTTTAGGAGCAAACTCATATTGAGCTTTCAGTTCACAAAGGGGCATGAAAATTGGATTTTTGTAGCGTTGGGGTTTATCCCCAAGGAAAAACAGTTGCCCATAAAGGGCAACGCTACGGTAATGTGAATATGAGTAGGGATTTCGGGAGCAAAAAGATGATTACGCAGATTACAAAAAAAGATTGCGCAGATGAAGGCAAAAGAGATTTTTAATATTGCATAGGCGGTCATAAAAGGAAATTTATGAAGAAGAATATAATGGATGCAAAAGGCATAGAGAGGGCGCTTACCAGGATAGCCCATGAGGTCATTGAGAAAAACAAGGGCATTGAAGATGTTGTTATATTAGGCATACCGACACGCGGTGTTCATATTGCCAGGAGATTAAAGGATATATTAAAAACAATCGAAGGTGTTGATGCGCCTGTTGGCAGTATTGATGCAACGCTTTATAGAGATGATATTGGCATGAAGCAGGAGCAGCCTGCGTTAAAAGAGACAGATATCCCTGTTTCTATTGACAACAAAAAGGTTATTATCGTTGACGATGTCTTGTTCACAGGAAGGACTATCAGGGCTGCTATGAACGCAATAATGGATTTTGGCAGACCTGCTAATATTCAATTGGCTGTTTTGATTGACAGGGGACATAGAGAACTTCCCATAAGACCTGATTATGTTGGCAAGAATGTGCCCACATCCATGCAGGAAGAGGTGAGGGTTCGTTTACGGGAGACGGATGGGGTGGATGATGTGACGGTGGCGGAGACATGAATGAGGCTTAAAAGAAAAGACATACTCTCCATTGAAGAACTTTCAAAAGATGAGATAGAGCTTATCCTTTCCACTGCCGAATCGTTCAAAGAGGTGTCTGAAAGGGATATAAAAAAGGTGCCTACCTTAAGAGGCAGAACTATTATAAATCTCTTTTATGAGGCCTCTACAAGGACAAGGACATCGTTTGAGATTGCCGCGAAGAGGATGAGCGCTGATGCGATAAATATATCTACATCATCGAGCAGCGTTGTTAAGGGTGAGACATTAAAGGATACGGCAAAAAATCTTGAGGCCATGAATCCTGATTGCATTGTTTTGAGGCATCCTTCAAGCGGAGCGCCTGAAATACTTGCTAAATATGTAAAATGCTCTGTCATAAATGCTGGAGATGGCAGTCATGAGCATCCGAGCCAGGCCCTCTTGGATATGTTAACAGTTAAGGAAAGATTCGGAAAGATAGAGGGTTTGAATATTACAATAGTCGGCGATATAGCGCATAGCAGGGTTGCTCGCTCAAATATCTATGGCTTCACGAAACTTGGGGCAAAGGTTACAGTTGTTGGTCCGCCAACTATGATGCCCTCTGGCATAGAAAATATAGGGTGCAGTGTGAGTAATCGCATTGAAGATGCAATTTCAAATGCAGATGTAATCATGATGTTAAGGATCCAGCTCGAAAGACATGAAGTGCCTCTTTTTCCCACCATTAGAGAATATTCAAGGCTATTTGGTCTGGACAGCAAAAAATTAGAAACGGCAAAAAAGGATGTGGTTATATTGCATCCAGGGCCAATAAATAGAGGTGTGGAGATTTCGCCAGAGATTGCAGACGGTCCATATTCCCTTATCTTAGACCAGGTTAAAAATGGCGTAGCTGTGAGGATGGCGCTATTTTATCTTTTACTGGGAGGCAGCCGTGAATAGATTGCTGATTAGAGGCGGTAGGGTTATTGACCCGATAAATGATAGGGATGGCCTATTTGATATTTATGTAATTGGTGAAAAGATTGCTGCTGTAAAACCTGTTAAAGGGTTTGAGGGGTCAAGGGGTCAAGGGGTCAAGGGGGGAAAACTCGAACCCTCGAACCCTGGAACCCTTGAACCCTTTATTGAAGATGACTGGACTGTCATAGATGCCGCTGGCCTTCTTGTCTGCCCTGGCTTTATTGATATGCATACCCATTTAAGGGAGCCTGGCTATGAGTATAAAGAAACTATCAAGACAGGGACAATGGCAGCAGCAGCAGGGGGCTTTACATCTATAGCATGTATGGCAAATACAGAGCCTGTCAATGACAACGCCTCTGTTACAAGATACATACTGAAGAAGGCTCAGGAGGAAGGTATTGTAAATGTATGTTCAGTTGGCGCTGTGAGCAAGGGCCTTAAAGGAGAAACATTGGCAGAAATCGGGGAATTAAGAGAGGCTGGCTGCGTTGCAATCTCTGATGACGGCAGACCTGTGATGAATAGCGGGCTAATGAGATTAGCTATGGAATATGCAAAGCAATTTAACATATTAGTTATTAGTCACTGTGAGGATACAGGGCTTTCTTCTGAAGGGGCAATGAATGAAGGTTTTGTTGCAACAAAGCTTGGACTTAAGGGCATCCCGAGTGCAAGCGAAGCTATTATGGTTGCAAGAGATATTTTCTTGGCAGAGCTTACAGGAGCGAGATTGCATATTGCCCATGTAAGCACTAAAGGCGCTGTTGAGCTTATAAGGGTCGCAAAGAAAAGGGGAGTAAATGTTACAGCAGAGATAACACCGCATCATTTTACGCTTACAGACGAGGCTGTTATTGGTTATAATACGAATGCAAAGATGAATCCTCCGCTGAGAACCGGTCAAGATATTGAGGCGCTGAAGCAAGGGCTTAAAGACGGAACAATAGATGTAATTGCAACAGATCATGCGCCGCAAGATAGTGTTTCAAAGGATATTGAATTTGACAGGGCAGCCAATGGCATTGTAGGATTAGAGACTGCGTTGCCTCTGTGCTTAAAGATTGTTGCTGAAAATGTTATTTCCTTATCAGAATTGGTAAAAAGGTTATCATCAAATCCAGCAAGGCTGCTTGGGCTGGATTCAAAGGGTTCATTAAAAGTTGGAGATGATGCAGATATAGCTATCTTTGATATAGATAGGGAGTGGGCCGTTGACAGTAAAAAACTAAAATCAAAGAGTAAAAACACACCGTTTGATACTTGGAAAATGAAGGGAAAGGTGGTAAAGACAATAGTTGGCGGGAAGGTAGTATGGAGCGAGCCGACCGTGTCGGCGTAAAGGCACGGCAACATGGTTGCCTTGCTCCAAAACAGGAGAAACTCATGAAGGCTAAGGTTTATGTAACTTTAAAGAAAGGCGTTCTTGACCCGCAGGGGAAGGCTGTAGGCAATGCGCTGGAATCAATGGGGTATCACGAGGTCAAGAACTTGAGGATTGGTAAACTCATCGAAATTGAGCTTAATAGCTCATCAAAGGAAGGCGTTGAAAATAGACTTAAGGAGATGTGTGAAAGGCTTTTGGCTAATACTGTAATTGAGGATTACAGGGTGGAGATTGAATGAGACCGTGAACCGTGTCCGTGTTCCGTGTCCGTAAAAACAAAAAGATTCAAGAGTCAGTTTTTCACGGTCACGGACAACGGCATTTTGGAGGTTTTTTTGAAGTTCGGTATTATTGTATTTCCTGGCTCCAACTGTGACCATGACTGTTACCATGCGGCAAAACATATTTTTGGTCAGCATGCAGAATACATCTGGCATAAGGATACAAACCTTAATGGTTATGACTGCATTATCCTTCCCGGAGGGTTTTCCTACGGAGACTATTTAAGAACCGGGGCCATTGCCAGATTTTCGCCTGTTATGAATGATGTGATTATGTTCGCAAAAAGAGGCGGCCTTGTTATCGGGATATGCAATGGTTTTCAGATATTGGCAGAGGCTGGGCTTTTGCCAGGGGTTCTTATGAGGAATAGAGACTTAAGATTTATATGTAAGGCTGTTCATATTAAAGTAGAAAATAATGAGACAGTATTTACCAGCGCATACAAAAAAGGTGAAGTCCTGAGTATGCCAATTGCCCATGCAGATGGGAATTATTTTGCAGACGCTGAGACTGTAAAGAGACTTGAGGACAATAACCAGATAATTTTCAGGTATGTTAATGCAAATGGCCAGATGACAGAAGATGCCAATCCAAATGGTTCTATCAACAATATCGCAGCTATCATTAATGAAAAAGGCAATGTCTTTGGCACCATGCCGCATCCTGAGAGGGCATGTGAGTCAATACTTGGAGGAGAGGATGGCAGAGGTGTTTTTGAGGGAATTCTTTCGCAAATGTCAAATGTCAAAGCTCAAATGCCAAAGAATTGATTTGATATTTGGATTTTGACATTGGGATTTAATCTTTTCTATGTCAACATACACCCCAAATAAATTTGTAAAAGATAGGCTCGAACTCTTCGATGTTATTTTCAAGAAGGGGTTTGACCTGAAGACAGGCAAATTATGGATTCTTGAGCCTTCTCATCTCAGATTCCGCCTCGGAGAATCTATCAAGGATTTGAAGATACCATATATCTTTGGCGGCGATGATGAAACTGCGATTGAAAAATCTATACTTACATTAACAACGTTTCTAAAACAAAGATTTGAACCAGGTACGCCTATTAACATAAAAGATAACCTTCCTTCACCCATTGACGCTAAAACCGGTCTTATTGAGAAAACTTACAGAACCGATTTTTTCCTGCCAGATTCTCCTGAAAGAAATATTGCACGCGATATATTAACTACCACGCCTCTCATGGATAGCGGAATATTAAAGGCATGGCTTGCGCCAAATGGCTATGGGAAGGCGTATTATATTTTGGTTAAGGGTATAATAAGCAAGGCCATGCTGGAGGAGATTCGGCTGGAGCGCATGGAGCGCACCTCCTTTCTGGCAATAATAGCTATAATAAACATTACCAGGAAAAAGAAAGAGGATATTATACGAACTACTAAGATAAAGGGTTTAAGTTATGAGAGGTTAGATCAAATAGTTGCGCTTGCTCACTACTTTGCCTTTAAGGCTGCTGCAAAGGCTGTAGCATATGAGTTAAAACAGATGTTGAAGTCTTATGGTCTGCCTGAGTCAGAAGGTCTTTTTGAAGAGTATTTTACGCCAAGAAGTTTTTTTACTATTCAGGGAAATATTATCAATAGCGATTTGAATCCATACGGGATACAAGAAAATATTGTTTCAAGTCTCAAGTCATTGTATGAGAATGCGGTTTCAAAGGGCAATAGTCTTTCTGATATTATCGCTATTGTAGAAAATGGGGCCAGGAGAAATACTTCTCTCGCTAAAGAGTTTTTTGGGCTTTCTACCATAAATGCAGCGAGACAGCTTATTGGCGATTATCTCCTCGATTATGATATAGCTGGAATAGATGTCCATAATTGGCTGGCCGAGTTATATCTTGACAACAGGCTTATCCATGCGTTGTTTACTGATTCTAAGGCAGCCTCGAAACTTGAGGAAGGATTTAATGAGATAAGGCAAAAATTTCCAAAGGATGTTGGGAGGTTAGAGAAGATTGCCGAGATAATGGAGTTTGTAAATTCGGCTAAGAAATCATCAATCAGCGACTGGCTTGGGATAAGCAAGAAAAAAGATGAGGCAATTGCTGACATCATAGGGGGTTTTATCGCCTATAAATTTGATGAGGAAATGGAACGATTTATAAGCTCCATGCGGGAGATGATGATAGACAGGCGTGGTGAGTTTTCCGGCGAGATACTGAAGATGGAGTATGACAGGGGGAGGATATATCGGTTTTCAACGGATGAGCGGGCTATCCTGAAGGAGCTTGAGGTTGAGGCAGAAGCGCACCTCTTTGTAGATATGAAGGATTTCACACGCAAGACATTCAGGTCCAAGGAAATTGCTATGGCAGATTTCATGGAATCAAACTTTTATAAGCCTATCCTTAGCGCTGCAAGCAGATATGGCTCTTCCTTGTCTGGTTTGGCAGATAATAAAAAGAGCATAAAGTTAAACAATCTTTTAGGCGATGCAGTTGTCTTTTCCGGGGGGGTGTCAAATCTTATTGCCCTTGCCGGGGATATCCGACAGATTATGAAACGGTATAAAGAGCAGTTGGAGAGGAAGGTTCCGCATATTATGGAGGAAGAGCTTATTCGCAATATTCATAAAAATTTTGAAGCGATGAAGGAAGATATTGTAAAGGAGCTTACTGAGGTGGACCAGGCTATAACGATGGGAAAAAAGGGGTTAGAGGCAAAGGTAATGGAGCTTAAAGAAAAAGAACATAGACTTGAGAAGGCATATAGCGAGGAATTAGAGGCTGCGATAGGGCAGGAAATGGAGGCAGGACTTTTTATTACCTATGGAAGTAAGGCTGAAATCATAGCAATGAGAGATAGCTTGTGGGGAGAGGTGACAGTGGCTATTGGAGAGAAGATAAATGAGGCAGCGCGCGGCACATCTCGGAGTTATATAGTAAGGGCAAAGATTGAGAGACTGCTTGAAGAAGAGAGGCTTCGGAGACACAATCCAAACCTTTCGTGCCCATTCGATGTTCATATCAGTAAGACATATGGTTTTATGATGCCCTCGAGCCTGGATGACCGATTGGAAGAGATAGTTGCGCGTAAGGATGTATCTAAGGCAAGAGACCTTGCTCAAATGCTCGCTCAGGAATTTTATAAAGACCTTGGCCGAGTTGCTTCTGGAGAAACCCTTTCATCCCTGAGAGTTCTCAGCACAACAAGCGATATATATAATAAGGGGCAGGCATTGAGTGAAGAGGCATTAAAGGCATACATTAAAGAAAGTAAAGGAAGGAGTTTCTTTTTCAGGCGCGAAGTGCAGGTATCTGAATTAGACAGAGAGATTCAGAATAACTTTTTTTTTCCGTTTAGAAAGCAATTAGAATTATGGTTCGGCGTATTTATAACAGAAGGGATTAAGGGCGTAGAGATATTTTGTAAGGTGGGAGAGGTAATATTCAAGGGCTTCGAGGCAGCAACCCCTACAGTTGTCTATGAGATAATCAATAAGAATTCAGAGTTTTCTAAACTATTAGTGAAACACCATTTTGATAAATGGTATGAGGAAGCGCAGAAAATGAAATAAGGATGGGTTTAAGGCTAAGGTTGAGGAAATCCTCAGCCTCAACCTTAATAGTCGGGATGTAATCAGAGATTGTTGAGTTTTTCAACAAGCTCTTAAACCTTTCGTTGGGCTTCGTTGGGCTTGACCCTCGACAAATTATGTGTTTTACTGATTAAAACACAGTCAGCTTTGTCTTTGACATAGCTGACCCTTGCAGATAATTTGTCAAGGGTTGACTAATATAAAGGGTCTCATAATACTAACTACATTCTTTTAGCTTTTTAAATCTAACCAGCCGATTTGTCATGCCCGAATGTTTCTATCCCCGATAGAAACATTCGGGGACGCATCCAGCGTCTTTTGTGATACCGGCTACAACAGAAAGACTCTGGATTCCCGCTTAAAGATTGCGGGAATGACAGCATGTGAAGTTTTTGATTTATGTCAATACAATTTTGAGACCCTTAATAATTGGAAAAATCTCATTATAAATTTGATATATGGAAATACAAGTAGATAAACAAGAAAAGTATATTTTCATAGAGACCTTCGGCTGTCAGATGAATGAGAATGATTCTGAGAGGATAGCGAGTGTCCTGAAGGGTATGAATTACAGGGTTACTGATACGATTGATAAGGCTGACATGATCATACTCAACACCTGCAGCATTAGAGACAAGGCTGAACAGAAGGTTTATAGTGCATTAGGCAGGCTTAAGAAAATTAAGCTCAATAAACCTAATCTGATTGTCGGTGTGGGTGGCTGCGTTGCGCAGCAGGAAGGCGAAAAACTGTTAAAAAGGGCGCCCCATCTTGATGTGGTGTTTGGCACACATAATATTCATCGTCTTCCTACCTTGATTAAAGAAGTGAATATCAAAAAAAATAGAATAGCTGCAACTGATTTTTATAATTCTATTGAGGATTCCTTTTCTGATGTATATGCAGACGACAGCCTGACAGACGAGTCCAAAAGGGTCAAGAGTTTTGTGGCAGTAATGAGGGGATGCGACAATTTTTGTTCATACTGCATAGTCCCGTATGTACGAGGGCGTGAATTAAGCCGCAGAAGCAAGGATGTTCTTGCGGACGTAAATAGATTGGCAGAATCAGGGATAAAAGAGGTAACCCTTGTCGGACAGAATGTAAACTCATATGGGAATAAGAACCAAGACATTTCATTTTCGGAACTGCTACAGACAGTGTGCAAGGTAAATGGGATAGAGAGAGTTCGCTTTATAACATCGCATCCCAAAGACCTCTCAGAAGAGCTTATCAATCTTTTTGGAGACGAAGAAAAGCTTTGCAGACATATACATCTGCCGGTGCAATCAGGCGCCAATATTGTGCTTGAAAGAATGAGCAGAGGATATTCAAGAGAAGATTATTTAAATAAAATCTATAAACTTAAACAACTTTACCCTGACATAGGTATTACAACAGATGTTATTGTTGGTTTCCCAGGCGAAAACGAAAGCCAATTTTTGGAAACAATGAGTTTAGTTAAAGAGGTGGAATTTGACAACATATTTTCCTTTAAATATTCGCCAAGACCTGAAACAAAGGCTGCTGCGTTTGGCGACCAGATACCAGACTCAGTAAAAGAGGAGAGGCTCAGAATACTGCAGGATGCACAAAGAGAGATAACTCTCTCTAAAAACAAAGCAATGGTCGGTAAGATAGTAGATGTTTTAATAGAGGGAAGAAGTAAAGTGGCAAAGGTGAAAAAAGGAACAAATAATAATCAGTTTACAGGAAGGACATCATGCAATAAAGTGGTGAATATTTTGGAGCAGTCGTTCGGCTTGACTGATGAGGATATAGGAAAGATTTTACAAGTAAGGGTAGAGAGGGCTTCTTATAATTCCTTACTTGGTGTTGTTGAAAACCAAATGCATTTTTCGGGCTAAAAAGAAAGGATTATAGTATGTTTCTGGAGATGAAGGTTTTTGGACTTGCAATAGATCCGTTTACCAATACCCCTATAATTATTTTGAAAGATATTGGTGACAAAAATGTCCTTCCCATATGGATTGGACCGTTGGAGGCCAGCGCTATTGCAACAGAGCTTGAAAAAATTCAACTTGCCAGACCCATGACCCATGACCTGCTAAAAAATATATTTAAAAATCTTGGCATAGCTGTTTCTAAGGTGGAGATAACAGACCTTGATAACAACGTCTACTATGCTGTAATTCATCTGGCGATTGGTGAGAGTCGCTATACTATAGATGCAAGACCAAGCGATGCGATTGCTGTTGCCTTAAGGGCAAATTCTCCAATATTTGTTGAAAAAAAGGTCTTGGAAAAATCAAGGAACGTTGATAATGCAAAGCATGGCGATAAGGACAAGGAGAGACAGTCTGACTGGCTTGATATGCTTATGAATCTTACCCCTGAGGATTTTGGAAAATATAAGATGTAAACCCCGTTACAAGCAGGCTGTCCGACAATTGTCATCTCTTCACTTCGTTCAGAGCGGCGTCTGAGGCGTTAGCCGAAGAGAATCTCGCCCTCCCCCTATCCCCCTCTGTGAGGGGGATAGGGGGAGGAAAAGATGAGATTCTTCACGGAGCCTGCCCTGAGCGTCATCTTAAGATTCCTCACTTCGTTTGGAATGACGAGAGCGAAGGGTTCAGAATGACAAAAATGGATGAAAGGTTGTTTGATGGCTAAGAAGATTGTGACAATAGGGTTATGTGAAGGTGTTGAGAATATCCTTTCTCAAAAAGGCTATTCTGTAGAGCATGTAGAGCAAAAAAAAATATTGGATATTTTAAAGAAGGAAGAAGTTGAGGCAGTAATTGTTGATGTAGATGATACTGTAAAATCTAACGTGGTCATAAGTGGCATAAGACACCTTTATCCGGGCTTATGGATAGCTGTTATATCAAGTAGCCAAGATGAGAAGCTCATATCTCAGATGTTAAAGGCCGGTGCAAGTAACTATGTCGTAAAACCGGTCACTGAACAGAATTTAATCCCTGGTGAAGAATATCAAAGATTCGAAGAGGCATCTATTCTGGATGCAAAAAGCCAACTTTCCCCAACTACCCTTGATGAATCCAAAAAAATATTTCCAACCCGATTTTATAATGCCTTTTTTATCACAGAATATGGGCGGTTGGAGACATTAAGGGCTGAGAGATACAATAAGACATTTTCTGTTATCCTCACGCACATTGAAGGATTTCATAATCTTAAAAGAAAGCTTGAAAAAAAGGAACTTCTGGATTTTTTAAAAGGGCTTATACAGACCATGATGGAGGTTCTTCGAAATTGCGATGTTATCGGAATGGTCGAGGATAAAAAGATTGTTGCAGTGCTTCCTGAGACTGATTATTTTGGCTCATGCATAAGCGTAAGAAAACTGAAGAAGGCCATTGAGCAGATTACTACAAAGGGTGGACCTTATGCGTCTATTATTTTCTCGAATGTTTCTTATCCAAGGGATGGCAAGGGATATGGTGAGTTGTTGGTTGCTGCGGAGAATAGAGTAAGGGAACAACAGGATGGAGTATGGGTTAAGTCTGGCCTCGAAGACAAGACATTCTGGGAGATTGTTTCCCTGTTGCTGGAGGGAAAAGCTGAGGGCGTGGATACAGATATGGCATCTTTTGATATGGGTGAAGGATTTGATTTTTCCATTTCTTTTCTTGACAGATTGCAGGAGATGATTTTGCAGGAGATACTACGAGATCCAAGAAAGAAGGGGTTTCTATATCTGGGTGTACGAAAGATATCTCCCAATCTTCCGCTCCTTAAGGCCATAGAAACTGTGGGAACTACGGCAACTAAAATCTTTGTTGTTGGGGAAGGGGAAGAGGGGCGACTTGGCATACAGAATGCGATACCGCTCTATCTTGCTGACCCGCGTCTATTAGAAACATTTTTTATATTTCTTCTCAGGGAAGACTTTTCATATGCAGCAGTATGCAGGGAGAGTTGGGGCGGCCAGTATTCTTGTTTTCATACTGTAGACCAGTATTTGATAGAAGGCTTGGTGAGCAAATTCCAGGCCGATTACTCATTGCAGGAACAATTATAACTGTATTGATAAATTTAGAATGGGTATAAAGAAATGAACCGTAAAAAGATTCTAATGGCATTAGGTGGAACTGAGGAACTGACATCTATTGGCGGTTTTATAAGGGATAGAGGTTTTGAGGTGCTTACCGCAGATGACGGGGCTGCTGTTATAGAGATTGCCTTAAATGAGAAGCCATCCTTAATAGTAGTTGAGCTTGGCCTTCCTGTTATAGATGGAGAGAGGGTATTCCAAATTCTTAGAAACAATCCTCATACAACAGATATACCATTCATATTTATAGGGTCTGAAGACAGGGATATCAAAGGATTCCGAAGAGAGATTGATACGCTATTAATTCAACCAATAAAAGGGGAGGAGATATTACGACGTATAAATATTGCATTTGCCGGTCAAGAAGGCCTTAAGACTCAGATTGGCGACAAGGAAATTGAAGGAAGACTATCTCATATTTCACTTGGAGATCTTTTGCAGATACTCCATCTCAATAGAAAAGAAGGCGTTTTAAAGGTTTCCTATGAGGATAAGGAAGGCCTTATCTATATAAAAGGGGGGACAATATACAATGCAGCTATTAATAATATGGAGAAGGAGAAGGCATTATTTAGGCTCTTGACTTGGCATGATGGAAAATTTGAATTTTCACCTAAACCGATTGATATCCCTCAAAAGATTCAAGGTTCAGCAGGAAATCTTCTTATGGAGGGTATGCGCCAGTTTGACGAGTGGAATAAGGCAAAAGAGCAGCTGCCTCAACCTGATTCAAGGCTGAAACTAAAGGTTGATATATCCACATTGCCAAAGGGGCTTAAACCGATAATATATGAGGTTCTTTTTCTGATAGAGTATTATCCAACTGTAAGGGATCTTGTAGATCACTGCACCTTTCCGGATTATGAGGTTTATCAAACCCTTGCAGGCTTAATACGCAAAGGTGTTCTCGAGGGAATTAAAGGTAAAGCAATTGAAGAAAAGCGTTCAAGGGCAATAATGGAAGTTCTTACCTCTGGCCAGGCGTTAAAGGTTAGGGAAAAGGTTGCAGCAAGATGGAAGGATATGGAGACAGCGACATTTGGGAAGATATTTGTGCTGGCAACCAGCGACGACCTTATCATCAGTCTTGTAGATTCCTGCAAAGATATACCCGGTTTTTCAGTCAACAGGCAATTTATTACTTCTCCTATTCACAGGGAAAATCCGATTGGTGATGTAGCGACTCTGAGGCTATATGGTGGAATGGAGATAGTCCTGTTTACTATCCCATTAAATACAAAGATGAAGCCGCTATGGAAGGCATTTTCTAAAAATATTATAGGCATGATTGTGTTGTGTGATATTGAAGGAATAAAGAATTTACAACAACTTTCCTTATGCAAAAATTATGTTACCTCCATAAGACGCACCCCCGTTGTTTATGGTATGGTTTCTGCTCAAGATATTGATGCAAAGCAAGAAGAAGAGTTCAGGAAGACAATGGAAATGAAAAGGGGTGAGAGGATTGTTGTTTTGGAGCAGATGAACAATAAGAGGGTTTCCCAGTTTTTCAATACGTTTTTTAACTACCTTTTAAGGGATGAGTATATATCGGGGTGATGGGAATAACCAATAACCAAGCGCCAATCACCAAATAATGACCAATTGCCAAGTTCCAAACGCAAAACGAATTTCATTATACATAATCAAATAATGTTTGGGTATTGGAATTTGGTTATTGGGCATTCTCGGTTTGTCTGGTTATTGTAATTTAGTAATTGGTTCTTTTCTTTTATGATAGATCTGCACACACATTCATTACTAAGTGATGGCGAATTGTTGCCTTCTGAACTTGTAAGACGGGCTGAAGCAATTGGGTATAAGGCCATTGCCATAACAGACCATAGCGATGCCTCTAATATTGATTTTGTCATAGAGAGGATAGTTGCTGTTTGTGAAGAACTAAAGAGTGGAATATCTGTAATACCAGGGGTAGAGTTAACTCACATACCGCCCAAGCAGATACCAGACATGGTCAGGAAGGCCAGGGCAATGGGCGCAAGGATCGTTCTGGTTCATGGCGAAACCATTATGGAGCCTGTTGCCCAAGGGACAAACAGGGCTGCTATAAATGCAGGGGTTGATATACTTACGCACCCTGGTCTTATTACAGAAGAGGATGTAAAACTTGCAATTGAAAGAGGGGTATGTCTGGAATTAACTGCGAGGAAAGGACATAATATATCAAACGGGCATGTCGCAAGACTGTCAAAAAAATTTGGCGCCTGTATGGTTTTGAATACAGACACCCATTCGCCATCTGACCTTATTACCGCAGAGATGGCAATAAAGATAGCAATGGGGGCTGGCCTAGAAAAGGATGATTTTAAGGGTATAAATAAAAATGCTGAAAGGATTTTGCAAAAGATAGGTTTGTAGGTTTTGAGTATGAAGAGAGATAAATCAAATTCACATTATATCATCTTTATTCTTGCGTTGTATTTGCTCCCTTTTTTTATTGGAGGCTGCAGTGGAGGGCAGATAGTAAAAAAAGATGTCAAAGTCACTCCATGGGCAACATATCTTTACAATAAGGAGAGGCAAGGGAATACAGACGACACAATTTTATCCCCACTCAAGCTTGCAAGAGATTTCAGGATTGCTCGAGGCATCAGATTCTTTCCAATTTATGAGCCAAAGCAATATTCTTCTCCAGCAATAGTTGATAATGTTATTTATATAGGCAGCGCTGATAAGTTTTTTTATGCCATAGATCTCAGTAAAGGAAAAAGAATATGGGAGTTTAAGACAACTGGCGCAGTAGAATCATCTCCAACAGTAGCTGATGGAATGGTATATTTTGGCACAAACGATGGGAAGTTTTATTGCCTCAATGGCAGAGATGGTAAAGAGATATGGCGGTTCCAGGCTAATACCGAGATTATTTCTTCTCCCATTGTAGCGAAAAAAGTGATTTATTTTAATTCTGCAGACGATAAGTTATATGCGTTAAATGCTGAAACAGGCGAGAAATTGTGGCAGTACAACAGGAGATACGTAAAAGGAATAGTTAAGCGTATGTTTGCTTCACCGACATTATATAATGACAAGATATACAGTAATTTTTCTGATGGCACCATTGTTGCAGTGGAAAAGAGTTCCGGTCGCGAGGTATGGACTAAGAAAATAGAAGGCAAAGATGAGATTGGATTTGTCAGAGCTACGCCTACAGTAAACGATGGTTTGGTATACCTTATTAATGGCGACGGTTATACTGTTGCCTTTGATGCAGAAAATGGAGAGGAGAGGTGGAAGTTTGACATAATTAGGGCTGTTAATTTTGTTTTGGGCCAGAATCATATATTTATTACCGGATATGATGGCCGTATTGTTGCAATGAAAAAAAACAGTGGAGAGATTATTTGGAGAAGAAAGGTGAGTAATGGCGTTCCAGCCTCTATAGTTATTTCTGATAATTATCTTATAGTCGCATCAAACTATGAATCTGATACCTTTTTTTCCAGTATATCAGGAAGTTACATTGATATATTTGAGATAGAAACAGGGAAGAGGGTGTGGGATGAGAAAATAGATTCGACTACTTCAACATCATTGGCTGTCGCTTATAATCATCTTTTTTTTGTGACTGACAGGGGATTCCTTCGTATATACACGTCAAGCCAATGAAAAGACAAATTCTAAATCCTAAATCCGAAATCCTAAACAATGACCAAAATTCTAATGCCCAAAATTGTTTTGAACATTTGCCCCTGATAGATTCTATCAGGGGTTGAATTTATTTGGGATTTAGATATTAGAATTTAGGATTTGCCTCTATGAAGCAGCTCAATATCGCCTTCCTCTGGCATATGCACCAACCCCTATATAAAGACCCCTCTACAGGGGAGTATATCCTTCCGTGGGTGAGACTTCATGCAACAAAAGACTATTATGATATGGTTGCAATACTCGAAGATTTTCCTTCCCTGCATCAGACATTCAACCTTGTGCCTTCCCTGATAGAACAGATAAATGACTATGCAGAGGGCGATGCGTCTGACAGGTTCCTTTCATTATCTCGCAAACCGTCCTCGGCTTTAACACAGGAAGACAAGGAATTTATAATTAAGAACTTTTTTCTTGCGAATTGGGAGTGCATGATTAAACCTCTTAATGGGTATTGGGAACTCCTAAAAAAAAGAGGTTTTTCTCACTATGAATATGACACCGAAAATATTCTTCGCTATTTTACTGAACAGGATTTTTTAGACCTTCAAGTGTTATTTAATCTTGCATGGATAGACCCGAGTATCAGAGAGAGCGATGGGTTTTTAAAAAGGCTTGTAGAAAAGGGCAAGGGCTTCTCAGAAGAGGAAAAGGAAAAGCTCTTGAGGGAACAGATATATATAATCAAACATGTGCTTCCCAAATATCGTGAACTGGAGCAGCACGGGATTATTGAACTTACAACCTCTCCGTATTATCACCCTATACTTCCTCTATTGTGCGACAGCCACCTGGCAAGAGAATCTATGCCTAATATAGAACTTCCCAAAAAGAGGTTTCACAGTCCAGAGGATGCAAGGGAGCAGATAAGAAGGGGAATAATGCTGTTTCAAGATACGTTCGGGAAGCGGCCAAAGGGTATGTGGCCTCCTGAGGGATCAGTAAGTGAAGTTCTTATACCGATAGTGGCTGAAGAGGGAATAAACTGGATTGCAACGGATGAAGAGATATTGGCGCATTCCCTTAAGAAAACTATAAGACGGGATGTCCATGGAAATTGCCTTGACCCTGAAACACTCTACAAGCCATACAACATGACAGTTGATGGAAAGAAAATATCAATTATTTTTAGAGACCACACACTGTCAGACCTTATTGGATTTGTGTATGCGCCATGGGATGCAGAAAAGGCAGCAAATGATTTTATTAACAGGCTTATGAAAATATACAGCTCTCTTGGAAATCCTGAAGGCTACCTTGTTAGTATAATTCTGGATGGTGAAAATGCATGGGAACATTATAAGAATGATGGAAGAGATTTTTTGAATGCATTATATATAAAGCTTTCACATAATCCTTTTTTTAAGTTGGTGACTGTGAGCGAACATATGGATAAATACCCGCCTAAAGATGAGCTGCCGACTCTTTATTCAGGCTCATGGATAAACCACAACTTCAGGATATGGATAGGGCATAGTGAAGATAACATGGCATGGGATTACTTGAAAGAAGCGCGGGATTCTCTTGTTAATTATACAGAAAAGGCTGAGGAGTCTAACAAACAAAAGATATCTCAGGATGATATTGATAGGGCATGGGAAAATATATACGCAGCTGAAGGAAGCGATTGGTTCTGGTGGTTTGGTGATGAGCATACCTCTATGAATGACAGAGAATTTGATGAACTATTCAGAAAGCATGTAAAAATGATATACCAACGTATCGGGAAAGAGCCGCCTATATCTCTTGATGTCCCGATTATGGTGGAAGAAAAGGTATATGAACCTGCTATAAAACCTACGGGATTTATAAATCCTATTATTGATGGAGAAGTCTCCAATTATTTTGAGTGGCTCTCAGCCGGGAAAATAAAAAGGATAAGCTATGGCGTTGCTATGCACAGAGAGTCCAAGACAGGTCTTATTGAAGATATCTCTTATGGCTTCAATATAAAGTCATTGTTTTTAAGATTTGACTACCTGCCTGAACTTGTTCCTTATAAGCAAAAATGGGGTATTATCATACATTTGCTTTATCCAAAGATGGTTCGACTTGAGATAGAGATAGAAGGAGAAAAGATTGACGCAAAGATATCAGAAAAGGATAGCGCCTCTGGCGAATTCATAGAGAAAGATAAAATCGAATCTGTGGCTGCCACCGCTAAGCGGGGCATAGCCACACTCAGCGTGGCTGCGAAAGATGTGGTGGAGATTGAAATACCTTTCAATAAACTTGGCGTTAAGACAAATGATGAATTGAGATTGTTTATGACGATAGATGGTGGGGTAAGGGGGCTTGAGCGATGGCCCCCGAAAGGCTATCTGACTGTTACCGTGCCATCAGAGGATTTTGAGAGTTATAATTGGTGGGTGTAGTATTATTAAGGGTCTCATAATACTAACTACATTCTTTTAGCTTTTTAAATCTAACCAGCCGATTTGTCATGCCCGAATGTTTCTATCCCCGATAGAGACGTTCGGGGACTCATCCAGCGTTTTTTGTGATACCGGCTACAACAGAAAGACTCTGGATTCCCGCTTAAAGATTGCGGGAATGACAGCATGTGAAGTTTTTGATTTATGTCAATACAATTTTGAGACCCTTAATAAGAAAGAGAACAACCAATAACCAAATTCCAATAACCAAACATTAATCTTTATAATTTGATTATTGGTGCTTGATAATTGGTTATTATTTGGTGTTTAGTGCTTGGTGATTGGTTATTTTCATTATACAAGAGGAGACATCTATGATTATCGGGGTCCCAAAGGAGATTAAAGACAAAGAATACCGTGTTGCCCTAACACCAGCAGGTGTTGATGTCCTTACAAAGGCAGGACATAAAGTGATTATAGAAAAGGGGGCCGGTATCGGAAGCGGGCTGAGTGACGAGGAATATATAAAAGCCGGGGCTGAGATTGTCGTTACAGCGCAAGAGGTATTTAAAAGGGCGGATATGATTGTTAAGGTTAAGGAGCCGCTTCCACAGGAGTATCCTTTGTTAAGAAAAGATCAGATACTATTTACATTTCTACATCTTGCGCCAGTTCCAGAGCTTACACAGGCATTAATGAAAAGCGGAGTAATCGCTATCGCATATGAGACCGTTGAACTTCCGGACGGGAGTCTTCCCATATTAAAACCGATGAGCGAGGTGGCGGGTAAGATTGCGGTTCAGGTCGGAGCCCACTATCTTATGAAGGCTTACGGTGGGAAGGGAGTGCTTCTTGGGGGTGTGCCTGGTGCAGAAAGGGGGAGAGTAGTTATTATTGGCGGCGGGGTAGTTGGAACAAATGCTGCGAAAATTGCAATTGGATTAGGGGCCAAGGTGACAATGATAAATCGTGAGATCGAACGATTAAGATATATAGATGATATTTTTGACAGCAAGATAGAGACACTTGCATCTAACCCTTATAATATTGAAAAGGCAGTGTTGGAGGCTGACCTTGTTATAGGGGCAATCTTAATTAAAGGGGCTAAGACGCCTCATCTTGTGACAAGGCATATGATTTCAAAGATGAAAAAAGGCTCTGTTATCGTAGATGTATCAGTTGATCAGGGCGGTTGTGTAGAGACTATAAAACCAACCAGCCATTCAGACCCAATTTATGAGGTTGATGGTGTGATTCACTACGGTGTTACGAACATGCCTGGCGCTGTGCCAAGGACATCCACATTTGCCCTAACCAATGCAGCCCTCCCATATGTTGTGAAACTGGCAAACCTTGGAATTAAGGCGTTAAAACAAGACCAGGGATTAGCAAAAGGCGTAAATGTGTTTAAAGGCCAAATTACCTACAAGTCTGTTGCAGATGCCGCAGGTATGGACTTTGCTCCACTGGAGAGGCTTTTGTAACAGATGTTAGGTGTTGTATTTCCTTTATTAGTTTCAGAAAATCCTTCAAAAAATCCTGTCATTTAGTCTTATTTTCCGGGACTTGACAAAATGCAAAACACCATGTATAGTAAGCACTTACTCACCACAGGACAACTATTAAGGGGATATAGGCTTAAAGATGGTTAAAATGAAGATTACTGCAGAAGAGCGAAATGCTCAGATTGTAAGGGTTGCCATGAAGCTCTTTTCGCAAAAGGGTTTCAAAGGCACTACGACGCGGGAGATTGCTCAGAAGGCAGGGATAAGCGAAGCGACTATATTTAAGCATTTTGCAAAAAAGGATGCCCTTTATTCTGCTATAATTGACAAGCAATGCAATGACAGGAAGGGGGAATCTCTCTTAATGAAAAAACTGGAAGGCAAGGAGGGAAAAGAGGTATTTAAAGAGATTGCAACCTTCCTTATCCAGACACACCAGGAAGACCCAACCTTTTTGAAACTGCTTATGTTCAGCGCATTGGAAGGCCATAAACTGTCTGATATATTTATACGAACAAGGGGCATGGAAACACTGGACTATCTGGCAAAACACATTTCAAAACTCATAAGTCAGGGCAGTTTTAAGAAGGTAAATGCCCCTATTGCGGCAAGGGCATTTTTGGGTATGATTATCCATTATAGTATGTTGCAAGAGATTTATGGTTTGAAGAGATTTTTTAAGGTGCCTGTTAAAAAGGTGGTAGATATATTCGTAGACATTTTTTTTGAAGGCATGGAGGCAAGACACGCTTAGCAGGACACGCTGAGCAGTCTATGCCGAGCTTAGTCTCAACAGGAGGCAGGTATGAATAAGACAACAGGGGGCAGGGGGCAGAGGACAGGAATCAGAAGGCAAAAGTCGGAAGATAGGAAGATGAGAAGTTATGAAGATAAAAAGATAAAACTTCTCAACTTCTTATTTTCTCAACTTCTTAAGTTCAGCTCTTTACTGCTTACCGTTTACTGCTTAATGCCTACTGAAGTTCATGCCGAAGACAAGGTCATTACCCTTTCCGATGCATGGCGTTCAGCTATAGCAAGTTATGAAACAATCATGCTCTCTCAAGAAGACCTATTCCAAGCGGAAAAGGGTATTGATAAGGCACTGTCACAGATACTGCCATCATTAACTGCCGATGCCGACTATACGCAATATTCTGAAGGTGTGAGCAGTGTTCAACCTGAGAATAGCTCATCCTTTTCTCTCAAACTTACTCAACCTTTATATTCAGGCGGAAAGGAATGGAGTCTCTGGCGACAGGCTAAGAAAAAAACAGAGGCGAATAAACGCAGCCTTGAGGCAACAAAAGAAAAAATTATGCTCAATGTTGCTCAGGCATATTATGCTGTTTTAAAGGCAGAAAAAACCGTAGAGATAAAAGAGGCTGCATTAAAGAGGGCAATGGAGCAGAGGCGGGTTGCCAGTGCACGATTTCAGGTAGGGGAAGTTACAAAGTCTGTAGTTCTCAGGGCTGAGGCAGAGGTTGCCGGTGCAGAGGCAGAACATGCCAATGCAAAGAAGGACCTCCTGGTAGCCAAAGATAAATTGGCTCGACTCATAGGCGTATTAGAGGATTTCAAGGTTTCTGATCCCAATATTCAACCGCTCCCTGATACGAATCTGGATACATGGACATCCCTTTCCTTAGAAAAAAGACAGGATTATATGCAGAGCAAGATAGAGGAGGAGGTTGCCGAGGAAGGGATTAACTATGCATTTGGAAACTTTTTGCCAAGCTTCAAGCTTGAGGGTGTTTATACAAAGAGAGACCAGGACCCTAAGACATTTCTTTTCAATGATGAGAGCATGTTCGCAGGGGTTATATTCACCTATCCGTTGTTTGAAGGGGGCTTGAGAAAGGCAGAGTTGGATGAGGCAAAGAGCAAGAAGAGGCAAGCTGAGTTTAGGAGGACGAGTATAAGACGGGATATTGAGCGGGAGGTGCGGGAGGCTTTTCATATTCTCGAGACATTTACCTCTGTCATAGAATCTCATAAGCGACAGGTGTCATTTGCAGAAGAAAATTACAATATGGTCTTCAAACAATTTTCATATGGCCTTGCAACCAATGTAGATGTTATAGACGCGAATACAACCCTTGTCTCAAGTCAGAGTAATCTTGTAAATGCAATCTACGATTATCAGACGGCAATTATAGAATTGAAGAAAAGGGTCGGCATCCTTTTTGAGGATATGAAGTCTGCAAAGCAATAAAAATATTAATCGCCAGAAGAAAACTATACAGATAGAGAGGCTCTTCATATGAAAATTATAAAGCTAATTATATTTGCGCTATGCATTGGAACAGCCCTTCTTATTCATTCATCCTGTTCTAAAGAGAATAGCAACGCAAAAAAGGCTGAGGTTAAGGCAGACATCGCTTTTAAGATAAATACTGCGACAGTTGTCGGAAAGACCGTTCAAAGGACAGTTGAGTCAACAGGGACCCTCGCAGCATGGGAAGAGGTAATAGTGAGCAACGAGATGGCAGGCACTGTTGAAAAGATTTTTGCAGACCTTGGCGATAAGGTTACAGAAGGGCAGCTTTTGTTGAGATTAGACCAACAAGATGCTAAGGCAAATTTTAACAGCGCTGAGGCAGCTTTAGATACGAATATCCGCGGCTTGGAAAGGGCAAGGGCTGTCTGGACAGATGCCAGTGCAAATCTCAAGAGATATATAAACCTCTTTTCAGAAGGCATTATTTCTATAAGTCAGAGAGATGCTGTCCAGACCCAGTATGATGTGGCAGATGCGCAATTAAAACAGGCAGAGGCGCAGGTTAATCAATCAAAGGCGCAGTTCGAGATTGCAAAGAAGCGTCTTGCTGACACAGAGATAAAGGCCCCTATTTCAGGTGAAGTAAAAAAGAGATATGTATCAGCAGGGGAGGCTCTGAAAGACAAGACCCAGCTATTTATATTGGTAAAAAATAATCCGTTAAAATTTCAGGGGGCTGTGCCAGAGTCCTATGCCCCGGATATAAAGACTGGTCAACAGGTCATTATTTATATAGACGCAGTAAAAGACCGGACATTCCCGGCCAGGGTTGCCCGTGTCAGCCCGTCAGTTGACATCCCAACAAGAACGCTTTCCATTGAAGCAGAGGTGCCGAATGTAAATAATGTATTAAAATCAGGTTTCTTTGCAAGGGCTGTTGTAATGACAAAAAAGGAAGATAATATACCCTTTGTTCCTGAAGGCGCAGTGTATTCGTATGCAGGTATAAATAAGCTGTATGTAATTAGCAACGGTCTGGCAAAAGAGCGCTTAGTTAAAAAAGGTATGAGTGAAGCAGGCATGGTAGAGATTGTTGAAGGTATAAAACCAGGCGAAATAGTTGCTACAACCGGTCTTGATCAACTTTTTGACGGAGCGAAAATACAATTAGAAATTAAGGATTAGGAATTATACTACGGGGAGCATTAAATAGTTTGCATTTTTCATCTGCTAAATATCCCTATTCGTCATTCCCGCATGTATTTAGCGGGAATCCATTACGATTACTCTGGATGCCCGATAGAGGCATTCGGGCATGACAGAAATGGTGATGTTTCTTGGAATAACGCAAATGTAATCTGTATTATGCTCTCATTAGTAAATTAGAAATTAAATTCTTAATTCATAATTCGTAATTGATTTTGAATTATGTCCTTATATGAAATCTGCATAAGAAGACCTGTCTTTGCCACAATGCTTGTTATGAGCCTTGTGGTGCTCGGGCTTGCCTCTTATCGGGAGCTCGGCGTTGACCTATTTCCAAAGGTTGACCTGCCAACAATTACTATAACAACAAAGCTTGAGGGCGCCAGCCCTGAGGAAATAGAAAATCAGATTACAAAGAGGATTGAAGAGGTTGTCAATACCATCAACGGCATTGACGAACTCCGCTCAACTACCATTGAAGGCCAATCTCAGGTTTATGCCACATTTGTGCTGGAAAAGGACATCAATGTTGCGGCAAATGAGGTAAGAGAAAAGGTGTCGGGCATAGCTTCTCTTTTTCCGCAGGGCACTGATACATCTATTATAGAGAAATTCGATCCAGACGCAGCGCCTGTTATGGCAATTGTGGTTTCGGGTAAACGATCTGAACGAGAGGTAACAGAGATTGCGGACAAGAGGATAAAGCGCCAATTAGAGACTGTTAAGGATGTTGGCGCTATAACCCTTGTTGGCGATAGAAAGCGGGAAATCCAGATACTTGTCAATCCTGATAGACTCAACGCATACAATCTGTCAATTCAGCATGTGAAAGATGCCGTCAAGAGGCAAAATATTGAAATACCCGGCGGCAGGATTACATGGAAAGGATATGAAGAAGGCATCCGCACAATGGGGAGGATTGAACGGGTTGAAGAGTTCAATAATCTTATTGTTGCTGATTATAAGGGCGCTCCTGTCAGATTAATAGATATCGGTTATGTGGTTGATGGTGAGGAAGAACGGAGGACGCTATCCCGTCTGGATGGAAATAACGCAGTATCACTATTAATAAGAAAACAGTCCGGCACAAATACAGTTGAGGTTACAGACGGAGTTAAGCAGAAACTGAACTCTATAAAATCTTTACTGCCACAGGATATCAGTATAGAGCTCGTAAAAGATCAGTCCCGCTTTATAAAACGCGCAGTATCTCAGGTTGAGGAGCATCTTATACTTGGCGGTGTCCTCGCAAGCATCATAATACTTTTCTTTATAAGAAACTGGCGAACAGCGCTGATTGCCGCAGTTGCCATCCCCACATCCATCATATCAACCTTTACCTTAATGCGCTATATGGGATTTACCCTGAACAATCTTACGCTTTTGGCGCTCTCAGTCTGCACCGGTATAGTAGTTGATGATGCAATAATTGTCCTTGAAAATATCTACCGACATATAGAGGAAGAAGGTAAATCGCCGTGGGATGCGGCAATTAAGGGAACAAAAGAGATTGCCCTTGCTGTCATGGCGACAACACTTTCGCTTATCGTAATTTTTTTACCAGTTGCATTTATGGGTGGGACAGTCGGCAGATTCTGGCAAAGTTTTGGAGCCACTGCAACAATGGCCATAGGCGTATCTCTTTTGGTTTCTTTTACACTTACGCCTATGCTTGCCTCGCGCCTGCTAAGGACTCCCAATAAAACTAATAAATATCAGTCAAAGGAGTCCCGTGTTTATAATCTTTTAGAAAAAGGCTATCTGTCAATGCTCAGATGGTGTCTCAGTCATCGGCTTATTGTAATAATATTAAGCATAGCGCTTTTTCTGTCACCTGTGCTTATTATGCAGTTCTTAAAGGGCGAATTTATTGTTGATGATGATATGAGCGAATTTGAGGTAATAATTGAAACACCCCCTGGTTCGTCTCTTGAAAAAAGCGATGAGATAGTTCAAGAGCTCGAGGCTGACCTGAGAAAGGTAGATGAGGTAGAGCATCTGTTCACAACAATCGGGGTGAGAGGTCAGTATCAGTCAAACGTAACTGATATCTCTGTGTATGTAGGTCTAAAGCACCTTACAGAAAGAAAAAGAACTCAGCAGCAGATAATGCAGGAGGCAAGGGCCCATCTCAGAAAATATTCAGGACTGCGAATAAGCATACAGAATATAAATCTTGTATCAGGGGGCGGGTTCAGACAAACGCCTTTCAATCTTGTTATAAGCGGCCCTGAATTGGAGAAACTTGACGAATATTCTAAAACACTTATAAAAAGACTTTCTGCCATTCCTGGGTTTGTGGATACTGATACAGGACAGGCGTTAAGACACCCTGAGACGCAGGTTCATATAAACAGAAAAAAGGCATCAGACCTCAGTATAAAAGTAGATACTATTGCCTCAAGTTTAAGGACAATGGTTGGCGGTGAAAAGGTAGGGCTTTTCAGGGAAGGCGATGAACAATATAACATCCGCCTCAGGCTTATGGCTGATTACAGAAAAGATGCAGAGCAGATAGCGAATCTTACTGTTCCTGGTATAGATGGGATTCAGGTTAGACTGAGCAATATTACAAGTCTTGTTTCAGGCACGAGCCCTGGCCAAATAGATCGCTATTCCCAGGAGAGACAGATATCGGTTGTTTCTAATCTTTTTGGCAAGCCCCTTGGCGAGGCAATTACACAAGCAAATAGTATATTAAAGGAAATGAATATGCCAGCTACCTATGTCACCTCATATCTTGGGAGGGGCAAGCTCATGCAAGAGGCTTTTTATAATTTCATGATAGCCTTTGTCCTGAGCCTTATCTTTATCTACTTGGTGCTTGCAGCGCAGTTTGATAGTTTTATCCATCCTGTTACAATAATGGTATCAATCTTCTTGAGCATACCATTTGGCCTTTTGAGTTTATTAATCTTCGGCAGCACCCTTAATATTTACAGCGTCATGGGTATGTTTGTCCTGATAGGGGTTGTAAAGAAAAATGCTATACTTGTAATTGATTATACAAATACGCTTAGAAGCCGCGGCATACCTATCTACGAAGCGCAGATGGAAGCAAATAAGGTGAGATTACGGCCAATACTTATGACAACTCTTGCAATCATGGCAGGACTGGTTCCTGTCGCAATAGGACGGGGTGATGGCTCTGCATCAAGGGCATCTATGGCAATAGCAGTTGTCGGAGGTCAGGCATTGTGTTTATTGATAACACTGCTTGTAGTCCCTGTGATATATTCTGTATTCGACGGCGCAAAAAACTTTTTAAAGAAAATATTTGGGTTGCCTAATGGATAATGCGCCATACAACTTTTATCCTGTCTGGGACCCCCTGTTAAGGGTAGTGCACTGGTGGAATGCTGTAACAGTTGCATTTCAAGTTATTACCGGCAGTATTATTTTGATATTTGGCGAAGAAATCCCTGATGCATTGAGCGGCAATCTTATCAATATGCATTCTGTTGTTGGATATATGTTTGCAGCAGGGTTGATAACCCGAATCCTATGGCTTTTTATTGGCCCGCCTTCAGCAAGCTGGCGTGACCTTTTGCCATTAACAGCAGGCCAACGTAAGGTTTTAACTGACACACTGCATTACTATGCGCAATTCTTAAAGGGAGCGCCTCCCTTGTATATGTCTCACAACCCCTTTGCAGGTCTCATATATGCTGTATTTTTCTTTCTTGCAAGTATGCAGGTGATAACCGGCGTTGTTGTTTTGAACACGCCTGAAGATCTGAGGGATGAATCAGCGCTATTGGCTTGGCATGCGACAGGATACATTCTTATAATTCTTTACATTATCGCCCATATATCTGCTGTATTTATCCATGAATTTGTAGAAAGGCATGGTATAATCGGCTCTATGATCCACGGCAGTAAAACCTTTACAGGAGAGGAGTGGAAAGAACTCACTTCTCAAAACCCATAACACCCCATCATACCTCTCCCCTTAAAGGGGAGGAAGGGGGAAAAGGAGGCAACTATGAATGGAAAGGTTAACATCGTTTTTGGTTTTATCTATCTTGCGATGACAGCGCTTTTAGGGCCTGTGCTGTTAGTGCCGCAGTTAGGGGCAAATCTGAAAACTATGGGAGATACAGCGCAGGTGGTAGATAAAGTTCAAGAAGGCCTGCGAAACGACTTTAAAGGATTCAAGGGGGCCAATAGCCCAAATAAGGTCATTGGCCAGGCTACAGTAAGCATATTTAATTTCACAAAAAATTCAAAAAATCTGTCTCTACTTGCAGGAGGCCCTCATGCCCACGGCAATCTCGAGGCCTTGCTTAATATTGCCGCAGGGGTTGTGCTGCTCACACTTGCTATCCCTGCAAACTTCAAAAAGTTGTTAAGCATACTTTTTTTAACAGGCGCGGTTTTTCATTCTGGGATGCTCTATCTTGGCGGTGTATTTGGAATGATGTGGGCATATAATTTTACAATCATAGGCGTAATTGCTTTATTGGCAGGGCTTGTATTTGCGGGTATTGCCAGCATCATAGGCATTAAGCAACCGGTGAGCCCCGCTGAGCGGGGTGAGCTGAAATAGAAGCTGGTTTGTCGTTGCCCCGCTAAGCGGGGCGTTGTTGAAACTCGTATCGAGGCTGGAATCTCGAAGATAGAAGCTGGATTACGAGCTTCCAAAACCAGCATCCATGCGAGCATCGATAACATGAGACACAATTCCGTGCCGTCAGAAGTTACCTCCTGATGGTAATATCTTCAGTGGCAGGAGGAAACTCCTGCCACCACAATTTGATCAAGTTTAGGAGAGGTTGAAATTGAAAAAGATAATAATCCTTGTGATCGTGCTTGCAGGTACTGGTTTCGCAGCTTGGTATTTCTGGTTCATGGCTGATAATGAAACTATCAAATACAAAATCGCAAAGGTGGAGAGGGACTCTATAGAATCCCATGTATCAGCAACAGGCACGCTCAATGCAGTTATCACTGTTCAGGTGGGCAGTCAGGTCTCTGGCACAATAAAGGAGCTTTTCGCAGACTTTAATTCTGTAGTGAAAGAAGGACAGGTTATTGCAACTCTTGACCAGAAGACCTTTATTGCCCAGAGAGACCAGGCAAAGGCGAACCTCATAAATGCACAAGCCAATGTTGAAAAGGCAAAGGCAGACCTTTTTGACAAAAAACAACGACTTGAAAGGGTGACCAAATTATTTAACGAAGGCCTTATCGCCAACAGTGAAAAGGACAGCGCAGAAGCGGCTTATAATTCGAGCGTAGCCCAATTAAAATCAAGCGAGGCACAAGTAGAGCAGCATGCGGCGGCATTGGAGCTAACTACGGTGAATCTGGAATATACAGTTATCAAATCACCTGTTGACGGTATTGTAATCTCCAGAAATGTTGATGTGGGCCAAACAGTTGCTGCATCATTTCAGACGCCAACGCTTTTTACCATAGCCAAGGATTTAACGAAGATGCAGGTCAATACCAATGTAGATGAGGCAGATATAGGCGCTGTCAAAGTAGGACAGGATGCCACATTTACAGTGGATGCATATCCTGAAATCATTTTTGAAGGTAAGGTTTCTCAGATTAGAAATGCACCCATAATAGTGCAGAATGTGGTTACCTATGATGTGATTATTGAAGTGGCTAACAAGGAATTAAAACTTAAGCCAGGCATGACTGCAAATGTGTCTATACTAACCTTCAGAAAAGACAATGTTCTTAAGGCGCCAAATGCTGCGCTTCGATTTAGGCCTGATGAAGATACAACCCAAAAATTAGCAAATCAGGAAAAGGGCGCAAAGGTTTGGGTTTTAAGTAATAGCCACATAAAGCCGGTTAGCGTAAAAATAGGCGCTACCGATGGCAATTATACTGAACTTGTGGAGGGAAACATTAAAGAAGGCGATGAGGTAATCATAGACACAACAATAAAAAAATCAGAGTCCAGTAAAACCGGGGTGCCTGGCTTTCACAGGTTCATAAGATAGACTCTATAAAAGTGCAAATTGCAAATTGTAAAATAGGAAATGGAATAAATAAAATTTACAATTTAATATTTGCATTTTTCATTTTACAGTGGAGCAAAGCGACGTGGCAGAATTCATAAAAGTCATTGATATAGCAAAGAAGTACAAGATGGGGGATGTAGATTTTCCTGCATTAAAGGGCGTCTCTCTTGCGATAGACAGGGGAGAGTTTGTCGCAATTATGGGGCCATCAGGCTCTGGAAAATCCACATTCATGAATATCCTTGGTTGTCTTGATGTGCCAACTGATGGGAGGTATTTCTTAGAAGGACAAGAGGTGGGCAGCCTGGATAAAGATGACCTGGCAGTAATACGCAATAAGAAGATAGGTTTTGTATTTCAGAGTTTCAACCTGCTTGCAAGGATATCTGCAATTGAAAATGTAGAACTTCCTCTCTTATACAATGGTTTATCATCAAAAGATAGGCTGCAAAGGGGCATTGCTGTTTTAAGCGCTGTAGGCCTCAAAGGTAAGGAATACCATAGACCCAATCAGTTGTCAGGCGGCGAGCAGCAGAGAGTAGCCATAGCCAGGGCGCTTGTCAACAATCCATCCATCATACTGGCTGATGAACCGACAGGCAATCTCGATTCACAAACAAGCGCTGAACTTATGACGCTATTTAAACAATTGAATAAAGAAAAGCATATTACTATTGTCATGGTAACTCATGAGGCGGATATTGCAAGCTACGCTGACCGGCGCGTATGTTTCAAAGATGGAGAGATTATAAAGGATGAGTGCCAGTAGTATATGGAGCAAGTCAACCATGTTGCCGTTATGGAGCGAGGCAACCATGTTGCCGTTATGGAGCAAGGCAACCGTGTTGCCGTGAATTATGGAAGAATATAAAACTTACCTTCACACTCCACCGCACTTATATCGCCCGGGAGCAAAATATTTCATTACCGCATCAACAGTTAAAAAGTTGAGGCTGCTTGATGACAATGCAAAGGAAAGGTTGCTAATATCTTTGTTGAAATCCTGCAATAATCACGGCTGGAAGCTTGAAGACTGGGTTATTCTGGATAATCATTATCACATAATGCTCAATGCGCCTGAAGATGAAGCGAATCTCTCAAGATTTGTAGCTGAATATCACAAATTTACAGCTATGTTTATAAAGAAGAATAATCCAGAAGCGGCTCATTTAGCTAAAATTTTTAATAATTATTGGGATACCTGCATTAGTTATGAGAGGTCTTATTATGCAAGGTTAAATTACATTTATTGCAATCCCATTAAACATGGTTATGTCCAGAGAGATGAAGATTATATATGGGGTAGTTTTTATGTTAGATACCGTGATAATAGAGCTTATGTTGAGAGTTTGAGAAAAGAGTTTCCTTTTGGTGCGGTGAATATTGAGGATGATTATTAAAAGACACGCCAACACGGTTGGCTCGGTCCAAAATATAGGGTTATTAAATTGAATATAATCGCCACTATCAAAATAGCCATCAATGCCCTGAGAATAAACAAAATGCGCTCAGGCCTTACTATGCTTGGCATCATAATCGGCGTGGCCGCTGTTATTGCCATGCTGTCAGTAGGCGCAGGGGCAAGGACGCAGATATCTAAAGAGATTGCCAGTCTTGGTTCTAATCTATTAATGATTTGGCCTGGCACAGCTACAAGCGGGGGCCTCAGGGTAGGTTTTGGGACTATGCCGACACTTACATCTGATGATGCAAAGGCAATTAATCAGGAGGTATCTGAGGTTGCATTTGCAGCGCCTGTTTTAAATGGCACAGCACAGATAGTTTATGGAAATCAGAACTGGAGCACTATCGTTACAGGAACAACACCGGGTTTTTTTGATGTGCGGGAATGGCCGCTTGAATCCGGCAACCTCTTCACGCAAAAGGATATTGACGGCGCAACTAAGGTTGCATTAGTCGGCCAGACCGTCGTGGAAAATCTTTTTGGACATGAAGAACCTATAGGAAAAATCATAAGGATAAAAAAGATTCCATTCAGAGTCATTGGAATTTTATCCAAAAAGGGACAGTCGCCTATAGGCCAGGACCAGGACGATAGCATCTATATCCCAGTGACAACGGCACAGAAAAGATTATTTGGCACAACATTTCCAGGCATGGTGCGGATGATAGTTGTAAAGGCAAAAAATTCAGAGATTCTTCAAGATGCCGAAAAAAGTATCACAGCCTTGCTGAGACAGAGGCATCATCTTATGGAAGGAAGAGACGAAGATGATTTCTCTGTGCGCAATCTTACAGAGATGCTGGCTACATCTGAACAGGCAGCAAAGGTCATGTCAATCCTACTCGGCTCAATTGCATCGGTATCCTTAATAGTCGGCGGCATCGGCATTATGAATATCATGCTGGTCTCTGTGACAGAAAGGACAAGGGAGATAGGCATACGCATGGCAGTAGGGGCGCGGCCGAGGGATATACTCATGCAGTTTCTTATAGAGGCAATTGTACTTGCTATGATAGGCGGGGGGATAGGCATTATAACTGGTGTAATCGGCTCTTATCTGATTTCATATTTTGCAGGGTGGGAGATATATCTTGCCACTGGCGCCATCCTTCTTGCTTTTGGTTTCTCGGCAGTAGTAGGCGTATTCTTTGGCTTTTACCCTGCCAGAAAGGCCTCCGGATTAGCGCCGGTAGAGTGCTTACGGTACGAATAACAAGCGCCAAAATTTTTTGCCCTTGACAGTGAACGAAAGTTCACCTAAAATAGACCCCGTGAAACATCCATGAGCCTTCGGCTCCTGTCTGCCAACAGGCAGGCACAAAGGTGGATGAAACATGCCCCCGAATGCTTCTACCCCCGATACGCGCACTCGAGGGCGGAGTAATCCCCGCATCCCCCTTTAGAAACTTGTCCTCGAATGATTTTATCGGGGAAGGGGGTAAGGGGGGATTTGAGGGATTTTCGAGACAAGGATTATGCAGGAAGATAAACTTAAACACAGGGTAAAGGTCATATCAGGTTTTTACCACCAGAAAGGCAGAATGCCGAGCTTCTCTGAGATTGGGGAATTGGTAGGATTTAAGTCAAAAAATGCTGTTTTTAAGCTTGTAGCAAATCTCGAGAAAATGGATGTCCTCAGGAGAGACAAAAAAGGCAGACTTATACCCCATTCTATCGGGCAGCCAGTTAAGATTCTCGGAATAGTTGAAGCAGGATTTCCAAGCCCTGCAGAGGAGGATCTGGCTGATACCCTGTCCCTTGATGACCTTCTCATACAGAATAAGGAGGCCACCTTCTTACTCAAGGTATCCGGTGATTCAATGTCAGGCGCAGGCATACTCCCTGGCGATATGGTTATTGTAGAAAAGGGGCGGACCCCTAAAAACGGCGACATTGTCATTGCAGAGGTGGATGGAGAGTGGACTATGAAGTATCTTAAGAAAAGAGGAGAGAGCATAACACTCATACCTGCAAATCCAAAATATAAACCCATAAAACCCAAAAACGAACTTAAGATAGCAGGCGTTGTCACAGCAGTTGTAAGGAAATATCTATGATAGATGTCCAACCCTTAACAATCCATTCATGGCCAAGGGCTATCATGCATATAGATGCAGATGCCTTTTTTGCATCCTGTGAGCAGGCAATCCATCCTGAGCTGAAGGGCAAGCCTGTTATAACAGGAAAAGAACGGGGCATTGTTGCTGCTGCAAGCTATGAGGCAAAGGCAAAAGGGGTAGAAAGGGGCATGAGGCTCTTTGAGGCAAAAAAGGTCTGCCCTGATGTTGTCATGCTGCCATCTGATTATGAGACATACAGCCTTTTTTCTGTAAGGATGTTTGAGATAATCAAAAGATTTTCTCCGGATGTAGAGGAATATTCTATAGACGAGGCATTTGTAGATATAACAGGATTAAGAAGGATTTTTCATAATTCATACGAATACATAGCACAAAAACTTCAGGAAACAGTTGAAAAGGAACTGGACATATCTGTTTCAGTGGGCGTAAGCCTTACAAAGGTCTTATCAAAGATAGCATCAAAACACAAAAAGCCAAGAGGGTTTACAGTAATACCCGGAAAAGACATACATATTTACCTTTCATTCCTTCCAACAGAAAAGGTCTGGGGCATAGGGCCGAATACCTCGGCATTCTTAAAAAAGTTCGGGATAAACACAGCGCTTGAATTTGCAAAAAAAGATGAGAAATTTATAAAAAAATATCTCTCAA